>PVMK01149167.1_pt1 | contig 16504 bp, 17 predicted proteins | sample 1853481 | NCBI WGS metagenome assembly PVMK01 (sample SAMN08533507, study PRJNA380276) | Marine sediment metagenome, whole genome shotgun sequencing project.
CGATCATGCCCATAACGACATCTCCCTCTTTAATGACTGCACTGTGTTCGTCCATTTCAAAGAGATCGGCAAAGCTCCCCTCTTCACTGTCTTGCCTGCCTGCTTCTGATACGTTTTTTTCTGTTGAATTTTCTGTCATGTTAATTCTTGCCCTTTAGTGTAGTTTCTGCCAACTAGTTTAGAGTTAATCTTAGATCTTGTCCGTAAACAAAACTTTGGTGCTCGCATCCGGCTTTTGGCCGAATTTGACCGCTCCTCAATCGCAAAATCCTCGCCGTAGCGCTGCTACGTCTGTGGTTTTACTCAATCGTCCCGACCAAATTTGCCCAAAATCCAACGCGATCCCTGAAAAGCGTATTTACGGGCAAGCTCTTAATCTTCCATATCTGGAAGGCCCAAAAAAGGCTATATACCAAAGACTACGAGCAAACACAACTTTTTCTTCATAAAAAAGTTCTGTATGGGGCGGCTGTTTTGGACAATGCTTATACAGGTGCAATAGCGGCAAAAGCAGATTGTAACGAGTCAAAACTTGGACTATAGTGTCGCTGCCGGCCAGAGAACAGAAAAAAGAAATATCATCAAGGGTAGCAAGCTTATGCGTGTGGCTATGTATTACAATAACAGGGATGTGCGGCTTGAGGAAATGGAGGTTCCCCGGATCGGCCCGGGTGAACTTTTGGTGCAGATCCTCGCCAGTTCCATCTGTGGCAGTGATATCATGGAGTGGTATCGCATCAAGCGTGCGCCTCTGGTCCTGGGCCATGAAATTGCCGGCCGGGTCGCCCGGGCAGGAGAAGGCGTTGTTGGGTTTCATGAGGGAGACCGGGTTGTTGCAACCCACCATGTGCCATGCTTTGCCTGTCATTATTGTCGGAGCGGGCATGAAACAGTCTGTGACACTCTGCGTGGAGGAACACATTTTGATCCGGGTGGGTTTTGCGAGTATGTCCGGCTGCCGGCCGTCAATGTGGAGCGCGGCACCTGGCTGCTTCCCGATGAAGTTACATATGAGGCAGCTACTTTTGTTGAGCCGTTAGCCTGTGTCCTTCGCGGCCAGAGGGCTGCAGGAATCCAGCCCGGAGCAAGTGTTCTCGTGCTTGGAAGCGGCATTGCGGGCCTGCTTCATATCAAGCTGGCCCTGGCTGACGGGGCGGGAATGGTTGTTGCCACAGATCTCAGTAACGAAAGACTGGCGTTGGCCAGGCAATATGGCGCCCATCATGTCCTCTCTGCTGATTCTGATGTGCCACTGGAGTTTAATAAATTAAACAATGGTCGTGGTGCTGATGTAGTGATAGTATGCGCCGCGGCGGAAACTGTGTGCCGGCAGGCGTTCCAGGCAGTGGGACGTGGTGGCGTCATCCTGCTGTTTGCCCCGACACCGGCTGATACAGAGGTACCTCTTTCCATCAATGATGTTTTCTGGCGTCGCGATGTAACAGTGACAACATCCTATGCTGCAAGCCCGGATGATTGTGCAGAGGCATTGGAAATCATCAGGTCGAAGCGTGTAAGGGTCGATGACATGATCACACACCGGCTCGGGCTGGCCGACACTGGAGAAGGTTTTCGTCTGGTCGCAGAAGGGGGCAATTCGCTCAAAGTGATAATTAAACCGCAGGAATAGGTTTGCTGATATCCTGTTTTCGTCACGGATTCAAGAATATTCAAAAGAAAGTTAAAAGGAGATGCATTATGCCTGAAGCGGATAAAGAGGGAAAAAATTTTAGTCTGGATAAATCGACTGCCACAGAAGGTTTTTTTCTCAAGGGTTCCAATTCACTTGACTGGGGTATGAAAAACCGGTTGTCCCGTATTTTTAATCCTGAGACAGGGAGGACCGTGATGCTTGCCATTGATCACGGTTATTTTCAGGGTCCGACCGCCGGCTTGGAGAGGATCGATCTGAGCATCCTGCCGATTGCCCCGTACGCCGATACGCTGATGCTGACCCGGGGAATCTTGCGCTCGGTTGTGCCGCCTTCCTACACCAGGCCCATTGTGCTCAGAGCCAGTGGTGGCCCAAGTATCCTGAAGGAACTGTCCAATGAGCAGATTGCCGTTGATATGGAGGACGCTCTCCGTCTTAATGCCGCGGCATTGGCGGTCCAGGTATTTATCGGCGGTGAATATGAAACGCAGTCAGTGCATAATATGACCAGGCTGGTTGATATGGGTATGCGGTATGGTATGCCGATATTAGCTGTGACTGCGGTAGGTACGGAGATGAAAAGGTCACCTCGCTACTTCAGGCTGGCCTGCAGGATATGCGCAGAACTTGGGGCCCAATATGTGAAAACATACTATATCCCGAAAGGTTTTGAGTCTGTTACCGCAAGTTGCCCGGTGCCTATTGTCATGGCCGGCGGCAAAAAGATGCCGGAAATTGACGCTTTAACCATGGCGTATAATGCAGTGCAGGAGGGTGCCGCTGGAGTGGATATGGGAAGAAATATTTTTCAGGCGGAGTCTCCGGCTGCAATGATCCAGGCCGTAGGCGCAACAGTGCATAAAAACCTGCCGCCTGCGCAGGCGCACGAGATGTATCTTGACTTAAAAAACAAGAAGTAAGCTGAAGCGCAGGGAAACAAAGGCGGGTTTCTTCACAACCTGCCGCCTGCGCAGGCGCACGAGATGTATCTTGACTTAAAAAACAGGAAGTAATCTGAAGCGCAGGAAAACAAAGGCGGGTTCCATGGGGTCGAGCCGCCTTTTATTGATAGTTTTTTGCTGAGCCTGCTTTTTATTAGACCAGTGGCAAAAAACCTCCTACTTGATAAGCTTTGTGAACTTGGAGCCTTCCAGCGACAGGTTGACCATGAGGCCTTTAAGCCCGAAAATAAAACCGACAATCGGGTGTTGCAGATTATTCGTATCCACAGAGGATCCTGCTCCCTGATCAATGAGCACCACGGAACCGTCCAAGCCTGCACGCCAGCCAAGGCTGTCGCGAAATTTCGTCAGGGCAGTTTCATCCATGAAGATAATAACAATATTTTTTGACTGGGCACCAATCTGAAATCCGAAGGAACCGGCTGCTGTGCTGTAGTAGTCTACGGTCTTGCCGCCAACAATCAGGGCGCCTTCCCCATACTCGCCTCCCAGGCCAAAACCGATCCGAATGACATTAGGAATAACAAGTACCCCTTTTGCATTTGCAAGGAATTCACTGGCGCCTTTGACGTCATTTTTAAAGCGGTCCAGGGCAACTTCAACGCTGACATCTATCTCCCTGGCAGTTGCCGCCTGGGCAACATGCGAAAAGGTCGGTGCAATCAGTAAGGCAATAATAAATACTGTTACAAATGAGCTGAGAATACGCTTGCCGGTAAATAAAGTGGTAATTTGCATGTGTTTGTCTCCATTCAGAATAAAATTCAATTTCAATAAAATTGTTAAGGTTTTTTAATATGCTTTGAAGACCCTTTCAAGAGTTATTTTTTTGATGTTTAAGCAGAAGACAGGCCAACTGTCTCTGTGTGGACGTTTTTCTGCTGCATCCGGGTAAGTGAAAATCTTGTGCTATGGCAATACGTGTCCAGGCGCTGCATCGGAAATGACAGAGGTCTGGATGGATAGAACCGGTTATGAATATTCAGGAAAAAAAGAGAGCAGTGATTCTTCATTGGGCTCTGCAATGCCACGTTCAGTGATGATACCGGTTACCAGGCGTGCCGGCGTAACGTCAAATCCATAATTAACAGCAGGGGTTTCAGGAAGTCCACAGAGGACAGTTGTCAGCGTTTGGTCTTTAGTGCTCAGTCCGGAAACAAATTTAACCTCATCACCTGAACGCTTTTCTATGGGGATTTCCTGCAGGCCGTCGCATAAGTCCCAGTCAATTGTTGAGGATGGCAAGGCTACATAGAACGGCACATTGTTATCTTTGGCAGCGAGGGCCTTGAGATAGGTGCCTATCTTATTGGCCACGTCACCTGTACGGGTCGTACGGTCCGAGCCAACGATAACCAGATCGACCTGACCATGCTGCATGAGATGTCCGCCAGTGTTGTCAACAATGAGAGTATGATCAATGTTTTCCTGAAATAGTTCCCAGGCAGTCAACTTGGCTCCCTGGTTCCACGGCCTGGTTTCATCTACCCAGACATGAAGGGGAATACCTTCCTGGTGGGCGGCATAAATGGGAGCCGTGGCTGAACCATAGTCTACAAATGCAAGCCAGCCTGCATTACAGTGGGTAAGGATATTGACCGGTTCGCCATTTTTCTGCTTGCTGATTCCCCTGATGATCCCCAGACCGTGCTCACCTATCCTTCGACAATATTCAGCATCTTCGTCAGCTATGAGGCAGGCGGTTTCATAGGCTTTTTTCAGTCTTTCTTCAGCGTCAGCAATTCCCAGTATGGCTGTGAGTTGTCTTTTCACAGCCCACGACAGGTTTTTTGCCGTTGGCCTGGTATCAATAAGTTTTCGGGCAGCTTCCTTAAGAAAGCTTTCGCCTTTCTCCTGCGGTGCATACAATGCTGCGCAATACATGCCAAAGGCAGCAGTGGCTCCGATCAGCCCGGCGCCTCTTACATGCATGTCCCGTATTGCAGAAACAAAGTCATCGAGTCTTGCAAGTTCTTCTACAACAAAATTATGCGGCAGAAATCGCTGGTCAATGATCTCTATGATTTGCGGATTATCTTGTTTGGGCCAGATAGTCCGGTAGTGTTTGCCGTTTACGTTCATAGTGGTCAGTTAGTTAAGTCAATCCTCATGCAGGGGAAGTTATCCCGAAAAATTCTGGTTAGAAATATGTTGTCAGTAAATAATATGATATGAGACCCATACCGAAAGTGCCGTATGCCAGCAGTCAGGGTATACAGTCGTCCTTCATTTTTTTTACCAGAAAGGCTAAGGTCAGTCCGGCAATGATGAAGGCCAGTATGATGTATATAATATTTTTCATAATAGGGACCAGCTTCAGGGAATAAAATAATACTATTTGAGCCGGGATGCAAAGAAGGGGGTAAATTTTTCCGCAGCAATGGGTCTGCTGAAGAGAAAACCCTGGACGTAGTCACATCCCTGCCGGCGCAGCAATTCAGAGTGCTCACCTATTTCACCACTTATCTGCTCAAGAAATGAAGCCCTGTTCTCAAGGAAGCGGCCGCATTTTTAACAAGTATTTTAAAGGAAGGTTCGTTTGCTGTTGAAAACAGTTGGTCATGATTTCTATGGACAATCGCGCATGCCTCCGGTAGAGTTGTAACTGTCTGATTTTAATGCTAAAGAAATGGACAACCCAAAGCCGGAAAAGTATTTTAAGCGTGAATATTTATCATATCCATACAGTGAAAACAAGTAATTACCAAGATGGTGTAGTTTAATGGCCCACCCTGAAAGGAAAGTAAAAAATCCGGTGCTGACAGTTGCAGGACAATGCCACCTTTCAGGCATATCAATTCCTTTTCTGCAGGCGCTGCAGGACAATCTAACCATTGACAACCCTAAATACAAGGATGCCAGGAAGTATGGGCGCTGGGTGGGTAAGCACTTCAAGCAGAAACTCTTTTTTTTCGAGTTGGATGAAGCGGGTATTTTCTTTCCCCAGGGGGTTTGCCGCCCAGGCAGTTGCACTGTGTAAGAGATACATGGGAAGGGCCCCGGTTATTGAAGATTTTCGCCGCAGGCTGGCAGAGGTAGACCTCAGTTTTCAAGGTGAACTGCGATCATACCAGCAGAAAGCGTCACAGGATATTCTGCGTAGACATTTCGGTGTGCTTGTCGCGGCCACCGGATCCGGCAAAACTGTTATAGCCCTTGAAGTAATAGCAAGGCGTCGTCAGCCGACCCTCATCCTGGTTCACAGCAGAGAATTGATGTACCAGTGGGAAGAACGTGTCAGGCAGTTTCTGGGGGTTCAGGCCGGGCTCATTGGTGACTCAAAATTCGATATCCAGCCGCTGTCCATTGCAATTGTCAATACTGCCCGGAAAAGACTTGATGAGTTGACCCCATGCTTTGGGCATTTAATAGTTGATGAGTGCCACCGGGTTCCGGCAACGCTTTTTACCGAGGCAGTCAAAAGATTTGATTCCTATTTCATGCTCGGACTTTCAGCAACCGCCTACCGCAGGGAGGATGGTTTGACCCGTCTGATCTATCTCTACATGGGAGAACGGGCCCACCAGGTTGACTCGAAAGAACTGACTGCAGTTGGAGCGGTCCTGAAACCGGAATTCATACAAAAAACAACCGGGTTCAAATATGTTTTTCGGGGGAATTATCAGGCCCTGATGAACTCCTTGACAAAAAACGAAGCGCGCAGTCAGCAGATTGCTGAGGATATTTATGCAGAGGCCATGAAAACAGAAGGCATAGTTCTTGTTGTCAGTGATCGTGTGGCTCATTGCCGGAAACTGGCGGACCTGCTTGCTGAAAAAGGTCTGCAGGCAAGTGTTCTGACCGGCAAACAGCCAATGGCCGAGCGCTCTGAAATAGTTGCATCGGTTCATCGTGGCGAAATTAAAGTCCTTATCTCAACACTGCAGCTCGTGGGTGAGGGGTTTGATGCAGCAGGTCTTGCCACTCTGTTTCTCACCACCCCTATAAAGTTCACCGGCAGGCTCCAGCAGGTTATCGGCCGGATCCGCAGGCCGGCTTCCGGCAAACAACCAAGAGTAATAGATTACGTGGACGAGCATGTCGGGGTTCTGAGAAATTCTGCCAGAATACGTCGCCAGGCTTATGATATGGACAACTATGATCCTTAATCCGTTACGGAAAATTGTTAAAATCGGTTGAGCCCCATGTTATCAAGTAATACTTTAGAAACATCGTTAATTTATATACTGCACCTTTGGCTGACAGATTCAGAATGTTGGCTGGGCTGCATTACAGTATAGCTTGCAACTCCTTGATAATAATGGTATTTTGATTTGCCATAAAAGAGTGCCTGTTTGTCTGTATGAAGGTTGCTGTGGTGTATTATAGTATTATGAGCAAAAACGAAACGCAGTTGTAATGGCTATTGCAGGATGATTTTGTTCAGAAGTAGTGCCTAAAACAAGGATCTCCGGGGGTAGAAATGAAAGATGAAAAGGTTGCCAAGGCCCTTATCAAAAAGCTGGATAAGCTGCTGCGCAGTAGAATGGCGCCAATTTATAAACGGTACGGGGTTTCCATGCAGGATGTACTCACGCCGCTCATGTGGAAGCCTCTGGTGTTAGTTATCGGCAATTACTCATCAGGCAAATCGACGTTTATCAATGAACTCCTCGATATGCCGGTGCAAAGAACCGGCCAGGCCCCGACAGATGATTGTTTTACCATTTTGACATGCCCGGCAGAGGGGGAAAGTGAAGAGGAGGTCCCCGGCGGAACAGTTGTCACTGATGAGCGCTTACCGTTTGCACCGCTCATGCCCTTTGGTGAAAAGCTTTTTGCGCACCTGCGTCTGAAAAAGGTAAAATCCCCGATCCTGGAGAACTTCGCCATTATCGATACGCCGGGCATGCTCGATTCAGTAACCGAAAAAGACCGGGGTTATGACTATCTCGGCGTTATAGGTGAACTGGCCAGGCTTGCTGATTTGATTATCCTGATGTTCGATCCGCACAAGGCTGGAACGATCATAGAGACCTACCAGGCTATCAGGAGCACGCTTCCCGGTTCAACAGGCGAGGACAGGGTGCTCTATGTGCTGAACAGGATAGACGAGTGTGATAATGTCCCCGACCTGGTACGATCCTACGGCACCCTGTGTTGGAACCTGTCACAGATGACGGGCCGTAAGGATATTCCCAGGCTATACTTGACCTTTGCAGCCAAGGAAGGAGACTCGCCCCCTCAAGGCGTCGAGTCATGGGTCAGTGAACGGGATGAATTGAAACGCGCTGTTGAGACCGCACCAACCATGCGCATCAATCATGTATTCCAGGAGGCTGAGCGGGGTGTTCGGGAACTCGATTTACAGGCTGAAGCCCTTGCTGCTTTTAAAAACGGCTTTGGGGTTCTGGCCCAGAAGGCTTTAAAAGTAGGCATGTTGATTTCGCTCCTGTTGTTTTTTTTCGGCGACCTGGCCCTTAAACTGGTAGCCGGGGTGCCGCAAAAAACCTTGATAGGCTCCCTCTTCTCAGGTCCGTTTGATGACAGTGTCCTTGTTTTTCCATCTCTTGCCGCCCTGCTGGTTCTCGTTTTAACAGCAATTGTCATCAATAGTTTTATCTTTCCCAGGTTTAAGAAGAAGACCCTGGAGGACCTGGACAGTCTCATTCCCTTTGAAACCGCATATAAGCGCGATCTCTGGCGCCGTGTACGTGGCAGGGTTTTAAGCCGCATAGAGGAGGACGGCTATAAACAGCTCTGGATCAGTCATTCCTGGTACCGGAAGCGTTTGAAGAAAGTCCTTGATAAAGATATCGGGCGCTTGAAGAGTAAGTGGTAGAAAAGAAGCTGTCAGCATTCAGCTATTAGCATTTAGCATTCAGCTTTCAGCAAAAAAAGGAATAAAGAAAACAGATAGTGGGTTTTAGTTGACAGTAGCAAGTTGGCAAAATAGCTGACCGCTGACCGCTGACCGCTATTTTACAGGTAGGGCTCTATGGCCTTATGGAATCTCCTGGCCATGATTTTATACCCGGCTGCATTTGGATGGATGGTATCGTGCATCAGATCATTATGGCCCATGAGGCCCTTGAAGACATTTGGGATTAGAAGTGCCCCGGTCTCCTCTGCCAGCTTTTCATATTCATCTTCATAGCCCCGGTCCCAGAAAAGCACCTTGACTCCTCCAACAACAACCAGAGCCTCCCTGGCCTGGATGGCCTCAACAATTTCTCTCAGGTTTTTGAAGGCAATTTTTTTATCCACGCCGTTTTTCATGTCATTGCCGCCAAGCGTGATCAGGACGATACGGGGTGCTTTTGACAGAACATCCCTCTCCAGTCGTTGTAAGGCCCTGGCCGTCGTATCGCCTGGTATCCCGGCATTTATGATTGGTTTTCCTATCATTTCAGCCAGCTGGGCCGGATAGCTCTTATTTGGTACTGCTCCGATACCGTATGTAAGGCTGTCTCCAAAGCAGATTATATTTTCACCATTTAAGACAACCGGTTCCCTGCCACCGCATGCTGTCAGCAGGAAGCAGACCAAAAGAAGAAAAAGAGAATTGAGACAGAAAATTTTTCTTTTCATCAGTAAGTAACCACAAGAGCCAGCTGAAAGGCTACATCAGCAACTGTAGAGGTGTTTATGTCTTCAGCAATGGAGATATCAAGATAGGCATCATCTGTAAAAGTCAGGCTTCCACCTATAACCAGCTGTAAGGCAGGATCACCCATCTCTTTTATCTCACTGTCATAAAGCGGGGTCTGCGCATCCAGCTGCATCTTCAACTGGATAAGGCGTGAGGCCTGCCAGCCGACCCCGACCCTGCCGGCAAGGGCAAAGTTATTCTGAATTACAGACATATCACCATCCATATCACCCAGAAAAATTCCTGCCAGACCGCCAAAAAAGGTAATGTTGTATTTCCCAAGGCTATACGGGTCATTTATAGTCAGGCCGACAGAAAGATCGGTTCCCCCACTTCCGGTAAGTTTGTCAAAATCGCCGGTGGGGAGTTTCAATTCCGTGCTGAAAATGAGAGCCCTGTTATTCCATGGTTTGGTGTAAGTGCTGTTAATTCGAATGTCACCAATATCACCCCCGGATTCAGACATCGCAAATGAGGTTCCGGTAGGTGAAAGATAAGAAATCTGCAACCGGTCGCTGTGGTCTTTGGTTCTGCCGTTTTGCGGCATGTTGAAAAAATCATGCCAGTCATAGATGAAATCATCGAGGAAGCCTCCGCTATGTCTGATATACGGAACCTCAATACCAAGCTGCCAATTATTTCGGACTGCATAATTTAAGACCAGGCTGGCTCGTAATGTTTCAACATCAGTTACAATCTGTTCATTTGCAGTAGCTGAAACATCAAAGGTGTTACTGATATTGGCAATTACGCCAACCCGCCATTTGCCGGTCTCGGTAAGCGGGCTGTTGTCAAGAGAGGGAAGGCCGAAGATCTGTTTGAATGGCAGTTGATTTATGTTGTGAAAGGCGCGGACCCCAGAGGCCTCTGCCGAATATATCGGCATCACCAGAATAATAGTAAAAATGGCAAATTTAAAAGGGCGGTTCATGGCAGATCCTGTAAAGAAGAATATCTAAACCTGACAAGTATTTGAATTATTGAAGGAACTCCCTGCTCGCTAAATATAAAAATGCAGAGCGGGATGAAGATATTTGTCTGGTTTGGATGTCTAAAATAGCCCTGTGGTATTGTCAAGGAAAAAGCCGGTAAAGTTTTTTGGGTTTTTTTAAGATAAAACTTGACCTGGGACGTGTTCTTGTTGAATAGTGTTTTTTGTTGGGAATGATTATTAGTTTTGGACAGGGTGCAGTAATTTCTATCTGACAATTTATACAAATGGATGAGGTGTTTCATGAAAATTACGATTGACAAGAATGTTGTTGAGTTGGTACCGGAAAACACATCAGAAACCAATTCATTGGAAACGTTGTGGCGGATTCTAATTGACTGTGTCAATGAAACAAAGAATCTGACGCCCATCGGGGAATTTGTTCCAATAAAACAGAACCTTGCCAGATTTGTCATTGAGGGAGTGCCGGGGGGGAAAACCGTTATGTCTGAACAGGTTTCCCCTGATGACTGCACCTATCTCTGCGATATCTGCAACAAGTATATGAATGTTAAGAAAGGCCAGGAGGTTCCGCTCTGCTGCGGCAAGGTAATGGTGTCAATCGACTGATTTATTCTTTCTTTTCCGATTTTACCCAAAGGGGCCTGGCTTTCGAGTCAGGCCCTTTCCTCTATCATGCAGCCCAGTGCAGGAAACTTTTTTTCAGGAGTTTTGTTTGGCTGCCATTCCAACTCCACAGATGCTCAACGCCTCTTCCAAGACGCTGCCCTCTCATTATTCCCATGTCATGTTTCATAGTTCCCACCCCAGGAATGCAAAAAAGCAAAATAGTTCGAATATCTATCTGTTCCTGGATAACTGCTTAAAAAATATAAAAAACACTTTACCTTGAATTGCTTCATATTACACTGCAATTACAGCAGAAAAATAGACTGTAAAAATTGCGGTCGTTTTCATTATGATTAACATTTCCGGTTGCCTTGACATATTGCAATCTTGCAACTATGATATTTTTAAGTTGTTTCAAAAACCATTAATAATAACAATTTTTACATGATTTTGTGTTCTTTGCGGCTGGCATTGAAAAAACAGGCCGAAAGAACAGTTTTTTTGAAAAATCAGGAATAGATGTTGTACATACAACAGCAAAAGGTTCCTGATTTCCTTCAATTTTCTGTTATGTGCAACATAACATTTCAGCAGGTTTTTTTCTCGGTTTGAGCCTGCCTTCACCTTCAGGTTTGAAGCTGCCGGAATTTTTTTGATGTGTCTCAAGGCACAAACAAAAGTTTTGAGGCGCAGCGGCAAAGGAGGTCTTCCATGGAAAAGAAAAAGATTGCAGAGAGCATAATAATCAGGGTGGGCGGCGGAATTCGTTCAATTCCACGAGAACCGCTCGAGACTCAGGATGCAATTGAATCACCCCTTATCGAGTCTGATTTTGACCAGTCCGGAGATATGCCTGCCTTGCGACCCGGGATGGAATCAATCCTAAAGAACAGTAAAGAGAAAACTATAAATTAAGACTTCAGGCGTATTTGAAATTTTATTATCTGTAACAGCTAATTAAATGCAGACTGTGAATGAATCCTAACAAATAAGAGATTGCGCCTGTGAATGATTCTTTGCAGGAGTTCAGTGCCTGACAGTTGTTTCCATACCTAAATACATTAAAGGGCCCCTTGTTCAAGTGAGCGAGGGGCTTTTTCTGTTTTTATTCTGAAAAGACTTAATATATTGATAAACAAAGAAGTAATTGCTAGGTTGCCGCTTAAGGTTTCCCCGGTAATATCAGCACAATGATTATGGGAAAATATGCAAGCACAAGGCAAAATTGATTTCAGTCAGCTGTCTCCAAATATCCTGCATGCAGCAATATCAGGTGTTTGGAAGATTGGCAGCAAATACCCTGCACCTGGGGAAGTACTCAACCGGCTTGCAACAGATCCCAAAATCAATAATGTCATTATTAATGGTTCTGGTCTGCAGGCATGGGACACCACTTTTCTCACCTTTATCAGATCCATAAGCAAAGAATGCCATAGCAGAAGCATCGGGCTTGAGATGCAGGAGCTGCCGAAAGGAGTTGAACGTCTACTGCATCTTGCCTCTGCAGTGTCGGAGCAGGCGGAAGCCCATCAGCAGATAAAAAGAAAGCCTTTTCTTTACATGGTCGGCGAGAGTGCAGTGGGTTTTTATGACTCAACCGTTGAAATGCTCAGTTTTATCGGTGAGGCAACCCAGGCGGTTGTCAATTTTTTGCTGGGCAAGGCCCGTTTCCGGCGAAACGACCTGCTGATCTATATCGAAGAGTGCGGAGCTCAGTCCCTGCCCATTGTTACACTTATCAGCGTACTCGTCGGTTTGATCCTTGCCTTTGTTGGAGTGGTGCAGCTTAAAATGTTCGGTGCACAGATCTATGTTGCCAACCTTGTAGCCATCTCCATGGCGCGTGAAATGGGAGCCTTGATGACCGGTATAATCATGGCCGGCCGAATTGGAGCAGCCTATGCAGCGCAACTGGGCACCATGCAGGTCAATGAAGAGATCGACGCTCTGAACACCATGGGTATTGCACCCATGGATTTCCTGGTTCTCCCCCGTCTTTTCGCTCTGGTTCTGATGATGCCTCTGCTCACTTTATATTCTGACTTTCTGGGTATTGTGGGCGGAGCTATAGTCGGGGTGGGAATGATGGATATATCCCCGGTGCAGTATTTTACTCAGACCCAGGCATCCCTGGATCTGACCAATATATCGCTTGGAGTTGCCAAGGGTGGGATTTATGCAATTATAATAGCGTTGTCAGGCTGTATGCGGGGCATGCAGAGTGGGCGCAGTGCAGCTGCGGTAGGTGAGGCAACCACTTCCGCCGTAGTAACGGCAATTGTCGGCATAATAGTTACAGACGGTATTTTTGCCGTATTGTGTGATGTGATTGGTATATGAAAAAAATGAATACGGGAATAGAAAAAGTAAAGAATACACCGCACATCATTGTCTCAGACCTGACGATGGCTTACGGTGATTTTGTTATCCAGAGGGATTTGAGTTTTACTGTCAATCATGCTGATATTTTTATCATAATGGGTGGCAGCGGTTGCGGCAAAAGTACCCTGCTGCGCCATCTTATAGGCCTGAAAAGCCCGGCAAAGGGGCAGGTTTTTTATGGTGACATAAATTTTTGGGATGCCAGCCCTGAGGAACGCAGCAGGATAATGCGAACATGCGGCATACTCTACCAGAGCGGCGCCCTTTGGAGTTCCATGACACTGGCTGAAAATGTGGCATTGGTCCTGGAAGAATATTCAGGCCTGGCACCCCGGGATATAAAAGATATTGTTTCACTAAAGTTGGCCCTGGTCGGCCTTGCAGGGTACGAGAACTTCTATCCTGCAGAGATCAGCGGTGGTATGCGGAAAAGGGCGGGACTGGCACGGGCCATGGCCCTTGATCCAGAGATACTGTTTTTTGATGAACCCTCTGCAGGTCTTGATCCGGTTAGCGCCAAAAGACTTGATGACCTGATTCTCGAGTTGCGTGACAGCCTGGGTACAACAATAGTAATTGTGACCCATGAGTTGGCCAGTATCTTTGCCATTGGTAACAATTCCGTCTTTCTTGATGCGGACACCCGCACAATTATTGCCCAAGGCGACCCGCACAGGATGCTGGCTGAAACAGAAGATCCTAAAATAAAAGAATTCCTCACCAGGGGCGAAACCGCTTCTGCTGAGATCATTGCAGGATAGGTGAATGAAAACTTTGATATGGGATAGCATATGAGTAAAGAGGTGAATAAGGTTGCAATTGGCGGGTTTGTTATCGGGGGCATAGGGCTTGCTGTTCTGGCCATACTGGTGTTTGGCTCCGGTAAATTCTTTCAGAAGAAAAGCATGCATGTCCTGTTTTTTGAAGGATCGGTGAAGGGGTTGAATGTCGGTTCGCCGGTAAAGTTCCGCGGCGTTGATATAGGCATGGTGAAGAATATCCAGCTTTCCATCAATCCCGATGACCTTGAGTTTTTTGTCCCGGTGTATGTTGAGATCTTTGAGAATAGGATATCCATTTTGGGTGAAAAAAGAGAGGAGCAATTCGATGATGAGGAAGCAGTAGACACCCTGGTGACCGAGATGGGGTTGCGGGCCCAGCTGCAGATGCAAAGCCTGTTAACCGGCCAGCTCTTCATCAACTATGATTTCTATCCGGATACACCCATAAAGAAAGTCGGCCTGGATGAAAAAGTATATGAGGTCCCCACTATCCCGACGACATTGCAAATATTTACCGAAACTGTACAAAAGATAATCACCGATCTTCGTAAGGTGAATTTTCAGGATATTGTGGAAAATATTTCGCAAACAACCAAAGGTGTCAACGAGTTAGTTAATTCACGAGATATGCGGGAATCCATTGCGAACTTTAATGGCGCCCTTCAGGATCTGCAGAAGCTGATAAAGAGTACGGATGAGCTTGTGGGGAATGTCAATGGTAAGGTGGAATCGGTGGCGGACAGCTTTGTGTCCACCATGGATGATACCCGTAAGCTGGTGAATAATATTGACAGCCGTGTTGATCCGGTTGCAGCAGATATTGAAGCAACCCTGGCAGCAGTCAAATCTTCATTTGAAGAAGCTGAAAGTTTACTCGTCGAGGCGCAAAAACTGATATCAGAAAATTCCAAACTGCGGCAGGAAATTATCATCACGCTGGAAAGTATGTCTGATGCCTCACGTTCAGTGGAAGAGCTGGGAGACTATCTGCAAAGGCATCCGGAATCACTTATAAGAGGGAAGAAATAAAGAGGAAGGAGAGGACCATGATACAAAGAATTCTTGCACAGGCTGTTGCTGTGACACTCGGCATTGCAATGCTTCTCCAGGTTGGCTGCGCCGGTCGTTCTAAATCATCCAGTTTTTATGTGCTCAGCCCTGTGGCCGATACAGAGTTTGGAATGAAAAACAAGGCCGGTGAGAGCAGCGATATTTCAATCGGTATCTCTCCTGTTTCTCTCCCCAAGTATCTGAAGAAATCCCAGATTGTAACAAGAACCGGCAATAATGAGTTGCACCTGGCAGAGTTTGACCGTTGGGCAGGAAAGATAGAGGAGGATATAGGGAGCGTTATAGCCGAAAACCTGACGTATTTTCTTTCAACGGACAATGTTCTTTCCTATCCTTCAATGGAGGCAATAGAGTTAGACTATAATGTTAAATTGGACATAAGCAGATTTGACGGCAGTCTGGGAGGCCAGATGGAGTTGGTTGCCCGCTGGGCAATTTTTGATGGCGACGGAAATAGCTTATACGGCGTTAAGGCTACACATATAATCGAGCCGACCAGGGGAGGCGGCTATGCTGACATGGTTGCGGCCCAGAGTCGCGCTTTGGCTTCCCTCAGCCGTGAATTGGCGGATGCGATAATACAGGTGTCAGGCAAATAAGCGGGCAGGGGCCACAAAGGTGTATTAATTCGATGCAGGGCGTGACACTGAACAAAAAACCAACTGCCGAGGAGAGAAATATGATTGGTGAATTCGATCCCATTGAAGGAAATTGGTACCACAATATTGGCAGGGAGCAGAATTTCATGGTGGTGGTTGTGAGCGAAACCGAAGGCACCGTGGATATCCAGTATTTTGATGGAGATCTTGAAGAGCTCGAAATGGAAGAGTGGGAAGAGATGGATCTTGAGGAAATCGAGCCTCCCGAGGATTGGACCGGTCCCCTGGATAAACTGGAGCCCGATGACCGCGGCTATGAATAAGGGCATCATAAAAGTGTTTGGATAATGCAGCCTATCCATGAACTGTTAAACCGCATTCACTGGGACCCTGAGTTTGGACGCGGCTATTTTGAAATTGGCTGCCACGACCGTATGGAAAAAGAAATTATCCGGGTCTCATTCAAAGAAGTCACCCAGTTGCCAGGCAATAAATTTTTATTTCATGTGTTTGACGAAGACGGTATTGTCCATTGTGTTCCCATGCATCGGGTGCAAGAGGTGTACAAGGATGGGGAATTGATTTGGAAACGCTAGCAGTTACAGATGGAGAACGGCTGTAACATGAATAGATTTCGATATAAACTGTATGAGTTGTATGCCAGGTATCACCTGAAATTCACGTGCCCGGAGTGCCCCAGAAAGAGAAGACTGCAAAGAGATCTCAATAATGAAGGGGAGTGTCTCTGGTATACGAGCTGGAAAGCGGGAAAATTTAATACCAGGACTTATCAGACGTATAGGCTTTTCAAGAAATTCGGCATCGATAAAGATATTTTTCTAAAATAAAGATAATTGCCCCTTGGGCTGCGTCATACTGACAAGCCTTTCCCATATCTTTA
>PVMK01188874.1_pt1 | contig 16503 bp, 11 predicted proteins | sample 1853481 | NCBI WGS metagenome assembly PVMK01 (sample SAMN08533507, study PRJNA380276) | Marine sediment metagenome, whole genome shotgun sequencing project.
CTTTTTCCCCGGTCAAAAGGAGGATCGGAACAGCACCCTGGGCCAGGTGGGAAACAGGGCTCATGTGCTGTTCCAATCCTCCTTCTGACCGGCGAAAAAGATACCACCATCCTTCCCGAGCAGTCCGAGTCCCTGCATGACCGTGCTCAAAGTCTTGGCCTGGATACCACTTATGTTCTGGTCAAGAACTCGGGACATGGTTGGCGTCCACTGGGAGGGCCTATCGTCCCCAGCCAGGAAGAGATCCACCGAATCACCGCCGATTTCATCAGGAAACATACCCAGTAGGTCGTGCTTTCGTGCAGTCGTGCCTTCGTGCTGTCGTGTGCTTGTCTGTTGTCTGTTGTCTGTTGTCTGTTGTCTGTTGTCTGTGGTCTGCGGTCTGCGGTCTGCCGGCTGTGTTACCAAGGCTCGGTGCGCAGAACGTGGACCCTGTCTTCCTCGGCTCTCCTCAAGTCCGGGTATTTCTTCGCTTTACTATCGAGAACAGCCGTTTTCTCGGCTGGATCCGTCACCAGGAATATTTTTCGCTCATAGATTCGATCCCCGATCTTGAGACGGACATGGGGATCACGGACCACGTTCTGGTTCCAGGATCGATTCCCTGGGAATTCAGCCGCCTGACGGTAGGTGGAGGTCAGGTAGAGGTCGCCGTTGTAGGTGGCGCAATAGGTCGTGACCGAGTGGGGAATGGAGTACCAGGTTCGAGTCTCCACGTAGACGTGCTCAATTTGGTCGGTGAAGGACCAGTCGGTGACGGGTTCGGTGACGACTTCCCCGGAAAGCCACAGCCCGGGACTGCGCTCCCGGGGCTCGAACCCCATCGCACGAATCAGGATCAGGCCTAACACCAGAAAAGCGAGTAAGCATGATCCCCCAATGATGATCAGTTTTTTCATACTCCCACCTGAATGGCCCGGAGGCGCTAGAAATCGAAGCAAGTTTAGCAATTTCGATTGCAAAAGGGTAAAGTCTCCGTGCTTCGCCCCCTGTTGGTTTAGCCAGTTGTGCCTCCTCGAGAGGGACTGACAGAATCAGCATCTTACTTGGATTCTGACGGAGAACGATGATGAAAGCCTCTGAGTGTTTTTCAAGAAGCCCGTCTCCAGTGGGAAAGGGGCAGAGGATGGGGCAGCTCCTCCCCATACTGGGAGTGATCCTGCTCACCTGGGGCGAAGGCTACGGGTTGGCCCAGGAGTCTACCCAGGAGGAGTCTACCCAGGAGGAGTCTGTCCAGGAGGAGGCCAACCCGGAGGAGGCCAGCCAAGAAGGGGATGACGCTTCGGCGGAGCAACCTCAAGAAAAGAAGTCGCTGTTTCAGAAACTGTTGGAGGAGGTTGGCCAGGACATGGCTACTTCTAACTCGATGATCCAGGTCGGGCCACATCCCGGCGGCACGGGGGACCTGTCCGTTTCCTCGGAGCAAGACTATAAAGGAGGAGAATGGGTCGTAGCACCCGTTCCCGTATCCAACCCAACGCTGGGCAGCGGGCTGGCCGGAGGGGGTGGTTACATCTATCGTGTGGACCCGGCAGACGATGTCTCGCCACCCACGATGACAGGAATGGGTGGGATGTATACCTCCAATGAGAGCTGGGCCCTGGCCGGGATGCATAATATGAAGTGGAAACGTGACCGCTTCCGACTCAACGCGATGGGAGGTTTTGGAAACATCAACATGGACTTCTCCGGCAAGGGATTGCTTCCTGGAGAGGATGAAACCCGCATCTCCGTAAACATCCGGGGAGCGTTCGTGGAGAGCGACTTCGAGACCAGGATTTTTGAAAGGGTATTCGTCGGGCCGCGATTCGTAAGTTTCTTCTCAGAGACTCGCCCCACCGACCTCCAGCAGATGCTGCCGCCCAACTTTCCGGAGTTGGTTCTGGATTTCAAGACGATTTCACTCGGGTTCAAGGTGATGCGCGACACGCGGGACAGTGTTTTTTACCCCCGCGAAGGGAGCTGGGCCGATTTCACTGCCGCTTTCTATCGTGAGGGTATCGGCAGTGACTTTGACTATGAGAAATATATGGCTTCCTTCAACTTCTACCAAAGCCTCAGTCCAACTCAGGTGATCGCGGCACGTGTTTCAACCTGTGCGGTCAATGGCGACACACCCTTCTTTGATCTCTGTTTTCTGGGCCTGGAAGAGGATTTGCGGGGTTACCGGATCGGAGCGTTTCAAGATGAGAGATTGTTGGCGGCGCAGGTTGAATATCGTCTGGAACTCTTCTGGCGTTTTGGCGTGGTGGGTTTTGTCGGTGTGGGGCAGGTGGCACCCGCGTTCGACGAGTTTAAGAAGAGCAACTGGTTGCCGGGAGCAGGTTTCGGATTCCGGATCCTGGTGGCCAGGGAGAATCACGTCAACCTGCGAATCGATTTTGCCTGGGGCCGAGATGGCAACAGTGCCACCTACGTTAATGGTGCGGAAGCTTTCTAATCTTGAGAGGGAGCTCTCTCTCCCTCTCCCAGCCCCGTTCGGCACGACTGCTCTCAACCGCACAGGTCGTACCCCAGTTCACATTGAAGGTGGTCACGTCACCCCGCTGTGTGGTAGATGAAGCGGACCTCTGTCTTCTCTGAGGCAGGGCTCCTGTCGTTATTTGATCTGCCTCATTTCAGAAAAGTACACTTTATAAAGAGGGAATATGATGGCTGAATATCTCCACGTCGCACTATGTATCTCTTCACTTTCACTCTGGATCGCGGGCCCAGTCAAACTGCAATGCTAAACACGTAGAACCTAATTTCGTTCAGGAAGTAAAAAAAATAATGTCCTCTCCCCTAGAAACGACCGTTCAGGAAACTCAGAAATTTTCTCCTCAAAATCGGAAAAGGGCCATCACGCTGATTATTCGCGTCTTGAAGTTCCTTCAGGAGTTTCACCGTACCAAGACTCCTCCGGTACTCAACCTGGATGAGCACCCCTGGAAGCTCTATTTTGATCAGCTTCCCCATTATTCCCTGATTCAAGTCGGACCTCACTTCGAATATCTGAAGCAGTTATTTGATGAGGACAATTTTGTTGCCGGAAATTTTATCTTGAAGGTGGGAAGACCCACCGAGAGCGACTGTCCGCCTCCTTCAGTGGTGGCGGAGAATTGGCTCAAGGCGGGTTGGGAAACTCCCGGTGTTGAACCTCAAATTCACCACAGCAAGACCTATAAGAATGTCTTGGGTCAAACCGTCACCGAGGCTTTCGACGATTCTCCGGAGAGAGTGGAAGCCTTTGAGGATTGGCTGGACGAACGCAAAAAGTGGGAAGACAGTGAGATCAATGTCCATGATGCCCTGAACGTTTTCAGTGAATACTTTGGCCTTTGGTCGAGGTTAAGAAGAGAATCGGAAAGATTTCAGCTTTTTGTTGCCGACGGAGTTTTCCGCTGGGAAAGTCCCGAAGGTCCGGTTCATCATCCCTTGCTCATCCAAAAGGTTCAACTGGAATTCAATTCACGTGTGCCTGAATTTGTGGTCAGGGATGCCTTTGACCCTCCGACCCTGCATACAGGGATATTGAGATTTATGGGAATTGAAGGGAAGGACATCTCACGTTTCCAGGAGATTGTATCTAAAGAGCATATCCATCCTCTGGGTGGAGAAAGGACAAGTGAGTTTCTTAAAGAGCTGGTCCAGGGTATATGGTCCGATGGTCTTTACTTTGAAAGCATGGAAGACGTGGAGGCCACCCAGGCCCCGTATGTCTACCGGCAGCCCATGGTTTATCTGGGGCGGGGCAATCACGGGATTTTCGGATGCTCTGGATCAATACATTCAACATCTTTCCGAGACCGACTTTATCCCTGAGTCGCTAGTGCGTGTGGTGGGAATCGATACGGGGAGATCGGTTAAACAGCAAGGTGAGGAGTCGGAAGACTCTGAGATCCTTCTGACTAAAATAGCCAATCCGGAGCAGGAACGTGTGATCCGCGAGCTTGATGAAACCGGAGCCGTTCTGGTGCAGGGGCCACCCGGCACGGGAAAGAGCCACACCATCGCCAATCTCATCGGGCACCTGTTGGCCCAGAACAAAAGCATTCTGGTGGCAAGTCATGCCTCCAAAGCCCTTCAGGTGGTGCGTGAACAAGTGGTATCGCCCTTACGATCGCTTTGTGTCAGCTTGCTGGATAGCGATGAGGAAAGCAGCAAACAACTGGAAGAATCGGTCACGGGAATCGTTGATTATCTGTCCCGCACCAGCTCCAGAAAGATTAGTGCTGAAATCGAGAAGTTAGACAATAAACGAGGGAAGTTGAAAAGTCGGTTTAAGGAGCTCAAAGAGGACATTTTCAATGCCCTGGCCGATGAATACCGGGAACTTGTGGTGAGCGGGGACGTGAAGCTCACGCCGGCCCAGGCCGCTCAGCAGATCCGACGGGATGAAGAACAATATTCCTGGCTGCCCGGCCCCGTCAAGCATCAGCCCGAACTTCCCTTGAGTGAGGAGGATCTGAATTCTCTTTATGAGATCAATGCCAGATTGTCCGCTGACGATATCGAAATTCTTGAATCCACCCTTCCCGATCTCGAACAGATTCCCGATCCCGACAGGTTCAGGGAGGTTCTCGACTCGCTCACTAGCTTGGACCAGGAGAATCTCAAAAAAGGTCAGGGACTGTGGCAGCATGAAGATCAATCTGCGGAACAGGTGAAACAGCTCAGTGACCAGGTCACACAGGCCATGGCCATCGTGGACGTTGAAACCCAGTGGATTCTGGAATGCATCGATGTCGGGCGTCGTGATTCTGAAGAGAAAAAATCCTGGCAGGTCTTGATCAAATTAGTGGAGAAACTGTGTGCGGTGATCCCTGAAAGGGAAGAACTGGTTTCTGTCGGTTGGACCCAAGGTCAAGTCAGAAAAAACCAACGAAGAGATTATTCGCATTTGCAAAGAGGTTTGTGCTCATCTGGAAAAAGGCAAAACGCTCAAGAAGCTGACCCAGATTTTCAAGCCTGAATGGAAGGAAGTGATTGAATCCTGTGAGGTGGACAATGGAGTGCCCAGCAAGATCGAGCATTTTCAGGCCATCATGAATAAGCTGGAAATCAAGGCGCTTCGAGAGGAACTGAGGCGTCGGTGGAATCGCCAAATGCAGCCCCTTGGGGGTCCGGAAAGTTCCAAGTTGGGCCGTCGGCCTGAGAAGACGGCGCGTCAATATACGGAAAAGATCAAGTTGGCGATTACCTGGTTTAATGAAATTTGGAATCCCTGCGAAAGCCTGAGTCAGGAAGTTGGACTGAACTGGAAGCATTTATTGAAGAAGGCAGCGGTCAGCAGTTCAGCCTACAGTGACATCATTTGCCTCAAGGAAGTGGTCACCAGTGAGTTGCAGCCTGCCATTGAAACCCGAATTAAGTTTATTGATTGGAAGGACCTCAATGAAAGTCGAGAAGCGTGGTTTGAATATTTTCACGGTCTGCCCAAAAGAGAAGCTTCCTATGTGTTGAGCAAGGTCTTTCGGGGGGCCGTCAAGAAGGGCAATTACGATCACTATCTGCAGGCCTGGCAAAGACTCAATGAGTTGGTGGAGCTCAAACCCGATTACGAAAAACGCCGAGATCTTCTTGCTCAACTCGAGGAGCACAGCCCTAAATGGGCGGCTGCCATCGCGGGATGGAAATCTCCTCATGATCAGGGTCATCCTCCAGGAGAAATTCAAAAGGCCTGGACCCATCGATATCTACAGCAGGCCCTGAGTGAGATCCTGAAGACCGACTTCGATGCCCTGCAGGATAAACTGGACTCCGTCAATCAGGAGTTGCAGGAGGTCACGGCTCAATACATCGAGAAGAAATCCTGGAAGGCACAGCTGGAAAGAACCGGTCTCAAGCAGCAGCAGGCCTTAAACGGATGGTTGGCCTTGCATAAGAAGATGGGCAAGGGAACCGGCAAGCAGGTGGGCAGACTCAAGGAAGAAGCCAAACGAACCCTTCTGGAATGTCGCCAGGCCGTGCCCGTTTGGATTATGCCGATTTCGCGGGTGTTGGAAAGTTTTGATCTGACCACCACCAAGTTTGATGTGCTCATCGTGGACGAAGCCAGCCAAAGCGATATTCGGGCGCTTGCCATTTTTGCTCTGGCACGGGATGTGGTGGTTGTGGGAGACCATGAGCAGGTCAGCCCATATGCCGTTGGATTGCGAACCGAGAAGGTTCAGGAATTGATCGACGAAATGTTGGAGGACATTCCCAATAAGCAGCTTTATGACGGGAAAACCTCGATTTACGACCTTGCCCGCCAGTCCTTTGGCGGCACCATCCGTCTCTTGGAGCACTTTCGCTGCGTCCCCGATATCATTCAGTTCAGCAATCATCTCTGTTACAACAATGAGATCCTTCCACTGCGCGATCCCTCCGCCGATGTGCTGACTCCTTACTTGGTGGCTCACTATGTGCCCCGAGCCAAGGCGCAAAACAAAATTAATCACGTTGAAGCCCAGGAGATTGCCTCGCTGATCTTGGCCATGTGCAGAGTGCCCGAATATGAGGATTCCACTATAGGAGTGATTTCCATGGTGGGTACGGATCAAGCCAATGTCATCGACAGTATTCTCAGAAAGCGGTTGACCCTTTCGGAATATAAAAAGCGGCGCATTCTGTGTGGCAATGCTTCTCAATTTCAGGGGGATGAAAGGGATGTGATCCTTTTGTCCATGGTGGACTCACCGTCAGACCGTCCCTTGGCACTGCGTCAAAGAGATGAAGCGAAAAAGGTCTTCAATGTCGCTTCCAGTCGCGCCTGTGACCAACTGTGGGTGGTTCACTCCCTCAAACCGGACAAGGATCTCAAGGCTGGGGATTTGAGATATAAGTTGATCAAACATGCTCAGGATCCCAGTGGATTGAGAAAAAAGACTATTACCAAAGAAGAAGTGTTTACTTCCGATCTGCAAAAAGCGATTTTCGCCCAGTTGAAAGAAAAGCGATATTGGGTGTCACTGAATTTCGACGTGGGAACGCGAGCCATCGATGTGGTCGCCCACGGTGAGGGGAATCAGCGTCTTGCCATTCAATGTGACGGGGAGTCCATCAAGACGAGCGAGGAGCTAGGTGCCGAGATGGAATACTATATGACCCTTCGCCGATTGGACTGGGATATTTTCCATCTTCGTTCCAGTGAGTATTACACCGATCCTGAGAAAACGTTGAAGCGGTTGCTGGACCGACTGAGTCGAGCCGACATTACTCCAATGCAGACGGAACCCTCTGAAACCGAGGACAAGGGGCCGGATCTCTATGAAAGGGTGACCAAAAAGGCCAACAATATACGGATCAGGTGGAGTGAACCCCTGAAGCCGCCCGTCAAAGCGACCCCGGAAAAAAAGCAGGAATCGAAGACGGCCTAGCCGCTGACCGCAGTCAGCAGAAATTCAAAATTACAAATTTCAAATTCAAAACCCAAAGCCAAGGCCAAGACCTGAAACCTGGAACTTGGAAACTGGAACGCGCGCTGTAAGCGCGCCCTGGGCGCCTCCCCACGGACGTCCTCTGCTATTTGTTACCATGAAATCAGGCATGAAAGCTGAAAAAGAAGGCCGAAGGAGAAGACATGATCAATGAAGCATCCGGTGCTTGGAAAGTCATTTTAGGCTTTTTGTTTTTTCCTGTTTTCTTCCAGGACGACTTAGTGAATTTTGCCCTGGGAGCGGATAATCTCTTCTGGGTGGCATTATTCAAAAGGTTGTTTCTTCTCCTGCCGGTTCTGTCCATCATTTTGGCCTGTTGGGTGACCGTTCCCTGTGTGCTCTCCGTCGTTTTCCGCGAGCAGAGGACTGAGTTTGTTATTACCTTCTTTTTGATCTGGTGGGACCTTGGCAAAGCCATCTTTTCATTCTGGGGAGGGAGTCTTAAGTTCCTGCTTGTACTTGTGACGGCGATACTGGTTTTGCTGAAATTGATTGTGCTGGGGATCTGGGTCCTCATCCAGGATCTATTTTTCATACCCATCCAGCTCCTGAAGAATCTGGGTGTGGGTGTTTTTGACGCGGGTATCCCCTGGATAGCACTGGTGTTGACTTTGATTTGGTGTGTGATTGAAGCCACGGTTTTCACCTTTGTGACCACCCCTCTGGTGATGGATACTCTGTCCAACCTAACCGGTGGAGGGCTCTCGGAGACTTTACTCAGGATTCCTCTCTTTCTTTTCCTGCTCTTCCTGATCCTGGGGAGCTACGCTGTTCTTTCCACCTGGACCGAGGCACTAGCCTCAAAAAAGATTGGCACAATCATCAAGATTGGGATCATTGAGCTGGTTGCCCTCTTTGTCGAGGTGGTTTTCCTTTATAGAGAATTTGTGGATTCGCTGGTCCCCTGGTTTGATCAACACACCTCGGGTGATTTCGAGCTTGGAATTGTGGGCACCCTGGCCATTGCCTCGCTGGCCTGGTTGGGAATTCGGGGAATGTCCTGGGTGCTGTTTGCCAGCCATGGGACCCCACTGATTATGGCCATCATCCAGGGCTCGGCCTTGAAGGCAGGGGCAACGGCATCCTCGGGTGAAAAGCAACAATTGATGGAGATTCGCCTGATCGAACAGGTGAGAAAAGAATTTGAATGGGCCCTGGAAAAGGGAAATGAGGTGTTTCAGGCCTTTTTGATCCCGCCCTTGCAGATTTTGGCTGCCTCAGTGAACTTCTGTACTTTTCTTTTTACGTCGATCCCCGTCTTTGAAATTCCCCTGACCAAGATGGACCAGATCATGAGTTCCAAGGGCTTACTGGAGAACGCTTTCCCCGCGGGCAAGAAGAAGGAGCGGGTTTGATTGTGAAAATGAGATCAAGAATATCCGCCTATTCTGCGGCGTTGGTTCTGGTTTTTTGCTTAACCAGTTGTAACACTGAAGAGTTTTTTGAAGGTTTTTTCACCGAAGAGCAACCCCGGCTTGTTCTCTTTGTCGGTGTGGATATTAGCGGTTCCTTTCTCAGGGGCAAGTACTTCGATGATTCCCTCCATTTTCTGGCTCATTACCTCTATTCCCACCTCCAGGGTGTGGGGGGTATGGAGCAGCCCAAAGAACTTTTCGTGGGTTCCATCGGAGGTTCCAATGTAGGTGAGGCGAAAACCCTCTTTCCGATTCAGACCTTTGAATACCTGACGATTACTGAAATCCATGCCAAGCTGAAGGAAATTTTCCCCAAAAATAAAGTGAATGAGTTTACGGATTTCAACGCCTTTTTTCACCATATCAGCGAAACCGTCACCAATCGCAAACTGATCTTGAGACCTCTGGCCATTGTGCTTATAAGTGACGGAATTCCAGATGTTCCGAAGGCGGATCGAAGCGAGGCATTCAAGACTATTATTCTCAAGCCACTCGAAAATCTGTCCAGGAATATCGTGATCCGGCTTTTGTATACCGATGCTCAAACGGGCGACCAATGGACCAGCCTGGTGCCCAGAAGGCGGGTCAAGATCCTGACCCAGGATGCCGTCGTGATGAAGGAATGGCGCGGTCCCAGCATCATGATTCCCGGCAAGAACTTTGAGGATCAGGATCGCTTTTTCGACTGGGTCGAGAATCAAGTGGACTTTCCCGTCCGATTGAGACGAGTGGATTAGTTCCCCACTCACTACTCAAAAATCACAACTTAATTGATTTGGTCGTAGATGATTTGCCCTCCCAGGCCGGTTAAGACCACCTCGATCTCCGGGATCTCGGCCACCGGAATGGTAAAGAAATCCCTGTCCAGGATGGCAAAATCGGCGAATTTCCCCGGTTCCAGGGTTCCGATGGTGTCCTCGCCCATCATGTACTCGGAGGCCCAGGTGGTGGCCATCTTCAGGGCGGTGACCCTGTCGATGGCTTCCTCGGGAACGAGTGTCACCATGGGTAAGGGCTTGCCGCCGGGTGTTGCGATTCCGCGTGTCTGCCGGACCTCCCGGGTCACCAGAATGTGGATGGGAGTCCAGAAGTCGCTTCCCGCAGCCTCAAAGGTCACCCGGATCCCCTGCTCGATCCAGGTCTTGACCGGCATGATGAAATCTCGAATTCCTTCGCCGTAATTCTTGATATCATCGGGTACCTCCCCCAGCATTCCGGGGTTGACATTGAGGATGATCCCGAATTTCTTGATTCCTGCCATCACATCCGGCTTTTTGCCCAGCACCATGTTGTGTTCCAGGGTGGTCCGGAGTCCCTTCATGTACTCCACCGAGTAGTTTCCTTCTTCCATGGCCTGCTCCAGCATCCGGATATAGAGCCGGGCTCCGTGACTGGAGGTGCCGTGGACTTGAACCGGACGCCATCCGTGCACGATGGCGGTCTTGATGCTCTCCCAGGGTTTGGTTCCCGGGCTGGGGCATCGTTCCCTCATGCGGACCTCTTCCGAGGCATCGGGGAAATCGGGTCCCAGACACTTCTCGTTGTAGTTGGAGTCCCAGATCTCATTGCACATTCCGTTTAACCACAGCATCTCGTTGCCGCTGGAATGGGTGGACCAGGGGGCTCCGGTTCCCTTGTAGAACTCTCGGATGGTTTTCAGCCCCCAGTACTCGCCTCGCTGGCTTTCCACGTAGTAGGCCACCCGGTGGGGCATTCTGTTTTCTCGATTGAGTAGGTGGTAGGCAGCGATGGTGTCGGGATAGAGCAGACGAGTGGCGATGGTCGTCACCCCTTCGGGAACCAGCTCACGGACGCCGTGCAGCCGCAGCATCTCGGCGAACGTCTCCAGCGGCTCATCCTTCCAGAAAATGTTCCAGGAGAGCCCGAAAATCTCCGGCACCGCCACGTAGCCGTCCGTCGACGCGCCGGGCCGGTTCTCGATATCGGTGCTCTCTTCCCAATCCGGGAAGTCTTTTTTGATCTCGGCAATGGCAACGTCGTTAATGATCCCTTGAATCATGTTGGAGACCAGAACCGGGTGCTCCTCGGTGACTCCCTCCAGCTGTCTCTTGTTGAGCTGGCCCAGATACAGCCAGGTACGACTGTGGCCGGGAGGAGCCTTTTCCGATTCCTGTAGATTGACTCGAATCCATTTTCCGGCCGGAATGTTCTGGACACGGATGGCGTTGATGATGGCGTCCCGTACCTTTTTGGCCGTAGCCTCCGCTGTCGCCTCCGTCGTCACGGTGAGCCGGATGCTGGGGTCCAACAAACCCATTTCGGGGCCGTAGCGCAAATCCGCGAACAGGAAGGTGTGGTGGTGGGTCTGGATCAAGCCGGGTATGACCGTACGGCCGCCCACGTCCAGGACGCGGGTTGCCGGACCGGCCAGTGTTCTCATTTCCTGGTTGCTGCCCAAAGCCATGATCCGCTTTCCCTTGATGGCCATCGACTGGTAGTTTTGCCCAGGGGTGTCCGGCCTGGTGGAGCGGTCGTCCATGCTGACGATCTTACCGTTGATAAGGAGCAGATCTGCGTAGCCCTGCTCGGCGACCAATTCGGGAACCTGCTGAGCCCACAGGGGCATGGCCCCCAACCATCCCAGCGTGAATAGAGTGTAAAACGCTCTTTTTGTCATAAGGTCTCCTCTAATTTATTGATCCCGGTGTACCAGTTCGGGTGAAAAGGCCGGCAGGCAGACGGCAAGGTATTCCGCGCCTTCCGGATGAGGTGAGCTGTACTGCACCCATTCACCAGCCGATATCGACACCGCCTGTCCGGCAGCCACATCGAATTCCCGGTCCTTCAATCGGATGTGAAGGACACCGTGCAGAACCACCGTGAATTCGTCGAACTCAGGTTTCTGACCAGGCTCGCTCCAGCCTGAAGGACTCTTCATCCTGGCGATGCTGAGAGCGGTGGTATTCGAATTGACTCGTCCTATGTACTCCTCGATAGTTTTCGAGGGCTCACCTGCTGCTTCAACCAGGGTGGGTTGTTCGATTACTTTTGCCATGGGTCCTATTAGAGCAGAGCCACGAGTATCACTCCAGCCCAAATATCGATAAGCTGGGGACAGGGGGCGTCCCCACATTTCCATTGCCTTTCACCCCCCACAGTTTTAGCATTGAGCAAGAATCCTACCCACGCAAGGGAACTCTATGATCGGACAGACCCTCTCCCACTACAAAATCATCAACAAAATAGGTCAGGGAGGGATGGGTGAAGTCTATCTGGCTCAGGACACGACGCTGGACCGCAAAGTGGCGCTGAAGTTTCTTTCCGAAGAGCTGCAGCAAGACTCCACGGCGCGAAAACGTTTCCTTCGGGAGGCCAGGTCGGCCGCTGCCCTGGATCATCCCTATATCTGTAAAATCTACGAGATCGGTGAAGCGGAGGAGAAATCCTTCATCTCCATGGAGTACATCCAGGGGACCACCCTGCAGGAAGAGTTGCTCAAAGGGCCTCTTTCTCTCAAAGAGGCACTGGAGAAAGCCACAGAGATTGCCGAGGCTCTGGAAGCGGCACACCAACAGAAGATCGTCCATCGGGATTTAAAACCGTCAAACATCATGCTCACGCTTGATGGTCATGTGAAAGTGATGGATTTTGGATTGGCCAAGCGGGTGACTCCGGCTGAGGGAGGCCAGGAAGAAGAGATCACCACGGCACTCACTCGAGAGGGTGCCCTATTGGGGACCGTCCCTTATATGTCCGTCGAGCAGGTCCGTGGTCAAGTGGTCGACACAAGGTCCGACATCTTCTCCTTTGGGGTGGTTCTTTATGAAATGCTTACCGGGGTGAATCCCTTCAAGAAGGATGGGCAGATCGAGACGGCCCATGCGATTGTCAGTGAAACTCCCCCCCCACTCAGTCAATACACCAATGACATTCCTGTAGTGCTTCAGCACATTGTGAAAAGGATGTTGGCCAAGGATCCCACCCGTCGGATTCAGAGCGCCATGGATATCCGGAATGAGCTGGAAGAGCTCAGGGGGGATCTGAGCGCGGGGCTGGTTCAGGAGGCGGTCCTTCGCGGACCCCGATCAGCGGTCCAAAAGCGGGTTGCGGTGGTGGCAATAATCTTGGTTTTGGCGCTGGCGGGACTGCTACTTTATCTTGTGCAGACACCCCAAGACACGGTTCCCCGCCTGGTCAACCCGGTTCAGGTGACCTTCGCCGTTGGGGTTGAGAACTTCCCAACCTGGTCCCCGGATGGAGGGCGATTGGCTTATGAATCCAATCAAGACGGGAACTGGGACATTTGGGTGACGCAACTGGGGGCCGGAGAACCGGTCAACCGGACCGTCGATCACTCGGGGCCGGATCGCTATCCCAGTTGGTCCCCCGATGGGCGTCAGATTGCGTTTTTATCTCAAAGGGATGAAACCTGGGGCTTGTATACGATGGCCGCGGTGGGAGGAATGCCTCGCAAGGTGGTCTCGCTGGCTGTTGATCCTGTCTACTATGGGGGAACTCCTCAGTGGTCGGCCGACGGAGCTCAGATCGCCGTTGCCGTATGGGATCCTCCCAGCAGTTATGCTGAAGTCGTCTCCTGGCAGACGCAGGAAACGCGGCGAATACCCTTCCCCCAGCATGAGGGCAATCCCTGCCTGGATTTGAGCTGGTCTGCCGATGGGCGGCTGTTCGCTTACGTTGAGGCCGATGGTGATGCGGCGGAAGTCAGTCGGTTGTGGACCATGCCTGTCTCGGGTGGCCAGGCCATCCCGGTGACCGACGGCCGTACCAACGATCGGAGTCCTATCTGGTCGGCCGATGGCCGTCAACTCTTCTTTGTCTCTAATCGGGGTGGGCCCATGGATCTTTGGCGGCAACGCATGAGTGAAGATGGAAGGCCCGAAGGAGAGCCCAAGCCGGTCACGACGGGGTTGGCGATCCGCTCGGCCGTCTTCTCTTCTGATGGCGCCAAGGTTGCCTACTCCCAAGGCCGACCGGTGGCCAACCTGTGGAGGCTCCCAATCCTCGCCGATCGACCGGCCAACTGGGCGGATGCCCAGCAGATCACCTTTGATAACGCACTGGTGCAGTTCTTCGATCTGTCGCCGGATGGCCAGCGCCTGGCCCTCAGCTCAGACCGGGCCGGAAACCAGGATCTTTGGATCCTGCCCAGTGGAGGTGGACAGATATCGCAGCTAACCTCTGACCCCACCCCGGACTGGGCTCCCCGCTGGTCTCCGGATGGCGAGGAGATTGCCTTTTATGCCTACAGAAGCGGAAGCCGAGATGTTTGGGTCATGCCCTCCGGAGGTGGTCCGGCCAGGCAGCTTGCCCCCCATCCGGCAGAGGATACGGTTCCAACTTGGTCTCCCGATGGCCTAGAGATCGCTTTCACTTCTCGGCGAGGCGGCAACCGTGACATCTGGATTGTGGGGGCGGAAGGCGGGGAGGCGCGGCAGGTCACGGTGCAGCCTGCGGACGACAGTATCACAGACTGGTCTGGGGATGGGAGGTGGCTGGTCTTCCAATCGGAATCTCGCCTCTTTCGGATCTCGCCGGCGGGAGGTCAACCCGAGCCGCTAATCGAACCGGTTGGACTTTTCGGAGCTCGGCTGTCGTCCGATGGCAAGGTGCTCTATTATCTCGGAGAGGATAACCTGCGGGCCCTATCGCTGGAGGAGGGTGGTCAGTATCCCATGACCGATCTGGCGGGACGAAGAGGGACCCTGGGATGGGGCGTGGCTACGGACGGTCAATTTCTCTATTTCAGCTGGGCAGAAGAGACAGGCGACATCTGGGTCATGGACGTGAGCGAAGAGAGCCGCAACTGAATAGCGTAAATCGAAAGGACTGAAACGATGGTGAAACACGTGCTCGGACCAGCGAAATGAGAGACAAACCAGCGAGGACCAGGCTCTGGGCAGAGTGGCTCGTGTCTGGCCTCCCTTTGGGTCCGCTCTGGCCGACGTCGGCTTGGCTCAAGAGAGCCAGATCTTCAGGCTGGTCACGTTTTCAAGCGCAGGAGATTTGCGGCTGGGAGCCACTCAAGGTGAAGGGCAGGTCGACATTGTGGATGTGCACCATGCTATCCAGTATCTGATGCGGGAGCAACCGGGTGCGGTGGGTGTCCTTCCTTATATACCCGCTGACCTGAAAACCTTGATTGAGGCCGGCAGCGACTCGATCCGTGCAGTCAGAAACGTTTATCAAAGCATCACCCTTCTCAAGGCTAGTGCCGGCTTCACGGAACCGGGCGGTGCCGAGCGAGTGTTCTATCCGCCGACGTCGGTCCGCCTGCATTGCCCCATTCCCAATCCCTCCAAGGTCATCGGGATGGCCGGAAACTACACTCGCGAGGGCGACCCCCCCGAGTACCCGAGTGCCTTTTTAAAGTCGGTGTCCGCACTGGTGGGTCATGAAGAGGTGATCGATCTGGCTGGTCTGGTGACGGAGGGGGTTCACGAGCCGGAACTCGCTTTGGTGATCGGCAAGAGGACCAGGAATGTTCCCGAGGCCCAAGCTTTGGATTACGTGGTGGGATATACCATCGTCAACGACATTACGGCCCGCGATCTGCCCCAGGGTAACCACCCGGCCCAGGGTTCAGCGATCTCTAAGAGCCTGGATACTTTTGCTCCTTGCGGGCCCTATCTGACCCTTAAAGAAGATGTGCCCGATCCGCATAACCTGGCCATCGGGGCCCGTATCAACGGCCAGGCCTGGGAGATCCCCAATGCCAACACCCGGCACCTGATCTTCAAGATCCCCCAGATCATCGCTTACTTGAGTCAGCGGATGACGTTGATGCCCGGTGATATTATCGCTACCGGGGTTCCCGCAGCCGTGGTTCCCTTGCGGGCCGGGGATACGGCCGAGATGATCATCGAGAGGCTGGGCACGCTCCGCAATCGGGTCGCGGCCGAGCAATAGATCGCTATCAAGATCGAGCAAACGGAGGGAGAGGGAGTACTTAAGGAGATTCAACATGGAAACATCTCATTCAGGTCCCAATGTGAAAAGGCTCATCATGGTTCCGGCGTTGATCGCGCTGGCCATTACTATCTTTCGTTTGGTGGGTGAGCTGGCTGGGGGTTCATCGACCCTTTTTAACCGCGCAGCAGGCGGGGGAGGAGCATTGATCGGCATTGTTTGGCTGGTGCCCATTTTTGGGGTCTACTTTGCCGTCAAGCTGGTGGGCCAGGGTTTCGGGCCGGCCAGTGCCGGCAAAGTCATTGGATTGGCGGTTGGGGGGCTGGTCATAGGAGGGGTGATTCTTGCCCTGGTCTTTAGTCTCACCGGAGATCCTAATGTCAGCGTCAGTTTCGGCGGAGCAATCGGTCAACAGCTGGGAGCTGCCATCGCCGCCCTGGTCGTTGTCTTGATCTTACGCAAAGGGTGGCCGGCTTTCTTTCAAACCATGCTGAGCTACGCCTTCGCCTCACGCATTCCTGTGTTGATCGTGATGCTGATGGCCATGCTCGGCGATTGGGGTACCCACTATGAGCTGGGTCCTCCCGGTTATCCGGAGATGGGTTTCCTGAGCAAGTACATCTTGATTGCCCTGTTCCCCCAAATGACCTTCTGGATCATGTTCACTATGGTTGTCGGGACGCTGTTTGGCGGCATTGCTGCGGCCCTGGTCCGACCCAAGGTCACTGCGGAGGTGCAAGCAGAGGTGGCGCAACCCCTGTTGAGGCTGATGAGGATGTGGTTCTCGCTCCTGAGGA
>PVMK01144937.1_pt1 | contig 16501 bp, 19 predicted proteins | sample 1853481 | NCBI WGS metagenome assembly PVMK01 (sample SAMN08533507, study PRJNA380276) | Marine sediment metagenome, whole genome shotgun sequencing project.
GGCTTCCTGTGGTCTGGGCGCCGGTTTCGGTCGATCCGTTTGCAGACTAAGCCCATGCGCAAGCACTAATCCTCGCATCGTTTCCTCACATCACCTAATGAACAAAATGATTCAGCAATAGAACCAATCTTAGCAAAATACCCCGCGACCTTCAGCAAAGGGACATAGGACGTAGAAAACAACACCGCCATCTAATTAATAGTTACCGTTTCGATGCCTCAGGGAAAGGTTTCAAAAATTTGGTCGATGGTAGAATATGTATTCAGCTCTGACTTAAAAGGGGAGGTTGGCATGTTTTTAGGATTTGCATCAGCCCTTTCAGGGATTCAGGCCGGTAGTCGACTTCTTGGTGCCAGTGCCCACAATATCGCCAATGCCCAGACGGAAAATTTCAAACGTACGCGAACCGTTCTTGAAGAATCCTCGGCCGGAGGGGTGATTGTTTCATTGAGCACGGACAATCGACCCGGGCCTCACTTTACTACCGGAGAAGACCCTTTCACGCTTCGAGAAGGGTCTAATGTTGAATTAGAGGAAGAACTCATTCACACATTAGAAGCGACCCATCTTATTGAAGCCAATCTGGCGAGTATCCGGACTCAAGACCAGGTGTTGGGCTCTTTGTTGGATATCATTAAATAGCCGGGATATACCAAGGATCGGTTTTTATCCGAGTCAGTGCCCGATCTTCTCTCCTTCCCTTCCAAGATTCTGTTTTTCACTAGCCATTGTCGAGCCTTTTCACTGATTAAGTAGCCTGCCGGAATCGTCGAAAGCCGAGGGCAATTTTCTCAATCCTTTCCCTATGCTTTTTTTGATTCCTGCCTCGTACGTTGGATTTATACAAGTGAAATCCTGGTCTTCTTAAGCATACGCCATTCTTGAATTTCCCCGGATTTATCGCAAAACGGGAAAATACCTAAGATTTGACTTTGAAGGTTGAGAAACAATTATTGTAGAATCAAATGATTGTATAGTTTTGGGGTCTTTAGCCTTCAAATTTGGAAACCCATAAAAGGTAGGAATCCTTTAAAGTTTGTCTAACACCCTCTTTTAATTACCTTTTCCTCAAAACAGGAGATTGGGATAATGCATATGTCACGGATGTTTTCCGGCACCACACTGCCGTTAGGGATTGCCCCCTTTAGGAGATTCATTTTCCTCTTGGTAAGTCTTGGCCTCGTAGGCGGGTTATGCGGCAATGGTTGGTTGTTTCCTGCTCAATCGCAAGCCGCTCTTCCCAGTGCCTTTGTTGAAGGCTTTTCCGAAATTGTTGAAAAAGTCGGTCCGGCGGTTGTTAATGTGGCTGTGACAGGTGGTGGGGGTTCGTCTAAACCATTGCCACCAGGGCCGTTTGGCGGTCCTCCAGGTGGTGGGCCTCCAGGGCGTCCTCCAGGTGGGCCAGGCATGAGTGCTGGCTCGGGAGTGGTGATTGATCCGAGAGGCTATATCCTCACTAATAATCATGTTGTCGAAGATGCCAATGAGATAAACGTGACGTTTAATGATGGTCGGGAAGTTCCTGCGACGATTGTGGGAACGGACCCCAAAACAGATTTAGCGGTGATTAAAGTCAAAGTTGAAAATGAACAACTCCCTTCCATTGCGTGGGGAAGCTATGACACCCTTCGGGTGGGTGATGTGGTCTTAGCCTTGGGTAGTCCATTCGGATTGAAATCATCAGTGTCATTCGGGATTATCAGTGCATTGGGGCGTGGGAGTGTTGGCATCACAGAGTACGAAGATTTCATTCAAACCGATGCCGCTATCAATCCAGGAAATTCCGGGGGCGCATTAGTTAATATGAAAGGGGAACTCATTGGCATCAATACCGCCATTTTTTCCAGAACCGGTGGGTCGGAAGGCGTCGGATTTGCCATTGCCGTGAGTATTGCCAAAGATATTACGAATAGTCTTATTGAATCGGGAAAAGTGGTTCGCGGATGGATGGGTGTGGCGATTCAGGAATTAACGCCAGCGTTGGCACAATCTTTTCAATTGCCGGAAGGTCAACAAGGTGGAGTCCTGATCAGTGAAGTGCATGTGGATGGTCCTTCGGCAAAAGCCGGACTGCAGCGTGGAGATGTGATTCTGGAATACGGTAATGAATCCGTGAAAGACGTGAATCATCTTCGCAATATCGTGGCCCGTACGAAAGTCGGGAAGCAAAAAGAAATCACAGTGTTGCGGGAAGGGAAGGAAACCTCCTTGACCTTAGTATTGGGTGAGCGGCCGTCTGATCAGGTATTGGCGAAGGCGAGCCCTCCAGGAGAAACGCCTCCTGCCATGGCGAAACTCGATAATGTGTTGTCGGGATTGGTTGTCGAAGCCATTACGGCGAACAATCGTAATCAATTTGGTATTCCCGAAGAAGCCAAGGGCGTAGTGGTGACCAAAGTGGAAGCCGGGAGTGCCGTGGAAGCTGCGGGCATTCAACCTGGCGACCTCCTTCAAGAAGTCAGTCGGAGTGCGATCAAGAGTCTTGATGACTATCAGCAAATTGCCTCTAAGATTACGAAAGAAGAATTAGTCGTCCTCCTGGTGAATCGCCGGGGTAACAACCTTTTTGTGGCGGTCAATCCCAAATAATTTCACTATTCAATAAAGAGGGAGGCACAAGGCCTCCCTTTCTTTTCTAGCGCGTACACGAACGATATGGCTAAACAAAGTCAATGGGGTCAGTGGTTTGAGGAGAAAGTCTTTAAACCCTTGGAAGATAAGAAGATGCCCGTCATGGAGCATCTTCATGAATTCCAGCGTCGGCTGACTCGCGCTGTCGTCGTGATGGCATTGGTGTTTGTGGGAACATTTTTTTATGCCGATACGTTAGTAACCTGGCTACGTGTACCGCTTCAAAATTATTTTATTTTAGGCACCTGGGAGTGGGTGCCCTCTGATTTACCCAAAATCCCCCTGGTGTTTCTCGCCCCGGCTGAAGCCCTGTGGCAAAATGTGAAGGTGGCTGGATTATGTGCCTTAGTGCTCACCACTCCCTATTGGTTATGGGAAGTTTGGCAATTTGTGGTCCCTGGGCTTCACGCGCAAGAACGGCGATTCGTTGCCCCGTTTACGGGCATTAGTACCGTCGCTTTTTTTCTTGGGCTAACATTTTGTTTCTTTTTTGTGCTCCCCTTTGCGCTGCACTTCCTACTTGCCTATGGACTGGCTTCGGGTTTTATCGCCCAAATTTCTATTGCCAATTTTGTGGGATTTATCCTGTGGTTTCTCTTGGTATTTGGACTCATTTTTGAGGTGCCACTAGCCCTTGACGCTGATGGCCAAATTAGGATGGGTGGATGCTCCCGTTGTTGAGGAAATATCGTAAGTGGGCCTTTCTGGGTTCCTTTCTTTTTGCTGCGATTCTAACCCCGACTCCTGACCCTTTTAATCAATGTATTATGGCGCTGCCCATGTATTTCTTTTATGAAGTAGGAATTGTCAGTGCCCAAATATTTGGGAAAAAGAAGCCAAAGGAAACCGATGATGTCGCTCCGGCAGGAACATCGGGGCCTGCAGTCTCTCGGCCCGTCATTAAACCAGCAGGGGTGGTAGCTGGGGGAGATGATGATTATGTGAGCGTACCAGACTCCGGTCCACGTTAAGTGCGGAGAGAGGATACGTGTGGAAAGAGATAATGGTGATATCTCGTGATTGGCGTTGCAGTTCTGATGATAAGTACCAAAATTCTTTCAGGCCAAGAGCTGGATGTTTGTCGGAAAACATTAGAAGATACCTTGACGAACTACCAAATGACTCTTTTATCCTATGAAGTTCTGCCTGATCAACAGGAGATGATTGTGCAACGGCTTAAAGCGCTTTGTCAGACTGAATTCTTGCCGGTCGTTCTGACTCTTGGCGGAACGGGGGTGAGGCCAACCGATTGTGTTCCTGAGGCAACCCGGGAAGTGATTGACAAGGAAATTCCAGGAATTGCAGAGGCCATGCGCGCTGAAAGTCTCAAAAAAGTCCGCACGGCCATGCTCTCACGGGGGATTGCCGGCATTAAAGAGAAAACAGTGATCATCAATTTGCCGGGAAGTGCCAAGGGCATAAAAGAAAATTGCGAGGTGGTCTTACCCCTCTTAGATCATATCGTTGGAAAAATCGGGTATGTAGAGAAAAAGAAAGATCCGGCAATTTCCAAGAATGACTAGGCGGTCTTGGACAATGAATTTTTATTGGCTTTATTTTGGAGGCATTTATGGCAAGCGAGCTTAAAATGGTTCAACCTTCTCCGTCGTCAAGTGGCGATGTGTGTACCTATATGTGGGCCTGTGCGATTTGTGATGAAACAGAAACCTGTCAGAAAGATCGGGAAGGTCATAGCCGGTGGTTGGTGGCCAAACGCATGGAGCGCATTGAACACAAGATTCTTGTCATGAGTAACAAGGGTGGAGTGGGGAAAAGCACCATGACCACGAATTTGGCGATTAGCTTAGCCTTAAAGGGCTATGAGGTCGGTGTGTGTGATATGGATATTCATGGCGCGAATATTCCTAAGATGATGGGCGTCGAAGGTGAAAAACTCAACATTAGTACAGGCGGAGGAATCATTCCCCATCAAGTCTACAATCTGCAAATCGCATCACTGTCATTTCTGCTTCAGAATTCTGATGATCCCATTATTTGGCGAGATGCGTATAAGTTTGAATTTATTAATCAATTATTAGGTGGAATCGAATGGCAAGATTTGAATTATCTCCTGATTGATTTACCCCCGGGCACTGGGAATGAGTCTGTAACCACGATGGATTTGATTGACGATGTAACCGGCTGTGTGATTGTCACGACGCCGCAAGAAGTGGCCTTATTAGATTCTCGAAAGTCGGTCACCTTTGTGAGGGATAGTGAACTGCCGATTATTGGCATTATTGAAAATATGAGCGGGATGGATTGTCCGCATTGTCACAAGTCGATTGAAGTCTTTCGACAAGGTGGGGGTGAAGCTTCAGCGGCTGATATGGATGTGCCGTTTCTTGGGCGAGTTCCGCTTGATCCGGATATGGTGTTGCAATGTGATCGTGGTGAACCCTATGCCTTGTTTCATTCCGATCTTCCCACAGCGGACGCCATTCATGGCATAGCCAATAAGATTGAGGAGTTTTGCAAAAAGAAAGGGTCCAAAGGTTCCTTGGTGAACGTGTCGGCTCGTCCTGCGCCATTCAAAAAACCATAAATGTTCTGTGTAATCGTGAATTATTGTTCATCATTTTGAAATATTGGGATACTTCATGGATTCTCTCACTTCGTTAACCACCGCCCAGCAAATTATTTTAGACTCAGCCAGCGCTTTGGGTTGTGAAAAAGTCGGGTTACTTGATGCGTTAGGGCGGGTGTTGGGAGAAGATATCATTGCCCCACGCGCTAATCCACCTTGGGATAATTCAGCGATGGATGGGTTTGCCGTTCGATGGGCAGACATTCATTCTGAACATGCCATCTCAAAAATTCCTGAATTAAAGATTATTGAGGATGTTGCCGCTGGTGCTGTGGCAATGAAATCTGTTGGTCCTGGGGAAGCTATTCGCATCATGACTGGTGCGCCCATGCCGGCAGGAGCTGATACGGTGGTTCGCGTGGAGTATACAGAACCTTCCGAAGCAACCGTGCGAATTATGCTGTCTGAATATGGACAGGGTGCAAACATTCGACCAAAGGGGGAGGATGTTCAAGAAGGGGGATTGTATTATTGCCAAAGGGACTCTACTCCGGTCGGGGGAAATCGGCATGCTGGCGATTCTGGCGAAGTCGTTTGTTCTGGTGCATCAACAGCCACGCGTCGGTATTCTCTCAACAGGTGACGAGTTGGCTGATCTTGATGAGTCGTTTGACGAGAATAAGATTGTCAACTCCAATAGCTATGGCATCGCGGCTGGCGTACAAGAGGCAGGCGGTATTCCCGTCTTATTGGGCATTGCCAAGGATACTCCGGAGTCTCTAAAAGACAAGATCCGGCAAGGATTGACGTGCGATATTTTGGTGTTATCCGGTGGCGTGTCAATGGGCGACTCTGATTTTACCAAGCCAGTATTTGCCGAGCTTGGAGCAGATATGAACTTTTGGAAATTGGCCATTCGCCCTGGTCAGCCTGTGGCTTTTGGGAAAATTCAAGGAAAATTAGCGTTTGGATTGCCGGGGAATCCTGTGTCTTCCATGGTCACCTTTGATCAGTTGGTCCGACCGGCCATGATGAAACTAGGAGGCCATGCCACTTGGGAACGTCCAATCGTCAAGGCGATTTTCCAAGAAACATTTTCGAAGCAGACGGATCGTCGACATTTTCTTCGAGGTGTTCTCGCGTATGAAAATGGGGACTTAGTTGTCCGGACTACGGGTAAACAAGGGTCTGGGATTTTAACCTCGATGGTCAAAGCCAATGGATTTATTGACGTACCGGAAGAAGTGGAAGGACTTCAACCAGGTGATGTCGTGAATGTGCAGTTATTATCGAGAAATTTTTAAATAATTTCGTAGGCTGATTCTTTCATACATACCACAGGCATTGATTATTTTTCCTTTTCATAAAAGGAAGTACAGGCTTCAAGATGACTCCACCCATTGTGTGTTTCGTGGGTCGTTCCAACAGTGGAAAAACCACTCTCATTGAACGATTGATTCTAGAACTGACTGAGTCAGGCTATCGAGTGGCAACAATCAAGCATGCTGGCCACGGGTTTGATCTCGACACGGAGGGAAAAGATAGTTGGCGCCATAAACGGGCAGGGGCTAGTCAGGTAGTGGTGCTTTCCAAAAGCAGCTTGGCCATGTTTGTCGATGTGCCCGAGGAACTTCCTCTCCAAGAAGTACGTGACCGCTTTGTGGACGAGAGTATTGATTTAATCATTGCTGAAGGTTGGAAAAGCGAAGGGTTGCCCAAAGTGATCGTCGTGCGTGAGGAACTCACAGAAGTGAATGCTTCACTTGAAGGATTAATCGCCATCGCCTCCATCAAGCCCATAGATGCGGACGTGCCCTGGTTTGATCGAGATGATGTTCAAGGGTTGGCCAAGCTCATTATGGCAGGGTTTCCACGCCAAGCGAATACGTAATTCCCATGAGTAAAAGTCTGACCCTCATTGTGGCCATGCTCGTTGTGGTGGCCTTAGGAGGGGCGGTAGCCATTCCTCTCACCAACCAGCCAACCTTCTGTGCCAGTTGTCATACGATTAAACCCTCTTACGATTCTTGGACTCGCTCCAGTCATAAAGATGTGACCTGTGTGGATTGCCATGTAAGGCCTGGGATTTCTGGCTTTATCCACGATAAGGTATACGCAGGCCTAGAAGACGTCGCGATTACCTTCTTTGGAACGCCGACCGAACCACATGATCTTCAGGCGCATGTGTATTCATCCGTCTGTCTTGGGTGTCATCGTGCCATACTACGAGTCACGGAAGTGGCGTCCCGCGATTTGCCTTCACCGGTCAACGAAGTGGGGCTGATCATGGATCATCGGGAGCATATGGCCGCCTTTGAAAAACGAGGTCAGGGAGAGGGGTGTACAACGTGCCATTCACGCGTCGTACATGGAACACCCATTAAAGGATACCCCATTGTCATTCCACGTGGGCACGTCAAGATTGATGACCAACCCCACAAGCCCGACCTTCCTCCGGATTCCAAGCTCTGGAAGACAACCATGACGGATTGCATGCGTTGCCATGATGGAAAGCAAACACATGAAAGCGAAGTTTTAAGTAACCGTTGTGAAACGTGCCACCTGCCAGATAAAATCGGCGGATTTTTGTTCTAAAAGGTCCTCCGTTTCTATGTCTAAGCCCATTGTCGAAGTTCGAAATCTGACGAAACAATTTGACGATTTTACTGCCGTTGATAACATTTCCTTTGATATCAACGAAGGTGAAATCTTGGGGCTACTGGGGCCAAATGGCGCCGGCAAAACCACCACCATTCACATGTTGCTGGGATTGATTACCCCTTCGTCGGGCACTATCAAAATGTTTGGGCTTGATTTCGCCCAGCATCGTGAAACAATTCTTCAACAAGTCAATTTCTCCTCGACATATATTTCCATGCCGTTTTCCTTGACTGTCGAGGAAAATCTTAAAGTGATGGCTCGACTCTATAGTCTTCAGAACATTAAGCAGCGCATTGATGATATTATTGAAAAATTGGAAATGGGTGATATCCGGTATAAGCTCACGAGGAAATTGTCAACAGGTCAAATGTCTCGATTAACATTAGCCAAGGCCCTTATGACGGAACCCAAAGTCCTCTTTTTAGACTAACCCACGGCCAGTTTAGACCCGGACATTGTGAATAAAATTAAGGCCTTTTTGAAGGAGTATCAGCGAACCGCCGGCTTAAGTATTCTCTATACTTCCCATAACATGCGTGAAATGGAAGAGATGTCTAATCGCATCATTTTTCTTCAGCACGGCCATATTGTGGCGGAAGGCACGTCAGACCAAATTGTTCAAAGGTATGGCCAACGGGATTTAGAAGAAGTCTTTTTGAAATTAGCGAGGGAGCCAAAAGCACAATGAACCTGGGACGAATTGGAGGGTTACTCTCTCGTCATCTGTATCTCTATAAGCGCAGCTTTGCGCGCATGCTGGAGATTTTTTATTGGCCGTTTTTAGATCTCGTGGTGTGGGGGTTCATCACCATGTATTTGAAGGATGCTGGAGTGTCCCTTCATGGAGCCGTAGCCTTTTTCCTGGGAGCCTTAATTCTGTGGGATGTCTTATTCCGCGCTCAGCAAGGAGTTGCCGTATCCTTTCTGGAAGAAATGTGGTCTCGAAATCTCATGAACCTCTTTGCCAGTCCCTTAACGGTTGGAGAATACTTGGCCTCGACAATGATCATGAGTATCTTGAAAGTCACGGCAGTGGCCAGCCTCATGATGGTCTTTGCCTGGGTATTTTATTCTTATGATATGTTGAAAATAGGATTGTCACTTCTCCCGTTTATTCTGAATTTGGTGCTATCAGGCTGGATAATTGGTGTGTTAACGACATCGATCATTATGCGTTTTGGACAACAAGCGGAAGTCTTGGCTTGGGGCATGGTCTTTTTGTTTCAGCCGATCTCCTGTGTATTCTATCCTCTTGATGTTCTCCCACCCATCCTACAATCCATTGCCTGGATGATCCCTCCGGCTCATATTTTTGAAGGCATGCGAGCGGTACTCATGGATGGAGCCATACCCTGTGGTTCATATTCTTTGGGCAACAGGCTTGAACCTGTTCTTCTTTGTCGTCATTGTGACGTGGTTTTATCACACGTTCAATGTCTGTAAAGACAAAGGGATGCTTGTTCGTGTCGGCGAATAAGCTGTTCACGCTGTAGCGACCCGCCTTTCCCCTTGCCCGACAATCTGAAGTCGGGTGATGGTCAGCGTGATGGCTCCAAACTCTTCTTCGACCTTCCCGTGGAGTAGCAATGGGCATTCGTTCGTGAGTAACGGCCCGTACTGCTGAAATACATCTGGAAACAGGGTGGTATCGTAGAGCCCCGTGGTGTCTTCCAACGTGAGGAAAGCCATCGACTGCCCATGTTTGGTGACGGCGGGCTTTTCGGTAATCAGCCACCCCACCATTGTGATCTGCTTGCCGATATGTGCATGCATCTCTATGGCTGGAATAAGATTCAGATGAGACCAATATCGGGCATATAGCGTTAAGGGATGGCATTGAAGCGGGAATCCAAATAATTGGATTTCGTGTTGGACCTTGCGTTCAGCGGCATAGTCATTGGGAATTGGGAGAGTAGGGGAAGTTGGCAAGAGAGGAATGGCTTGCCTCAAGGCTGATTGGTGTGGGGAGAGACCACAGATGGGATGATTAGCATAGAGACGCCAGAGCAGTCCAGGGCGATTGACCTCGCCGGCAATGGCGTCGAAGCAGCCTGCGAGAATCAATAGGCGAGTCTGTGCCGGTTCGGGATTGAGTCGAGTCAGAAACTCGTGGAATGATCGATAGTGGTCATGACGCTGCCGTTCTTCCAGGAATCGAGTCACGAATGCGCGTTCCAGCCCTTTAAGTTGCATGAACCCAAGACAGAGTGTCATGCCGATTCCGCGATAGGCCCCATTCGCTGGTGTTGATATCAAGGGGAAGGATGGTCAGTCCCATCCGGCGCGCTTCGGAGAGATAGGCGAAGGTGGAATAAAACCCACCTTGATTACTGATGACGGCTGCCATAAATTCTGCGGGATAATGCGCGCGGAGATAGGCCGACTTAAAGGACACCTGTGCATAACTGGCCGAATGCGGCTTACAAAAGCTATAGCCCGCAAAACTCATAATCATATCCCAAACGGCTTGAATGGTCTGAAGTTCGACCCCTCGAGTAAGGGCCCCGTCGAAAAATTGCTGCCGATAATCTTGCAACTGCCGGTGTTTATGTTTCTTGCTTAAGATCTTCCGCAGTTGATCGCCTTCTTCCGCAGAAAAACCTGCCAGTCCCATTGCTACTTTTGTCACGTCTTCTTGATACACCATAATGCCGTGCGTCTCAGTCAGGATGTCTTCCACTAAGAGGTGAAGGGGACGATAGGCGAGGCCGTGAGCGCGCCGGACAAATTCTTGAATAAACCGATTGGCGGCGGGACGAATCAGCGAAGAAACAATAACCAGATACTCAAACACATCAGCTTGTGCGCGCCGATGAGGAGGCATGCCTGTCCAGAGTTTTTTGAGGAGCAAATGGGTGGCCGGTGATTCAATATAAAAGCAGCCGATGGTGTCACCCCGCTGAATGAGGGTTTGCGTCTCAAGGTCAGATAGCGGATCCCAAGTGGCATAGTCGATATGATCACCGGTGTGTTCCGCAATGGCTGCCAAGGCGTCACGGATCACGGCTAAGGAACGATTGCCTAAGAGATCGATTTTGACGAGTCCCGCCTCTTCGGTTTGGTCTTTTTCCCATTGAATAACCGGAACGCCCTTGGCCGTCACTTCAACGGGCACATACCGGCGAAGATCGTCCGGCACAATCACCATCCCGCCGCAATGGACCGAGAGATGGCGGAGTCGGCCTTGAAGCTGGCGGGCACGAGAAAGAATTTCCGGCCACGGTTTTCGTAAGGTCGTGAGCGACAAAGGCTGGCGTGTCAGAAGCTGACTGACATGACGCATTTCTGCCGGAGGTATCCCATAGACTTTAGCCACTTCGCGGATCGCGGCGCGCAGGGCCAAGGTATTATGATTGGCCACCATACCGGCTTGTCGGCTGCCATAACGGGCAAAGACAAAATCTATGATGCGGTCGCGTTCATCCCAAGGAAAATCAATATCAATATCTGGCGGATCATGACGGCCAGGATTGAGAAAGCGTTCGAAAAACAAATTGTGACGGATAGGATCGACATGGGTAATGCCTAAGCAATACGACACGATAGAAGCCGCAGCCGAACCGCGCCCACAGGTGCGCGGGGCTTGGCGAACAATCTCATCAACGACAAGAAAATAATGGGCATAACCTTTATCTCGGATGACCGCTAATTCATGTTCGATGCGATTGATGACAGCGGACGAAGGGTTGCCATAACGCCATTGTGCCCCGGCATAGGTTTTTTTCTGAAGCAATGTGACTGCATGAGAATCGGATAGTTGGCGAAAGTTGGGAAAGATGGTCTCTCGAAAGGACCATTCCGTGTAACAGGCTTGTGCAATTTTCAGAGTATTACTTATCGCATGAGGCACGTGCGGAAAATGGGCCTGCAGTGATGACAGTGGCATCAGCCAGTGATGCGGAGCGCAACACGAGTCTTGAGATAATTGAGAAAGTGTGGTGTTGAGGGCGATCGCTCTGAGCGTTTGATGCAGCGGAAACTCTTTCGGGCTCAAAAAATGAACCCGATTGGTCGCGACCGGGGGAAGATTCGTGCGTCGGCTAAAGGCCAGGGCCTGGTGCATCAATGTGCCAGGGGTCAGTTCAACGTAGAGGTCGGCAGGGGAGTGGCGTTTCCAGATCGTGAGAGCTGGAAGGTCGTCTGACAGAATAATCAGTCCGCGGCGGTGCGCTTGAACGGCGGCAATGCAGTCAAAATCTGCGTCGCAATGGCGTTGAGAGAGCAGGCGGCAAAGATTGGTATAGCCATGCAGGTCTTTAATCAGGAGAACGGCACGATGCTGGTTGTGGATAAGCTCGGCTCCAAGGATCGGACGTAATCCATGGGCCTGTGCCACCTCGACAAAGCGAATGGCGCCATAGAGCCCATTGGTATCAGTGAGGGCAAGAGCGTGGGAGCCGTGCGAGCGAGCAGCGTGGCATAAGGTCTCGAGCGTCGAGACGCCTTGCATCGGGGAGTAGTCCGAATGAACGTGTAAATGGACAAAGGCTGACATGCAATACAACCTCAAATATGAATTGCATCCACATTTTATAGTTAAAGTATCGCTTTATTTTATACCTGATTTGATAACCTGTGGATGAATGTTTGGCTTTAGTTTTCCTTCATGTGAATAACTTTTTTATTAAAGCATTACTTTTATTTTAATTATCTTTGAATACGAAACACCTATTAACCATTGGTTATTTTTCACATTAATCAATGGCATGAAAGTAATGGCAATCATGCCAAAGAGGCGAGAGAACTTCTGGAGCATTCTTCAACACTCCCATATTCAATCTGAGCGACAGGCCATATGTGAACGCCCCCATTGAATGATCTTCATGCTGAACCGGGTATGCAGACGATCCATGGCCAATGCCAATCGATGGGGACGGGGTTGGGTCTGAGGTTCTTCCGAGTCATGTGGTGGGAAGAGCGACAGTTGTTCAGGCGGAGGGCAAAAACTATTACTACGAATGATGAGCGAGCGTATACGAACGCGACGTTGAAAACAGCGACGGAATAAAGTCTGGGCCGATGGAAGCATATCAACCTCCCAATGTGTGGGTGTGGATAAGACAGATGAGCGATGCATCGTGAGCTGATCACTATAGAGTAGCGTCAGCCCGAGACGATGACACAGACGGTGCTGACGACGGAGATCATGGCAGAGAGAATCCAGAAGACAGGACAGGCCTCCAATGAGCCGGTCGTGGTCAATCGTATCCGGCTCAAAGAGATAGGAATGAGTCAAAGACAACGCGGCCTCAGGAGCAACGACCGGCAAGAAATCAATCCCACGTGCCCATTGGTAGAGCCGATGACCCCATCGACCACAGACCGCTTCCAAGGCTTCCAAGCTCACGTCGCTCACGTCGCCGATGGTCTGCAGATTCAAATCGGCCAAGCGTGTGTGGAGTGCGCTCCCTCCAGGACCTTGTAGCCCGGGAAGGGTTGAGACAGGTAAGGGGGATAAAAAGTCCTGTTCGGAGCCTGCGCGGACATCACATAATTGAGGTGGCGTCAGGAGAGAGCTGGCCATTTGCGCGACAAGCTTATTGGTCCCGATCCCGGCGACGGCTTGCAGCCCAAGCCCAGAAGTGACATTGCGCTCTAAACGCATCGTCGTGTCACAGGTTGCGCCCAAGAGGCGAGTCGTGCCGGTCAAATCCAAATAGAAATGCCCTGGCCTGAATGACTCCCAAATAGGGTGCGATCGGTGTGATGAACGGCAGGAGGGCATGATGGGCCTGGGCGACACGAGGCGGGTTGGGAGTCACCAGTCGAAGCGAAGGGCAGCGCCGTCGAGCCTGCTCAACCTGTAACCCTGGGCTCACGCCTGCGTCTTCGGCTTCAGAGGGAGGCTTCATGGATCATGGCGCGAGAGCTATGGGCAAAGGCGACGGCAACGGGGACGTGTGCGTAAGCTTGGGATCGTCAAGGCGCGCAAGCGCCACGGCAAACCGTGGAATCCCAAAACACACAATCTGTCTCTCCATATTTCACCAATCGTTAGCCTTGGAAAGCTTTGTTTCTCTCTCTCTCTCCGTCATTCCAGCGAGCTTTTGGCTGGAATCTCTCTTTATTTTCTTAACTGTCATCCCTGCATGCCTGTGGCAGGGATCTATTCTTGTCTTCCAACTTCCTCAAAGAGAGATGCCTGCCCCCTGCCGACAACCTGCAGGGGCAGGCTAAAACCGCAGGCATGACGAGATATATTCAGGGTTGTCTATCCGCAATGACGAATCACGCCGATCACCACCCCTTCAATCACAAACTCATCTGATGGCGTCACCACAATTGGGACCATCGTCGCATTCGCGGGATGCAATTCGATCTGTTTTTCTTTCCGGTAATATTTCTTAATCGTGGCGTCTTGGTTCACTAAGGCCACCACCGTCTGTCCGTTCCGGGCGGTCCGTTGTTTATGGACGATCACGAGATCACCGGGCAGAATGCCTTCATCCCGCATCGACTCGCCTTTCACCCGCAGCGCAAAATTCTCGCCGGTTCGCAACATGGACGGCGGAACCTCAACCAATTCAGCTTGGAGAATAGGTTCAATAGGATTCCCGGCAGCCACGACCCCAACCATCGGAATCTGAGAGGGAGAGTCCAGTTGCGAGAGAATGGCTTCCACCACGCCAGGAATGCGGCGCATCCCGCATTCGTAACGGGTAATGGTCATGCGGGTGGTGCGGAGGCGTTCGGCCAGTTGAGATTGGGTCAGCCCTAGGCGCTGGCGGATCTGGCGGAAAGAATCAGGCGTCATGTAACCAATGGTTACATAACGGGTTGAGAGGTGTCAAGAAGAGGAAAATCAGGCCAATCTATTCCAATGGGAAGGGGTTGGCTAGGTCATGAAGAGACGCCCACATTCAAACGTCAAGTGCACCACGTGCTTCGCGAAAGACTTCATACGGGGTTTGAAAGTTCAAACACTTCCGTGGACGATTGTTTAACAGCTTTTCAATACGATTGATTTCCCCCTGTTCCAACTCATGGAAGTTGGTGCCTTTGGGAAGGAACCGGCGAATTAACCCGTTCACTTGTTCCACGCTGCCTTTCTCCCAACTGTGATACGGCGCACAAAAGAAGGACGTGGTCCCTAAAGCCTCGTTGAGCTCTTCATGGCAGGTATTCTCACTGCCATTGTCATAGGTGATGGATTGTTTGAGTGAAGCGGGATAGGCGTGCAGTCTCCGGCGCATGACCTGCTTGGTGGCGGCGGCCGTCTTGTTTTCCAAGACACTGATATGGGACAGACGACTCTTGCGCTCGACCAACACATTCAGGCCATGGTGAAGATCTCCTGCCACAATCATATCGGCTTCCCAGTGTCCACACTCTCGTCGCTTCTCCACGGCCTTTGGCCGCTGTTCGATGCCTGTTCGGTTCTTGATCCGCTCGCCGGTCTTCCGATACGGCCGCTTGGTCCTCCGTTTGCGATGGTGGCGAGGAAGAGAGGCAATCAAGTCTTGCGCTAGACAGTAAATATATTGATAAATCGATTCGTGGCACACGGTGGGTAGCTCGCCCTGTTGTTTGAGGCGTCCCGCGATTCATTCCGGCGTCCACCCAATGTGCAGTTTCTCGTGCACATACGCCCGAACCTGTTTCGACTTTAATCGATCACGCTTGGCGCGGGATTGAAGACGATCGGCCGCGAGGATCTGCGCTCCTCTCGGGAAATACTCTTTGCCACACCAGCGATTGCGCCGCAGCTCTCGACTCACGCTGGTATGACTCCGTCTTAACCGTCGTCCGATTTCCCTGAGACTGAGCTTCTCGTTTCGCCACCAATACATCAACGTGCGTTCCTTGTGATCGAAATGCCGGTAACACTGTTCCATACACCACCTCCTGTTGAATAAGGATACCGTGGTGCACTTCGTTTTAGAATACGGGTTCGCACCGCGCAGCAAAGATGGCTTCTTGTGAAATGGGCATAGGCTTGGATTGAGTCGAAGGCGAATCGGCAGAAGAACTCTGAACCGAATCCTGCTGCCTCCCCGGGTTTGTCCCGGAAGATTCCTTGCCTGGTAAGTTCTTGCCTTCTTCCGAGCGAACGAGTCGCACGATTTCCATTTCAGAAGCCTCATCCGGGTACTCGATCATGACATGCATAATGAAGCGATCCATCTGCGCTTCGGGTAACGGGTAGGTGCCTTCCTGTTCGATGGGATTTTGGGTCGCCATGACCAGGAACATCGGGGGCAGTTGATGAGTCGTGCCAGCCACGGTAACTTGACGTTCTTCCATGGCTTCTAACAGAGCGGCCTGTACTTTCGCAGGTGCGCGATTGATCTCATCGGCTAGAATGAGATTGTTAAAGATCGGCCCTGGTTGGAAGCGGAACTCACCTTTCCCATCGACCTGGTGGTAGATCTCCGTTCCCGTGACATCCGAGGGAAGCAGGTCTGGAGTGAACTGAATGCGGCTCAACCCCGCATCCAGATGTTTCGCTAAACTTTTGACCGCACGGGTCTTGGCCAGTCCCGGTAATCCCTCCACTAACAGATTCCCGTTGGCCAATAACCCGATTAACAGGCGCTCTAGAATATGCTCCTGGCCAACAATGTCCTGAGACATCCGGGCTTTCAGATCAAGGATCGCATCACGGGGTGTCATAAGATCTCCAATTCAATAAGACAGAGAAAAGTCTTGTTAAGGCCCACGGTAGGGTCACAAGCAAGTTCC
>PVMK01122220.1_pt1 | contig 16497 bp, 16 predicted proteins | sample 1853481 | NCBI WGS metagenome assembly PVMK01 (sample SAMN08533507, study PRJNA380276) | Marine sediment metagenome, whole genome shotgun sequencing project.
GCGGAACGCCGGGCGCTTCCCCGGCGCCGGCCTCGAGGTGTTCGCGGAGGAGCCGCTGCCCGCCGACGCGCCGATCCTGGCCTGCGAGCAGGTGGTGCTGACTCCCCACGCCGCCGATTCGACGCCCGAGGCGGTGGAACTGCTGAACCAAGGCGCGGTCGACAACATAATCGCCTTCCTCGAGGGCCGGCCCCAAAACAACGTCGCGATCTGACGGCGATAAGGAGAGAACCGATGCTGAGCGAGGCCCAGGTGGCGCAATACCACGAGGTGGGTTACGTGGTGCCGGAGTTCCGGCTATCGCGGGCGGATCTGGTTGAGATCAAGGCGGCGCACGACCGTCTGCTGGCGCGCCGGCCCGAGTACCGGGACTACTGCCCGGCGATCCTGGAGCACGATCTGTGGTTCCTCAACGTTGCCCGCACACCGGAAATCCTCGACATGGTCGGCCAGATCCTGGGCCCGGACTTCGCGCTGTGGAATTCCAGCTTCTTCGCCAAGCCGGCGCGCGACGGCCGCCGCACGCCCTGGCACCAGGACGGCGAATATTGGCCGATCCGGCCGATCGCGACCTGCACGGTGTGGATCGCCATCGACGCGGCGACGCCCGAGAACGGCTGTCTGCGCCTGATCCCGGGCTCTCACAAGTCCCAAGAACTGCTCGCCCACGAGACCAATCCGAGCCCCGATGTGACCCTCGGTCAGGAGCTCCCGGCCGCCGCCTTCGACGAGAACCGGGCCGTCGACCTGGTGCTCGAACCCGGGCAGATGTCGCTTCACGACGTCTTCATGGTGCATGGCTCCGAGGCCAACGGCTCGGCGAATCCACGGCGCGGCATGACGCTGCGCTTCATGCCCACGACCTCGGTCTTCGACCGCGAGTTGGCGGCCGAGCAGTACCGGCGCCTCGGCACCGCGGACCACTCCCGGCGCACACTTTTCCTGATGCGCGGGCAGGACCGCACCGGCCACAACGACTTCGCCATGCGGCACTAAGGGGCGCGGCCTAAATCCGAGGGAATTATTGGCAAACGATTAACCGGACAGTAGTGGGACTGTCCCTATTTTTGCGCCCCGGTCTCAGTCGAAGGTGATCACCGCTTTGACCACCTTCTCGCGCCGCCCGCGGGCGATGTCGAAGGTCTTGTCGATGTGGTCGAGCGGCAGGCGGTGGCTGATCAGCGGCGCGACCTCGATGGTTCCGCTCGCGACCAGATCCAGCGCCTCGCGGAACGCGCCATGGCCCGGCTCGGCCTGGGCGCCGTAGTGGGACATCATGGTGGCGCGCTTGCGGAAGAAGGCGTTGAACGGGAACGCCGCCATGTCGTCCGCGACCGGCAGGCCGAACAGGCCGAGCCGGCCGTCCCGCGCCACCATCTCGACCGCCTGGCGCCGGGTCTCGTCGTGACCGGCGGCCTCGATGACCAGCGCCGCCCCGCGTCCCTCGGTCAGGTCGTGGACCGCGTCGACCACCTTGTCGGTGTTCGGATCGAGCACCACCGCGGCGCCGAAGCGTTTCGAGAGCTCGCGCCGGTGGCCCAGCGGCTCGCTGGTGATGACCCGGGCCACGCCCCGGTGCCGCAGCATCCAGGTGAAGAACAGGCCGATGCTGCCCTGGCCCAGGACCACCGCGGTCTCCGGGACCTCCCCGGTCATGAACTTCCGGAGCGCGAAGATCACGGTCCCGAGCGGTTGGGCGAGCACCAGCTGCTCGCGCGCCCCCCGGTCCGAGATCGCGCTGTCCAATGGCAGCAGGAAACTCCGGCCCCAGGACCTGATAGTCGGCGAAGCAGCCGGCGTGGCCGATGTCGGGCACGGTGAGCACCGCCTGCCCGGGCGCGAAGCCGTCGGCGCGGCTTTCGACCACCTCGCCGATGCCCTCGTGGCCCGGATAGCCGTGGGGGCAGGGGAAACTATCGCCCCGAAGCGGCAGGAAAACGTGGTGCAAGTCGCTGCCGCAGAGCGAGGCGCAGACCATCTTGACCAGGACTTGGCCCGCCGCCGGTTCCGGCTCGGGCGTCTCGACGCATTCGATCGCGCCGGGCGCGCACAGCAGCGAGGCTCTCATGATTTGACACGCGCGATCGCGGCGACCACCCGTTCCGGGGTGATCGGCAGCTCGAAGACCCGGGTGCCGATGGCGTCGGCGACCGCGTTGGCGATCGCGGGCGCGACCGGGGTCAGCGCGGGCTCGCCGATGCCCTTGGCGCCGAACGGTCCGAGACCGCTGCGCGATTCCAGGATGATCGACCGCACCTCGGGCATGTCCATGGCGGTTGGGATCAGGTACTCGCTGAACGACGGGGTCATGAGCCGCCCTTCCTGGTAGATCATGTCCTCGCTGAGCGCGTAGCCCTGCCCTTGCGCGGCGCCGCCCTCGATCTGGCCGGCCACCGCGGCCGGGTTGATCGCCTGGCCGACGTCGTGGGCGCCGATACTTTTCAGCACCGTGACTTCGCCGGTCTCGGTATCGACCGCGACCTCGATGGCGTGGGCGCCGAAGGTGTAGTCGGGATGGACCCGACCCTGGCCGGTCTCGGGGTCGATCTCGCCGGTGAAGGGCGCGCGAAACATGGCCAGCTCCGAACGATGGATGCCCTCGGCGGCGCAGATGCCGACCAGGTCCTTGAGCGCCATCGACCGGTCCGGCGCATCGATCACGAAGGCGCGGGATTCGGCGAGGTCGACCGCACTCGCCGCGACGCCGAATTTCTGAGCGGCGCGGGCGGTCAGGCGGCCGCGCACCGCCTCGGCGGCCAGACGCGCGGCGTTGCCGGTCATGTAGAGCGCGCGGGTCGCGGTGGTCGTGCCGGCCAGCGGCGTGGTCGCTGAATCGCTGTGGTAGATCTTGACCTCGTCGAGGGAGACGCCGAGCAGCTCGGCGGCGATCTGGCCCAGCGCCGAGACCTGGCCGGCGCCGATGTCGGTGACGCCGGAGCGCACCACCACGGTGCCGTCCATCTCGACTCCGACCCAGGCTTCCGAGGTATCGTGCAGCCAGGTTATTCGGCCGTAGCTTTGCTGATAGGCGGCGACGCCGCGGCCGGTCTTGACGGGGCCGTCGTCGGGCGTGGGTTCGCCGAGCGCCGCCCAGGCCTCGGTCATGCAGTCGTCGGACCAGACCGCGCTTTCGATCGGAGCGCCGGTCGCCAGCGCATCGCCGGTGCGGAGGAAATTACGCCGCCGGAGTTCCAGCCGGTCGATGCCAAGCGCCGCGGCGATCTCGTCCATCTGTTGCTCGTGGGCGATGCAGGCCTGGGCCGCGCCGAAGCCCCGGAACGCGCTGGTGTACATGTTGTTGGTGGCGATCGCGCGGGCATCGACGCGCAGGTTGTCGACCCGGTAGGGCCCGGGCGCCGCGACCGTGCCGTAGAGCAGCACGTAGGGGCTGAGAAACACGTAGGCGCCGGCGTCGGCGGTGATGTCGACCTGAAGCGCGGTAATCTTGCCGTCCTCGGTGACGCCGGTCTTGTGGCGGATCACGAAGGGGTGGCGCTTGCCGTGGCCGAAGAAGGAATCCTCGCGGCTGTAGGCGAGGCGCACCGGCCGGCCGGTCGCCTTGGCGAGCAGCGCGAGATAGATCTCCACGGTTACGTCTTCCTTGCCGCCGAAACCGCCGCCGACCATGGCGCCCAGGATGCGCACCTGATTGTGCGCCACGCCGATCGCATCGGCGATGAAGCGGAAGTGCTCGATCACCTGAGTCGAAACCCGGATGTTGATGACCTCGTTCTCGTCGACCCAGGCGAGGCCGACCTCGGGCTCGAGGAAGGCGTGCTCGATGAATTGGGTGCGGAAGGTGTTCTCGATCACGCGGTCGGCGGCGGCGAAGCCGGCCTCCGGATCGCCCTTGCGCACTTTGTAGGTCGAGACCACGTTGTCCGCGCCCTGAACCAGGGGCGCGCCGGGCTTGAGAGCGTCTTCGGGATCGTAGACGCCGGGCAGCGGCTCCAGGTCGACCTCGATCAGATCGACTGCCCGTTCCGCGAGGGCGGACGTCTCGGCGGCGATCAGCGCCAGCGGCTCGCCATGGTAGCGCACCCGCTCGCGCACCAGGATCTGCTGGTCGGTGTCGAGCCGCTTGCGCCCGGTCTGACCGGGGATGTCGGTCGCCGCCAGGCGGTCGGGCAATTCGGCCGCGGTCAACACGCAGGCGACGCCGTCCAATGCCCGCGCCTTGGCGGCGTCGAGGCGCTTGAGGCGCGCGCTCGCGAGCGGAGACCGCAACACTTTGACGTGCAACATGTTGGGCATGACGTAGTCGCCGGCGTAGCGGGTCCGCCCCTGCGCCTTGCCCGGCGCGTCCGTGCGCACCAAGGAGCGGCCGACCTGGCGCAGGTTGACGTTGGGCGCGCGAGTCCGGGCTTCGGAGGTCTCGGTCATGTCTGGCCTCCCTGGTCGCGCAAGGTTTGGGCTGCTTCGCGCACCGCGTCGAACACTTTGGTGTAGCCGGTACAGCGGCATAGGTTGCCGCTCAGGCCTTCGCGGATTTCATCGTCGCTGGGATCGGGGGTGACCGCCAGCATGGATTGCGCCGCCAGGATCAATCCCGGCGTACAGTAGCCGCATTGCACCGCGCCCGCGGTGTCGAACGACTCGATCAGCGAGTGCTTGCTGTCGCCCACGCTTAACCCCGCCACCGTGGTGATCGCGCGGCCGGCCACGGTCCAGGTCAGGGTCAAGCAGGAGTCGAGCGCCGCGCCGTCGACGAGCACGGCGCAGGCGCCGCAATCGCCTTTCTCGCAGCCGCTCTTGACCTCGAAGTAGCCGTGCTCGCGCAGGGTCTCGAGCAGCGTGGCGTTGGCCGGCACATCCAGTTTGCGGTCACGGCCGTTCACGCTCAGCGTGATGGTCTTGGTCTCCGCCATATCGCTCTCCCCTAACTCAGCCGGTCCCAGGCCTGGCTCACCAGGCGCCGGGTCAGTACGTGCACCGTGTGGCGGCGGTAACCTGCCGAGGCGCGAATGTCGTCGATCGGATCGACCTCTTGGGTGGCCCGCTCGGCCGCTTCCTCGATCAACGCCGGCGTCAAGGCCTGACCGGTCAGCAGCGCTTCGGCGGCGACCGCGCGCTTGACCACCGGCGCGACCGCGCCGAGCGCCACCCGCGCGCGGGAACAGACGCCACCCTCGACACCGAGAGAGACCGCGACCCCGACCATGGTGATGGCGTCGCCCTTGCGCCGGGCCAGCTTGTAGAACAGATCGGCGGTCGGTGCTTGCGGTATGTCCCAGGCGATCTCGGTCACCAGCTCGCCGGGCGCGCGCGCGTCCTCCTTATAACCGAGGAAGAACTCGCTGAGCGGCACCACCCGCGTGCGGCCCGCGCTCGCCAAGGTAACCTCGGCGTCCAGTGCCAACAGCGGCGGAACCGAGTCGGCGGCCGGCGAGCCACTGCAGATATTGCCGGCCACGGTGGCGGCGTTGCGCACCATTTGACCGCCGAAAACCCGGGCCTGGGCGACCAGCGAAGGTGCATGCTTGGCGAGCCCCGGATGGTGCAGGATCTCGCTCATTGTGGTACGCGCGCCGAGCGTGATCCGGCCGTCGGCGATGCGGATGCCCCGCAGTGCCTCGATCTTGCCGAGCCCGACCAGCCGCGCCGGGGTCGCGCGCCGCGCCCGCAGGTCGACGATCACGTTGGTGCCGCCGGCGAGCGCTTGAGTTTCGCCGTTGCCATGGGCAAGCGCGGCGAGCGCCGCATCGAGGGTCTCGGGGATCGCCAGTTCGAAGTCCGCGTACATGGTTCGTATCCTCGCCTCGCGCGCCTCAGACGTCCCAGCCGCCGTCGACGGTCAGTTCCTGCCCTGTGATATTGCGGCTTTCGTCGCTGGCTAGGAACAGCACCGTATCGGCCACGTCCTGGGGCGTGGTCACGGACTTGAGCGCCATTTCCTCGACATACTCCTCATAGACCCGCTCCTTGGTCCAGCCGCGCAGCCGCGCCTTCTCCTCGCAGAGCTTCTGCATGCGCGGAGTTTCGACGATGCCGGGCATGACCACGTTGACGTTGACGCCGTATTCGCCGGCATCCAGCGCCACTGTGCGAGTCAGCCCGCGCACGCCCCACTTGGACGCGGAGTAGGCGGCCCGGTACTTATAGCCGCGCGTGCCCGAGGTGCCGCCGATGTTGACGATCTTGCCGCCGCGTTGAGCGATCATCGCCGGGATCACGTGTTTGATCGGTAGGAATGTGCCGCGGATATTGGATTCGATGACGTGGGAGAAGTCCTCCGCCGCGATCTCCCAGGCTGGGGTCTCGATCGGGCCGGTGACGCCCGCGACGTTGACCAGGATGTCGATGCGGCCGCCGAAGAAAGTTTTGGCTCGCTCGGCCATGGCCGCGACCTGGGCATCGTCGGTGACGTCCGCCGCCACCACCTCGGCGCGCCGGCCGAGCGCGCGCACCTGGCCCGCGACCTCGTCGAGCGCCGCCGTGTCGCGCGCGGTCAGCACCAGGTCCGCGCCCTCGCGCGCGAGAGTGAGGGTGATCGCCGCCCCCATGCCTTTGGCCGCGCCGGTGACGATGGCGTTCTTGTTTTCCAGCCGCATCTTCACGTCCTCCCAAGTCTATCCTAGTCTCATTTCACGCGTTACGCCGAGTTCCCCGTTGCAGAATCTGGGGTCGGCGCGCCGTAGCCGCCGCCGCCGCAGCTCTCGACGATTACCAAATCGCCCCGCCTCAAGCGCACGTTGGCCTTGCCGGGCAGTTCGTATTCCGCGCCCGCGGCCGGCACCACCCGGACCCGGAAGCGCGCGCCCGCGTCGCCACCTTGCAGGCCGTAGGGCGGTACCACGGCACGCTCGAACATCGAGGTCAGCGACAACTCTTCGGCCAGCACCCGATACTCGCGGTACAGGCCCTCGCCGCCGCAATGCGCGCCTTTGCCACCGGAGCCGCGGCGCAGGCGCTGGCTCTCGATCCGGATCGGGTATTCGGCTTCGATCACTTCGGCGGGGGTGTTCATCACGTTGGACATGTGGACGCGCACGACCGGCGCGCCGTCGCGATCCGCGCGCGCGCCCTCGCCGCCGCCGTGGGTCTCGTAGAGCGTGGTCCAGCGGCCGTCGCTGCCGTGGCCGGCGAACAGCAGCAATCCCGAGGTGGTCGGCCCGCCGGCGGTGAGGCGTTCCGGCACTGCCGGCTCGAGCGCCTTGAAGATCGCGTCGGCGACCCGCTGCGAGGTCTCGTGGTTGCCCCCGACCACCGGTCGCTCGGGGCCGGGGTCGAGCACCGAGCCGGGCCGCGTGATCACGCGAAGCGGCCGGTAGCAGCCGCCGTTGGGCTGGATCTCCGGGCCGGCCAGCGCTTTGATGACGTAGAATACCGAGGCCGAGGTGACGAACGGCGTGGTGTTGAGCGGCCCGCGCGCGGCGTCGCCCGACTCGGAAAAATCGAAGCGCGCGGTTTCGCCCTCGAGATCGATCTTGACCCGGATCGGCAACGGCGGGCCGCCGGCGCCATCGTCGTCGAGCCAATCCTCGCCCCGGTAAGTTCCGCGCGGCAGGCGGGCGAGCGCCGCGCGCATCTGGGTTTCGGCGCGGTCGTGCAACTGGGCGATGGCGGCGGTGAGGGTGGCGGCGCCGTGGCGGGCGAAGAGCTCCTGGAGCCGCTGCTCGGCCATCCGCGTCGCCGCCATCTGGGCCAGGATATCGCCGCGCCGCTCGCCGGCCCCGCGCAGGTTGGCCAGCACCAGGCCGAGCTTCTCTTCGTCCGGGCCGTCCGCGGTGAACAACCGCAGGGGTGAGATCCGCAGGCCCTCCTGCCAGGCGTCGGTGGCGTAGGCGACATAGCTGCCCGGCACCGCGCCGCCGATGTCGGCCCAGTGGGCCAGGCTCACCGCGTAGGCCGCGATGCGACCCCCGACAAAAACCGGGCGGATCGCTTTGACGTCGGGCAGGTGGTTGCCACCGACCTCGGGCAGGTTCAGATACCAGACGTCGCCCGGCGCCAGGCGCTCCGCCGGCACGCGTTTCAGGAACTCCTTTACCGTGAAGCTCATGACTCCCATGTGCATGGGAATGTCGCGGCCCTGAGCGATCAGCTCGCCCGCGCTATCGGTCAGCGCCGAGGACAGATCGCCGGCCTCGCGCAGCAGCGGCGAGCGCGCCGCGCGCATCACCACCAGCGACATCTCCTCGGCGATCGCCGTCAGCATGTTGCGAATCACCTCGAGGGCGAAGGGATCGACCCGTGCCCTCATGACGCGTCGCCTGCTTCGATATGGAGGTGGCCCCAGCCGTCTACCTCCAGTGTGGCGCCGGGCGGCAGGACCACGGTCGACCAGTCGTCCTCGATAATGGCCGGGCCAGCGATGCGTGCACCGGAAGCGAGCGCGTCGCGGTCGTAGCGCGGCGTAGCCACCGGCTCGGAACCGCCGAACCAGCAGGGCGCCTCACGGTTCGGCGCCGCCGTACCCACCGCTTCCGCCGCCCGCGGCTCGGGCCGGGCCGCCCGCGCGGCGGAGACGCTGACGCGTAACGCCACCAGTTCCCAGGGCTCCTCGGTGGCGAAGCCGTAGAGCGCTTCGTGGCGCTGCTTGAATTGCCGGCCCAGGGCCTCGGGGTCGTCGAGCGCCGGGTCCTGGATCTCGATCGCGTAGCTCTGTCCGCTATGGCGTAGGGTGGCGACTTCCTTGGCCGGCGGCGCGTGCCCGCCAGCGGTTTCGAAGCGCGCCTTCAGTTCCCGCGCGGTTCCTGTGCGCATTTGGTCTAGGCGCGCTTGGTCCCATTCGCCGCTCGCCATGCGCAAGGTCTGCTGCTGGGTGTAGCGCAGTTCGGCGGTGACGCAGCCGAGCGCCGAGAACACACTGGACAGATGGGGCACGACCACGCGGGCGAGGCCGAAGCTGCGCGCCAGCTCGACCGCGTGCATGGGCCCGGCGCCGCCGAAGGCGAGCAGATGGCAGTCGCGCCCGTCGATGCCGCGCTCCACGGTGACGCGGCGGAGAGCCCGGGTCATGGCGGCGTTGGCGACCTGGACGATGCCGCGCGCGAGTTCGGGCAGGCTCGCGCCGGTGGCTTGGGCGAGGGGGGTCAGCGCGGCCTCGGCGGCGGCGCGATCGAGGTGGATGGTGCCGCCGACCGGGCGCTCGAAATCGAGGTAGCCGAGCAGCGCGTTGGCGTCGGTGACCGTCGGCAGTTCTCCGCCCAGCCCATAACAGGCGGGCCCGGGTTCGGCGCCGGCGCTTTCCGGACCGACCCGCAGGGCGCCGGTGTCCATGCGCGCGATCGAGCCGCCACCGGCGCCGATCGACTCCACCGCAACCATGGGCTGGCGCAGCGGCCGTCCGCCCAAGGACCGGTTGCTGCCGATCTCCGCGTGCCCATCCGCGATCAGGCAGACGTCGGTGGTGGTGCCGCCCATGTCGAAGCTGAGTGCGTTCTCGATGCCGAGCTCGCGGGCGATCTTCTCGGCCGCGGCGACTCCGGCCGCGGGGCCGGAGAAGGCCAGGCCCAGCGGCAGGTCGCGCAGCGTCTCGGGCGCCGCCATGCCGCCGGCGGAGTGGAACATGTGCAAGCGGCTCGCGCTCGGCCGTGCCTCTTCCAGGCGATCCAGGTGACGCGCGGCGAGCGGCATGATGCCGGCGGACAGCGCCGTGGTGCTGGTCCGTTCGTATTCGCGCGCCTCCGGATTGACCCGGTGCGACAGCGCGATCTGGGGCACTACTTTGCGCAAGCGCGCGCCGATCCGTTTCTCGAGTTCCGGATTGGCGTAGGCGTGCAGCAGGGCGACCGCCACCGCCTCGGCGCCGCTCGCCGCGATTTTCTCCACCAGCGCCGCGATCTCGTCGTCGCTTGGCTCGCTCAGCACCGCGCCGTCGCGGTCGCAACGCGCGGCGATCTCGAAACGCAGGTCCGCCGGCACCTGAGGCGGCGCCTTGGGCGGCAAGTCGAGGCGGTAGAGGTGGCGCCGGTTCTGGCGCCCGATGGCCAGGGTATCGCCGAAGCCTTCCGTGGCAACCAGCGCGACCTTGGCCAGGCGGCCCTCGACGATGGCATTGGTGACCACGGTGGTGCCGTGAACCAGATCGGCGGCCTGTTCCCAGTCGACCCCGACCGCCCGCAGCCCGTCCAACCGGCTGGCCAGGGGATCGTCCGGGCGGCTCTTGGTCTTGGCGCTTCTGAGCGTGCCGGTCGCCGGCTCGAAGGCGACCACGTCGGTGAAGGTGCCGCCGATGTCGATGCCCAGTTGCCAGCCGCCGGTCATGGCCGGTCTCCTTGGGCGGCGGTCAGCGGTCCCCGTGCAAAGGCGTCCGCCGCCTCCCGAAGCGCGGCCACGACCTCTTCGGGCGCGTAGCGGCCGAGGCGTTGGGACAGGCCGACCATGCCCATGGCGTAGAGCACCCCGGCGCCGTCCACATGCACCGGGCAGGCGTAGCTGAGTACCCCGGGATCGAGTTCGCCGTCGCAGACCGCATAGCCGCTGACCCGCACCCGTTCCAGATCGGCACGCAGTTCGGCCTCCCCGGTGCGGGTCTTGTCGGTGAAGCGCTCGCGCGGGGCGGCCAGCAGGGCGTCGACCGCGGTCTCGTTCTGGTATGCCCAGATCGCTTTGGCCGAGGCGGCGGCGTGGACCGGCATGACCCGGCCCGGCTGGACGTAGGACTGGCTCTCGGAATCAGGCACCCGCATGGCGACCGAGCGGACCTCGTCGCCGGCCAGCTTGGCCAGGAAGGCGGTCTCTTTGAAGCGCGCGGTCAATTCGTCGAGCAGGGGCCGGGCCAGCGGCGCGACCGCGGCGGGTTCCTGACCCAGGTGCAAGAGGCGCAGCAGGCGCGGGCCGAGCACGTAAACCTTGCGCCCGTCTCGGCCGGTAATGAAGCCGACCCCGCGCAGCGCGCCCAGCAGCCGGTGCGCGGTGCCGCGCGGCAGCCCGGTTGTGCGCGCCACTTCGGTCAGCGAGAGACCCTCGGGCGCCGCCGCCAGCGCGTCGAGCATGGCGGCGTAGCGGGTCAGAATGCCGGTCTCGTTGGCCACGCACCACCCCAAAAGTTCCGAATAACAGAATAATATCTCATTTTATGGGACATAATCGACCGATCGCTTGCCAGAGTCAAGATGGATAGGCGGCAACGGTTCGCGGATTTTTCCGCGCGCCCGATTCGCCATTTCCTTTATGATGGCGGGAGATCCCCGAGATGCGGCGGCACCCCATGAGCAAGGCCTTCACCAAGGAATCCGATACCGACGAGGCGGAAGCGGACGCACCGGACTCCCCGGACCCGCTGCCTCAGGGCTTCAAGAATTACGTCACGCCGAATGGCCTCGAGTTGCTTCGCGACGAGCTCGACCAGCTCCGCCGCATCGAGCGGCCCAAGGTCGTCGAGGTGGTGTCCTGGGCGGCGGGCAATGGCGACCGCTCGGAGAACGGCGATTACATCTACGGCAAGAAGCGCCTGCGCGAGATCGATCGCCGCCTGCGTTTCCTGCTCAAGCGCATCGAAAGCGCCGAGGTCGTCGACCCGGCGCGCCAGACCAACCACGACCGGGTTTTCTTCGGCGCGACGGTGACCTACGTGGATGCCGACGGCGATGCGGACGCGGCGGAAAGCGCCGTCCGCATCGTCGGCATCGACGAGGCCGATACCGCGCGCGGCGAGGTCAGCTGGGTCTCCCCCATCGCCCGCGCGCTGATGAAAGCCGAGGAGGGCGACGTGGTGGAACTAAGAACCCCGAATGGGGGGAGGCGCATCGAGGTGGTGGGGATCGCGTACGAGGAGGGGTGAGGGGGGGAGCGGGCTAAGGGAGCCACTCTGCCGAGCCTAGGGGCCGGGGCTCGAAACAGACCGCCGCCCACACGCGCACCTGACCGCCGTCGCGGATCGCAATGCCAAAAATGCATAGCTGGGGTGTTGCTTTCGAATTTGTTTTTTGCGCGGAAGGTGCCAAATTCCCGCCATCAACAACCGGCCAGAAGGGCACTGCCCGGGCCATTGATTGGGAGTGAGCGCCATGACCCGTTTTTCGCTTCTGAAGATCTTCCGCAACGCCTTCGCCACGCCAGCCCGCTACGTCTCGCGTTACGATCGGGTCGACGTCAAGCTCCTGCCGCTGGTTTCCCAGCGTTACGTCTAAGCCTCTGGCACGCCAGTCCGCTCTCAGTGGCGGACTCAGCCAAGCGACGAGTTTCTCGATCCGGCGGACCTCTCGGGGCCCGCCGGATCCGCGTTTGGACCTCCGGCTTGCCTGCCGCTCCCAAGAAATAGGCGCGACAAGCGCCCGTCCCTCCGCCCAGGCACGGCCCCACGCGTTGTGGGGTCATACCGCGCCACCCCTGCGCTGACATCTTTTCGGAGTTTCTGTCTGTGTGAATAGGATGACGGACGCGTCGAATTGTGTTGCCATCACTGGACCCGATGCAGAGGTAACTTGCGATATGGATCGAAGCGGCGATTGTAGCGGCGAGGGAACGGCCTCACCCGCGCCGGCCGGGGGCGCGGCGCCGGCGGCGGTGAAGGCATTCCGGTTCTTCGACAACCGCGAAAAGTATTTGATGTTCGTCACCACCTGTTCCGAGAAAGAGGAGGTGGCGGCGGTTATCGGCCGCAGGATGGACGATCTCGAACCCAGCGGCTCGGCACTCCGGGTGTTCGACGCCGGGGTCGGCGACGGCACCGTGATGTGCCATCTGTTGCGCGAGCTCCACACGCGCTTCCCGCACGTGCCCTCGCTGGTGGTCGGCAAGGAAGTCTCCTTGGAAGACGTGCGCGTGACGCTGGAGAAACTGCCCGACCGGTTGCACGAGCATCCGGAAATGGTGGTGGTGCTGACCAATCTTTATTACAGCGAGGCGCCGTGGCTGCGCCCCACCAGCGCGGCCGCCGCGGATCGGTTGGTTTGGAGGTCCGTCGCGCTCGAAGGCGACTCGAGTCATGAATTCGGCCAGCAGATCCGATCGCTGCGGCCGTTCCTGGCGGAAAACTGGCAGGTCCGCAAATCGGCGCGGACCGGCAATCCGCTCTACGAGCGCCCGGCGGTCCTGGTGCTGTACCGAAAGGACCGGCGTTTCATACTGGATCCGATTCTGCCGCAACCGGGCGGCTACGACGGCGGTTTCGATCTGATCGCCGCGTCCCAGCCCTATCGCTCGCGCATGCCGGCCGAGTTCAAGGTCCGCAACGTGATCGCGCCGCTCGCCCGGGCGCTGGCGCCGGGTGGTCAGCTGATCACGGTGCAGTCCTATGGCAATGATCCCGGCATGGAGATCGTGCAAGAGATCTGGCCCGGCGCGGCGCCGTTCCGCACCGGCCGCAACGAGCTGGTCGAGGCCGCCCGCGGAGTTCTGGCCGAACCCGGGGACCGGGACCTGGAGTTCCTCGCGCTATCCGACGCCGAGTCGATTTTCCAATATCATCTGCACACCCTGCCGGGCGAGGTCGGCCGCACTATTGGCACCTCGACCCTGCTGGCGGCATGGAACGCGGCGGTCTATGTCGCCCAGATCGAAGACGATCGCCTGGCCGAAGCCATGGCGCGCGGCAACTATCTCGACGCGACCGGCGAGGTCCTGGCGCGCCACGACGGCCTGTGGTTCAACGACGAGACCTTCGTGATCAAGCGCAAGCGCGGATAATGCTCTCGCATACCGTACCGCTCGCGGCTGAAGGGGAACGCTTGCCCCTGAAATGAACTCTAGTTAGCTTTTGTTTCCAAACGGCAGAAAGGTGCGAGCGGCCATCGTTATGACAAAACCCGTCGTCGGCATCATCGCTAACCGCTTCATGATTAACGATCAGTACCCGGCACAAGCAACGGGCAGTATGAATATCGAAGCCATTGCGCGGCTTGCGGGCGCGGTTCCGTTGATAATTCCAGGCTTACCCGATTGCGTTGATATCGGCGAGATCATGGGTGTCTGCGACGGATTTCTGTTGACCGGCGGGCGGCCCAACGTGCACCCGGAAGAATACGGCCACGAGCCCACGGAGGCCCATGGCGCCTTCGACCGGGGCAGGGACCGCGTCGCGCTGCCTCTGATCCGCGCCTGCGTTGAGGCCGGGCAGCCGGTATTGGGCATTTGCCGGGGCTTTCAGGAATTTAACGTGGCTATGGGCGGCACGTTGCATCCGGAAATCCGTGACCTGCCCGGGCGCATGAACCACCGCATGCCGCCGGATGGCACGCTCGAAGAAAAATTCGCCTACCGCCACATGGTGCATTTTTCGCCAGGCAGCCCGCTTGCCCGGATGTTTGGCGCCGGCGAAGTGTTGGTCAATTCGCTGCACGGTCAGGGTATCGAGGAACCGGGCCGGCGTGTCGTTATCGAAGGCCGCGCACCGGACGGAACCGCCGAAGCCATGACCATCGAAGACGCACCCGGCTTCGCCATGGCGGTCCAATGGCACCCGGAATACAACGCCGCCATCGACGCCGCCTCCAGGCGTCTTTTCGAGACCTTCGGCGACGCCCTCAAGGCCTGGAAACACGACGCCGCCTCGGCCGCGGTGTAAAGCCGGAGATTTAGACCGGCGGGTGTTCGTTTTCGATGTCTTCCGCGAAAGCGGAACTTCCGGCTCAAGTCACCAACGCGATCGGCCGGATCGGACACCCGGTGCCGTCGCGCATCTTCAGCGGCGCCGCCACAAGCAGGAATTCCTTGCCCACCAAGGCACCGAGATTGCACATCTGCTGGATCATGCAGATGCCGGCCTCGAGCCAGACCCGGTGCGTCGGCCACCACCACTCCGCAGGATCGTCCATCCCGATCAGGTCGGTGCCGAACAGGGTGATCTCGCGTTCCACCAGCCAGGTTGCGGTGGCCACGGGCAGGTAGGGGCGCTCGGTATCGAACCCCGGTTTGCCCCAATCCTCGTCCACGCCGGTCCAGACCAGCACGGCCGTGCCGCCGCCGATTTTCCGGCCCGACGTTTCCTCCGCCCGTTCCAAGTCCGCGATGGTGATCGCCTCGCCCTTCGCCTTGGCCGTGAGGTCGAGCAGGTGGCCCGGCAGCACCAGCTTTTCGAGCGCGACCCCGGCCACGTCGGTGCCGCCCGGCACGCAGTGACGCGGCACGTCGAGGTGGGTGCCGCTGTGCTCGGGCAGCAGCATCATCCGCGACTCCATCGAGAGTTTGCCGCCACTGATGGTTTCCGACTTTTTGAACGACTGAGTCGGCCAGAACGCAACCTGCGCGCCGCTGATGGTCGCCATGCCCGAGTAAAATTCATGGCCCAGGTCGATGATCTCCGTAAACGGCATATTCATGGGTCGCTCCTTGGTGTAATACCAGCCACGATAGGAACGATAGCACGCCTCACCGCCGGAGACGCATCATCCCTGGCACCGCACCGCCCGCTGTGAGAAAATGCGCCCCGAACCCATCTCCCCCAGCCTCCACTACGAAAGCGCCCCGCCATGCCTTCTTTCGATATCGTCTCCCGCACCGATATGGCCGAGGTCGATAATGCGGTCCAGGGCGCCACGCGCGAGATTGCGACGCGTTACGACTTCAAGGGGTCCAACTGCTCTTACGAGCGCAACGACCAGGTCATCACGCTGAAGGCCGACGACGACTACAAGCTCAAGGCGATGCAGGAGCTGCTGCGCGGCTACATGGTGCGGCGCAAGGTCGAGATCGGCGCGCTCGAATTCGGCAAGGCCGAGCAGGCCTCGGGCAACAGCCTGCGCCAGGTGGTGACGGTCAAGCAGGGCATCGAGCGCGAGCTGGCCCAGAAGATCGTCAAGGAGATCAAGGGCGCGAAGATGAAGGTGCAGGCGGCGATCCAGGGCGACGAGCTGCGCGTCTCCGGCAAGAAGCGCGACGATCTGCAGAAGACCATGGAGCTGATCAAGGGCATGAAGAACGATCTGCCGCTGCAATATGTGAACTTCCGGGACTGAAGACCGGGAGAGGTGAACCCCCGGCCGCCCTTTGCCGCCCCCCTGCCGGACATACCGCCATGATCGAGATCACCCCAACCATCGCCATCGACCCGCGCGAGATCACCGAGTCGTTCATCCGCAGCCCGGGCCCCGGCGGCCAGAACGTGAACAAGGTCGCGACCGCGGTGCAGCTCCGCTTCGATCTGCGCGGCTCAAAGTCCTTGCCCGAGGAGCAGCGCGCCCGCGCCGAGCGCCTGGCCGGGCGGCGCCTGACCAAGGACGGCGTCCTGGTCATCACCGCGGCGCGCTTCCGCAGCCAGGAGCGCAACCGCGAAGACGCGCTCGCACGCCTCGTCGAGCTGCTCGGCAAGGCCGCCGAACGCCCGACCCCGCGCCGCGCCACCCGGCCGAGCAAGGCCGCCAAGAGGCGCCGCCTGGACGGCAAGACCCGGCGCGGCGCGATCAAGCGCCTGCGCCGGACCAAGCCCGGCGAGGATTAGGTCGGGGTTGCGGGTTTCCTAGTTAGCCGGCGCCCGCCCGCACCGCTATGTCACGCCGCCGCAACCGGACGTTCGGCCGCTAACATGGCGTCCCGGGTCCGCGGGACTGCACCGACGCGGCGCGCGCGCGGGAACGCTAGGGAGCCCGGACCCCCCGCGCAGCCCTCGCACGC
>PVMK01114587.1_pt1 | contig 16495 bp, 15 predicted proteins | sample 1853481 | NCBI WGS metagenome assembly PVMK01 (sample SAMN08533507, study PRJNA380276) | Marine sediment metagenome, whole genome shotgun sequencing project.
CCGACTTCGGCGCTGATGACATCGCCACATTGAAAAACACGCTGGATTACCCGCCGGAGGGCCAACCCTAGGGAATCGCTATTTGCCAACAGGCTCAAGTCTGAATAGAAAAGGCATCAATGCCTGTTAAATTTTACTGGCTCTTATAATAGTCGACCGCTTCGATGACATCGACCCAGCCGCCGCCCTCCCTCGCTTTGTTATAACCGTACTCAAACAGTGCCGACATATAGACTGGATCGAAGGCCTCATTACTACGGACATCCACGGCGTCCCTGGGTATCCAGGTTAGCCTCAAATCGAGGCCATCACGGCTAGCAATGGCGTAAATGCGAAACATGTCACCGATGGACTGAGAGCGAATCAGTATTTCCACGGTCTTGCCCATGATGGGTATCAGCCGGGGATCTACCGACTCGTAGTCCGGGTAAAGATGGGAATTGCGAATCAGGTAGGCTTTCGGCGGGCCCCTTACCTGCAACATTTGCGTCAGTTCAGACCAATTGATATCAGTGGGATAAAGAAAAATTTGTGAGGAGACACCACCGTCCACATGCATTTCATCGTAAGTTTTTCCGTCCGGGCCTTGCACCTTGATGTAGGCCGGGGGAAATACCCCTGGAATCGAAGCCGAGGCCAGCAAGACTTTGCGAATCAATGCCGGGGCACCCGCCTGGCCTGAATTCGCAATACGACCTATGTCCCAAGTAACCGGCCGGCCCGCGTCCAGATTGGTGGTGCCAATCAGTAAGGACTTCCCGGCACGATACTTTGCTGCAATTTCCTGGATAAGCTCGTCAGTAATATATTTTTCGAGCATGTTGACCAGAGGAGTAACATTGACCACTGAATCGCCACCAAGAATCGCAAACGGGCTGCGCCGCCTGAGTATCGCGGAGGTATCCAGCGTCGTGTAGATTTCCTTGAGTTGCGCGTCGTAGTCAGATCCAAGGAAAGCGAATGGCGCCGCCAGCGCACCGGTGCTGACACCGGTAACCAGGGCAAATTCGGGACGTGTACCGGCTTCACTCCAACCAACCAATACACCCGCTCCATAAGCGCCCCTGGCACCGCCACCAGAGATTGCCAGATAGTTGTGCTCGGTACTGGTAATGGCTGGATAGCGCCGTGCAAGTTCTTCGCGGCTGAGCTTATCGAAATCCCACCATGTGGATGGATATTTTTCATCACCCCAATAACGTAGATCCCCACTACCGAGCACAGTGGTCTGCAGGTGCAGATCCCCCGGAACAGGAGTGCGCTGGATGGAACTGCAGCCGCTGAGCAGTAGCAGGGCTACAAGCAGTATGTTGTGGCAGATACGGAAACAACTAACACCCAAAGCAGCAGCCCACTTATGCATCCGACTGCCTTTGTTTGTCAGCTGTAATGTCTCGAAGCGAACCCGATATATATTTATGGATAATGCTGGAGACCAGGGTTTGGTAAGGAATACCTTCTTCCGATGCCCTGGACTGAATTGCAACGAGATCCCGATTGGAAATACGAATATTTATGCGTTTATCCTTTTTGAATGTATTTGTAGCGGCAGCTTCCAGTTCCTTTCTTCGGGAGTCGGTTAAGGTTGATTCGTATTCCCCGGATTCCACAGAATCAAGGAGTTTTTGTTCCTCTTTGGATAGTTTTACTTTGCTCATGAGTCACCTCCAAGGTAAAGCCTGGTGAATTTACGGCTGGGAACTACAGTCTTGAGAAATATTTCTTCTTCATTTTCCACATACGGTACGAGGTACGCGTATTCGTCTATGGCAATCACAAATATTCTTTGATTGGGATAATCGGATGCATTCGGGTGCGAGATATCATCCAACAGGCCTCCGTTTTGTATGTAAAAGACGGCCTGTTCAAAGGACTTACTTCGCTCCTCAATAAGCTGCTGATTTTTCTCGGCACTCCAATTAAAGAGCTTCATATGCAGAAGGCTAGCACAAATGTGTGCACTTTGTCATCAGGCCGGGATGTGAGGCAGCTAACGACACTAAATCGGCAGCGGCATAAACACCTTGGATACCGCATGCACCGCGCCGGTGACGGTGCGATCATCCGCATCGCCGGCAATGCGCGCCATCATTTCCTGCAGGATGATGATTCTGCCGAACAACCGTTCAAAGCTCAGGTTGTCGACAACCCCCTTGTACTCGTGGGTAATGAGGTAGTGTTCGCCATCTGGCTTGCGGGTATTTTTCAACTTCCATAACAGCACCTCCACGTTGCGGGCACTGGCCAGCAACACCTCCGGTTCCAGTTGATCGGTGAAGAACATTTCCGCTTTATACCTGTAGGCTTCGCGCAACATGCTCCCCAGCCCGACCACCAGGGGAAATACCCGGTCGCCCCTGAACGCCGGATCGAAGGCCATATTCATGGCGTCGATGCCCTGCCGGCCATTGAGTTCAGGGAAATCCAGCTCATGGCGATGCACCCTGAGCTGCGCCAATCTGCCCTCGATGGTCATGCCCGGATTCTTCTGCAACTGCACGGGGTTACGCTTGTATAATTTGACTACCAGTTCACGCACGGCGACCCGTGTTTCAGTAATGAACTCGTCGGCCACCAGGTCAATATCCGTCTTCGCCAGGTTTTTGATTTCATAACCCCCACAGGCGGGAAGCAATGCGGACAGTAGCAACAACAACAGGAAACGCATACTGGAATACTAGCAAGGTGTACCGGCAACGGGCGAGCGGATACGATGGTAATATTGTCCCCTTGTGATTTCGTATTTGAGTCACGCAAAATCGATCGAAGCCGGGTTTTCTTCAGGTAGTTACGCTAGAGCACGCGTACCAAGCCGACCACACTGACCGTCAACAGGACAAATCCCAGTATCCTGAAGAATATTTTCGTGTCTGCCCGCATCGTGTAGTCGTGGAAACGCAGTCCGACCAGGTGACCCAGCGCGGCGCAGGGCAGGAGCCATAACTGCTGCCGCCATTGCAGATCAACTCCGGTCCACAGAAATGCTGCCAGTTTCACCGCGACAAGTACAAACCACAGGGCAAACAAGGTGTCGCGCAGCTGGTACTTGTCAACCCGGCTCGCCGCTACCGGCACAACCAGAGGTGCCGCGACCAATGAGGTGCCGCTGACGTAACCTCCCAAAACCAGAAAAATTATATCCAGCGATTTACTGCTGCTTTGGAACGGCCGGTCGAGGATATATGTAATGGCGTAAATGGCGACAACGACATAGATGAAACCACTGACAATATCTGCAGGTAGCGTGATCACACCGGCGACCCCAACCAGTTTGGGGATAATCATCAGTAGCAGGGCATAACGCAGGAATGCCCAATTCACGGTTCCACGCTGCTCGCCGGTTTCATCCCGGGAGGTTCTGCGGTGTGATTGCACCATAGTAATAAACGAGAAAAATAGCAGGTGAACCGCGATGATAGGCAGGAAAACCAGTGGGACATTATGCACCATCAACAGGAAAGGCAGAGCGAGTACCGCCCCACCAAAGCCCAGGCTGGAGCGCACAAAGCCGCTCCAGACAAACAGCAGCCCTATCGCCACATACTGCCAACTCTCCAGGCCTTCCATTACTTCCTTTCAGTCCACCTCGCCATTCCAACAGCACATACTAACCCAGTCCCGATGGGGCATCATGCCCCAATGGAGATGCATGACCGTTGCTGCCCGTCGGTACCACCGCAGAGCGTGCCTATAACAAGCTAAAGGACACGGCCAGACCGGCCACGGTGATGGCGATGATACTCATCAATTTGATCAAAATGTTGAGACTGGGGCCGGATGTATCCTTGAACGGATCTCCCACGGTATCTCCGATGACCGCGGCCCGGTGCGCGGCGGAGCCCTTGCCGCCGTGATGTCCCGCTTCAATATACTTCTTTGCGTTATCCCAGGCACCGCCCGAGTTGGACAGGAATATCGCCAGTACGAAGCCGGTGGACAGGCCACCCACCAGCAAGCCAATCACCCCCGCCACGCCCAGCACCAGGCTCACCACAATGGGCACCGCGAGTGCTAGCACTGCCGGTGCGATCATCTCCCGCTGGGCGCCGATAGTGGATATTTCCACACAACGAGCGTAGTCGGGCTCCGAGGTGCCCTTCAGGATACCGGGGTCGGTGTTGAACTGGCGGCGGACCTCGTCCACCATCTGGCTCGCTACCCGCCCCACCGCCTGCATGGTCAGACCACTGAATACGAAGGCCACCATGGCACCGAGAAACAATGCGGCAAGCACCACCGGGTTCAGCAGGGTCACGTTGAAATAGACCATAAAGTCAGCCAGGCCGGCCTCGACAGTCGGTATCTCGACGCCGTTGGGCAGTGCCAGTATGGTCTGCCCCGTTTTGAGCAACTCAACACGAATCACCTCCATATAGGAAGCGATCAGCGCCAGTGCGGTCAACGCTGCCGAGCCAATGGCAAAACCCTTGCCCGTTGCCGCAGTAGTGTTGCCCAGTGAGTCCAGGGCATCCGTACGGGCTCTTACTTCAGGACCCAGGCCGCTCATTTCAACATTGCCACCGGCGTTGTCGGCGATCGGCCCATAGGCATCACTGGCCAGGGTTATACCCAGGGTCGACAACATTCCGACTGCGGCAATAGCCACGCCGTACAGGCCCTGACTGACGTTGTTAAAATCAAATGCGGCGCTGAACACAAACGCCAACAAGGTGCCCGTGCCTACCGCCAGTACGGGGACGGCAGTGGACAACATGCCAACGCCCAGGCCCGAAATAATAGTTGTCGCCGGCCCACTTTCCGCTGCCCGAGCGATGGCGCGTGTCGGCCTGAACGAGGGCGATGTGGCGTACTCAGTTGCACGGCCGATAACAATACCGGTGATCAGGCCCACCACCACCGCTCCCCAGGTTCCCCAGAGGTTGGGCATATCCATGAGGTAGAGCACAGCCAGGGAGGTCACCACCACTGCTGCTGCACTGGTGTTGATACCTCTGGCCAGGGCACGAAGCAAAGCAGCCTGGTCCGCGCCCTCTCTCGTCTTCACCAGAAAGACACCGATTATCGACACCACAATACCCAGGCCGGCGATCACAAACGGGGCACTCACCGCCTTCGCCTGCATTGCCGTATCGCTGACAAAAGCCGCCGCCCCCAGGGCACAGGCGGCAAGAATGGAGCCACAATAGGATTCAAACAGATCGGCGCCCATGCCGGCCACATCACCGACATTGTCACCGACATTATCGGCAATAACCGCCGGGTTGCGCGGGTCATCCTCGGGAATACCCGCCTCCACCTTGCCCACCAGGTCGGCGCCCACATCCGCCGCCTTGGTGTAGATACCCCCTCCAACACGCGCGAATAAGGCCTGCAGTGACGCCCCCATACTGAATGTCAGCACGGTGGTCGTCACCAGCACCATACGATGGCCGTCAGCTGACTCGGGAGTGAACCAGTTCACCAACAGAAACCACAACACCACATTGCCCAGGCCAAGACCGACCACCACCAGGCCAATCACCGCCCCACTGCGAAACGCGATACGCAAACTCTGCTCCAGCGAGGTGCGCGCCGCCGCCGCCGTGCGGGTAGACGCCAGCGTCGCGGTTTGCATCCCGAAAAAACCCGCCAGCGCCGAGAAGAACCCACCGCAAACGAAAGTCACCGGCAACCAGGGGTTTTGCACGCCAAAGCCATAGGCCAGCACCGCGAATACCAATGCCAGGACACCGAATACAACCAGCATGATGCGGTACTGTTGTCGCAGGTACGCCATAGCGCCCTCACGTACGTGCTGCCCGATGCGTTGCATAACCTCGGTGCCCTGGTCCTGGCGCTTCATGTCCTGGAAAAAATACCATGCAAACGCCAGACCGGTTAGCGCAGCCGCAGGTGCAATCCAGAAAAAATCTTCATTCATATTTCAGCTATGTTCCGATAACAACGAGTTAACTCCCGGGAATTCAGTCAGGCAGTCTGTGCCGAACGCCACCAGCCAAAGTGATGGGCTTCGAGGTCTTCCACATCGGGAAAACGGTAAAAGGCAAAATCCTGCTGGTCTCCCACATAGAACCCGCCGCGGATGGTTCGGTAAAACACCCCTTCGTTGACCTGCTTCAGGAACAGCTTGCTGCTCTTGGAATCAGCAGGCAGGAGCGACGTTAATACCTCCCGCAGATGCTGCAGATTGGGGTAAGGAAGATCGTGCGCTTCCCCGTTAACCGGGTCATGCGCAAGCCCATGCAAGGACAGCTGTGAAAAAACAATGCGTGGCACATGCACCGGGCGACCGGGGTCGGTAATGGCGCGGCAGAACTCCAGCGGCTCCAGGCAACTGGCCACCATCGGATCGATGGGACAGAACTCCTGGTACAAATGCGCCTGTCGATCCGGTTCCCGAATATAGTCGGAGCGCGTCAGCTCCAGGGTCTGGCCATCTTTTGTGACCAGGTAGAGATTGCCCAGCGCCGCCACGGGTATCCTGGACAACACTCTGTAGATCGCCAGATACACCGACTTTTTCGGGCTGCCATCAGGCTTTGCCACACAGCGCTCATCAATCAAATGGATGGGGAACTCCCCGGGCGGAAGCCCGGAGGGATCCACCTCGAAAAAAATAGCCTCGCCCCGGGAGTGCACATTGGCCCCCAGCGCGTAGTACGCCCCGAACTCCTGGGGATCGAGCATGGATGCGATCAACCCCTGGGGAATCAGTGACAGGTATAAATGGGTAGTATTCACAGTCGCCTCGCTTTTTCGAGAGCAGAATAACACTTACAGGCAATGCCAGATATGGGGATTGGATTGCCGCTGCACGATAATGGCCAGGGTCAGTGGTACCACATAGACAATCGCAAAGATCATACTGTGTTTCCTCCGCCTTCTTCAGTCTGCAGTAGGTATTCCAACGGGGCAGGGATCGTTCTACGTTTCTCCTGATGCTGCAAAATAAAGCTATAAACCACAGGCAACACCAGGAGATTAAGTATGGTTACTGTCAGCATTCCTCCCAGCATTGGCGCGGCGATACGGTGTGTGACATCGGAGCCTGTTCCGCTACTCAACATGATGGGTATCAACCCCGCCATGGTTGATACAGCCGTCATCACCACAGGCCGCACGCGTTTTGACGTTGCCGATAATACCGCGTCTTTTACCTCATCAAGCGACAAGCTGAGTTTGGTTGCAGACCGCCGCTTGCTAATTTCGGCATCGATAAAGCTCAACACCAGCACGCCTATTTCTGCGGCCATTCCGGCTAATGCGATAAACCCTACGGCGACGGCGACTGACATATTGTAATTATTGATATAAATAAGCCATATACCGCCAACCAAACCGAAAGGAATCGACATCATCACGATCAAAGGCTCGGTAATATTGCGAAAATTAAAATACAACAATAAAAAAATAAGCAGTAACGTCGCGGGAGCCACAATACTCAGGCGTGCTGCGGCGCGTTCCATATATTCGAACTGTCCTGACCATGTAATGGTATATCCTGGAGGCACCGTGACCTGTTCGTCCAGTACGCGTTTTGCTTTGGCGACATAGCTGCCGATATCCGAAGTTGAAATATCAACATAAATCCAGGCGTTTGGCCGGGCATTTTCACTCTTAATCACCGGAGGACCGCGTCGATAATGAATATCCGCAACCATTGCCAGGGGAATTTGCGCTCCTGTCGGTGCTGGAATCAATACACGCTTGAGGGTCTCTAAATCGTCACGCAGTTCTCGTGGATAGCGCAGATTAACCGGGTAGCGCTCAAGCCCTTCGACGGTTTCGGTAATATTCATACCGCCAATAGCACTTTGAATAACATCCTGCACCGCACCAACGGTGAGACCGTAGCGAGCTGCCTTTTCACGGTTTATATCAAAATCGAGGTAATAGCCTCCCACTGCTCTATCACCAAAAGCCGAGGTGGTTTCGGGCAGTGTTTTCATTGCCTGTTCGATGTCTTGCGAGATCTGTTGCAACACGTTCAGATCGGGACCGGAAACCTTGATACCAACGGGTGTTTTGATACCCGTTGATAACATATCGATACGGGTTTTAATGGGCATCGTCCAGGCGTTAGCCAAACCGGGGAATTGTATGGCCTGATCCATTTCATTCATCAAGTCCTTGGTCGTCTTTTGGGGGTCCGGCCATTCATCCTTCGGTTTTAATCGAACCGTGGTTTCGATCATGGATAACGGCGCAGAGTCCGTTGCTGATTCTGCGCGACCTACCTTGCCGAAGACATGGTGCACCTCAGGAAAGGTCGCTAGTATTTTGTCAGTCTGCTGCAATAATTCCTTGGCTTTGGTAATGGAAATACCGGGAAATGTTGTCGGCATATACAGAATATCGCCTTCATCCAGGGGCGGCATAAACTCGCTACCTAATTTGGAATAGGGATAATAAGTCACCGCCAACAACCCCAATGCCACGAGCAAAGTAATACCTCGCGATTGCATAGCGATTTTTAACGCTGGCCCGTGTATGGCATGTAGTGCACGACTAATGGGGTTCTTATGTTCGGCTATAATTTTCCCGCGCAGAAAATAGCCCATCATCACCGGTACCAGAGTAATAGCTAAAATCGCAGCGGCGGCCATAGCATAGGTGGCGGTAAAAGCCAGCGGGCTAAACAAGCGCCCCTCTTGCGCCTGCATGGTAAAGATCGGGAGAAACGATACGGTAATTACCATCAATGAGAAAAACAGCGCCGGGCCTACCTCCTGGCAGGATTCGCCAATCGTCTTCCAGCGTTCCTCATTCGTCAACTCGCTCCCCTTATCATCACGCGCTATCGCCAGGCGGCTGTGACCGTTCTCAACCATCACGATAGCGCCATCGACCATGGTGCCTATGGTGATAGCAATACCGCCCAACGACATAATATTGGCGTTAAGGCCCTGAAATCGCATCACGATAAAGGCCATCAGAATACCCAAAGGCAAGGTAATAATGACCACAAAAGCCGACCGCGCATGCAGTAAAAACAGGATAACCACCAAACTAACGATGATCAGTTCCTGCATTAAAGACGTATTGAGGCTTTCTACGGCGCGTTCGATCAAGTCGCCCCGGTCGTACACGGTGATTATCTCTACACCCTCTGGCAAGCCCTTTTTCAACTCATCGAGTTTGGCTCGTACGGCCTTGATCGTCGCCAAAGCGTTTTCACCGAAACGCATGATAACCACACCTCCGACGACCTCCCCTTCTCCGTTCAAATCGACGAGCCCGCGACGTAACTCAGGGCCTATATGGACATTCGCGACATCCTGCAGGCGTATTGGTGTACCGTCCGCATCGACACCGACGGGTATACTATTGAGATCGTCGATGGATTGAATGTAGCCCCGACTTCGCACCATGTACTCGGTTTCAGCCATTTCGATGAGCCGGCCGCCAACGTCCTTGTTGGACATTTTTATAGCCATCCTGATTTTGTTCAGGGGTATGTTGTAACGAAGTAACGCGTTGGGGTCGACTTCCACCTGATACTGTTTAACATATCCACCGACAGACGCTACCTCGGCTACCCCTTTGACCGTCTGTAGGGGATAGCGTAAATACCAGTCCTGCAAAGAGCGCAGTTGCGCCAGGTCGTGCTTGCCGGTTTTATCCACCAGTGCATACTCGTAAATCCAGCCAACTCCGGTGGCATCCGGTCCCAGAGTTGGCGTAATGCCCTGCGGTAGTCGGCCGCTGACATAATTAATTGCTTCCAGCACCCGTGAGCGCGCCCAATACATGTCGGTCCCGTCTTCGAAGATAATGTAGACAAAGGACATACCAAAAAAGGAATACCCCCTGACCACCTGGGTTTTAGGTACGGCCAACATAGCTGTCGTCAATGGATAAGTAACCTGATCTTCTACTACTTGTGGTGACTGACCAGGGTATTCGGTGAAAATAATGACTTGCACATCCGACAGATCGGGGATCGCATCCAGTGGCGCATTTTTATAAGCAAACAATCCCACTAACGCGATGATCACGGTGGCAATCAAGACCATAAAACGATCGCGCAAGGAGAAGCGGATGATTGCATTAATCATGGTCATGCGCTCCAAGCGTTGAGTTGTCTGTATGTTTGCTTGTTCCATCCTGAGCCTTTTCCGGACCCTTTAACACGTCCATCATTTTGGCGGTGGCTTCGCGTAGCTTGGATTCGGAGTCCACAAGGAACTGGGCAGAGGTCACTACCTCATCGCCAGCAGTAATGCCTTCCAGCACGGCGACCTGCCCGCCGGATTCGATGCCCAATTTGACCGCTCTGGGTTCAAATTTTCCTGGTCCTCGCACCACAAAGACTTGCGTACGATCTCCGGAACGGATAACGGCTTCTGCGGGTATTACCACTGTATTCTCCAGGGTGTCGGACTGAATGCTGACCTCCGCAAACATATTCGGTCGCAGTAACAGTTCCCGGTTGTCAAAGACCAGACGCACCTTGGTGGTCCGCGTTTTTGATTCCGCATAGGGATAGATATAGGCGAGTGACCCTTCGAAAGTTTTACCGGGCACGGAGGCCAAAGTCATCTCGACCTCATCGCCAATTTTCACCCAGGGCAATTCGTATTCGTATACATCGGCATAAACCCAGACCTGACTAAGGTCGACAATCATATACAGCTCTGTTTTCGGGGTGACATATTGTCCCTGGCGCGCGCCAATACGGATCACCGTACCCGCCACCGGTGAATGTATATGCAGACTTTTTTTAATTTTTCGAGTTTGCTCCAGCTCCTGAATCTGATGTTCAGGCACGTCCAACATCTTCAATCGTTCGCGAGAACTCCTGACAAGTTCCTCTGCACCCTGTTTGATTTCTTGAAATGGGCTTTGTTTCAAAGCAGTCAGGTTATTCAGTGCCAACAAATATTCTTGCTGGGTCGACACCAGTTTGGGGGAATAAATGCTCAGTAAAATATCGTCCTCAGCAACGTTTTGCCCGGTTTTACCCACTCGCATCTCTTCAATCCATCCTTCTACTTTCGGGTGCAGCCGCGCCATACGCTCCTCATCAAAATCCACCCTGCCGACGGCGCGAATCGTCCGGCTTATTGCCGTTTTCCTGGCTACTGCGGTTCGAACACCAATGTTCTGCACGACCACCGGATCAATCTTCACAGTGCCAGCAACTTTACTTTCCTCGTTATCGGCATAAACAGGCACATAGTCCATACCCATGGAATCCTGGGCGGGTACCGGTGAGGTAATGCTGGGATTCATCGGATTGCGATAAAACAATGGCTGCTTTTTCTCTTCAACCATCAGCATAGAAGATCCATCATTACCGGACAGCCAATAGCCCATACCCAGGCCAATGGCTAACATCAGGATGGCGATTAATAGAGTAAATTTATTCATAAACAGATTCCTCACCGACAGCGGCTTCCAGGCGCGCCAACGCTTGCTTCGCATCGCTCAACGCCTTCCAGTATTGCAGTTCATAATTAAAGAGAGTTATTTGGCTTCGAACCAGGTTAAGAAAATCAACTTCACTGACCTGATAGCCTGCCAACATGGATGCCACGGTTTGCTGTGCTTGCGGAACAATACCACTGCCAAAAAGCGAGAATTGCTGCCTGGCACGATGATAATCAGTGACGGCTGAGGAAATTGCGGCCCTCACCAAACCCCTTTCGTCGAGCAACGCATAACGGTTTTTTTGCAGTTCCAGACTTTTCTGCGCCACTGCTTTTGATTGTTTTCGACCCGCGTACAAAGGTACTTTTACGCCAACCATGACGGAAAGAAAATTCGCGCGCCCCCCTCCCTGGAATGGCGGGTTATCTCCGGCGCGGTCGCCATAGGTCATACCCAGCTTGAAATCAGGATAATGGTCGCGTTCGGCTAAATCGAGACGAGACTGTGCGGCATCAATCTTCGTTTCCATCTGTTTCAACCGTGGCTGAGTAGACTCGGCCTTTTGGTAAAGCTCATCTTCATCTGCAGGATTTGGCATCATCTTTGATACCTGATCCGGCAGTAACACAATATCATTGGCGGGCCTGTTCATCAGGATATTAAGCTGGATCGCCTGATTCCGTCGGACCTGAATGATCCATGCCGGCCAAAGTATTGCTCATTTCACCAGATGCGGAACCCATGGTGAAACAGGGCATGGCCACCGCCGCCAGCGACTGGCCCATGTAGGCCAGCAGCAACAGCGATGTGATCAAGTGTCGAAAGCGTTCCATGGGGGCAGTATACGCCATTTTAATGCCAGTGTTTAATGGTCATATTACAGTTCTATGACGGCGCGCACAGGGATTAGGCTACACTGTCATTATACAACGGTGGTTTGGTCAGAGGTGCTTATGGCAATGGGTAAAATCGCGCGAGGTGGATTAATGGGTATTGTTGTGCGCTGGGCGTCGCGTCTGCGCTTTCCGTATATTTTTATTCTCACAGCGATCCTTTTCGTCTTCAACCTGTTCATCCCGGATGTCGTACCAATGGTTGATGAGCTGATCATGGGGTTGTTGACCGCCCTTTTGGCCAGCCTGAGGAAAAAACCGGAAAGCGAAGAGGTAACACCACCCGCAGATAACCAGGTGACTAAAAAAACTTAACTCACTGCCTGGAAATGGTCGGCCACTACACATGATCACCGCTATGAAAAAAATCCCTCATGCCATTGTAAATCCGCTCAAGTCCCTGAACCTGCTATCCCGGGCTGACATAGAGGGGCTCACCAGCAGCCGCGGAGATTTGTTCGCTCTATTCAGGCATTGTGCCCTCGCAATTTTGAACACCGACAGCGACAGCGACGATGCGACGCAGATTCATGCCGACTACTCCGACTTCGATATTCACCTGATACCCCAGCCGCGAGGCCTCAGGCTGGAGCTATTCAATGCCCCGTCCCAGTCATTTGTAGATGGCAGGATGATTCGTGGCATCCAGGAGCATTTGTTTTCCGCGCTGCGTGACATCGTCTACACCGACTTTAAAATCATCGCGGCCCAGACCCAGCCATGGACCTCGGCACAAACTACCAACGCCGTGTTCCGTATCCTGCGCAACGCGGGAATCGTAAGGCCTAATGAACCGCCCAAAATGGTGGTCTGCTGGGGCGGGCACTCAATTCCCCGCGATGAGTACGATTATGCCAAGCATGTCGGCTATGAACTGGGCTTGCGCGGCCTGGACATTGTTACCGGTTGCGGAATCGGGGCGATGAAAGGGCCGATGAAAGGTGCCGCAGTCGGACACGCCAAGCAGCAGATCAACGATGGTCGGTATATCGGCATCAGCGAACCGGGCATCATCGCCTCCGAGTCACCCAATGCCATAGTGAACGAACTGGTGATCATGCCGGACATCGAAAAACGCCTGGAGGCCTTTGTAAGGCTGGCCCACGCCATCATCATTTTTCCCGGCGGCGTTGGCACCGTGGAGGAGATTCTCTACCTGTTGAGTATCCTGATGCATCCCGACAACAACGAGGCTCTCCCCCTGGTATTCGCCGGGCCCGAATCCTGTCGGAAATACTTCCAGGAGTTGGAACGTTTTCTGGTGGGCTGCCTGGGCGAGGGGGTAAGGCGCTATTACCGTGTCATTGTGGGTTCCCCGGAGGAAACCGGGCGTACCATAAAAATGGATATAGAGGAAGTGCACGCTCGTCGCCGCCGCTCCCAACAGGCCTACTACTACAACTGGGAGCTACAGATATCGCCTGATCTTCAACATCAGTTTATTCCAACCCATGACAAGATGGCAGCGCTACAACTGCGCGCCGGGGCGCCCGGTCATAAACTGGCGAGTGAGCTGCGATGCGCCTTTTCCGGGCTGGTGGCCGGCAACGTCAAGGCCTTCGGCATTGAACAGGTACGAGCCCATGGCCCCTACAAGCTGTCGGGTGATAAAAAATTGCTGTCCAGTATGGATAGGCTGTTACAGATGCTGGTGAGAGAGCAGCGCATGAAGCTGGGGGAAGGTGGGCGGGATTACCAGCCCTGCTATCAGCTGGTTGAGTAAACTGCCAATTGTAGCCTATGTTACCGACTTTTCTCGTAGTGTAACCTCTTCGACGAATTCTGAGCGGGCACTACTGTAACGTGTAACGGCAGATCTCATATTGTGTAGCGTTCTTTTCACAGATATCACCGCGGCCTGGTTCGCCACCCATACTGGAATCCAGCCGCCCGGGTCACCGTAAACCTGGTAGATCACTTTAACCCAGCCGTTTGTTTCCGGTTGCAGCTTCCAATAGCCGCCAAACCTGGGTACGCGCACGAAGCCGTCCTTGGTGGCAATGAACCCCGGGAAATTAGTGATTTCTATGGTGATAGCTTTTGTCACCGCGTGCTGCTGGTAGTCAAAGCGTACCACCGTATCTCGATCGCGCATGGGCCAGGGGGCATCGACAATCCCGTAGACATAAGCTTGCGCATAGCCGACTTCTCGCAAAACAGTGGCGCCGCCGCTGCGGTAAACCCAATGATGATTAAACTCTGCATCTTTCAGTAACGCCATCAGCGCATTCAGGGATGCCTTCACGCGGGTCACTCCTTTAATTTCCTTTAACTGTGAATCTTCATAGTCGCGCCGCTGTACGACCAGGTCTTTAGATTCAAAGACAAGTTCCCACCCATTCGCGCGTGTGGTCGATGCGAGCAACACAGAGATAAGAAATCCAAGTGTCCCGATTACCGGGAAAATAACTTTCATCGAGAAAAATATCTGCGTAAGAGAGTGCGCCATGGTGCACATGAAATAATTAGCCGCACAGCGGTGTGAGCTAGCATTCTATGAATTCATCCCTTTAAATCCCTGCAGCCTATCATAGAACTCTTCACAGTTAAGCACTGCGATTCCGGCGTGGGATACCCTACTACTGATTGCTCCTGGGACGCCTTTGCCGACCCGCCGGGAAATACGCCAGACGCGGTTTCAGTAGTAGCGGACCCACCAGTGTAGTCAATAACACCACCATGATGACGGCGGAATAGGTCTCACCGCCAAATACTCCATTGGTGAAGGCGAAAGCGGCGAATACCAGCCCCACCTCACCACGCGGGATCATACCGAAGCCGATGCCAAGGCGATCGTAACCCCTCCCGGCAACCATAAAACCCGCTGCACCTTTGGACACTACCGCAACGAGAGTCAAGGTGCCGATGACCAACAATATCTGCGGATCCAGCAGGATTTCGAGTTGCACCTGGGCACCAATACCCACGAAGAAGATGGTGATCATAATGTCACTAATGGGTTTCACCAACTCTTCCAGCGTGTGCTTCTGGAGCGCATCACCCACACGAAAATCCACGTCGTCCAACAGCAAGCCCGCGACAAAGGCGCCGATCAATGGGGCCAGGCCGGCAAAGGCCGCCAACTGGGCGAAGGACAACGCCAGGCACAGGGCAAAACCGGTCCACACACTGGAGTGTTTGTTGAGGGAGACAATGTGCACCACACCCGGCATCAGTTTTTGCCCTATAAGCAATGCCCCGGCAAAAAACAACAGCGCTTTGACGACAATCCACACCAGATCGAGTGGCGCCACTTCCCCTGTCACAACCACGCTGGCCAGGACCGCCAGCAGCATGATGCCGAGCACGTCATCGATTACCGCCGCACCCAGGATGACCTCCGCCGAGCGCGTCTTCAGCAGGCCATTTTCATCCAGTATCCTGGCGGTAATACCCACCGACGTGGCCGCCAGCATGGCGCCTACAAACCAACTTTGCACACCTGTGGCGAAACCGAGCGCGGCACAGGCACCGATACCCAGTGCAATGGGCAACGCCACGCCGGCGACGGCAACGGACATGGCATTGCGGCCCACCTTCAGCAGCTCGCGCATATCAGATTCCAGCCCGACCAGGAACAGCAATAACACCAGGGCCAGTTCCGAGGAATACTCCATGAATTCGCTGGAGCGCAACAACGCGCTCAGGTTGAAGTCAATGCCCACCAGCGCCAGATTGCCCAGCAGTATGCCGGCGTAGATTTCGCCCAGAATCTCCGCCATCCCCAGCCGCTCAAATATGAACCCGCAGATGTCGGCCAGGGTAATCATCAGGATCAGTAACAGGCTGGTGCGCGTAAAGGTCTCACTGGCGCCGTTGGCGTAGGCCAGTGCCGGCAACAACATTGCCGCCACCACCAGCCAAAGGAGTCTTTTTGGTCTGCTCACTAAGAAACGCCCGGTCATTTTTGTTAGTTGGCTCCAGGGCCCACGGCAGGATGCTAGCACATTATCAGGTAACTAATCGCTTAGGGTACTTGGACGACAAGCATGTCGAATTGATCTAGAACAAATATTGGCCTATAGGTGAATTGCACTTAGTTAAGCCCTTTGTGCTTGCTTTGGGCACCTGTAGCAGCGGACTCTGGCCGCGACAGGCCACTCTGGCTCAGATCCGGTCGCCCTCAGAGAGGGCTGCTACATGTTTACCTGTGTCAAATGAGCTTAAGTAAGTGACATTCGCCTATAGGTGAATTGCACGTACTTAAGGCGGAAGTGGCATCGTGCCGCGGGATGCGGGATGCGGGATGCGGGATGCGGGATGCGGGA
>PVMK01114505.1_pt1 | contig 16494 bp, 15 predicted proteins | sample 1853481 | NCBI WGS metagenome assembly PVMK01 (sample SAMN08533507, study PRJNA380276) | Marine sediment metagenome, whole genome shotgun sequencing project.
TGTTGACCCCTTTGGCCTTGACTTCGAAGCGGTCGAGATCATCAGAGGCGCGCACAATGTTCTCGCCGGCCTTGCGGGCGGCTCGCAGCGCAATATTGATCATCGGTTCCATGCTGGTTTCCTGGGTAGTGGTCGGGCGCGATTATAGCAGTATCAAATCAAAAGGATCCGGGTTTTTGGTGCGCAGTGCGCACCAAAAACCCGGGCTTCAACAAAACTCCAGCCACAGTAAATGGGTCAGGGAGTCAGGTCTTCCTGCTCGGCCCTTCCTTCACCGGAATCATCAGGTCTTCCTTGCTCACGCCCATTAGCAGCAGCGTACTGGCCGCCACATAAACGGATGAGTAGGTACCTATCACCACACCCACAATCAGGGCGACGGCAAAACCGTTAATCATCTCGCCACCGAACAGGGCCAGGGACGCCAGTACCAGCAAGGTGGTCAGGGAGGTGACCAGGGTACGACCCAGGGTTTCCGTCAATGAGATATTGATCACTTCCACCGGGTCCGCCCGGCGGAGTTTGCGGAAGTTTTCACGAATCCGGTCGGATACCACGATGGTGTCATTCAGGGAGTACCCGATCACCGCCAGTATCGCCGCCAGCACCGTCAGGTCAAAATCCATGCCGGTTATGGAGAAGAATCCCAGGGTGATTATCACGTCGTGCACCAGGGCCACCACTGCGCCGACGGCGAACTTGAGCTGGAAACGAAAAGCGATATAGAGCATCACCAGCCCCAGGGCCAGCAACATGGCCAGGCCACCCTGCTCGCGCAGTTCGTCACCTACCTGGGGACCCACAAACTCGATACGGCGCAATTCCACCGAGCCGGCGAAGGCCTCCTGTAAGCTGGCCAGCAACTCGGGGCCCTGCTGGTCCGAGTAACCCTTGGGCAGGCGTATCATCACGTCCCGGTCGGTGCCAAAGCTGACCACGATCGCCCCGCTGTAGCCCTCTGCATCGAGGGTGTTGCGAATGGCGTTAAGATCCACGGTCTCGCTGTAGTGAACTTCCACCAGGGTGCCGCCGGTAAAATCCAGCCCCCAGTTGAGTTGTTTAACGGCCAGGGAACCGATAGCAACCAGCAGCAATGTCACTGAAAACAGCATCGCCAGCCTGCGCTGGCCCATAAAATCAATGACTTTCATGACTGCCTCCCGCCAATGGACAACTTCTGTACCCGACGCCCACCATAGAAAAGGTTGATCAGGGCGCGAGTACCCACAATAGCGGTGAACATGGACGTCAGGATACCGATCGACAGGGTAACCGCAAAGCCCTTGATCGGGCCGGTGCCAACCGCATAAAGAATGACGGCGACGATCAATGTGGTGAGGTTGGCGTCCAGGATAGTCGCAACCGCCCGCTCAAACCCCGCGTGTATCGCCATCTGCGGCGACAGCCCGTTGACCACCTCCTCCCGTATTCGCGAGAAAATAAGCACGTTGGCATCCACCGCCATGCCCACCGTCAACACGATACCGGCAATACCGGGCAGGGTCAGTGTGGCGCCAATCATCGACATGAAGGATATCAATAACACCAGGTTGAAAGTCAGCGCGATTACCGCCGCGACACCAAAAACACGGTAATAAAGCACCATGAACAGCACCACCAGAGCGAGGCCGTACTGTACTGACTTGACTCCCATACGAATATTCTCGGCCCCCAGGGACGGCCCTACCGTGCGCTCTTCCACGAAGGATATGGGCGCGGCCAGGGCGCCTGCGCGCAACATCAGGGCCAACTCGGAGGATTCCAGGGGATTGTCCAGGCCGGTGATCTGGAACTGGGCACCCAGGGCGGACTGGATGACCGGCGCCGTGAGCAGTTTCTTTTCATCGTAAGGCACCTTTACCGCAATCTCGGTGCCATCTTCGGCCGTTTCATAGCGGGTGCGGTACTTGCGCTCGATAAACAACACGCCCATGCGGCGCTTGATGTTGTTGCGCGTCGCCCGGGACATCAGGCTGCCACCCTCACTGTCCAGGCTGATATTGACATTGGGCTGGCCATTCTGGTCGAAACTGGCCTGGGCATTGGAGACCCGCTCACCGGTGATGATAACCTCGCGCTCCAGCCACTCAGAGGCGCCGGCCCGGTCTGGACTGCGGTACTCAAAGCGCTGCTTCTCGGAAGGGGCCGCATCCAGGTTGGCCACCAGGCGAAACTCCAGGTTGGCCACCTTGCCCAGGATACGCTTGGCTTCCGCCGTGTCCTGGATACCCGGCAGTTCCACCACGATATAGTTCTGGCCCTGACGCTGCACCAGGGGCTCGGACACACCCAGTTCATTGACGCGATTGCGCAGGGTGGTGAGGTTCTGGGTCACCGAGTAATCGGCGATTTCCTTGCGGGTCTGCTGCGACAGGGTCGCCAACAGGTTCCAGCTGTCGCCCTCATCGACCCGGTCCAGCACCAACTCCGGGCTATTCTCTGCGATAATTGCGCGGGCCTGCTCCCGCAGCGCTTCGGTCTTGAAGCGGCCCTCCACTTTGTCCTGCTCGTTGAGGGTGACAAAGCCCCGGATACGCTGCTCTCGTAAAGACCGTTTAGTGGCATTGACGTAGTATTCCATGCGCCGCTCGATGGCCGCATCCACGTCCACCTCCAACTTGAAATGCACCCCGCCGCTCAGGTCCAGGCCCAACTTCATAGGCTGGGCGCCGAAGTCGCTAAGCCAGTCCGGCGTGGTAGGCGCCAGGTTGAGAGCGACAATGAAGCCATCGCCCAGGGCACGGGAGACACGGGCCTGGGCCGTCAATTGTTGTTCCGGGTCGCGCAAGCGCACCAGGGCGTTGCGGCCATCGGCATCAATGGTTTCACCAAAATGCTCGATGTCGGCCTCTTCCAGGGCCTGCAAGGCACGATTCAGTGTCTTTTCATCGATTAATTCGGTGATATTCTCGCCGGTAATCTGCAGGGCGGGGTCCGGTGCGTACAGGTTGGGTGCGGCGTAAAACAGGCCGAGTAACACCACAAACAGCACGAGCAGGTATTTCCACAATGGGTACTTATTAAGCATAGTGTTGCTCTAACAGGAAAACAGGAATCGGGAGCATAGTGGTAGCACTAGCCTGCCCCCGTTCGAAAAGTGCGACATTATAAATTAACGGCCAGCGTCCACAAGCCCCGTTGTCACAATGAATTAACAACAATAATCCCGCAGGGTGCGCATTGCGCACCAGAAAACCCGCCCGGATTTCACCCCAACCACTGCCGCGCGTTGCGGAACAAGCGCAACCAGCCGCCATCCTCACCCCATTCATCCGGTGCCCAGGAATACTGCACGGTGCGAAATAGCCGCTCCGGGTGGGGCATGAGTATGGTGGCCCGGCCATCCAGGCTGGTGAGCCCGGTTATTCCGTCGGGTGAGCCATTGGGGTTGGCCGGGTAATCACTGGCCACCGACAAGTCATTCTCGATATAGCGCATGGCCACGGTACCACTGGCCTCGCAGGCCGCCTGTGCACTGGTATCGGCGAACTGTGCCCGCCCCTCGCCGTGGGCCACGGCGATGGGCAGGTGCGAGCCGGCCATACCGGATAACAGCACCGAGGGGCTGGATTCGACCCTGACCAGCGCCAGCCGCGCCTCGAACTGCTCGGAGCGATTGCGTACAAAGCGGGGCCAGTGGGCGGCGCCGGGAATCAGTTCCTTCAGTGTGGATACCATCTGGCAGCCATTGCACACACCCAGGGTGAACGTATCCTCCCGCTGGAAAAAGTCGCTGAACCGGGCGCGAACCTCTGCGTTGAACAATATGCTCTTGGCCCAGCCCTCCCCGGCCCCCAGTACATCGCCGTAAGAGAAACCGCCGCAGGCCACCAGACCCTTGAATTCCTCCAGATCGACACGGCCGCTGAGAATGTCGCTCATATGTATATCGTAGGGGGCAAAGCCCGCCCGGTGGAAGGCGGCGGCCATTTCCACATGCCCGTTGACCCCCTGCTCACGCAGGATGGCCACGCCCGGGCGCGCCCCCGTGGCGATATAGGGCGCACTGATATCATCGGCCGGGTCGTAGCCCAGGCGCACTGACAGGCCGGGGTCGTCCGCGGTGTAACGCGCGTATTCCTGTGCGGCACAGTCTGCATTGTCGCGCAGCGCCTGAATCTCATAACTGGTGCGCGCCCACAGTTGTTGCAGGCGCGCCCGGGAATCCTGTAGCAGGACTTCGGCGCCGTCGCCCACTAACACCCTATTACCCGATAAAGCCTTGCCTATAACATGAATGCAATCACCCAGACCAAGTTCCAGCGCCCTGTCCCGCAGTAGCTCCAGATCAATAGTAGCCACTTGCAACACGGCGCCCGCTTCTTCGCTGAACAATTTTTCCAGTGCATCTCCAGGTACCGCAGACAACTCCACGTGCAGGCCACAGTGGCCGGCGAAGGCCATTTCCAACAGGGTCACCAGCAAGCCACCGTCAGAGCGGTCGTGATAGGCCAGCAGCCTGCGCTGCGCCACGAACTCCTGCACCAGGGTGAAAAAGGCCCGCAGATCCGCAGCGCTGTCCATATCGGGCACCGTATCACCCACTTGCCCGTACGTCTGGGCCAGTGCGGAGCCGCCCATGCGATTGGCGCCACGCCCCAGGTCCAGCAACACCAGAACGGCATCAGCCTCGGGCTGTAACCGGGGGGTAACCGTCAACCTGGCGTCTGTCACGGGTGAAAACGCCGTGACAATAAGGGACAGTGGCGCGGTAACCGATTTATGCTCATCACCTTCGCTCCAGGTGGTGCGCATGGACATCGAGTCCTTGCCCACGGGAATGGTAATACCCAGTTCCGGGCAAAACTCCATTCCCACCGCGCGCACGGTATCGTAAAGCGCTTCATCTTCAGCGCCATAGCCCGCGGCACACATCCAGTTGGCAGACAGCTTGATATCGTGCAGTTCATTGATGGGTGCACCGCAAATATTGGTAATGGCCTCGGCCACGGACATACGCCCGGAGGCCGGGCCGTTCACCAGGGCCAGCGGCGTACGCTCGCCCATGGCCATGGCCTCCCCGGCGCAAGAATCATAGGACACCGTGGTCACGGCGCAATCGGCCACCGGTACCTGCCATGGCCCCACCATCTGGTCCCGGGCCACCATGCCGGTCACCGTGCGATCACCGATGGTGATAAGAAAGCTCTTGCTGGCCACACTGGGCAGCTGCAAAATCCGTTCTGTCGCCTCGCTCACAGAACAATCCAGGCGTAATGTATCCTGCGCTACCGTCTGGCGAGTGACCTCCCGGTGCATGCGCGGCGGCTTGCCAAACAGTACCGACATGGGCAGATCCACCGGGGTGTTGCCAAATTCGCGGTCGGTTAGCTGCAGGTGCATCTCTGCGGTGGCCTCGCCCACCACCGCGAAGGGACAGCGCTCGCGTTTACAAATGGCCTCGAAGCGTGCCAGGTTTTCCGGCTCCACCGCCATCACATAGCGTTCCTGGGACTCGTTGCTCCAGATTTCCAGGGGCGACATGCCGGGCTCGTCGTTGGGCACGTTGCGCAATTCAAATTTGCCACCGCGGCCGCCGTCTTTAACCAGCTCCGGAAACGCATTGGACAGGCCGCCGGCGCCCACATCGTGGATAAAAGCGATGGGGTTGTCGTGGCCCAACTGCCAGCAGCGGTCTATCACTTCCTGGCAGCGGCGCTCCATCTCCGGATTCTGGCGCTGCACAGAGGCAAAATCCAGGTCCTCGTGGCTCTGCCCGCTGGCCATGGAGGAAGCGGCGCCACCCCCCAGGCCGATCAACATCGCCGGGCCGCCCAGCGCTATCAGTTTGGCGCCGGGGCGGTAATCGCCCTTCTGCACATGTTCCTCGCGGATATTGCCGTAGCCCCCGGCAATCATGATGGGCTTGTGATAGCCGCGCACTTCCCGGCCATCGGCGCCCGCGGCCTCCATCTCGAAGCTGCGAAAATAGCCGCACAGGTTGGGACGGCCGAACTCGTTGTTGAATGCCGCGCCCCCGATAGGACCCTCCAGCATAATATCCAGGGCCGAGACAATACGGGCAGGTTTGCCGTATTCACTCTCCCAGGGCTGGCTGTACCCCGGAATATTCAGGTTGGACACGGAAGAACCGCTCAGGCCCACCTTCGGCTTGGTGCCGCGCCCTACCGCGCCCTCGTCGCGGATCTCGCCACCGGAACCGGTGCCGGCGCCGGGAAAAGGCGCAATCGCCGTGGGGTGGTTATGGGTTTCCACCTTCATCAGCAGGTGGATATTCTCCTGGGAGAAGTTGTATTCACAGGACTCGGAATCCGGGTAGAAACGCCCCGCATGGTGCCCCGCCACCACTGCCGCATTGTCCGAGTAGGCGGACAGCACATTCTCACCACCGAGCTCATTGGTATTGCGGATCATTTTGAACAGGGAGTAGTCCTGCTCCACGCCGTCGATGCTCCAGTCGGCATTGAATATCTTGTGCCGGCAGTGCTCGGAGTTGGCCTGGGCGAACATCATCAATTCCACATCATTGGGATTGCGCCCCAGGGCGATAAAGCTTGCGACCAGGTAATCGATCTCGTCATCCGCCAGGGCCAGACCCAGGGCACGGTCCGCCACCGCCAGCGCCTGGCGACCACCGCCCAGCACATCCACCGTGGACAGGGGTTTTGGGGTCGCGTGCTGGAACAGCTGCTGCGCCGCATCGAGTTCTGCCAGCACCGACTCGGTCATGCGGTCGTGCACCAGGGCGTCAACCTCGGCGCGCTGCGCCTGCGTCAGGTCTGGGGGAAAAGAAAAATACCAGGCGACGCCGCGCTCCAGGCGCTGGACTTCATCCAACCCACAATTATGGGCGATATCTGTGGCCTTGCTGGACCAGGGGGAAATCGTTCCGGGGCGAGGCACCACCAGCAACAATTCGCCATCCGCCAGCGCATCTGTTGTCCCCTGGTGCAAATCCGGGCCATAGGTGAGCAGGCTGGCGAGGATCTCATGACGCTCCGGCGTCAGAGAGTTACGCACTTCGGCGAAGTGTACAAATTCAGCGTGTAGCAATGTGAGATCGGGATGAATATCGAACAGTTTTTGCGTCAGCTTGTCCAGACGAAAAGCCGACAAGGCCGGGGCACCGCGCAGGGTTAGCATGCTGTGGAAAGCTCCAGGAGGAGGGTTTTTCGGGAGGCGGTATTGTACTGTATTTGAACTTGCACCGTTAACCGAAAATACACGCCATTGCCATGTGAATAGTGCCTGTCGGCCGGCGCCCGGACAGGGCTAGAATAGCTGTTATGTATCCTCGCATAATTATCTTCGCCCTGGCGCTGCTCTGTCTCCCGGGTGGCTGCGCAAAAAAACAGGACGCCCTCGACAGCATCCTGTCCCGCGGCGAGCTCCTTGTGGTAAGCCGCAACAGCCCCACCACTTACTATCTCGACAAAAGCGGCCCCACTGGCTTCGAGTACGCCCTGGCCGGTTTGCTGGCGCAGGAACTGGGCGTCGAGCTCAATATGCAACCCGCCTTCAGCCTTACCGGAATTTTTGAGAAGCTGCAGCGCGAGGAAGCGGATTTCGCGGCGGCGGGCCTAACCCTGACCGGGCGGCGCGAGAGCACCTACCCCCACTCTACCGCCTATTACCAGCTAAAACCCCAGATAGTCTATGTCGACGGCACGTACCGACCCCGCACAGTCGCAGACCTGGCCGGTATGAGCATGCTGGTGCTGGCGGGATCGAGCCATGCGGAGTCGCTGCACGCACTGCAGCAGAGCGGATTGGGGGATTTACAATGGGTGGAAGTCCCCGAGGTCGACTCCATGGAACTGCTGGAACAGGTGAATGAGGGGCACGCCGACCTGGCCATCATCGACTCCAACGAATTCGCGGTTCAACAAAGCCTCTACCCCCGCCTGAAAGTCGCCTTCGACATTGGCTCGGAGCAGGATATGGTGTGGTTCCTGCCACCTGCCGCCGACAACGCGCGCCTGCTGTATCGCATCGACAGTTTTATTAAGACAATGCAGGAAAACGGCTCACTGCAGCGCCTCCGGGAGGAATACTTCGGCCATACCGAGGGCGTGTCACGCATTAGCTCGCACACCTTTACCCGCAATATGCAAAAGTCCCTGCCCCCCTATCGGCCGCTTATCCAGCAGGTGGCAAACGAGTATCAGCTGGACTGGCATTTACTGGCCGCCATCGCCTACCAGGAATCCCACTGGAATCCACAAGCGGCCTCCCCCACGGGTGTGCGCGGCATGATGATGCTGACCCTGCCCACCGCCGGGGAGATGGGAGTGGACAATCGCCTGGATGCCGGCCAGAGTTTGCGCGGCGGCGCCCGTTACCTGAAGAACATCAAGCGGCGGCTACCGAACGATATTTATGACCCGGACCGGACCTGGATGGCTCTGGCGGCCTATAACATCGGCATGGGTCATCTGGAAGACGCTCGAGTGCTGACAGATCGACAGGGAGGCAATCCACACCTGTGGCAGGATGTGATGCAGCGACTCCCCCTGCTGCAAAAAAGCAAATACTTCCAGACCGTCCGTTACGGTTATGCCCGGGGGGTGGAGGCGGTCACCTACGTACAGAATATCCGCCACTACTACAGCATCCTGCGATGGCAGGATATTCCCGACAACAAGGCCCAGCCGCCGCTGCGCAGCGACGACTACCTGCCGGCTGTTCTGCGCGATATTGGATTGTTGGCGTTGTAGGGAGCGGGGTGGGCCCCCGTGAAAAAAACTAGCGCCGAGCCTGAAAGAACGCCTGCAGGCGTGAACTGCTGTCGGGCGCCAGAACACCGCCCTGCCAGCTGACCTTGTGGTTGAACCAGGGCTCGTCCAGCAGGCTACAGGTACTACAGATCACACCGGCCTTGGGTTCTTCCGCGCCAAACACCAGTTGCGTGATGCGGGCGTGAACCATGGCGCCAGCGCACATGGTGCAGGGTTCCAGGGTGACATACAGGGTGGCACCCGGCAGGCGATAATTGCCCACGGAGCTAGCCGCATCGCGCAGGGCGACGATTTCAGCGTGAGCGGTGGGATCGCGGGCCGCGATAACCTGGTTCCAGCCCTCACCCAACAGCTGGTCATCGCGCACCACCACGGCGCCCACCGGCACCTCACCCTCATTGGCCGCCCGATTCGCCAGAGCCAGGGCGCGGCGCATCCACTTCTCGTGATCCGCGAGAGCAGGCTGCACAGCTACTCCCACTCGATTGTAAATAGCCCGAAAAATGCCAGTATTGGTGCGGGTTTTCCGCTAGTTGTAACTATCGATACCATGAAAAATACCATTGTCAATATTGCTATTGAAACAGGTTACGTCAATCAGCCAACTGATCAAGCAAGTCACATGCTTTTTGTCTCAGGATTTTGTCTCAGGATAGAGGGGCCCACGGTAGTTGGACAGCCTCAATACCGTTGATTCCGATGGCGGCCGATTTGCATCTTTCATACACAGCTTTCTCCCGCACGTCTGGCGATTTCACTTACCAGGGCAGGTGACATGCGGTATCCGATCTGTTCCAGATCATTTACAAGGGGCAGGACCTCATCAATGAAACCATGCTTCTTCGCTGCGAGCAGGACACCCGCTATGCCTGCAATGGGTACTCCTCTGCGCCTGGCAACGGCACGCCCCTTCCGCTCATCGATCAATAAAAATCTGCAGTCCATTTCCTCAGCCAGTACGATCGCAGCCGCTTCACCAGGGTCGAGTATGAGAGTGAGTTCATCCAGAGCTGACGTGGCGCTGGCTGAAGGCCTCTTGATTTGCAACCATCCCTGCCCAACGGCGTCGGCAAGTCGTTTCGAACCTGGACGCCCCGATCCCAGACACAACTCTGTGTGAACGGCAGGAGGAATAATTATTTCCTCGTACAATGTTTGAAGCAGTTGCAGATGCCCTCCCTTGGCCAGCGCGATCAGTGGTCCTGTGTCTGCTACGACAATCTCTGTCACGATGCGACAGCAATCTCATCATCAAGCTCTTCGGGGGGATAATCCACCGCGGTGATATCCGCCTCGCCAAGGAGTTCTATGAAAGCTTCAGTATCTAAATCCGCCACTTTTGCAGATTGAGCCAGAGTCAGCTGATGGGATCTAAAGAGGTGCAGGGCCATTGACCTGTGCACACCGTAATTCAGCAGCAACTGGTCAAAGGGAATGGCCAGAATGGCGGGTTTTCCATGTTTCGTGATCAGCGAAATCTGTCCTGCTTCAGCATCCTTCAATAGCTCGCCGGATCTGTTACGAAGATCTCTGGCTGTGAATATATCGAATTTCTCCATGAGCGACCCCGGTTAATTGTGCCAACAAAGTGTAGCACAAACAAAATGCGATGGCTCCTGTTCCTCTACTCTCCAGAGACACCTGACCCTGTAACAGAGTGTTGTGTAAAGGCGTCAGGCCTCCCATTTCCCAACTGACAGAATTTGAAGTTCTCCATCACCGCATTGCTCCGTATTCTATACCCATCTAATGCTGTATTTTGGAGTCATGGGTGTCCAGGCCGCTACGCATCGAATTTTCTGGTGCGCTTTATCACATCACCGCTCGAGGTAATGAGCGCAGGGCGATATTTCGTGGCGATGAAGATAATGCCCATTTTCTAGATACTCTGGCCAAAACCTGCAAACGCTTCCAGTGGTTGTGCCATGCCTATTGCTCGATGGGTAATCGCTATCACCTTCTACTGGAAACCCAAGCCCCAAATCTATCCAAAGGGATGCGTCATCTGAATGGCGAATACTCTCGGTGGTTTAACAGTACTCATCGGCGAGTGGGCCACTTATTTCAAGGCCGCTTCAAATCTATACTGGTAGAGAAAGAGGCCTATCTTCTCGAACTCGCTCGCTACATTGTACTTAACCCTGTTCGCGCTGAAATGGTCCACAGCCCATACGAGTGGCCCTGGAGCAGCTACCGGAGTACTGCGGGGATGAATAGTCCCCACGCTTGTCTGACTACGGATTGGTTGCTGGCACGTTTTTCCAAGACGAGAACAGAAGCTTGTTTACGTTATCGCAGGTTTGTTTCGGAGGGGCATGGTATTCCCAGCCCGATGGCCCAGTTGAAAAATCAGGTATATCTAGGATCTGAGCAATTTGTAGAGGATGCACTGAGCAAGCTAGATCCGGATAAGGTCCTCCGGGATGTACCCAGGATTCAAGTGTTGAGTGCTCGAAAACCACTTGAGCATTTCCGGACTAAATATCCAGAAAAAAACAATGCAATGGTAATGGCCTATCTGAGCGGCCACTACACACTTGAGGAGATAGGAATCTATTTTGGCAGGGGGCGCAGCACTGTGTCTCGAAAAGTAAAGGAGTATGAAAGCTGTGGGAAATGAGAGGCCTGACCCGTTCCCGTACCGGGCGTGATCTCACCAGGATTTCCGAGTGCCCCAGAGTCTGGTAACCTACTGGGATACAGAGCATGTGGTACGCGAACTGCACCCTCGTTTTTCACCATGCTCGTTTAACCGTAAGGAGGCCACTAGTGACAAAGTCCGAGCTGATCTTCCAATTTGCCCGGAATTTCATCGTGACTGGGGAGTCGATGGAGCAAGAGCAAAGCCGGCTGAACGCGGCCTGCACCGCATGGAACATCGCCAATTTGCCAAAGTATGAGCGCCGCAAGAGGTTGGAGCGTACCTGGAAAGCTACAGAGCACAGAACCCCGGTGTGCAGGACTACAGTTTCCTCCGCAAAGACATGAAACACTTAATCAAACAGAAGATCCGACTGTTTCCACAGATCAAAAAGCCCATCATGCACGCGGAGATCCGGGGCAAAGGCGATCGCTTCGGCATCGCTACCGAAGCGATGCGAACGGAGCAGGCCCGATGAGCAACCAAACTTGCAGCGCCTGCGGAGTCAATGTTTCCCCCTACGACGGGGTATCGGTCGGGTACAAGGAGGAGACAAAGTTTATGTGCTCCAGGTGTTACAACGAGTCCATTGCCGAGCACCTGGGACTCGACTACGAGCACGTCTCTTTCGATCCGTTGACCATCCAAGACCTCGACGGCGTACCCCACACCTTCCAATTCCGCCCCCATATCTTCGGCGACCAATTGTCTCTTGAGGCCCTCGAGGTAGGACCAGAGGAAGGCTATGAGTTCTCTGTGATCGCAGAGGCGGAACAGGACCTGTTCGTTACCTTCCAGACGCTCTTTGAGCGTATCCGACGGGAACTTCGTCGCAGGCACATCGAGCCCGAAGGCAGCGGCTATCGAATCACCCATGATGATGTGGTGCGCGGGCAATTCACCGACGACCCCGACAGCTTCGAGCGGATGCCCCTGCTGATCATCGACGGCAAACCCATCACCTGGAAGGAACTGGGTCGCATGGTGGCCCCGAACGCGGGATTTCGCTTCAAGCTCGAAATCTTCGACCGCAGCGAAGAAAAGTGAGAGTAGTCCTGACCGGAGAAGTATTGGACGCCGCATGGCTTCCATAAGAAAGGCTCCAAGGGGCTCTCGTATATTTTGGACAAACCGGAAAGTCAGCAGGCCGTCATCGCCATCTGCAACAATTGACTGGATGCCAAGTGCATGGGATTTAATACCGAACCAACCGATTACAAGAAGACCGTCCTGTCCGATCTACAGGGGGCATGGCAGTGCCTTCGTCGGGAGATCGCCGAAAACCCCGGATTTGACGGCTGGGAGCAGGCATTGTTCCATATTGACGAGGCCATGAGTTGGGAGTGCGTCCGCAACCTCAGGCAAATGAACAGAACCCTGGTGCTGGTGCGCAATCTGATCCAGCGGGGGAAGGCACCAGAAGGGGTTCTAGAGTGTCTGAAATGGGTTAACGAACTGATGGCCGAGACTCTGAAAGCACTGGACAATAATGAAATCTGATAAAAAAACACCTACCGATGCTGTCCGTGCTTTGAGGCTGGCGCACCATGGAGCCAACTTTCACTCACAAACAGGGACAATACTTGGCGTACATCTATTACTACACAAAGGTCAACGGAAGACCGCCTGCCGAAACTGACATGCGGCGTTACTTCAAGGTAAGCCCGCCATCTGTTCACCAGATGGTCGTCAAGTTGGAGAGCCTTGGCCTAATCGAAAGAAAGCCGGGAATGGGGCGCAGCCTCCGCCTTCTCGTCGATCCAGATAAGATTCCGCGTCTGATATAAATGAATCGCTCTATACTGCCTCCGATCATTCAGTCTAATCAGGTTGTACGCCAACCAGTCGACCCACATTTCCTTCGCTCACATCTCCGTGTCGACCTGGCCACAACTACTCCTTGGAGGTGTGCGTGCTCAGGAGTCGCAGAAAATAATAGGTCCGTTTTGGTGGCGACTACATTGACCTGTATTTTTTTATTTCCTTACCCTGCTATGGTGTAATGATACAAAGTATCTACTGAATGTTTCGGTCGAACTTGATTTCGCAGCATAGTTTGAAGTGCTCGACAAAAGCGCTGCATCACGCCAGGGGTGATACAGCGCTCGTCAGTCATTTTTCGAATCACCAGCTAAATCCCTATCCTGCCCTATAACTTCCTGATAGGCCGCCTCCAGAGCACCGAAAACCTCATCAGGTACCTTGTACTGGTACTGCTTACGTCGATTAGTCGAGAGCTTGCCGTGCTGATCCATGCAAAACAGAACCAGCCTGGCGAGATCGGCATTGGCCACATCAAACACTCTATCGATACGCTGGTAGATCGCGTCGTAACGACTGAGGTATTCGGTCTCTTCCTTGAGGTGGCGCTCGAGGGCCTGTTCGGCGGCGCCGGCCATAAAGGTGACGCAACGGGTGGCATCCCAGTAGCGATAAAGGGCCGGATGCCCCTGAAACTCAAACTCCAGGTTTTCGTCATCTAAAAAAGTCACTTCCCAGTAGCCTCGAGTAGGGGCAGACCAGGCCTCTAGGGCAATTTTATAATCACTTGCGTTTTTCTTGAGCACTGCAGAAACAGGCAATAGCAGCCGCATTCTTAGCGCTCCCTGCTGGCACAGCACCTGATGGAAGAGGAAGCGCGACAGGCGGCCATTACCATCCATAAAGGGGTGAATAAAAACAAAACCAAATGAGACAACCGCTGCCAACACCAATGGATCTATACCCTCAGGTGGTGTGTTGGCCATTGCCATCAACTGCTCCATCAACTCCCGCGATAACTCGGGGGCTGGTGGCACATAGGTAACCCCCAGAGCCCCGCGCAACCCATTGCTCAAGTAGTTTTGTTCAGTTCGAAATGATGCGGCCTGACAGTAGACATTGCTGATGGCCGCATTCTGCAAATCGACCAGGTAGTCTTCGTCCAGTTGGCGTGGCACATGGGCCTGCTTCAGCAGGTGGACAAAGCGGTTAGCCTTGTTGCTGCTGGGAACTTCGTTTTCAATGGCGTAGGAGTTACGGGTTTCGTCCAGATAGGCCCAAGCCAGTGTGCGATTAAGAATGTCTGTCGGAAGCGATTCGGTAAATGCACTGGCTTGCTGTAACAGGTTTTTGTCCAGCAGCGCCATCAGCTCGGGTGTTTTGCGGACCGTTACGCAGTAATCCAGCGCACCCAAGCCATTGAACAGAATGCGCCAGCGGGTATCACGGGTACCGGCGCTGGTAAGGTAGTCATTGGGATCAAACAGCGGCACGTAGTTGGAGCGCAGCGTCCTTGGCTGACGCTCTATTTCTCGCCCGGTAAAGTGCTCCCACAGGTAGCAGGCTTTGCGCAGGTATTGGCTGGTGGGGCTGGCATCGTAGGCGGTGCGGAGCTCTGTCTCGGATATCAAGGGTAGCACCTGAGCCATGATGGCCAAATTGATACCTTCATGCTTAAGCGCAAACAGGACATGTTCCAGCAGGCTATCCCCGGCAGGGGCGACAGAAACAGGCACGGCGGTGTAATGGCCAATGACCTCAATTCGAGTCACTGACCGAACCTCTGCGTAGCGGTCCGGTACCGGAGCCTTTACCTCCTCCCGCTCGGCCAGCCAGCCATACCCTACTTTCATCCTCTGCCCCTTGAGTTAATTTACTCAGATTTTTTGTACTTTACACTGTTTTTTTGTGCAAAATTCATAAATTAACATATTTTTTATGCAAATCAACCCCGGGTCGCCCCCAACACCCAGCTTACTTGTCCTGCGTACGGCAAACAGGCCCAGCTTTTGACTTTCAAGCCCGCTCTTGAAGCCGGTGCCCTGCGTCCTGTGACACGGGACAATGTGTGGCAAACCGTCGGTATACCCAATGATTTTTATACAAATCATAGATTTTTTGTGCAACACATCATTTATACAAGATTGTTTTTGCGGATTGCCGGTGCCAGCCAGTGCCTGCCACTGCCAACCTACTCCCACTCGATAGTAATTAGCCCGCAAAAGCCCAGTACTGGCGCGTAATACCGCCTTGCCGGTTTCGATGTCACCGGTTTAGACCAAACCCACCCGGTTCGACCGTCGTCAGCTCATAACGGGTTATCCTACCGCCACCCGGTAGCGGGATGATGATGCCCTTCGCAACCAAGTCGGAAAGGTCTCGACTGGCCGTTCTGTTGGGACACCTGGTAATCGCTTCATACTTTTTGGTCGTTATCCCACCTTCAAAACCCTTGCGGCCTTCAGCCAACACCCGCGACACCATCCGGGCTTGCCGGTCATTCAACTGATCACCATAGGTTTCGTAGAAGCGTGTCTTTGCCAATACAAAATCCACTTCTTCCCTGGCGATTTCCTGCGCCTCGTTCACCGTGTCGGAGAAGTAATCCAGCCAGGCGTTTATATCAAGGCTTCCACGGCTCGCCCTCTCCAGCTGCAGGTAATAGGATTTCTTGTCCGCCTCGATTGCCGTGGCAAGGCAGGCCGTGGTCGGATATCCGAGATACTGGGAAAGCGCATGGTCAGCGATCACTCTGCCGACTCGCCCATTACCATCATCGAAGGCGTGGATCGATTCGAACCAGAGATGCGCAATGCCTGCTCTGGCAATCCCCGGTATCTCCTGGTCTCCGCTCACAGGGCTGGAGTGATTGTACCAGTCGATCAGCCTTGCCATTTCGTCAGGCACCTGGGCCGCTGACGGTGCCTCATAGTGAACCTTTTCCCGTCCGTAAGGCCCGCTCACGATCTGCATTGGCGTGGGATCATTGCGGTATGCACCACGCAGAATAGACGTGTAGCGCTGCTCAGGAACAGCCATCGACTGCCACTTACCCAGCAGTTCATGTGTCAGGGGTGCTTGCCAGTTCTTGCGAACATCCACCAGTAGCGAGGCTGCCCCCGCTGCTTTTTGGTCTAATGTATCCGGGAGCGTGTCCGATGTGATCAATAAGAGCAGAGACGATCTGACCGATTCGCGATCCAACGTCTCTCCCTCAATGGCGCTGGTTTTAATTGCCTCGGAAAGCATCAAGTCTATTGTGGCGTCCTCCTGATAAGCCATCGGCAGTGCCTCAAAACGTCCCGCCATACGCTCTGAGTTGATGCGAAACTCATTGTCCCGACCTTCAAGCATTCGCTTGTCGTAGCGGAAGTTTGGCCAGTCAGGTTGTTG
>PVMK01119985.1_pt1 | contig 16491 bp, 15 predicted proteins | sample 1853481 | NCBI WGS metagenome assembly PVMK01 (sample SAMN08533507, study PRJNA380276) | Marine sediment metagenome, whole genome shotgun sequencing project.
CGCGGCCTGGGCCCGGCGCTTCGTCGCAAATCCTGCCCCTGTAGCGGCGGTCGAATCTGGTCTCCCCAGCGGGGAAGTATTGGTGAGGGACGCAATGCCGCTGTCAATCCATTTACCCAGGAAGTCACTTCGGACCACCATCTATGGTTGGCCGACGAGCCGCTGTCGGTTGGCGGCGGAAACCTTGGGCCTGACCCCTACGAACATCTGCTGGCTGCGCTCGGCACCTGCACCTCAATGACAATCCGGATGTACGCAAACCGGAAAAAATGGCCCCTGCAGAATGTCGCCGTGCAGCTGAAACATTTCCGTGATCACGGCGAGGACTGCGCAAACTGCGACCAGGAAAACCCGCAGATTGATGTCATCGAACGACAGATAACGCTGAAAGGCATCGTCGATGAAGACCAGAAACAACGTCTCCTGCAGATCGCCGATCGCTGTCCGGTGCATCGGACATTGCACGGAAAAATCAGTGTTGAGACCCGGCTTGCCTAGAGGCGGAAACAGGTACTCGCGCATCATTTTCAGAAAAATTACGGGACCGTTTACCTAATTCAATTACCGCGAAATTGCGGCCGACCGATCCGGGGTTTCAGAAGTACCAGCCAAGCTGGACAAACAGCGATGCATCGCTCGAAAAACTTTTGCCGGGAACGGGAGATTCGATGCCGCCGAACTCGGTCCCGTCGGGCCCCATGGGCAGGCCGAGGGCGCCGAGCAGAACCAGGTTGTCTCCCAGGCTGGTGCTGGACACCAGCTGGAACAGGGCGCTACCGTCGGACATGTTCCAGAACAGGTTGGGGGTGAGGTTGTGCAGCGGCGTTACTTCGATGGTCATGCTACCGCCAAGGTAGTGCCGGCCCAGGGTGAACAACTGGCCCCGGGAAACCCTTTCCACCAGTTCGGGATTATCCCCAAGGCATGCCGGCGAATAGCAACCGTCGTCCTGGCCGAAACCGTTGTGGAAATATTCCAGGCTGCCGGTTACGTTTTTCCCTGACCAGGTCCAGGAATAGCTCGAATTTATCACCAACTGTGATGTAACGCCTTCGGTCGTGGTGTCGCTCAGCACCAAGTCGCCGCGCCAGGCTGCCCCAATTGCATCGAGGCTGCCTCCCACAGCCACCAGGGTTTCGTCATAGTGGTCGGCGATCATCAAATCATACTCCACAGCCCCTGACAAACCGTGATACTTGATCGCCACCGTGGATTCACCGTTGTCCAGGTCTCCTGTTTCCGGGTTGCGGCGAAACACATAGGCCGCTTCATAGTCGTTTCCACTGGCCTTGAGGAACTGCCCGTAGAGCATGTCATCCCCGGCCTTGTACTCCGTGTCCACCTGGGTCGGGTCGAAGGGGTTGACGATATCCATGGGGGAATAGAACAGGCCGTTTCCCCAGCTCAGGGCCTGGCGCCCGAAATTCAGGGTCAATGATGGTCCGCTATAGCCCAGTGCCAGGCGATCGAGCCGGCTGATCACTGCAGTCCTGCCTTCGTCGTAATTCACCTGGGTCAGGTCCCACCCGCGTCGTTCATCACTGGGCAGGCGTCCGGGCAGCAGCAAACTGGATTCAAGGCCTGGAACACCCCGGCTGTATTCCACCGTATCGCCGTACAGGGCGATGACCTGGGCAGCGGCATCCACGGCCCATGTACCCTGGTCGATACGGAAGTTGATTCTCAGGCTGTTATCAAAATCGCTGGCGCCGGACCCGGCCAGGTCGTTGAATATGCTGTCGTCAGGGAATGCCCGGATGGATATCCGAGACTTTACATGACCGGTAAGTTCCAGTTCCGGTTGATCAGATGCCCGGGAAGAACCCGCAAACAGGACACAGGCCATCAGCACGGCCCTGGCGCCCAGGGCAAATCGGTTGGCGGCTATATAGCTACCTACCGGCCTGCTGGCTGTCTTCGACAATACGTCCATCCAGCATTTTCACAATACGCCGGGCATAGTCCATCACCCGCTGGTCATGGGTGGCAATGACAAATGTAGTTTTGTGCCTGTGGTTCAGCGAGACAAACAAGTCCATGAGCTGCTCCGCAGACTGCGAATCCAGGTTTGCCGTGGGTTCATCCGCCAGCACTATGGCAGGCTTGGTGACGATGGCCCTGGCCACGGCGACTCGCTGCTGCTGGCCCCCGGACATGCGTGAGGGTCGCCGGTCCTCGAGCCCCTCCAGTCCTACTTCTGCCAGTATGGCTGCGGATTTCTGCTGCCGCTCGCGGGCCGGAACACCCTGTACTTCCATCACGAATTCAATATTCTCCCTGGCACTCAGCACCGGGATCAGGTTATAGGCCTGGAACACGAATCCAATATTGTTCAGGCGTAAATCCGCAAGCTCGGATTTGCCGAGGTTGTCGATGCGCCTGCCGGATATCCAGACTTCCCCGGAGTCGGGGCGATCCAGCCCGCCGATGGCATTGAGCAGGGTGGTCTTGCCACCGCCGGACGGTGCTACCAGGCACACGAACTCCCCGGTGCTGATTTCCAGGTTGACATGATCCAGGCCTGTAACCTCGGTATCGCCCTGCCTGAATTTCCGGCACAGTTCAATACAGCGAATGTCGTTCATCAATTTATCACTCCATTATTCTCACCATTTTTTCTCATAGGCCGGACCCCGGGCTCATCTACACCCTGGTCAGTGCCTCGAGGGGCCGGTAGCGCGATGCCCGCAGTGCCGGCAACAGGCTGGCGGCAATGCCCAGGACAATCACGATCACATTGGCCATGACCACATCAGCCGGCAGCATTTCCGGATACAGCACCGTGGAATAGCCGAACATTTCAAGTCCTTCCGCCACTACAGACAGGTCGATACCGCCTCTTAACGGGTGGATTGTGAGCCACGCCAGCAGGCTGCCGGCCAGGGCGCCAAAGCCGATAAGCAGCACCGACTCGATGATGATCTGGGCCAGGATCATCATGGGCTTCATGCCCAGGGCCAGCATCAGGCCGATTTCCCGAACCCGTTCGAACACCGCCATCACCAGGGTATTGACCAGCCCGAATGATAATGCCAGGAACACCACCACGAACCACACCAGTACAAATCCGTCCATGACTCCGAGCATGGTGCCGAGATATGTATTCAGCTCACTCCAGGACTGGACACTCAGCCCCGGCCCTGCATCAAGGGCAATCTGCTCTCTCAGCACATCGGCATTTCGAAACTCGCTTCCCCTGATAGCGACCTCGTGCACCCGGCCACCGATTCCAAGCAACTGCTGGGCTACTTCGATCCCGGTAAACACAACCGATTCTTCCAGTGCCTCGGTGCCGGCATCGAACACTCCAACGATACGGAAGCCGCGGTCGGCGATTTCATTGTCCGGATCCTGGCTCATGATAACGATACGCTTGCCAAGCCCAGTTTCCAGGGTACTGAGGAGCTTGCGGCCGACGATAACGCCATCGTCCCCGGGGCCGTCAAGGAAACGCCCTTCACTCATGTCCCGGGCCACGAAAGAAATTTCACTCTCGGTGTCCGGGTCCACGCCGATCAGGGTGACACTGCGAAATTCCCGGGCACTGGAAATTACCGCCGGGACCCGCACTCTGGCAGTCCATGCGGTCACCGAATCCCCCATCAGGGTGGCCAGCAGTTTTCCTGTGGGTGGGTTTATGGCGTTCACCACGTTGGGGTCATCCAGGTAGCGCGGATGGTGGATCTGCACATGGCCGGGCAGTACCCTGGCCGCATCCCGCACCATCTCGTTGACCATGCCCCGCATCAGCGCGGTCATGAAAATCATCGCCCAGACGCCAATGGTGATGGTGGCCAGCATGATCAGGGTACGGCGATGGTTGCGCCACAGGTTGCGCCAGGCCAGCCGGCAAATGATTTTCATCATACCCATCAGGCGGACCGCATGGCCTGGACCGGATCCAGCCGGTACAGCCGCAGCGCCGGCCACACTGCCGCCGCCAGGGTCGCGGCAAATACGATCAGCGGCCCAAGGGAAAGCTGGAAAGCAGTGATGCTGGGATAAATCCGTGAAGGAATGTTGAACTGGCTGCCCATCTCGTCCATGCCCGGGAAACTGATGCCATTGAAACTGGCCCAGGAAACAATCAGCGCACCAATGGTCACACCCACAACCAGTCCTATGATTCCCATGATGGCGGTTTCAAGCAGTACCAACCTGCCGAGGCGACCGGGAGTCAGCCCAAGGGACATGACAATGCCAAACTCCCGGGTCCGCTCCAGCACTGACATCAGCACGGTATTGAGTACGCCGAATGCCACCAGGGCGATAAGCACGCCGTACATGAACCAGGCACTGAACAGGTCAGCCTGGATACTTTGCTTCAGGCCGGGCTGGATCCGGTTCCAGTCCAGGGCCACCAGGCCGCCATCCCCGGGCAATAGAGTCTCGATATGGTCACGTACCTCATCCACCCTGGACAGGTCTGCTGTCTTGATTACAATTTCATGGCCATGGCCGTCCATATAAAAGGTTTCCTGGAAAGAACCCAGGGGCATCTGTGCAATACTGCGATCCAGCTCGGTCATGCCGCTGTGGATAATACCGACCACGGTAACCAGAGCGGCGGCGAACGAACCGTCCCGGCCGCTGCCGATAAAAGTCAGTTCGTCCCCCACCCCGACCCGCAGGTTGCGTGCCAGCACACTGCCGATGACCACTTCATAGGCATTGGAATTTCTTAGATAACGGCCCTCTCTGACCAGGCCCGGCAAGGTCGAGACCCCGGGCTCGAATGCCGGCTGCACCCCCATCACCAGGATCCCGAAACTTCGGTTCTCGCTGGATGCCAGGGCGAAGCCGTTGCCGCGAACGGTGACCGCTGCCCCTGGCAGGGCTGTGCTGAGCGCCTGCCCGAGCTGAACCGCAGCGGGAATACTATGGCGCATCTTCTTGTCTTCCAGGTATCCGGCCGCCTGGACCTGGACATGCCCGGTCAGCATGCCCAGGGTGTTGTCGATCATCAGTCCGTACATGCCGAACTGCAGCGATACCATGAAAGCCAGCAGGATATTGGAGAACACCATGGCCCCCAGGGTCAGCAATGTGCGCCGGGGTTGCCGCCACAGGTTACGCCAGGCCAGTCGGAGGGTGATGTTGATCAGGGGCCTATTCCCTGGGGTTCTTGAGATTGGCCACAGTGAATATCCTGTCATCGATATCCACATCATATTGCATTGCCGTTACCTGGAGTTCGGTCCACTCATCCGGCGCATCCACTTTACCCATACGCTGGCGCAGGGCGCTGACCCGGCCGCCCATGATACCGACTTCGAGGGTATCCAGTTTCTGGATCAGCACGTCATCCTGGTCATAAAAGGTCTGTTCCAGGATCACCCAGTCATCCCGGATTACCAGCACCTCGCGTCCCCACACAATGGCGGCATCCTCAAGGGGAACGGACTCGATGACGTAAATAGTATTGCCATCCTGTAACCGGGTTTCGAGTATACGATGGGTATACTGGTCAACGATGTCGTCGGAGCGCGACACGTCCTTGTTGGAGAAATCCGACCCCATCCAGCTCTGGCCCATCATCGATGACGGTATGCGGATCACCCTTTTGATCTTCGGCGAATAGCTCCACATGCTGTTATTCAGCATCAGCGTACCGTTGCCCCGGTCCTTGTGCGGTGCGGTGATCCGCACCAGGGACTTGTCGGTGCCCTGGGTCCAGGCTTTGATGGACATCGACCTTTCCCAGTCTGCGCGGTGAATGGTCATGTCCATTTCTCCCACTGACGACACCCCGCGCCAGTGGTCCAGGGCCTGGCGTACTATTTCCCGGGCGGAAATATCGCCTGCCAACGACTGGCTGGCCAGCGCCAGCACAGCCGCCATCGGTACCAGCCATTTTATGGGTCTAAACATCGAATCAGGTTTTCTGGAAGATTTAGGGAGCCTGCCTGGTAATGGCAGCAACGACACCGTCCCGCCAGTATGCCTCATGCTCACCCCGGCATTCAGCACCCGACAGCCGAGTATACCTGCAACAAGCATGCCAGACCGCATGAGAATTGCGCGTTAATACAGATCAACACCGGGGATGGCTCCACTATGATAGATTTTGAGACAGGTCAATGCCGCGAGAGGCTACCATGGTAAACTGGCCGGAAAATCCGGGGTATTACCAGCACAGTGCCTGAAACAAATATAATGTCCGAAGGCGTTGCCTTTATTGACAACGAATACATCCCTGTTGCCGAAGCCCGGCTGCCCATTCTCGACTGGGGATTCACCCGCTCTGATGTGACCTACGACGTGGTATCGGTGTGGCAACGCAGTTTTTTCCGGCTCGATGATCACATTGGACGCTTCAGGAAATCCTGTGAGAAACTGCAGCTGAATCCCGGGTTCAGCGATGATGAGATTGGTGAAATCCTGATCAACTGCGTGCGTAAATCCGGTCTCGATGACGCTTACGTGGAGATGCTGTGTACCCGCGGCATTCCAGCAGCCGGCTCCCGCGACCCACGGGACTGCGCCAACCGGTTCATCGCCTTCGCCATTCCCTACGTGTGGATACTGGACCGCGAGGCCCAGGACCGGGGTGTGCGCCTGTTCATTTCCGATATCCCGCGTATCTCGCCGCTGTCCGTGGACCCCACGGTGAAGAATTTCCACTGGGCCGATCTCACCCGCGGCCTGTTGCAGGCCTATGAGCATGGCGATGACACCGTGGTGCTGGTGGACCTGGACGGCAATATATCCGAGGGGCCGGGGTTCAATATTTTCTGCGTCAGGGACGGTGGTATCATCACCCCCGGCGGCACCGTGCTGGCCGGAGTCACCCGGATCACGGTGAAGGAGTTGTGCGATGAGCTGGAAATTCCCTATGCCCAGGGTGCGGTCAGCCCGGACCAGCTGCGCGGCGCCGATGAGATCTTCCTGTCCTCCACCGCCGGCGGCATCATGCCGATCAGGTTTGTCGACAACATCGAAGTACGCAGCCTCGAACCCGATTCAGTATCATTGCGGCTTCGGAAGCGATACTGGGAAAAACATGACCAGGGCTGGCATGGCACGCCAATCGACTGAAACAGACAGTTGTCACCGCCTATCATGACCCAGCCAGCAATGACGGCGGGAGAAAAACCCGGCATCCTATGGGCAGTTATCACCCTTTGGCTCGCGACCGTCTTTGCCGTGGTCGAGGCCGGTGATGGTTTGCCCGGACAGCCGCCCCAGGCCTTCGACACGCTCTGGCACATACCGGATGTCTATCACAGCGACAGTAACTCCATGGTCCAGGACTTTGCCTTCATTGGTCGCTACCACGGCCAGTACTGGTATGCCAGCTCCGATGGAAATCATGAGGCGGACTGGGAAAACCGGCGCATGTTCCTGGGTTTCAAGACATCGCTGTTTAACCACTTTACCCTGGAATCGCAGTTCGCCATCGCCGAGGACTTCGACCCCTTTTATGACGGACTCTATGTGACATTCCTGGAATGGGAGAACCATGAAGGCTCGGCATCGGTGAGTGCGGGCCGGCTGGATTTCCTCTATACCGGTCTTGAGCGAAGCAACAGTTCCAAGCGCCTTGTCACCATCGAGCGGTCGGTGCTGGTCAACCAGGTCATGCCCGGGGAGGTTGTGGGATTTCATGGAACCGCCCAGGGCCGGGAGATCTCCTGGCATGGCGGCGTGTTCAGCGGCAGCATCGAGGACGAGTTCACCGATTTTGACGGCGGCCTCGCGGCCACGGCGGGGGTCAGCATCTCGCTGCCGTTATTCCATGACAGCGGCGACATTCATCTCGAGTATCTGTACAACGATGGTGATGAACTGAACAATGCCTTCGAGCCCTATGACCATATCGTCTCGTTGTGGCACCAGGGGCAAAGTGGGCCCTGGGGTTCCGGAATCGACCTGACCCTGGCATCGGGCCTTGATGACAACAGCGACCTGTTCGGCTTCACCCTGCTGCCAACCCGGGATTTCGCCAGCGATGTATTTATCGGCGGCGACCAGCTGCAACTGGCCGGCCGTTACCACTTCGCTTCCAGTGACCAGGACCAGGGGCTGTCGTTTAACAGGCGATATGAACAAAGTGTCACTTCGGGCAAGGGCGATCGTTACCAGTCCTTTTACCTGGGGATCAATTACCTGCTGTATTCCCACAAGCTGAAGATGATGGCGGGCGCCGAGTATTTCGAAATGTCCGGCGTGGCCAATGAAGCCGGTCCCGGGTCACGGCGGGTCGATGGCTGGAGTTTCGCCGCTGCTGTCAGGTTGTATTTCTGAGGATGTATTTCCTGAACCTGTATCCAGGTCAGGCAGCCTGCTCCACCAGCGTGTGGAATCCAGGGTAACTATCCGCGGCAATGCTATAGCGCCGGGTCGCCACGTTCCAGGGTTCGTCACCTTTCCACAGTTCCAGGAAGCGCTCGCAGTCCACCACCTGCCGCCCCCCGATAGCGGTGATTCCCCTGGAAAAGAGCGGGTCCGGCAAACACCCAACCGTCGGGCCAACCTGGAGAATCTGCTCGGCATTGCCCGCGAATTGCAGGACCGGGTCAAGGGTCTGGTTGATCAGCATCGTCCCCGTACACAGGATCTTGTTGCAGCGGGAAAGTCTTGAGGCATCCAGAGTAACCTCGAAATCGTCGCCCTGCTGCAGCCACTGGGGATCCAGCTCGATCACCGTGAGCGGCAGCTTCATGTCCCTGATCCTTTGTACCAGGGGCGGGAAGTATCCCACCATTCCGATATGGTCATGGGCCCCGGGATCCAGCATTTCCACGGTGCTGGTGGATTCCACCAGCGCAAACCTGCTGGCGCTGAACAGGTACTGACTGATGGCATTGATTGCCGCCATGCCCAGCACCCGCTGCCAGTCACGCTGTTCCGGGTAGAGCTGCGCCAGTTCCAGCACCGGGGCTCCAACAAAGCTCTCGAGGTCTACACTGTCCTGGATTTCCTGCCTGGCCTCGCCGAGGTCGACATAAGTCAGGCCAACAGTACCGTCCTCAAGAACCAGCGCCCCGAACTTGCTGCTTTTGCGGGAACCGTGCGATTGTGTATTTATATGTATTTCTTTCACAGCGGGCAGCTGAATTGCATCGGCAATCTGTTTCGCAATTTCCAGGTATTCATCAGCTAATCCCCGTGATGTATTCCCACTTATAACCACAGTCCTCTAGCCCGATCTAACGGCCTGGCGCACCTCCGGAAAATTGTCCCCGGCCGATACCGCCCCCGGCAAGCCGGTTTTCAGTAATTCTCTTCGTCTGGTTGTCTGGTCTTCTTGCATGTTGTGCTCCTCTGGTATGTATGCCAGTGCCTGGCCGGGTGAAAATTCAGGAAAATATTGTACCCGATCTGGCAGGGTTTACCGTGTTTATGGCGTTGCGCGCTGTGCGGCAGTCAGGACCGGATTTGGAACTGGTTCCGGGCTATTGCGGCAGTAGTGCCGACAGCGCCGGCCAGATATGTTCCAGCAGCAATGGCTGGGCCACTGCCGTGGGATGATAGCCGTCCGGCTGCATGAGGTCGAAATCCAGGGCAACCGGTTCGAGGAAAAATGGCACCAGGGCAATATCGTAGCGGTCGGCCAGTTCGATATAGACGTTGTGGAAGTCCTCGGCGTAGCGTTTTCCGTAGTTGGGGGGGATTCTCATGCCCAGCAACAGCACATCGGCACCGGCGTTCCGGCTTGACTCGATTATTTTCCCAAGATTCAGCCTCATTTCCCCGATATCCTTGCCCTGCAGACCATCGTTGGAACCCAGGGCAAGGATGACCAGGTCCGGGTGATCCTGCATCAGGGCTTGAGAAATGCGTCCGGCGCCACCATAGCTGATTTCACCGGGTATGCTACTGTTGATAACATCGACATCATACTTCTTTAGCCTGTTGCCGAGCAACGCGACCCAGCCCCGGTCAATTTGGATTCCGTAGGCCGAACTGAGGCTGTCGCCCCAGACCAGGATGCGGAAGGCACTGGCCTGGCCCGCATAGGAGGCCATGAAAATGGCAACAAACAGCAATAAAATTCTGGGAAACTTAGTCATCACACTACTGGCCCTAACTGGAGCGGTCGAATTACGGTATCCTGATTAATCATGGTAGACACAAACACTAATACAGCTACTGCGGTGGCGCAAGCCGACAATGTCAGCAAGTCGGTCAGCCTCGGTGCTGAAACCATCGAAATACTCAGGGAAGTTTCCCTCACCCTCTATCCCGGTCGCACGGTTTCCATCTCTGGCACATCCGGATCGGGAAAAACCACCCTGCTTGGCCTCCTCGCAGGACTCGACCTGCCGAGCCAGGGCGATTTATCGCTGCTGGGCCGACAACTCGGTAACCTCGATGAAGACGCTCGGGCGGAACTACGCTGCGGCCAGGTTGGCTTTGTGTTCCAGTCGTTCCACCTGCTGCCAAATCTCACTGCCCTTGAAAATGTTTCACTGGCACTGGAAGTGGTGCCGGGCAGCAGTGATATCGAACAGCGCAGCATGGCGGCCCTGCAACAAGTCGGGCTTGTGGCGAGGGCGCGCCACCTGCCTTCCCAGCTCAGCGGCGGTGAGCAGCAACGGGTAGCCATGGCCCGGGCCATCGTCGCTGAACCGGCAATCCTGTTCGCCGACGAACCGACCGGGAACCTCGACCATGCAACCAGTGACCAGGTCATCGACATGATTTTCGCGCTGTGCCGGGACAATGACACCGCCCTTGGTGCTGGTTACCCACGACCTGGACCTGGCTGCGAGGTGCAATGACCAGTATGTCATCGAAGCAGGCAGGTTATCCCGGGCCCAGTGAACAACCGCCTCAAACGCCAGGTCAGGCTGGGAGAATTCAAGCTGCTGTTCACCGGGCTGCTCCTGGTCGGCATCGCTCTGGGTGCGGTTGGTACCTTCAGTGCGCGAATTGAACAGGCCATGCAGGACCGCACCAGCGCCATGCTGGGTGCAGATGGCCTGATTTCATCGACCCGGCCGTTGCCTGAAAGCTACGCCGCGCTGGCCCGGGAATCGGGCCTCGAGGTGGCCGAGTCCATCAGTTTCATGAGCATGCTGGTCACCGACCAGGGCAGCCGCCTGGCTGGAGTGCGGGCAGTGACAGCGGATTATCCGCTGCGCGGTGAGGTAGTCCTTGAGGATAATGGCGCTAACGCCGAATCCCGGCCACAATCCAGTGCGCCTCAACCCGGCGCGGTGTGGAGTGCCGCCCAGCTGGTCAGCGACCTCAGCCTGCGCAGCGGTTCGACGGTACAGTTGGGCGACGCCGAGCTCGAGTACCGCCATGAAATCCTGCTCGAGCCCGAAGGAGGCGCCGGCATGCTGCGGCTCGCCCCCAGGGTGTTGATGAACATGGATGACCTGGAACGCACCGGGCTGATCACCCCCGCAAGCCGCGCCCGTTTCCGCCTGCTCGTGGCCGGGCCCCGGGAAGCGTTACAGCAGTTTGAACGTTCTGTGGAACCCCTGCTTGAAGAATGGGAGCACTGGCGAGTCGCCGATATCTCCCGCGACGAAGTGCGCAGTACCGTGGGCCGAATTGTTTCCTATATACGCCTCGCGGTGTTGCTGGCAGTGGTCCTGGCAGTGGTCTCCATGGCCTTTGCGGCCCAGGGCCTGTGGGGCCGGCAGGCCAATGAAATCGCGCTGCTGCGCTGCCTCGGCCAGAAACACGGCGAGACCCTGAAATCATTGGCCCGAGCCTACCTGCTCGCCGCCCTGCCAGCCGCCGTGGCCGGGGTCGGCATCGGTTACCTGCTGCAGGTAATTGCGGCGGAATTCGTGGTACGGGTTACCGGCCTGGCCCTGCCCCCTTCGTCGTGGGTTCCCGGTTTGCTCGCGGTGACGGCCTGCCTGGTGGTGCTGGGGGCTGTGATGCTGCCAATCCTCATTTCGATCAGGCGGGTACCCGGCATTGCTTTGCTGCGAGAGGGCCAGACCGACCGTATCCTCAGCAACCGCGTGGCAATCTGCAGCATCATGGTCTTGCTGGTCCTGCTCACCGTGTTCCTGGCCCGGGACCTTACCCTGGCCATGGCCGTGCTGGCCGGCCTGTTGCTTGCCGCGTTACTGTTATGGTCCCTGGTGCGGGGGCTGATTTTTGTCGCCCGGCGCTACATCCGCTCCCGCCCCAGTCCCTATTTCATCGCCATCCGGGCGATGTGCGCCAACGCCAGCCGCAGCACATGGATTGCAAGCACCTTCGCGGCAATCATGTTTGCATTGGTGCTGCTCGGGGTGATCCGCGGCGATATCCTCGATGCGTGGCAGCAAAGCGTACCGGAGACCGCGCCCAACCTGTTCCTGATCAATATCAAGGAACCGGACATCGTTCCCCTGACCGAGCTGTTGGGGAAGAATGGCATTGCCACGGTCGAGATGTTTTCAGTGATCCGGGGCCGTATTACTGCCATCAATGACCAGCCGGTATCGGGTTTCGAATTCGCCAGCGAGGAGGCGCGCCACCGGGTCAACCACGAGTTCAACCTTACCGAGCTTGGCGAACTCCCGGCAGACAACGATATAGTCAGCGGCCAGTGGTTTGACGACCAGGTTCACGGCGTATCCATCGAAGTCGATACCGCCGAGATACTGGGGCTGGAAACCGGCGACACCCTGTCAATGAATGTCGCGGGCCAACGCTACAGCGCCCCGGTTACCAGTATCCGCCATGTCAGATGGGACAACATGAAGCCCAATTTTTTCATCATCGCATCACCCGGTACCTTCGCCAATGCCCCGCGCAACTATATCTCCGGAATATATGTTAAAGACCAACGCCCCGAACTGGTCAACAGGATCAACCAGGCGTTTCCCTCTGTCACCGCCATCGACCTCGGCATGCTGCTCAAACGCTTCCGCACCCTGGTGGACCAGGGCAGCGGTGCCATCAGCGTGGTATTCCTGTTTACCCTGGGTTCCGCGGCCCTGGTGTTCACCGGCATACTCCAGGGCCAGCGCAGCGCGCGTCGCCAGGAGATTGCCCTGCTCAAGTCCATGGGCGCGTCACGCCGCTTCGTCCGCACCGCGGTCCTGTCCGAGTTCGCGCTGCTCGGGCTGGTTGCCGGGATGGTCGGCAGCCTGCTGGCCCTGCTGAGCAGCTGGCTGCTGGCTCGCAACCTGTTTGAATTCACCATGGCGTTTCCCTGGCAATGGCTGCTTTTAAGCATTGTTGCCGGCGCTGCAGTGGTATCGATAACCGGATACGCGAGTATCCGTAAACTGCTCGACGAATACCCGATACGACTGTTGTCCCCGGGCTCTGCCCACGCGGCTTACACAAGGACGGGTTCCTGAATTGCACACCAGGGGATCCCTGTCCACATACCTGGCACTTTTGTTCATTGCCGTGGTGCTGGCCGGCTGCGCGCCAAACAACCTTTCCATCCGCCTCGCCTACAGCCGTCTCGACAACAGCATATCGAACAGCTTTAACGACTATGCAAACTTCAATGAACAACAGCAGGCCTGGATTGAATCTGCGGCCCGCGACTACCAGCTGTGGCACCGCGAAACCGAATTGCCCGGCTATGCCCGGTTATTTGACCATGTTGCCGGGCTGGTCGAAGGGGGTGAGCCTCTCGATGCAGGCGTGGTGAGCGGGGTATTTGAATCCCTGGAGGAATTTTCCAGGCGCAGCTACAGCCATTCCCCCTTTGCCCAGTCGGTCCCCTTCCTGGAAGCCCTGACCGACCGGCAGATCGAACAGATCGAGACCCGCTTCGCACAACAGGACGAGGAACAGCTTGAACACATCCGCGAACACTCTGCGGCAACTGGCGATGACGATCGTGCCGCGCGAATCGCCAAAAATGTTTCCCGTATCGGGCTAAGCCTGGACCAAAGCCAGATAAACATTATCAAAAGCGGATTTGATCGCTATGTCGGAGATCGCGAAGACCGGGTCACTGCGTGGCAAACCTGGCAGCAGCAATTCACCCTGTTGCTGGCCCAACGCGGCCAGGCGGGATTCAGCAAATCGATGCAGGACCACATCGATGTTTACCAGCTGCAAATGGAAATCCAGTATCCCGAGCGCTCCGCACAAAACCGGGCCACGGCAATTGCAACCATCACCGACCTTCTCAACAGCCTCGATGACCGGCAAAGGGAGGATCTCGCCACTGCCCTGCGAAAATACGGCAACATTCTCGTAGCCATGGCCGAAAGCAGTCAAACCACACTACTGTAGTCCGCAGTTTTTGGACTATCGGGTTAACTGCGGGTGAGGTTGTCCCAGCGGCCGTCGCCGAGACCGTCTAGATAGCCCTGGCCGGATGCGGGAATCCAGCTTTTCTCCTCGCCGGCATATTCCGGACCGGGGTTTCCCATTACCGTGGTGCGCCACATAAGCCGGTCGTACCGCTCCGCGTCAAACCAGGTCCCGCAATGGACCAGGCAGCGATTGTCGTAAATAACCAGGTCTGCCGTATTCCATTCATGGGAGTAAGTATAGTCTTCACGGGTATAGTGGGTCATGAGACGATGCAGCAGCCTTGCGCCTTCGCCATCGGGGCCCGGTTCCATGCCGGCTATGGGGCCGTCGAGCCAGTCCATCTGCCCGTATTCGCACAGGTAAAGCGCCGGTCGCCGGGTAATCGGGTGGATTCGAACGAGGGGCTGCAACTGCGACGCCTGGTGCGGTTGCAGTTTCATGGGCTTGACCCCACTGCGGACCGCCGCTTTGGTACGCCCGGTGCCGAGCAGGGCATGCAGGCCGTTGACGCCTTCAATTTGCTTTTTCAATTCATCGGGCAGTCCCTGGTAGGCGGCGTAGCCATCGGCAAACAGCGTCTGCCCCTGGCCATGGGGCGGTACGATGACGCCGTAGAACAGCGAAATATCCGGCGGTGGCCGGCGAAAGCTCTGGTCGGTGTGCCAGCCGATGCGGTGCGGAAACTGCACCGGCAGGGTATTCGATTCGGTAACCGGCGGATCGGGACGGAGCGGCGGCTGGCGCTCGCAGGGCGGCAGGTTGGAGATCACCAGGATCTGTGCCTGGCTCTCATGAATCATAGTGGCCGGTGTCGGGGTATTCCTGTAATTCTCAACCTCGCTGCCAAACTGGTGGCTGAGACTGACCAGTATTTCGGGACGGTCCGCGATAGCAGCCATCCTCCTAATCACCAGCAGGCCATTACCCTGTTTCAGGCAACCCGATAGCCAGTCCGGATTGGCCGCGGCCCGATCCAGCAACTGATTTTCCCGGTTGGCGGCATCCAGCATCACGCCGAAAGGACTCCCTGGAACCGATTGCAGTTTCAATTCGTCATTTCCCATAGATCATTTTTTTCCTTGATTCATTTGTAATGATGCAATTTGTCCTCGATAAAACTCTATGAAGATAACATAACCTGAATATGCTATTTTCCCGCTTCTTGCTAAGGAATCAGGATATGACCAAATTACTCTACGAAATTGATGACGAAATCGCATGGATTCGGTTCAACAAGCCGGAAATCCTCAATGCCATTGATCCAGCGGAAACCCGGCGCCTGGTTGAGCTGCTGGCGCAGGCTAGCGCCGACAAACAGGTCAGGGCGATTATCATTTCCAGCATCGGTGATGCATTCAGTGTGGGAGATGATCTTAAGGTGGCGATGGAAGAATACCCCAAAATCCTGAGTGGCGAAATTCATCCGATCCTGGATATCGTCGAAGACATTACCGAGAACCTCCAGGAGATTCCGCGAATTATACGCAAATCATCCAAGGTGGTTATTTCTGCAGTGCGGGGATACGCCGTCGGGGCGGGATTTGAAATTGCCATTGATTCAGACATGATCGTGGCCGCAGAAAACGCAATTTTCGGCTTCCCGGAAATGAATGCCGGAATGACGGTAACGGGTGGCGCCAGCAAGCTGCTGCCCATGATAGTGGGCCTCAACAGGGCCAGGGAATTAATGCTGACCGGCGAATTCATCAATGCCGAAGAAGGATATCGCATCGGGCTGGTTAACAAGGTAGTCCCGGCTGGAGAGGAAGAAAAGGCAGCGGAAACACTGGCCCGCAAGGTGATGTCCCGGGCGCCGTTAGCCATCACCCAGCACAAACGACTGCTGGCCCAGTCCACCGAGGCTGATTTCGAAACTGTGCTGAACCTGGAAAAACAGACCATCTCCAACCTCATATTCACCGAGGATTACGGCGAAGCGATCCGCGCTTTCACCGATAAGCGCAAGCCGGTCTTCAAGGGAAGGTGAAACGGCTGCCGGCGGATCCCCGCGATGCAACGGACCTGGCCACGGTGCTGGCCAGGCGGGTGGCGTATTGCCCTGATAAAAACTGGATCGTAACCGCGCAACGCGGCTACAGCTAGGGCGAAATGGACCTGCGCTCAGGGCAGCTTGCCCGGGCCTGGTTGACCTGGGCATGGCCCCTGGTGATCCCGTATTGATCATGTTACCGGATACCGTGGACTACATCCTGTCATGGTGCGCATTGTCAAAATTCGGCGGCATAGAAGTGCCGGTCAATATTCACAACCGTGGCAATCCCCTGGCCTACATGATCAATGATTCCC
>PVMK01115066.1_pt1 | contig 16489 bp, 13 predicted proteins | sample 1853481 | NCBI WGS metagenome assembly PVMK01 (sample SAMN08533507, study PRJNA380276) | Marine sediment metagenome, whole genome shotgun sequencing project.
TGCGCAAAGAGAAGATGCATTGCGCTATCTATGAGTTCTCGCAAGCCCAATATCCTGCTGATCTTCGTCGACAACCAACCTGCAAATATGATGGGTTGCTATGGAAACGATGAAATCTTCTCACCCCACCTGGACGAATTGGCTTCCAAGGGGGTGCTGTTTCGCAATGCTTTCAGTCCCAATTCTATGTGCTCCCCTTGTCGGGCGTCCATGCTCACCGGGCTCATGCCTTCACAGCACGGAGTTCACACCTGGCTTGATGATGACATAATGGACCAATGGCCCGAAAATTACAATGCCATCGCCGAATTTGAAACACTGCCAGAAAAGCTCGCTGAGGCGGGCTACAACACCGCCCTGATCGGAAAATATCATCTTGGATTTGCCGATAAACCGCAAAACGGCTTCAAACATTGGGTCACTATGGCGAAGGGCATGATGGATTCTTTTTATGGTGTTGAGATGAACGACAATGGGAAATTCGAGACCGCAGAAGAGCATTCCGTCGACTACTTCACGAAAAAATCTGTCGAGTATATCGATCAACAGACTGATAAGGACGAGCCCTTTTTCCTGTTCCTGACCTACAACGCCCCATACGGAGAGATGTATGAGAGCGAACCTGAACACCGTTTCTCACATCTGTATTCGGAGTTGCCCATGGATTCTGTTCCACGCGAAGGGGTATCCCCGGAACTCATCGATTGGGTCTTGGTGCGCAAAGAGAAGATGCCTGATTATGATTACGATTTTTATAAAGAACTCCCGGAAATGCCCAACAACCTGTTCTATATGAGGCAATTCTATTCCCAGGTGAGCATGATTGATGATGGTGTTGGAAAAGTAATTGCGAAATTGGAAGAGAAAGACGTATTAGACGATACCCTAATCATCTATACCGCCGATCACGGTCTCTCGAACGGCCAGCATGGATTTTGGGGGCACGGCGAAGATACCTGGCCTTCGAATATGCATCGCTCGGCAAACAACATTCCACTCATCATCAGCCATCCCGATTTTAAAAAGCCGGGCAGACAGGTTGAGAATCTCGTGGGAACGACGGATATTTTTGCAACTATTCTTGATATTGCGGGCTGCAAACACGAATCCCCTGAGACTGTTTCAGGTACGAGCCTCTCTCCTCTCCTGAGGGATGAAAATACAGATTTTCGCGATGAGGTTTTCATGGAACAAGAGGAAACCCGGGCAATTCGCACATCCCAGTGGCTCTTCATGATGCGCATTGAAGACACGGAATACGACTTCAAACACGAGCTATATGATCTGGTCAATGACCCGGATGAGCGCAAGAACCTCGCACAAGACCCCAAATATGCCGAAGTGGTAGCGGAGCTAAGTACTCGCGTAGACGAATTCTTTACAAAATATGCTAACCCCCGATGGGATCTCTGGAAGGGAGGCGTCGTCAAGTCCAATTCCACGCGACCCTTCTTGTGGAAGGAAGTCTGGGGAGACGACTGGGCACCGAAATACTAGATCAGCTTACTTCCTTGGTGCACGACTCAATTTTCATTTCATCAGACAAGATCCCGATCGTCTATTCCTGTTCAAGATTCAATAAAGACGAAACTTGTATTTTGTAGAAAGATTTTGGGAAAAATTCAGGTAGCCTGAGTTGCGGATAAGAGGCGTAATATTCTTACTGCGTATAAGAAAAAACATGGGTAGAAGCGGTTACAAAAATACTGTAGCCTTGCTCTTGAATATCATTTTGAAGAACATTTCTCAGATCGAACACTCCAGAAATCGCAGTTTTGTCAATTTCAATCTAAACATCGCGCTGCCGTAATCATTTATTTCATTGTCCAGCAAGATTATTCATCGGCAATCCCGCTAAAATAAGTAACCACTCCTGACAAGATGATTAATCCTGCTCCCAGGATCTGAATCCAGATCAAGGTTTCACCAAGAAAGATCATTGCCAGTAGACTGACAATTATAGGAGTGATCATCGACATCATTGTCATATACGAGGCGCTTGAGACTTCCAGGGTGTTGTTTAGATAAATCCAGGTCATTGCCAGTAAGAAACCATTCCCGATGGTAAAAGGTAATGATGACAGAGGTGGATTGCAGCAAGACATAACCTGGATATGTTCTCCAAATATTCCAGGACTCAAAACCGAGATCCCTACTAGCAGCAGGATCACCGGTAATCCTGCAAGAGGTTTTTGTAGAGTTATGAGATCAACTCTGACTGGATAAGTCTTGAGAACCTTGCGAACGAGAACATTCCCTATTGACCAGCACACACAGGCAGAAAGAATGAATAGATCACCAATTTTGGGGATAAGAACCTGACCTTTGGTTGTCAGGAGGTAAGCCCCAAAAAGCATGGAGAATACCATCAATATTTTAATTATAGTTAATCGTTCATTAAGAATTATCCAGGCGAATATAATTGTGCTAACGGTCGCAAGCTTGACTAAAAAACCAGCATTGATAGCTGAAGTTAATGATATTCCGATAATGCTCAGACAGGTTCCCAGCCCGGATTGAATTCCATTGGCGAAGAATAACCTCCAAAACAGATCGGGTTTATCTCTGAATAATGACCGGAATTCCCTGCCAAACCTGGGCAGAAGAAAGACGGCCAGGATAACCAGGGCAGCCAACAAAGATAGCAATTGGTAGGAAAGGACCTGGGCTCCGGCGTTTAATGCCAATTTGGTGACAAAGATCTGCATAGCCCAAAAAGCAGAAAACATCATGATGTTGAAAAATGATGTTTTCCTAATGGTTTTAAAATCGAAATTATTCATAATATGAGTTATTAGACCGATGTTCTGGGATCTTTTACCAAGAATTTGATTATTACAAACGCAATTACCGACAGGATTAAGGCTGCCAGGAACATGCTGTTATAACCCCAGAATTGGATCAGGCTACCACCGATGATTGGCGCCAATAAAAAGAAAGGTCCAGTGAGCGTTTTTGACATTCCAATATAGGTTGGCCTATCTTTTTCTGAGCTGAATTCCATGGCTAAATTTTGATCGGATATGTATTCTCCCGAATGAGCGAAACTAAGGATGCCGAAGACGATGAATAATCCCCAGATAGATCTAATAAATAAGATACTGAAAAGACCGATGATGGAGAAGAAATTACAGATCTCAATCACCCGTTTATAACCCTCTTTATCGCCTAGAGGTCCCCAGATCCCATAACCAACAATTTCGGATGCGAACATAACAGCTGTGAAAGTTGCGGATTGGGAAATAGGCAGATTAAATTTCTGAATTCCATATACGGTGATAAAAGCCATTCCCATCGAGGACATAAAGGTAAATCCCCGGTTGATCAAATAGATACCAAAATTCTTATCCTTACCAAGTGTCTTTTTGATTCTGATCCAGATGCCAGGATCAACTTGGGACGATTGACGTTCAATTACTGGTTCAACGTTAAGGGATAAGAACAGGAATGATATGGACACCGCAATAAACCCTATTAAGAACATAATGGCATAATTATTTGGGTAAGCAATCTTGGCCAGGATCAGGCCGGTGATAAAGGCTCCCACCAATCCAATAAGTCTTCCAACAATTAGTGAGATCCCCCAGTAGCGGCCGCGGTGGGAGACTGGAATGACTGTTGCCATCAATTCCTGCCATGGAAGTGCAACTAATCCGCTTGAAAATACCTTTATCGTGTAAATGATCAAGATCAAGATAAGAGCAACTTTTTGATCTAACCCGGGTATTAAAAAAGCACCTACTGCGAGCAGCAAAAAGGGAAGGCGTTCAAAAATACCCAATCTTCGAACCAAGGGAAGTCTTTGGTTGATTCCTTCCAGGTATTTAGCTAGAAATAATTGGGGCAAAAACCAGCCAATTGCTTGCAAGGCTGGAATTAATCCAATCAGGATGGGCGAATCCGTTAACGTGCTTAAGAAAACGGGCATTATCGTGTAAGCAGCAGTAAAGCTAGCGCCAAAATACCAAAATGCAGTATCCAGCAGGTTGGCGAAAGAGTTGCGTTTAAAGTTTTTCTTGACCTCGGGGTGGACCGGGTCAGATTCAGGTATTACCAGGAAATCTTTTATTGGGTTCTTCATTGTAAGCTGTAGTTTTCGATATCGATTTATCTATAATGTTTGCTGGAAATTTTATTTATGAAGGGGAGAGTAGTCCAGGTTATTGATCATCCATTTGACCGCCCTACCAAAGAATCCCCGCATGAATCGTGGCCCAGCGTAGGGTATTTTTCGGTTGATAATATAATGATTGGTGAAGATATTTGACTCCTTTGCGAGCAGATCCGCAATCATTCGTCCCGCGACCTGGCTGGATGGAACACCTTCGCCAAAACCCGTGGCATATAATATGTTCTCATCATCCCCCAGGGTGCCAACTACTGGGCCTCTGCCCAGAGTATAGGAGGTTATTCCTCCCCAAGCATGAGCTATAGGTAAGCCTTCCAGCTGCGGGAAAAAAGAGAACAGATCCTTTTCGATTTTGGCAGCGACATACTTATCGTTTCCAGAACTTAAGGCATCAAAATCGTAGTATGTGAAATCAGAACCACCCATCACGATACGGCCATCAGCGGTTTTTACGCTGTAGCTGAATAGCGTCCGAAAATCGGATAATCCAAATTTCTCTTCCCAACCAATCGAAGCCCACTGCTTATCGCTCAAGGGTTCTGTAGCGATTTGAAAGACGCTGACAGGAAAAACACGGTTCTTGAAGAAGCCAACTTTATGTCCATACGCGTTTAGCGCTACGACCATAATCGGCGCCTGTATATTGCCAAGTTCAGTGTCTACATGATTTGTTTTTCCTGGAGTGATCCTGGTAACAATACTTTTTTCCCGGACCTCAACTCCCAACCCTTCTACAATCCTTTTCATTTCCCGGGCTAATTTGGCTGGATTCAGAGTTGCTCCAAAGGGAAGCCTGATGCCGGAGTGAAAGAGAGGTGATTTTATGAGCTTATCCAATTCCTTCCCTTGTAATAGGGTTGAATCAAGGCCAAATTCCCTCAAATCAGCCTGATACTCTTCCAAAACTTGGGATTGTTTCTCATCCAGAGCAACTTCAAGCATACCGGATTCTTCAAAATCACACAGGGCACCATAATCCGATATGAATGTCTTGATCTGTTTGATGCCGTAGGAAGACACCTCAAGATCCTTTGCCCTTTGTTCTGGATCTTCCTGCTCCCAATCCAGCAGGGAGGTTGTGATGCAAAATCCGCCATTCCTGCCGCTGGCGCCATAACCGCAGCATGCACCTTCCAGCAGAACGACTTTCTTTTCTGGAAATCTCTTGATGATATTGTATGCTGCCGATAATCCTGTAAAACCTCCTCCGAGGATGACCACATCAGCTTTGTGGCTGCCGCGCAGGGGTTCATTGATGGACTGATCCTCCAGTCCAGCCGCCTTAAACCAGAAATTATCCACAAAATATTCATAGAGGTCTGGGGGGCGGAGGTTCTTTCCTGGTTTGTATATGGGTGAGAAGTATTTCACTAAAAATCTCCCGGGAAATCAGTTCCCTGAAAAACTACATTTCCATCAACCAGGGTGAGAAGAACTTTTGTTGAAGCAATCTCTTCCTGTGGAATTTCGAATAGATTTTTATCTAAAACAACCAGATCTGCTTTTTTACCTGCCTCTAGGGATCCGATTTCGTTTTCGAGGAAGTTCGCGTAAGCTCCGTTATATGTGAAACTGCGGATCAAATCTTCAAGACTGGACCTCTCTTCAGGCCATAACACCCTGGTTTCAGACGATTCAACCGAATTTCTTGTCACTCCGGTCTGGATAGCGATCACAGGATCAAATGGTATCGTAACTGGGAAATCACTGCCTGAAGCCATGATCACTCCCGACTCGATCAGACTTTGCATCGGATATTGCTTGTCCGCTCTTTCCTGACCCAAATAGGGCAGGGCCAACTCATCATAATAATCATCTACCTTAAACCAGAACGGTTGGGGAAGTCCAACAATTTCTAAGTCTTTGAATCGATGAATATCTGCTGGATCGACCAGATGTAAATGAGTTACTGAATGTCTTGAGTCACGTTCACCATGGATTTCCCGGGCATATTCAAGTGCGTCGAGTGTGATCCTGGCCGCAGCATCTCCAATGACGTGCAGATGGATCTGGATCTTTTCATTTTCCAGGGCATTACAGGTCTCTTTTAGTAGCTCAGGATCCCAGATTGGTTCTCCTCGAAACTCCGGTTGATGTGCGTAGGGTTCAAGCAGATATGCTGTGCCGCCCTCTATAACCCCATCCACAAATATCTTTGCTGATAAGGTTTGGAAATAGGGGTGGATATTTTCTTCGCGTTCTGCGAGCATGAGTTTGACTTGGGGTTGGATATCCTGGTCAGCCTCAAAAGTGATCGAACCGCGGAAGCGCATTGTCAATTGACCGGCTTCTGCGAGCTCATTGTAGGCAGTGATGGATACGGAATCCAGCATCGCATCATGAACCAGGGTGATCCCAGCTTTGGCTGCCATTTTCTGATATTCGATCAAGGCATTTTTGCGTTCTTCCAATGAGTGCTTGGGGATCACATCCTTGATCAGCTTAAATGCTGTTTCCCTCAAAGTACCGGTAGGTTCTCCGGTTTCAGGGTTCCTTTCAATTCTTCCCCCATCAGGATCCGGAGTATCTTTAGAGATGTTTGCCCTTTCCAGGGTGACGGAATTGACCCACATCGAGTGGCCATCATAAGATACAAGGGCGATTGGCCGGTCTGGCAGTATAGGATCCAGGGCGTCTTTTTCTGGGCCTAGATTTGAGAAAAATGTGTCAGCCCATCCGCTTCCACGATAGAATTCTCTCTCCGGACGGGTTTTTACAAAATCAGAAATTACCTGAACATAATCCTCAAGAGAATCTTCAGCATACAGGCTGATGTTGCCTACCAGATCCATGGCATGTGAAGGATGAGCATGCGCGTCTACAAATCCCGGCAGCACCATTTTTCCTTCTAGATCTATAACAGCAGTATCCGGACCAATAAAAGCCTCAACAGCTTCATCGGAGCCGACAAACTCGATCCTGTTGTTATTAATTGCGATGGCTTGAGCCCATGATAGATTATTGTCTACGGTATAGATCGATCCATTTTTGAATACCAGACTGGTTGCAGTAATATTCATGTCTGAATCCTTTCTTAATGATTATTGGTGCTGAGCGATTAGGATTATTCTAGAAGAATAATACCATGGATGTTTCTGAATATTCAAATAAGTTAGTATTTTATGACCGAAAATAAAATAAAAATGCCCCGACATTGACATTTCGGTAATTCTGCGTTATCCTATTGCTGTTCTCAACGACAACAATCAAAGATCCAAAATAGGCGGGTCTCATGTTTGAACCTGATGATTTTGATTGGCAAATAATTGCTTTGCTTAATGAAGATGGTCGTATGCCCAGTGCAGAGATTGCCAGAATCCTGGGTGAAGTCTCAGCCAGAACCGTAACCAACCGGATCAATGCGTTAACTGAACACGGCATTATCAATGTTCGGGCTGTAGTAAATCCCGAGAAGGTTGGTTATGGAGTTATGGCTGATGTCTTTGTAGAGGTCGAACCGGGACGTGTTAGAGAAGTTGCAGAGATCGCTGCAAAGTTGCCCCAATCCAGTTACGTGGCCTGCTCTACGGGTGAGTGTGATGTCAGTATCTCCCTGCGGGTACGTAGTATTGAGGAACTATTTGAATTTGTCACAGATAAACTGGGAAAAATCCCCGGTGTTCGCCGCACACAGTCCTTTCTGCTCCCGGTAAAAATCAAAGACCTTGACACCTGGCTGCCGCCGGGTGTATTGGATGGAAAAGATTCTCAGGAATCAAAATAAAAATGATTTTGAACTTAGTTAATGGACTCAAGGAGGGTTTATGCCAGGTAATTTGCAGGATATTTTCCGCAGGTGCATCTAAAACAAGCAGATTTGTCTTTATAGGTTGATCAGGGTCCATGTTAACGATTTGAGCAGACTGATCTGTTACGGTTCAATGAGCCAACAGAAGTTTTTGATCAAATCACCTATTAAGGAGGAAACGATGGCACGATTAGGAAGGTATAAAATATTAACCCTTTTGGTCACATTGTTCATTGTGGCCGCATTTGTAATCGGGTGTGCTCCCCAGGAAACCGTGGATGAACCCCCGGATCAACCAGTTGCGGATGAACCTGCGGACGAACCCGCAGATGAACCCCCTGCGAAGACCAGCATCACAATTCTTATTTATGCGAATCCAGCTGAATTCCATGGGTTCAATATTGGCTCAGGCTTGGAAGAGGCAATAGGTGAGATGGTTATGCTTTCATTAGCAGAAATTGATCCTAACGGAAACTTCTACCCTGAATTGGCGACTGAGATTCCCACCCTCGAAAACGGCGGTGTGGTCATGGATGAAGAGACTTGGGTGACGACCGTTACCTGGCATCTTCGTGACGATGTCTACTGGGAAGATGGCGAGCAGGTTAACGTCGATGATGTCATTTTCACCTGGGAGGCAATGCAAGCTGCCGAAGTATGGACGGCATCAGCAGATTCAATTGAATCTTTAGAAAAGGTAGATGATTTCACACTAATTGTGACTTACGCCTGGCCAGAACCTGAATATGCAATTACCTTTGGCGGTGAAAATTTCTTCATCTATGCTGAACATTTCTGTGATGCCGAAGAAGGATACTGGACATGGAATTGTAACAGTGAACCTTTGAGCGCCGGCCCCTATGTGCTTGAAGAATGGGTCACAGATGACCACCTGACATTTGTCCGCAATGAAAATTACTACGAAGAGGGCAAACCGTACCTCGACGAAGTTATTTTCAGGGTCGTTCCCGAAGAATCGGTCAAGAGAGCGATTATGGACGAAGGCGACGCGGATGTGCACTACTGGCCTGCTGAGAACCATGCAATTTCTTACCAGGAAGAGGGCAATGGCACAAAATGGGCAGTATCGCCGACCGACCGCTGGGTAATGAAATTGTTCTTCAACACGAAGGCTTGGGGCGAAGAAGAGACACCGCATGCTTTCCTGGCTGATAAACGTGTTCGTCACGCGCTGCGTATGGCGGTTGACGTCGATACAATTATCGAGGATATCTTCCTCGGATTCGGCAAACCTGTCTGGACTGATTTCTTCCGACCTCCTTTCAATAGCTGTGGAATCCCCAGGCCAGAGTTTGATATGGCAGGCGCGGCTGCGCTTTTGAAAGAAGCCGGCTGGGAAGATACCGATGGCGATGGGGTCAATGAATGCCATGGCTGTTTGTATGCCGAAGAAGGCGACCTAATGACCGCGGAATACGTTATCTGGTCTGGCTACGGCGAAACCCTGGAATTCGCACAGCAATTTATCGCCGAGGCCTGGGCCAGTATCGGTCTTCAGACAGAACTAAGAATGGTTGAAGACGCTGTCCTGTGGGCAAGTCCAGACGAAGGCGGAACTGAGTTGGCTGGCAAGTTCGAAATCGATATGTGGGACAGTGGTTACTCCGGAGTTGATCCAACAGGCTGGCTCTGGGATTACTATTACTATGCGGAAGAAAGCGATTGGAACTTACCCAATTGGACAGGCGAGGCAGCTGAAGAAGTTGGTTACTTGATAGATGAACTCTATACGGTGGATGAAGACTATCGCATGGAAGTCTTTTGTGATATTGCCTTGATTCTCGAAGAGGAGTTACCGTATGTTGAGCTCTTTTCTACGCTCGAACAGTTTGGCCTATCAGATCGGCTGCAAGGTGTAAAACCTACAACTTTTGATATTTTGACCTGGAACGTCGCTGATTGGACAGTCACTGAGTAGATTTTTGGAAATGTTTGATTAGATTGAATTAGTGGGAGGGGTTCGAGTGTTGAACCCCTCTCCTATTCAAACCTAAAAAGGTGTGAATATGGGACAATATATCGTTCGACGTTTGCTTCAGGCCATCCCAATGTTATTAATAGTAAGTATTGTTCTTTTTGCGCTTGTAAATTTAGCACCTGGTGGACCCCTGGCCCAATATACCCGTTCGAGACGTATGACTGAGGAAAGAAGGGAGTCACTCATGCGGCAATTCGGTCTGGATAAGCCCCTGCCAGTTCAATATATTATCTGGCTGGCCGGGAATGACTGGATGGAAGTCGATACAGATGGGGATGGGGTTAAGGATAGCTATGGCACCCGCAAGGGCATTTTACGTGGGTGATTTTGGCTTTTCTTTCAAAACTCGCGAACCTGTCTTAGAGGAAATTTGGGATCGTCTACCAAACACCTTTTATTTGTTAGGGATTACGATGTTAATTACGGGACTTATAGCAATACCTATAGGCATACTATCGGCAATCAAGCAGTATTCAGCCTTTGATATTATTGCTACTACCTTATCTTTCATGGGACAAGCCATCCCAGATTTCTGGTTTGGCTTATTATTGATTCTGTTTTTTTACGGCACGCTCAACAATCCAGTTACTGGTAAAGCGCTGTTACCTTCTGGTGGTATGGCAACTATCGGAGCAGATTTCGATATTTGGGATAGAGTCAAACATCTCATCCTGCCTGTCACCATGGGCATGGTGGGTTGGGTGGCCTGGTACTCGCGCTTCCTACGCTCTAGTATGCTTGAAATAATTAATTTAGATTATATACGCACTGCGCGCGCAAAAGGGCAAAGTGAGCGAAAAGTTCTTTACAAACACGCTTTCAGAAATGCGCTCATCCCATTGATAACCATGTTTGCTTTAGATTTTCCATATATATTCACAGGCTATGTGTATGCCGAACTGATCTTCTCATGGCCTGGGATGGGTCGCTTGTATTATACCTCTGCCACTGCCCGAAATTACCCGGTCCTATTGGGGATTTTGATTATTGGCGCAGCCCTGGTAATCTTATGCAATTTATTGGCCGACATTGCCTATGCTTACTTAGATCCACGGGTTCGCTTTGATTAATCGATAGGTGCAACAAACACTATGAAAACCAACGAAAAAACACTAATTGAGCAAGAAATCAAGCCTGTAGAGACCATGGCCGCCCAGACCTGGAAGCGTTTTCGTCGCCATCCTGGCGCGATGGTTGGGATTGTGGTCATAATCTTAATGGTTCTGGCTGTGCTGATGGCCCCATTATCTCCATATGGTCCTGAAGAATCAGATATTAAGAATAGATTTCAAGCACCTTCAATAGCCCACCCCTTTGGTACCGATGGATTGGGAAGGGATGTCATGACCCGGGCTCTTTATGGTGGGCGGGTTTCTATGACCGTCGGTGTAATGGTTGTTTTAATAACGTCGATCATTGGCATTTCGGTTGGTACCGTTGCCGGTTTTTATGGCGGGTGGCTAGACAACATCCTGATGAGAATCATCGATGCCACGCTATCTTTGCCAAGTTTGCTGTTCATGATCCTGTTGAGCGCCATCTTACGTGAGGTCGATCTTCCCTTCATCAAAAGCAATAGTTTAATTACAATTGCAGTAGTCCTTGGAATCCTTTCCTGGCCAACTGTTGCTCGCCTTGTAAGGGCTGTATTTTTAACCCTGCGCGAGATGGATTATGTAACAGCTTCCCAAGCCTTGGGGGCTTCTGACCTACGGATAATGGTAGTAGAAATATTACCAAATGGTTTTGGTCCTATCATTGTCCAATCGACACTGGGGCTTGGATTAGCCATTATGTCAGAGTCTGGACTTTCATTCTTAGGGTTTGGGATTATGCCGCCCACGCCAAGTTGGGGCAATATGCTCAATAATGCGCAGGAACATCTACTTGAATATCCCTGGTTGGCTATTTTTCCCGGTTTGATGATTTTCTTTACCATCATATCGGTGAATTATATCGGCGATGGGTTAAGAGATGCATTGGATCCCTACAAGTTCCTGGCTAAAATTGATGAGTAAAAATAAAACACTCCAGAGATAAACAAGAGATAGGAGAGTTTAATTGGTAAAGGAAACTGAGCGATTTTTGTTGGAAATCAAGGGGCTGAAAACTCATTTCTTCACAGAAGATGGGATTGTCAAGGCGGTGGATGGAGTTGACTTCAATGTCAAACAAGGGGGAAATTCTGGGTTTGGTAGGTGAATCCGGCTGCGGCAAAAGCGTCACTGCATTATCGATCATGCAGCTGATCAGAAAACCGGGCAAAATTATTGAGGGCGAGATCAGGTTTGGCTCGGCCAATTTACGTGAATTATCCCTGGAAGATATCCAGGAAATTCGCGGCAACAAGATCTCTATGATCTTTCAGCAGCCCCAATCAAGTCTGAATCCGGTTTTTAGTGTCGGTGACCAATTGGCTGAAGTGTTCGAAATTCACTCGGACTTGCAAAAGGAGGAAATCTGGGATAGATCTGTTGAACTCCTGCAGGTGGTTGGCATCCCGGATCCGGAACAAAAAGCCCATGCCTACCCTCATGAGATGTCCGGTGGTCAGGCCCAGAGGGTGATGATCGCCATGGCTTTGGCCATGCAGCCCGAGCTCTTGATCGCAGATGAACCCACCACTGCCCTGGATGTCACCATCCAGGCCCAGATCCTGGATCTGATACGGGATCTGCGGAATAAAATGGGGACTACTGTGATCTTGATCACACATGACCTGGGTGTGGTGGCTGAGATGGTCGACTGGGTAGCCGTGATGTATGCCGGCCAGATCGTGGAACAAGCTGGTGTAGCTCCCTTGTTTGAAAAACCTCTTCATCCCTATACAAGGGGTTTGATCAATTCAATACCCATCCTGGGAGAGACCAAACACCGGCTGGCAGACATCGAAGGATCTGTTCCCAATCTGGTTGATTTACCGCCGGGATGTAATTTTGCCCCCCGCTGCAAGGCTCGAATTAAACATGGATTAACGATCTGTGAAGAGATCAATCCGAACTTGGATGAAATCCTGCCAAATCATGTTGTCAGATGCTGGCTTTATCACAATTTTGAGAACCATAAGGCACCCTTAAAACCATAGTTCTCTACTATAAATAAAATACTAGGTGGCTGAAAAAAACCTATGATGAAAGATATATCTGAAAATCACAACGGAGAGATGTTAGTTGTCAAGGATCTGGTGAAGTATTTCCCGGTTCGGGGAGGTGTATTCAGAAAGATAATTAACTGGGTCCAGGCGGTGGATGGGGTGAGTTTCTCGATCCGCAAAGGTGAAACCCTGGGTTTGGTTGGAGAATCCGGATGTGGGAAATCCACCATTGGCAGCACCATTCTGCATTTGCTTGAACCTACCAGTGGATCGGTCACCTTTGAAGGTCAGAACGTTTTTGAGCTTCAGAAACAGGAAATGAAGAAGCTCAGGCGGGATATGCAGATCATCTTCCAGGATCCATATGCGTCCCTTAATCCCAGGCATCTGATCAGCGATTCGATAAAAGCGGGGTTAAATATTCATAAAATCGGCACACCAGCAGAAAGAACAGAACTGGTGATGGACATCCTGCAAAAGGTTGGTCTCGAGCGGTATCACGCCCACCGCTACCCCCATGAATTCTCTGGTGGCCAGCGCCAACGGATCGGTATTGCCAGGGCGATCGCATTACAACCCAAATTCATCATTTGTGATGAACCTGTGTCTGCCCTGGATGTATCGATCCAATCCCAGGTGCTGAATTTGCTGAAGGATCTTCAGGATGAATTTGGTTTGACTTATCTATTTATCGCTCATAACCTTTCTGTTGTTGAGCATATTTCAGATCGGGTTGCAGTTATGTACCTGGGTAAGATCATCGAACTGGCAAGCAGGGATGAATTATATAGAAACCCGCTCCATCCCTACACCCAGGCATTAATGTCAGCGATTCCGATTCCAAAACCAAATCTAAAACGAGAACGCATCATTCTTAAAGGAGAAGTGCCCAGTCCTCTCGATCCACCTGCGGGATGTCGTTTTCACCCCCGCTGCTCGGTCGCCATGGATAGGTGTTCAATTGATGAGCCGAAATTCATGGAAAATACGAAGGAGCACTGGGTAGCTTGTTTTAACGTCAATCCAGATTGATCGAAGTCCCCTCATCCCGGAATTAGTTATTTCCGGGATGAGTTATTTTAGTCAAAGTACAGAGGAGATATTTTTATGCCTGTCCCGAAAGAAATTCTGTATTTGACCGAGGCCGATGTCCAAAAAACTATCACTTATGCTGAAGCTGTCGATCTGGCAGAAATAGGCATCAAGGCAGATGCTGTCGGGAAAGTCAATGGCGATAAATTCTATATGAATGTTGGGCAGAATAGTTTTGTTAAACCATTTTCTGGATATCTTGACGGAGAGGAATTAGCATTTGTCAAAACCTTCAGTTATTTCCCAATTAACCCCAAGAAATTCAACCGCCCAACCACTTCTTCGATGGTGATCCTGCTGGATGCCGAGACCGGGCTGCCGGCATGTTTGATGGAAGCTGGATTTATCACGGGGTTAAAAACGGCTGCCTCGACAGCAGTTACCACGACATATTTAGCCAATCCGGATTCTAAAGTTGTGACTATTTTCGGCGCCGGAACCCTGGGGCGATTACATTTACTTGCCCTGGCTGAGCGATTTGATCTGAAACAGGCCAACTTTATTGATATCCAGCTAGAGGCAGCCCAGGCCTGCGCAGCTGAACTTGAGCCAATATTGGGTTTTTCTGTAAATGCGGTTTCCCTGGATGATCGGGAAAATGCTGTAAAAGACTCCGACATCATTTTTACTGTTACCACAGGAAGCCAAGAGCTTGTCAAGAAAGAATGGTTAAAACCCGGGGTGTTCATAGCCAGGTTAGGATCCTATCAGGAAGTTAGTTTGGATGTGATCACAGAAGCAGATAAAGTTGTGGTGGATAGTTGGAAATACGTGAGTCCCCGAATCCCGGAAATAATCCAATTGGCCCAAGAGGGGCGGTTTGATTTTGAGGATCTTTACGCAGAATGGCCTGATATTGTTTCTGGAAGATCGCCGGGACGTGAATCAGCGGACGAAGTCATTGTGTATATTGCCCTGGGAATCTGGGGAGAATATGCCGCGATTTTACCCGAGGTTTACCGAAAGGCCAAATCCAAGGGTTTGGGTCAAAATTTACCCTGTTCCCATTCGGGATAATTTTTGGTGCCAGATCAGTACAAAGCTAATAATTGAGATTAAAACTTTTTCGAGGAGATAGATATGAGTATGCAAGGACCGAAAGGAAAAGAGTTGTTCAAGAAAGCGCTGGAGGTTATGCCTTATGGCGTAAATTCGAATTTCCGGTACTGGGGTGATGATGATACCCTGATTGCCACCAAAGGAGAAGGAACCTACGTTTATGATGCAGATGGTAAACGGTATATTGACTATCGTTTAGGATTTGGCCCGATTATTCTCGGACACGGCTATCCTGCGGTTGTTAAGAAAGTTCAGGATGCTATTGAGGGAGGTTCGGTATTTGCTTGGACTACACCTTATGAGATCGAACTTTGTGAACGCATCATTAAAATGTGCAAGGTTGATAAAGTCCGTTTGACCAATACCGGAACGGAAGCAACCATGCATGCCTTACGCATCGCCCGAGCCCACACCGGACGGGAAAAATTCATCAAGTTTGAAGGCCAATATCACGGCATGTTGGATTACTTTATGTTTAGCACCGCGTCTTCAGCTCCTGGATCCCTGGGCTCCAAGCGCAGTCCCATAAATAACCCTAACACATCCGGAATCCCTAAAGGGATAACCCAGTATGTCATTAATTTGCCATTTAATGATTTCGAAAGACTGGAAGAAACCATCGATGCCAAATGGGGGGATATTGCCGCTATTTTTGTAGAGCCAATACTGGGTAATGCGGCTAGCATCATGCCGCTGCCCGGATTCCTTGAAAAGATCAGAGAGCTATGCGACAAGTATGGGATTGTACTGGTGTTTGATGAAGTGAAAACCGGCTTCAGGATCGCTAATGGCGGCGCCCAGGAATATTTTAATATTCAGGCTGACCTGGTTACTTATGCCAAAGCTCTGGGAAATGGTTTCCCGATTGCCGCAATTGCAGGTAAAGAAGATGTGATGATGACCATCCAACCCGGAGCGATGGCCCATGGTGGTACCTACTCAGGTAACGTGGTCGGCGCCGCAGCCGGGATTGCCACACTTGAAATCCTGGAAAATGAGCCGATCATCGAAACCATCAATAAACGTGGAACATCCCTCATGAATGGGATGCGTGATATCTTGACTGAAGTGGGTATTCCACATCAGGTCATTGGAGTCCCGGCCATGTTTGGTTTGGTTCTTGGTGCTGAAGAAGAACCCCGGGATTTCCGGGATTACTTTAATGGGGATGGAGATCTCTATGAAGAACTTGCCTTAAATCTTATCCAGCGTGGTGTACAGCCTGATGGCGATGCTAGAGAACCCTGGTTCTTGTGCTATTCCCTCTCAGAAGAAGATGTCAATGACACCTTGAATATCTTCAATGATTCCATCATCGCTGCCAAAGGTTAATTGAATCGGCATTGCCGAGAACTGAGTTTTTTTTTT
>PVMK01128815.1_pt1 | contig 16487 bp, 12 predicted proteins | sample 1853481 | NCBI WGS metagenome assembly PVMK01 (sample SAMN08533507, study PRJNA380276) | Marine sediment metagenome, whole genome shotgun sequencing project.
CCGGGATAAGTTTGCCGTCATAGGCTTTGATCTCACCACTGTCGCCGTCCAGTGTCAGCTGCAGGTAACCCAGATAGGTTGCCTGGCCAAAAGTCTGCATGATTAAAGTGCCCGTTTTCTCGTTGCGAACCGGTTTCCGCGTCCCCGCGTCAGCGTGACCACCAAACAAAACATCGATTCCTTCTACCGCACCCGCCAGCGCGATATCCGCATTGATATCGCGTGCCAACCGCGGGTCGGCCTCGGCATCTGTCTGCATGGGTGCGGTGTGTCCCATATGCGTAAGCAATACGATGAGATCGACGTCATCCCGCAATTCGGCGACGGAGCGGGCGACTGCGTCTGCCGGGTCGGTTACGTCCAGCTTGTCAATGTGATGCGGCACAATCGCGGTGGCGGCCGCGTCCTGGCCCAGGATGCCTATAACGCCTATGCGAATGCCATCGCGCTCGATAATTGTGTGCGCTTGGGCGAACGGATGATCAGTATCCTTGAAAAACAGGTTCGCGCCCAGAACCGGAAATGGCGCGCGGTTTTTTTGCCAGGAAAATTTTTCTTCGCCGTAGTCGAACTCATGATTACCAATTCCCATGGCGTCATAGCCCATCGTGATCATAAATTCGAACATTAACGCGCCGTCCGTCAGGCGCGATAGCGCTCCTGTGAAAATATCGCCTGCATCGAACAGGAATACATTGGGTTCGCTCTGTCGTACTTCGCGTATCAATGTTGAGAGTTCTGCAATACCACCGATGCGCTCCATGTCATCCAACCACCACGCCGGCACCGATTCATAGGCGCTTTCGATATCGTTGGTGAATAGCAGGGTAATGACCTTGTCGTCACTGGTCTCTGGATTGCTTTGCGTGCATGCAGCAAATATCAGCAGGCTAAAAGCGGCGGCCAGGATGGGGCGATAAAGGGGCATATTTGCAGTTCCGAAACTAAGGATGGTGTGTCGTTCCAGCGTACGTTTGATCTACATTGAAAGCCAGTGCGCGGCTGCAGAGAATCGCGGCGTCTTCGTTCTCATGTCTATCTGGACGTTACAACCAAGTGTAAAAGTTTAGACTGCTGCTCCTACGGCATTTTTGCAGGAGCGGCATCTTGCCGCGATTGCGCTACGCAGGCGTGAGCTCTATCTGCAGTGACTTTGGCCCACGTACAGACAACCCACGCCTGTACTCCGGCTCATCCCCGGTCAGCCTGATGTCTGAAAAACGTCTTAGTAATGTAGTGAATACAATTTCCATATCCAGCCGCGAGAGATGATTGCCCATACAAAAATGCGCGCCACGCGAAAACGCCAAATGCCTGTTCGGCTGTCGGGTGATGTCGAAACTATCAGGGTTTTCAAATTGCTGCGGATCCCGATTGGCCGATCCATAAAGAACACCAAACCTGGTGCCCTTGCTGAAAGCCTGCCCGTTTACCTCGACATCTTCTGTGTTGTAACGATGCATAAAGGGCAGCGGAGATTCATAGCGAAACATTTCCTGTACCGCTGTGCCGATGAGAGACGGATCACGGCGCAAGAGCATCATCTGCTCCGGGAATCGCAGCAGCGCGTGCATGCCGCTGCCCATGGCATCAATCGTCGAACCATGCCCGGCCATGAGTATGAGCATGCAAGTTGATATGAATTCATCCTCATTGATCTTGCCTGCGGTCTCTGCCGCGATCAGCTGGGAAATAAGATCGTCCTGTGGCGATTTGCGGCGCTCTGCCTTTATGGCTTTCAGGTAGTCATAAAATTCCTCAGTTGTTTGTTCGGCCAAAACCTTGCGGTCATCAGAGCGATCAATGTCGAAATACTGAACGATGTTCTCAGACCAGCCGCGCAGCCGGTCACAATCCTCTGCGGGTATGCCAAGAAGTCGGCCAATGATGTGACCCGGTATGCCCGCGGCAAAATCTTCCACGAAGTCAATTTCGCTGCGACCAATAAGCTCGTCTATACGTTTGTCGACAAACTTCTGTATTTCGGATCTCAATCCCTCGATGGATACTGCAGTGAGCATACTGAAAACCTGTCGCCGCAGTCGAAGATGCACCTCTCCTTCACTATCAAGGAGGCTGAACTGCACGAATCGCGAGTGACAGGGCATGTCGTGAAAATTTTCCCGGCGCTTTTGCGCCGCGACTTGCTCCGGTGACAGGAATGATTCCGGTGTTCGCACCATGTGACGATTCATGACGACGTCAGTCACATCTGCGAACCTGGAAACCAGCCAGATATCAAAATCCGCGAAGTAGAAAAGCTGCTCGCGATTTCTGAGAACTTCGTAGGAAGCGTAGGGATCTTCTGCGAACGCCCTGGACAAGGGGTTGAATGCCCATTCGTCTTTTCCCGCAGTGGATCGCAAAGCTGATTCACTGTTGTCTTCAATTTCATTCATTGATCAAGCCCTTCAAACTGTTCAATTCAATCGGGTGGGTTCGGCATATAGTATTTCGTGAATTATTTGCCGTAACCAACAGTTCACCGCGTCCTTGTCATAGCGCTTGTGCCAGAAAAGAAAATAATTTACTGGTGGCACCCTGATTGGCAATTCTTTTTGTACGAGGGGATGTACATTTGCGAGTTCGGTAGCTGCTCTGCGTTGAATGGTCGTCATCAAATCGGAGTTGAGCAACGCGTCTGTAACATTCATAAAATATGGTGTAGCGACGCTAACAGTGCGCCTGTGGTCAAGGGCAGCAAGAGCTTCATCAATCGGGCCTACCACTGTGCCCAATGGCGAGACCATCAGATGCCGTGCCGACAGGTATTTTTTGAGTTCCAATTTCTGATGTTCGAGCGGGTGGCCTTTGCGAAACAACACTACAAAGTCGTCTGCATAAACCAGTTTTTGCTTTAGATGTTCGGGAATGTGCCAGTTTGGTGTAATGACAAGATCGACATTGCCGAACTCCAGTTGTTTTGCGGCGTAATCGCGCTCGAGAACCCTGAAAATAAGCCTGGACTGCGGCGAGTCTGTTGCAATTCTTTTGATCAGTTTCGGCAGCAGAAAGTGTTCTACTTCATCCGTGGTTGAAATGACGAGATTCCGCTCGATATCGAGCGGATCAAATTGTGTTTCGGTATCGAGGAGTTCAAATTGGTGAATGAGCGCTTTTACGCTCGGCGCCAGTGCCTCCGCCTTGCTGGTCGCCTCCATGCCACTTCCGGTCCTGACGAACAATTCATCACGAAACCAGGAGCGCATCAATTTCAGTTGTTTGCTGACTTTTGACTGAGATACGCCCAGCGTCTCCGCGGCCGCTGTAATACTGCGGTTGTCCAGAATCGCCTGGAACACCCGGAGCTCAACAAGGCTCATCTTGCTAATATTCTTATTGGGCATAATTAGTATGCATATATGTCTGTTGTGGAATAGTGTCAGGGAGCGTAGATTATTCCCGGCCACAGAGCAAATATTGCATGGCGGTCAATCGGGCTGAGGGGAACGGTATGAGCGAGAGTAAAGACAATCACAGCAATGGTTTTGTCGGTGACGTGCCGGTAGTGGCAAAGTCCGATGTCGTCGTAGTCGGCGGCGGTGCGGCAGGTATAACAGCGGCGGTGTCAGCGGCGCGCAATGGCTGTTCCGTTACCGTTCTTGAACGATATCACCACCTCGGCGGTATGGCGTCCGGTGGCATGGTGCTGGTGCTGGACGATATGGTCAACGGCAAGGAAATTACCGTCTCCGGAATCGTCGATGAATTCGTCCAGCGGATGGCAAAGGAAGGCATGGCGGTATTGCCGCCTCTGGAAGACCGCTACGCGAGTCAGGAGATGTGGCAGAAATGGTCGCGCTGGGGCGTACATGATTTTCATCAGGCAAAAAAGCCGCAGCCGATTGTCTATGCAGTCGCGTTTGATCCGGACGCCTGGAAAAGAACATCGCTGGACCTTGTTAGAGAGAACAACATCAACCTGCGACTTCACAGTTTGTTCGCGGATGCGATTGTCGAAGACGGAGTGATCAAGGGTGTTATCTGCCAGACCAAAAACGGTAGGCAGGCGATCATGGGTGACGTCATCATCGACACGACTGGTGACCTCGACGTCGCCTGCAGTGCTGGAGCGGATTTTTCCCAGGGACAATATATTGTTACGACCGTGTTTCGCCTGGCAAACGTCGACACGGACGAGGCGCAGCGGTTCGAGTATGAAGAGCCGGAGGCTTTTTCGAAGGTGAATCGCCAGGCGCGAAGAATTATTGGCGGCGCGTGGGAAATGTGGTGGTTAAAAACGCCGATCCCGGGAGTGGTCTGGTGCAATTGTCCGCACATGCCGGGTTACGATGGCATATCAGTCGAAGATCTCACCCGGGCTGAGTACGAGGGCCGGGATCGCATGATGAAACTTTTTCATTATGTGCGTGAAAACATGCCGGGCTTCGAAAAAGCCGACATGCTAGGCGCGGCGGAGCAAGTGGGAGTAAGAACGACGCGCATGCTGCGCGGTGAGTACGTCGTCACGGTGGACGATGTCGTCAGTCGTCGCTACTTCGCCGACACGGTTTGTCGCGGACGAGATTACTACACGCCATATCGCGCATTGCTGCCAACCAAAGTAGAGCAACTCATCGTTGCTGGACGACATTATTCCGCGGAACCTGATGCACAAAAACGCTCGCGGGAAATACCGCCGTGTATGGCGCAGGGCGAAGCTGCCGGTATTGCAGCGTCGCTGGCATTGCAGGAAAACATTTTGCTCCGTGATGTCGATGCAACAAAAATACAAAAAGTCATGCGCGCGCAAGGGCGCGGATCCTGGCGACATTCCATCGGCGAACGCCACTGGCGTGGAAGAGCTTGCAGAAAGCGCCTGACGAATATTCAAGGAGAAGTGAGAACAATGTCCAAATCAAACAAATTGCCACTGGATGGTATACGGATTATCGATTTTACCCAGGTAATGATGGGGCCTTGTGCCACACAAATGCTCGGGGATTTTGGCGCCGATGTGATCAAGATTGAAAACCCAAGAGGTGGTGATCTCTCGAGAAGTGCATTTGGTGCTGTCGATGAGAAGGGGCTCAACAACCCGGTTTTTTGCAGTTTGAATCGCAACAAACGTTCCATGGCGCTTGACTTGCGACAGGACAGCAACAAGGAAATCGTCTACGAACTGATTCGCGACGCGGATGTCGTTGTCAGCAATTTCAGAGCGGGCGTAATGGATCGCATAGGCTTCGGTTATGCGGCGCTAAAGAAATTGAATCCGAAGATTGTCTTCGCAAGTGGTAGTGGCTATGGGCCAAGCGGACCCTACGCGCATAAGGGCGGTCAGGATGTGCTGGCACAGGCGATGAGTGGCGTCATGATGCGCAGGGCGGATGCGTCAATCCCCTTGTCGATCTATCCGACGGCACTTTGCGATTACACCACGGGAATGCACCTGGTTCAGGCGATATTGGCTGCGCTAATCGGCGTGACAAGAACAGGCGAAGGGCAGTGCGTAGAGGTCTCCCTGTATGACTCCATGATTGCGATGCAAATGCAGGAGGCAACCTGTCACCTGTATACAGGTAAAGAGATTAACTGGGCGGAAATGCCGCTGACCGGCGCCTTCGATACCAGTGATGGCGCGCTCGTCCTGGTCGGTGCGTTCAAAGTGAACCCGCTGCAGGACATCTGCAATGTGCTGGGCATCGAGGATCTTTCTGTCGAGTACCCGGACCTGCAGGCGCAATCGGCAAACAAAGCGTATTTGCAGGAACGATTCCGCACTGAATTCGCGAAAGAATCTACTGCTCACTGGATGGAAAAACTTGAACAGGAAGACCTCCTGTGTGCACCGATCAAGGAATTGGCAGACGTGCTTGAGGATCCGCAGACTCATGTTAACGAAATGATTGCGGAGTTCGATCACCCGATTAACGGAAAAATGCAGGTTATCGCGTCCCCGATTCACTTCTCATCACTGGACACTGGAATTCGGCGAGTCCCGCCGAAACTCGGCGAGCATAATGATGAAATCCTGGCAGAGCTTGGCATCGGCAACACACCTGAGGCTGCCAGCCAGTGAGCGTCAATTTTAGCGTTAAAGATCATGTCGCACGAGTAACGATAGAACGACCTGAAAAAATGAACGCAGTTGATGCAGCGACCGCCGATCTTCTGGAAGACGCCTGGCAAAGCATCGAAGCGAACCCCGACGTGCGCGTGGTCATCCTTACCGGCAGCGGTGAAAGGGCATTCTGCGCTGGTGCCGATCTAAAAGCGGGCGGCGACGAGAAGACGGGCCTGGAGTATTGGGCGCACGCCAGGACCCGGCGGCTTCGGTGGTTTATCGTTGCGAAAATCACTGCATGTTCCGGTCATTGCCAGGGTGAATGGTGTGGCCGTTGGCGGCGGTTTCGAGATGGTGCTGGGTTGCGACATCGTGATCGCCGCGGAGCACGCAAGCTTCGGCTTGCCGGAAGCGCGAGTCGGTCGAATGCCGCTGGACGGCGGCATGATTTTGTTGCCGAGATTAATTCCCGAAAAACTGGCGATGGGAATGCTGATGACTGGCAAGCGAATTTCAGCAACAGAGGCAGAGCGATACGGGCTGGTGAATGAGGTAGTTCCGGTCGAGAAACTGGACGAAACAGTAGATGCATGGGCTGAGCAAATAGTGGAATGCGCACCGCTTTCGGTAAAGGCCATCAAGGAGTGTGTGAAAGAGACGTCAGATCTGTCAGTCAGTGAAGCACTGTCCAAAAGGTTGCCGGCACTTGTCGCCGCGCTCGAATCCGAGGATTCAGAGGAAGGCCCGCGAGCATTCCAGGAAAAACGCAAGCCTGAGTGGAAGGGCAGATAGTCTCAGTGACGCGCGGCTCTTACAGGTGACCTACGTAATCATGTCGCCATGCGAGGGCGTCAAAGACGGCTCGTGTGTCAAGGTTTGCCCGGTCGATTGCATCCACGAAGGCGAAACAATGTTTTACATCGACCCCGTCGAGTGTATCGCCTGCGGACTTTGCGAAACCATTTGCCCGGAGGATGCCATTCGGCCCATCGATGAGGTGCCGGAAGACGAGCAGAGCTATATTGAGAAGAACGCGGCATTTTTTGTAAGTGCGTGAACTTTACAAAACGAAAAACAGGACAGCCCTGTCCGTTACAGACTGACGGGCCGGAAATAGTTAGCAATAGGAGCAGTATGAATCATGTTAGAGATTAAGAACTTCATCAATGGTGAGTGGGTTGGTAGCAATAAGACCATCGATAATATCAATCCGGCGAATACCAACGATGTGATCAATAAAGCCGCGCTGGGAACTGCGGCGGACGTTGACAGTGCGGTACAAGCGGCGAGCAATGCTTTTCCGGCATGGCGGGAGTCGACACCGCAAGCGCGACATGATCTTCTGGATGCCATCGGCAACGCAATACTGGATAGAAAAGAGGAATTTGGCACGGTGCTCGCCAGGGAAGAAGGCAAGACGCTGCCCGAAGCGATCGGTGAAACCATCAGAGCTGGTCAGGTATTCAAGTTTTTCGCCGGAGAGGCGTTGCGCTGCACCGGTGACATCGTGAGCTCGGTGCGGCCAGACGTCGATATCGAGGTCACTCGTGAACCCTTAGGGGTTGTTGGAATCATAACGCCCTGGAATTTTCCGATCGCGATCCCGGCATGGAAGATGGCTCCGGCGCTGGCATTTGGCAATTGTGTGGTGTTCAAACCCGCGCCCGCAACACCCGGCACGTCCTACATCCTGGCGCAGTTGTTCGAAGAATTTGGCGGGCCACCGGGTGTGTTGAATATGGTTATGGGCGATGGTGCTGAAGTGGGCGACGCACTGGTTTCCCATAAAGATGTAGCAGCGATTTCTTTTACCGGATCTGTGAAAACCGGTCGGGGAATTATTGCCAGTTGCGCGGCGTCGCAAAAGAAAGTGCAGGTCGAAATGGGCGGCAAGAATCCCATGATCGTGATGGAGGATGCGGATCTTTCAATTGCAGTACCGGCTTGTATCAACGGCGCGTTTTTCTCTACCGGTCAACGTTGTACTGCGTCGTCCAGATTTATTGCGCATGAAAAGGTCCACGACGAGTTTGTGGCCGCTGTGCTCGAAGGTATGGAGAAGTTACGTATTGGCGATCCACTGCAGGAGACAACAGACATTGGTCCGGTGATCGATGAAAGACAATTGAATTCGAATTTGCGTTACGTAGCGCTAGCGGCGGAAGAGGGGGCGACCGTGCACGGCGGTGAGCGCCTGGAGCTTGAAAATCCAGGTTACTATCAGGCATCGGCATTGTTCACGCAGACCCGCAACGATATGCGCATCAACCAGGAAGAAATTTTCGGTCCCTGTGCTTCGGTGATCAAAGCTGCTGATTTTGACGAGGCAATTACGATCGCAAATGACGTTGAGTTCGGCCTGTCATCCGGGATATGTACGACCAGCCTTAAGTACGCGCGTGAGTTTAAGCGCCGCGCTGACGCGGGCGTGCTGATGGTGAACCTGCCGACGGCAGGCCTGGACTATCACGTCCCGTTCGGCGGACGAAAAGCGTCTGGCTATGGGCCTAAAGAACAAGGGCGATACGCAGTGGAGTTCTATACGATGGTGAAAACGGCGTACACCTATGCGTAGTTGAACGAAGACTTTTTGCACGAATAATAAAAAGAGCGCAAACCAGATGACAGAAGTCGATAAGAACAACGAAAATGGCGATCTGAATAGTACGGACGATGCGGCGAAGTATCCGAAACCGCTGTACGCGTGGTACGTCACCGTATTAATGATGTTCTTCTACATGCTGTCGTTCATGGACCGGCAGATCATCGCCGTGATGATCGAGCCTATCAAAGCGGATTTGTCTCTGTCTGACGTGCAAATCAGTCTGCTGGGCGGCATTTCTTTCGTGCTGTTCTACTCTACTGCCGGCGTTTTTGTTGGCCGGCTGGCCGACTCGCTGAACCGCCCAAAATTAATTGCATTCGGCGTATTCATCTGGAGTTTGACCACTGCCGTCAGTGGATTGGTCGGCAAGTTCTGGCATCTGCTCATTTTGAGAATGGGCGTCGGTCTCGGCGAATCGGCGCTGCTCCCGTCAACACTGTCGTTGCTGTCCGGCTATTTTCCGCCGCATCGACTAGCGACACCGACCAGCGTATTCCTGCTTGGCGCACCGATTGGAATCGGTTTGTCGTTTGCCATTGGTGGCCTGCTCTACAGTGTTGCCGTTGACGTTACCAGCGCCCCCGGCTGGCAGGACGTTATTTTCATTGGCGGTTCCGCGGCATGGAAGATGGTTCTGTTGTTCCTTGGCGTTGTGGGAATGTTGATGACCTTGCTGTTGTCGACGGTTCGAGAGCCGCGCACCCAGCAGAAAGTGGCGGCCGAAAAAAACACCAGGGGCCCGGCTAAAATCGCTGATGCGGCGACATCCGGCGAGGTAAAGGAATATACGAAGGCAAACTGGAAGGCAATCGGCGCACTATATTTCGGTATGGCACTGATTTCACTGGCTGCATATTCGCAGGCGTTTTGGGACATTACGTTTTTGACAAGAACGTATGGCTGGGATGCTTCAACCGGAAGTTTTTGGTATGGCATGGTTCAGTTGTTCGCCGGCCTCTCCGGTATGCTATTTGGCGGAATCGTTGCGGACAAGCTGACCAAGCGTGGCGTAACTGGCGCGAGTGCCATCATGGTTATTATCGGTGCCGGATTCGCCGCGCCATTCAGTTTTATGTATCCACTAATGGGATCTGCGGCAGGTGCACTCTGGTTGATGGTACTGGCAATTTTCGGTAGCAACATGTGCTTCGCTTGTGCAGCATCGGCGTTACAGCGAATGTTCCCGGCGACAATGCTGGGCCTGGCCGCTGGAGTATATTTCTTCATTTCAAACGCAGTGGGTATCGGCATTGGACCCACTTTGGTGGCAGCAATCACGGACTACTCGTTTGAAGACCCGGACATGATCAGGTATTCACTTTCAATGGTCGGTGGCGTTTCGCGAGCCCTTGCATTCGTGCTGTTTCTCGTCGGTCTCAAATACTATCGGGATTTGATGCTGCGGCTTGAGGTTAGTAAAAAAGGGAGCGCCCCCGACTCTAGCGGCGAGGCAGCCAAAGTTTGACGAATCGGGAAATCGAAAAGTAAATTCAAAGCGTGGCCGCAAGATTTTGCAGCACGGAGAAATTATCAGGCGAAAAGGTAGTTTGGGGGGCAACTCAATCGCCCGCTGGGCGGGCTCCTACATATCTAATTAGCAACTGTAGGAGCCCGCCCAGCGGGCGAAATGCGTTAATGATGGAACTTCGCGCAACAGCACTTGCGGAAGTCTATTCAGCCTGTCCTGAATCTATTGCAGGTCGATAGTCATGACCATCGGCCAATGGTCGGAGACGCCCGTGCCAGCTGGCAGGTTGAAACGCGCTGGCGTGCCATTGTCGCGAACCTGATCGCTGATCCGGTTTGCAATATGCGTCGAATTTTCGCGTAGTTGCCACGTTGTAGGCGCGCTACTGTCCCTGGCCGGTGACCACAGAATCATGTCAAGGAAAGACCAGCTGTCATCCCGCGCGTAGTAGCTCGTTCCCTTGCAGTCGCCGCAGCCAGCATCATGTGCAACCGTCCAGTACGGTCTGGCGAATCGATCCAGCATGTTCTTCTTGCGATCCTCAGTGGACGTCGTATTGAAGTCGCCAGCGGCAAAAGCGGATCGGTCGGCAGGCAGCGCGGCGCGAAGTTTATTGAGTTGATTGTAGGCCGCGATGCGCATTTCCGTGGGGTGATAGGGCGCCGGAAAATGAACTGCGTATCCGGTCAATACGGATCCATCCGGCAGTTGAAAATCTGCCTGCAGGATGCCGCGCGTATCCCGATCACGCTCCGGGAAATCATCCGCAAATGAAATGGCATGCAGCTGCGGCGATGCTGCGGTCGCAAATCGGCTCAGGAACGCAACATCAATTCCTCTTTCATCCTGGCCTTCGATCAGAATGGCAGGACGATAGCCGGCAGCGGAAAGGTAATCATTACGCAAGTGCTCGAGGATGTTCATATTCTCAACCTCCTGCAGCGCGATTATGTCCGGACCCCGGCCATCTGCGATCTGTAAAATTACTTTGGCAATTGATGAAAGTTTTCTGTCGACGATTTCGTCGCTCCAATCCCAGTTAAGGCACTGGTCGCGCCAGCGCGGGACGTCGACTTCGGCGCAGGCGGCTTTGTGCTGGTCAGTTTGTTTGTCGCCAATGGCCAGGTATGCCTTGTCATCTTTGCCGGGGTCATCGACATTGTCGAACAGGTTTTCGACGTTAAAGGTCATAATTGTCACGCTTTGCGTGGCTGCAATGCCCGTTGTCGCCGGACGTTGTTCATGTTCGCAGGATGCGAGTAGCAGTGCTGCGATCACTAAAGACGTTTGTCGGGTTCTATTCATCAGTCTGTCCTGGACCTTGCTGCAACTGCAGGCGCAGTAACGGCGCATTTCGTTTTTCGGTGGTCACATAAACTTGTTCACCGGCGTCGTCGAAAATGACGGACTCCGCTTCCCGATATTCTCCCAGGTTGTATCGCAGCGGTGCTGATTGCAGGGCCGTGAACCAGTCTTGCTGGTCGCGCCTGGAAAAATAGTAAACCGCTTTGTAAGTCAGGATGACAGCGGCATCGGCGGCGGCGGAAAAATCGATTGAGTTTGGTTGCCAATGCCAGTTTTTGTCAGGCAGTGCCCGTTCCAGATCATAGGCTGTCGGTTGCGGGATGCTATCGATTTCTCCGATTTTTGTTGCTATCAATAGTCCATCGGAGGGCGGATGAAGTGGTATGGAGTACATAACGGCAGGAATATCGCGCTTCGTGAGAATCAGGATCTCTTCGTTCACTGCGTCGAAAGCAATCGATTCGGCATCTCGCGGCCCGTCCGGGTACATGAACGATATTCGGCGCTGAACCGTCGTTGTGCCGGACTGGAGTTGGTCTGCTCCAGGTTCCGTCACGATATACAGTGTGTATTCATCGCGCCTGGCATTGTTATCGCCTATGTCGGCGACAATCAGCCAGAATTGCCCGTTTTCCTCAAAGGTGGCCAGGTCTTCCCAATCAATGTTCCGGGAGTTTTCGAGCAATACAGAGCCGAGGTCAGTGCCGTCCAGGCCGATGGCATGCAACTGTGGCAGCGAGCCGCCGTCGTTGATGACCCAGAATCGATCGTCAATGGAGGAGCGTGCCAGTCCGCTGGCTTCACTGATCGTTGGGTTTTCAAGATAACCGGCGACGACAAACTGCGTCTCAGCGATTTCAATGGCGTCATTCGCTCCCTCGCAGCCAGCAAGAAGTAATGCCGGCAGCAGCACAAACTGAGAGAGACTTCGTAGCGACATGAATCGGGGCTCTGCTATGCGCAAACTTTAGTTGCAGAGCTCGTAGTACTTGCAGATGAAACGGCGGGTTTGCGGCATCGTACCCAGTTTTGTAGTGCCGGATTTCCTGATGCCGCGCTCATAGGCGCTGATTTTTTTCTCAAAACTATTGAGCAGGTCCTGCTTTACATCAGGTGAGACGAAGGCGTGCTGTAGTGAATTCCGACTCAGCTGTTTTACCTCATCCCATGACAGGTTGAATTCTTTCACTGCGACGTAAAATTCATCCGTCATGGTTGAGTCCCACATGCCCCGGTCATCGGTCGAAAGCGCAACCGGTATGCCGATTCGCAGGTACTCCGGAAAAGGGTGCTGTGAATAGTCAGTCACATAATTAAGCAGGAGGTTGCTGATAAGGTTGATCTCAACCAGGTACGGCCCGTGTCGCATCAGGCGCATCGTGTCATCGTCAGTGATCAGGTTGAGACCGTGGCCGATACGGTCGGCCCCCAACAGCAGGGTGTCCCGGACATGGTAATTCGGTTCATCCACCTCGCCAGCATGAATCGACAGGTTTACGCCACTGTATTGCCGGCGCAGGTCGCGTATTGTCTCCAGGAAGCGGGCCGGATGTCCCCTGTCATCATCTTCGCGGCCAACCATGTTAACGGCGACAAACAGGTCGCTGTTTTCATGTACAAACTTGTAGATTCGTCTCAGGTTATCTTCCGCATTTGGCAGGAAGCGCAACAAGGAAATGTGAAAGCGAACGGTTACGCCCGTAGCAAGGGCGTCTTTTTGCTGCAGACGCTGGCGAAGAATATCGGCTGTCTCCTCCGCGGTGAGTATGCTGCCGTCCGCATTACGCATGCCACGCACGGCAACCTGCGATTCGAGATAGCTGACGCCTTCGTCGCCGAACGCCTGCATGTTGCGGTACAGCAGCTCGGCCTGAATCCAGGGATTACGGACGAGTGCGAACAGTCGTTGCCAGTGCGTGCCGAAAAACTCATCACGACCTTCGTAGGGCTTGTCGAGACGTATGCTTTCCAGCCAGCCGGACTTTCTCTTTTTCGTTCAGATCCGCAAGTGGTTTGTATTCCTGCTTCTGACAGTCGCTCAGATTTTCGTACTGAGTCCGACATGATATTGCGGAACATCAGGAAATAGGCCAGTCCGCCAAACTCGTTACTACCGTAGTCAACACAATTTTCGATGCGCACCTTGGTGTAGTACTGATAGCCGCGTTCCTTTTGTGCAAGCGCTATCTCGTACCACCACTCGGAATAGGACGCGCCCGACAGGTGATTGTGCAGGTCACCGCCCTTGGGCATGTAATACAGGGTCCTGTACAAGTCCGCTTCATTGCCTGCCGCTTGAGATCGTCGAACCAGTCGGCGGAGGCAGGGGCCGCCTGCAGGAGCAACAACACGAGAGCAGGGAAAATGGTCTTGGTCATAGTCAGAACTCGTAATAAATCAGAAGCAGGCATCAAGACGTGCTCACCCGTCGGCGGTAACAGTGTGGCAGCAATTGTGCAGAGTCAAGATTTCCGGCAGCTGCGGCCTGCTACAATTCGGCATCTGAATTCGGAATGGAGATGAATGTTGTCCAAAATCAAGCGCAGCTACGGGCTGGCGACTATGGTGAACCACTACGAGGAGCATGATCATCCGTTGCACTCGCATGTCATGCCCGTTTACCAGACCTCCAGCTTTGGCTTCAAGGATATGCAGGAAGCGGAAGAAACTTTCTCGGGCCTGAACAAGGAAAATTTCGTCTATACACGGGGACGAAATCCCAACGCTATTTCGCTGGCGAAAAAAATCGCGATGCTCGAAGGTATAGACCTGATTCGCGATGAGCCTGATAAGGAGCCCGAAGAAATCGTCGGGGCTCATTGTGCTGCATCCGGAATGGGTGCTATCGCCGCGATGGTCTTTTCCCTGCTGAAGTCAGGTGACCATATTGTCACGCATACGAGTTTGTACAGCGGTACCCACAAACTCTTTACAGAGATCTGCCCCAGGATGGGCATCACCGTCAGCATCATCGATTCGGTGGACGCAGCGGTCTGGCAGAAGACCCTGGAGGACAATCCCGCGACACGTCTTGTCTATGTGGAGACGCCTTCCAATCCCAGGATCGAATTGTATGACCTCAGTGCGCTGGCCACCCTGGCGCACGACCACGACGCCTGGATCGCTGTGGATAACACCGCGGCGACGCCGTATCACCAGCGCCCGCTGACGTTGGGTTGCGACCTGGTTATTCACTCATCGACCAAGTTTCTGAATGGTCATGGCGTGGCGCTTGGCGGGGTGGTGGTCAGTCGTCATCCGGAGTTCGTCGATTTCTGGGGCCAGTTAGGACAAACGGCGATGGAGTTTGGCGCGACACCAAGTCCTTCGGATTGCTGGCTTACCAGTATGGGGCTGAAAACATTTGTGTTGCGGATGGAGCGGCACGCAGCAAACGCAATGGCGGTAGCGCAGTTCCTTGAAGGACACGCGAAGATTCGCGAAGTGCTTTATCCGGGTCTCGCGTCTAACCCGTTTCACGAGCTGGCGAAGCGGCAGATGTTGAATGGTTTTGGCAGTTTCATGTCGTTTGAGGTGGCTGGAGACAAAGGCGCGGCACATCGTCTGATCGAGGCGCTGAGCCTGCCAACCATCGCCATCAGCTTTGGCAGCACGGACAGCGTCATTCAAATTCCAGCCAGCATGACGCACTCCGGAATCACTGCGGCGGACAGGGCCAGCGCTGGTATTTCCGATAACCTGGTGCGTTTTTGTGTCGGCATTGAGGATATCGACGATGTTCTGGATGACTTTGACCAGGCGCTTGGCGCGGTCTGACAGCGAAAGGAAGAATTGATTTGTACAAAGACAGTTACGATCTTGAGCTTAGCTGTGCGAGTGAAGCGGCGCTGCAGGCTTATCTGGCAGGCATCGAAATTTCCAAGGGATTCGATGCCCCCGGGATCACCGAGTTGACAGAAGCCACGACTCAGGATGAAGAGTTTGCCCTGGCCCATGCTGCGCTCGCGAGGCAATTTCAGATTCACGGCTTTGCGAGTGAGGCAAAGGAACATTCGGCCAGATCTATCGCGCTGAAGGCGAATGCGACACCACGTGAGCAGTCCGCGATTGACGTAGCCGCTGCAGCCGCTGCATTCAATCCTGCGGTACTTGGAATGGCCCGGCGCCATGTTGACGATTACCCGCAGGATTTATTCGTGCTGTCCTATATTGTGGGACCGTTTGGTTTGCTGGCGTTCTCCGGCGAGCACGACTGGCGCACACAGAGCATGGCGCTGTTGCAGGAGACGAAAGCAGCGTATCCGGATGATGACTGGTGGCATTTGACCGCGCGTTCATACGCGGGTGCAGAAATTGGTGACTTAAAACAGGCGCGTGACGATGGCGAGCGGGCGTGGTCACTTCGCGAAACTGGCAATTGTGCGCATTCCCTTGCGCATGTGCATTTCGAAGCCGGCGTCCTTGACGAGGGTGCCGCCTTTATCAATGACTGGGATGCGGTTCATGGCGACACTTCCGACATGCGCCATCACTTGCTCTGGCATCTGGTATTGCTTGGGCGTGAGGGCGGTGCGAGTCCCGAAAAATTGATGCAGATGTACGAACGCGAGCTCGACGCCGACATAAGTGATCCAATGCCGCTCACTACGTTTAGTGACAATGCAGCGCTGCTGTGGCGCTGCAAACTATCTGGAATTGAAGTACCGGAAAAACTTGGCCAGGACCTGGTGCGTTATGCAGATGCTCATTATCCGGATTGTGGTTTCGCGTTCGCCGATATTCATCGCGTGATGTCGGTGGCGATTCTGGACAATCACGACCAGCGACAAGAGCTCATTGATGAGCTGGATCGCCTGTCACAGGTGCGCGACACTGAGCTCGACCGCTGCATGCTGCAGTTTGCGAAAGGATTTAATGCGTTCGCGGATGATGATTATGCTGCTGCGGTAACGTTGCTGGAACCGGTTTTGTCAGGCAGCGTATTGCTCGGCGGCAGCAACCCGCAGCGCCGTATTGTTGAAGAGACATTCCTGGCGGCGTGCACGCTCGCGGGCTAGTAATAAAGGGAGCCCCCCGGCTCTGCCGGGGAGGCAGCCAAAGTCAATCGCTCGCCGGGCGGGCTCCTACAGTTGCTAATTAGA
>PVMK01171062.1_pt1 | contig 16483 bp, 14 predicted proteins | sample 1853481 | NCBI WGS metagenome assembly PVMK01 (sample SAMN08533507, study PRJNA380276) | Marine sediment metagenome, whole genome shotgun sequencing project.
AAGACGAAGAGCATCGATTTGAAGGATGCTAATTCACAGATAAAGGTCCTCAGCGGGATGTTGCCTATTTGTTCTTCCTGCAAGAAGATAAGGGATGACAAAGGGTATTGGCAGCAAATAGAAGGCTACATTGCCAAGCATTCTGAAGCAGTGTTTTCACACGGAATCTGTCCCTCATGCACGACGAAACTGTATCCGAATCTCGATGAGTGAGGGCTGACCCTGTCTCGTCGATCCCCTATGTGTGCTACGGGTAGGGGTACTTCCCCTGACCAGGGGATTGTATGTGCTGACCCGACTGTGGTAGTGATAGTCCTCGCGCCATGGACGCTTGCAGACGAGAGAGACCAACATGAAACCACCAGCCGGACAATCAACCATCCGCCCCATAAAGGGCATCGTGACGAAGCTAACCGTCTCGACCTACGAGGCCGACGAGATCTCCGACGAGTTCGCCCAGGCCATCATCGAGCACCTCGAGCACCGGGGACAGCTCCCCCGGCGCACGATATCGATGGTCAACTTCTCGGTGGGGATCCAGCCGGCCAGCTGGAACGTGACGGTCGGCAAGGATAGATTCGACTGCCATGTGCTGGGCGACTCGATGGAGATCCGGAGGGTGAGAGATGACAAATCTTGAGCAGCCAAAATTCCGAACATTCGTGTTTGAGGATGATCCTGTCATCCGCGGTTTGCTGGAGAAGTTACTCCACCGGCGAGAGCACGAGGTGTTTGCCTTCTCATCGCCTGCAGAATCCCCTCACCATGAATGTCCGAAGTGCATATGCCCCAGCGGAGAAGTGTGTGCAGACTTCATCATCACCGACATTCAAATGCCGCATGCCACTGGCCTGGAATTTATTATGCACCAGAAAGAAAGAGGCTGCCATTGCCAGAACTACGCTATTGTGTCAGGAAGATGGACCGATGAGAGGATGTCACTGGCGCGTGAGCTGGGGTGCTTTATCCTGACAAAGCCTTTTGACATCAGCCTGGCGCTGAAATGGTTCGAGGACAGCGAGATGAAGATTGACCCTGAGAGGAAGCTCAACAACTGGTTTCAGGAAAAGCTGGAGAAGAAGCTGTGATTGCGTGGCGCTGGTGATTTATTGTCCGTATCGTTTGAAGATCTCAATCCTGACCGGACAACTACAATAATAACTATAACCGTATGAAACTTTGAAGTTGCAGAGATTAAGTTCGTCAGAGCAAATGAAGATTATGTCAGAATATTCGACGCGTTGTTTAACTGAGCAATTGAGGGGCGCTCCTATCCGCCAGAAAGAGCAACCATGATTCCGAACCCTCGTGTTTGGTGATGACCTGACGATCTGCGGTGGCGCGGGAGATTTATTTTCCGTATCGTTTGAAGATCTCAATCCTGACCGCACAACTACAGATATAGCCACTACCGAATGGAAATTTGAAGTTGCAGAGATTAAGTTCGTCAGAGCAAATGAAGATTATGTCAGAATATTCGACGCGTTGTTTAACTGAGCAGAGAGGATGTTTGACGTCTTTCAGGCAGGCGTTATCCTTGCCACATTTGGTGGCCCGTTTGACAATGCTGTCATCAATTATGTAGCGCATAACCTCTTAAATTGATCCCAATCTAATAATCATACCATGAAAGTTTCGCTGATGAGGGGAGGAGGACGATATTCTGAGAATTAAGCCGCTCTGCAGGTGGCACTCACGCCAAGGCAGGAATTGAACACCGGGCGCGCACTACTCGGCCGCTCAATCTTTAGAGGTCTTAAGGAACGAGCGAACTTCTTCTGTCAGATAACGGCGGAATATGTCCTGGTCACCGTGGATCAGCCTCCAGACTTCCGGCAGTTCTTTCTTCTCGGTCGGGACCTCGTCGTAGTACTCGATCAGGGTGAGTGACTTCGGGCGGACTCTCAGTCTGGTGATGTAGTCCCGGTTCTCGGGGGCCTGGACATTCACGGTTTGCCATTGAAGTTGGCCGTCGGCGATCTCGGCGACAAAAGTCTCACGGAGTACCTCTCCTGAGCGTTCCTCGATGAGGAGGCAGGTGGCGCAGCGGATGGTGGTGTGGAAGTAATAGGCAACCACCTGCCGTTGCGGTTCGGCCGAAAGGATCCTGGACGGAAATAGAATCAAAATGGCAGCGAGAATTGCCGCGTATCCTGAAAAGCGTTTTCTTGCGGACGATCCTTTCGCAGTCATAATAAGTCCTCCTTCAGGGCATCAGGTAGAGCATGTACAGTCCTCCGAGAAGCAGGAGCACCCCGCAGGCCTTTCTCAACAGCTCCGGTCCGCGCGATCTCTACCCCCCAGCTGAGTATAACGCGGGACCTTGCCGGCCGATATGCCGGCGGTGGCGATGACAGCGCAGTGGCCAAGCCCGAAGGCGCCCACCGTTTCTTTCCGTCGCTCCAGCGAAGATTTGGCCGGCACTTCTTTCTCCTTCCGCTTTGCCATAGCACGCTTCGGCAGTTCCCGGGGAGAAGACTTCTTCCGCGGGGCCATCAGAGCGACCTCGAGGGGCGAGTGTCCTGGAGCTGAAATGAAATGATAGCGTTCAGGGCGGGTATTGATTCGGGCGGTGGATCTATGCAGAAAGTTCTAAAATCGTCCAACATGCCCAGCCAATTTCCTGTTTTCACCCCTTCGGCCAGAATGTCTAAGGGTATTCTGTAAGTAAACCAAGGATTTCCGTTCTTCAGGGGCTGACCCCGCTTTCCACCACCGCCAGACGCTCCGTCAGCTTCTCGATCAGTTCCCTCTGCCCGGTGATCCGGCTCTCCTGCTCCTTGAGTCGCCCATTGAGCTGCTCGACGTAGATGTGGGCCTTTTCAAGCTCCTCGAGAATCCCCCGGCGGTGGGATCCCGTCTCCACGACCTCGAGGCCGTTTTCGTCCACCCTTGCTTTCGGCACCCCGGCCAGATGTTTCTCCGCCCATGTGCAGTGACGTGTCAATCGCCTGAAGAGGTCAGCGGCGCATCTCCTGCCCAGAGATTGACGCCCTGGCCGGGAAACGTCCCCCGCGAGGCTCATAAATCGCTCAGGACCGTTTTCTCTCCCGGGGAGGGGTTGGACAGGTCGGATTCCTTGACGGTCTTGACAGGACCAGACGCGTGGTCTAAATACGTGGCATGAGTACTGTCACAGGACATTTTCAAGGGATGTCGGCCGGTTGTGCACAGAGGAAATTCCTGTGGGCCACCATGTCGCTGTTAGTAATGACATTGAGTATCCACGGCCCTCTTTATGCCGGGCAAGCCCAGTTCGGGCATCTTGGGGTTGCCGATGGCCTGTCGCAATCGGTGGTGTTGTGCATCCTGCAGGATAGTCAGGGCTTCATGTGGTTCTGTACGGAAGACGGGTTGAATAAATATGATGGCTACGACTTTACTGTCTACAGGCATGAGTCGGATAACCCCAATAGTCTGAGCAGCAGTCATGTATGGGCCCTTTATGAAGAAAAGGATACACACATATTATGGATTGCCACGAGCAATGGCCTGGACAAATTTGACTTGCAAACCGGGCAATTTGTGCATTATCGCCATGATGAAAGCGATCCCCACAGCCTGAGCGATAATGATGTCAGGGCAATTCACGAAGACCAAACCGGGACATTGTGGATTGCGACCTGGAGGGGGGGGCTGAATACATTCGACAGGGAAACCGAACGCTTTACGCGGTATCAACATGATCCGAACGATCCATCAAGTTTGAGCAACAATACCGTGCTTTGGGGGAATTCTGTTTATGAAGACTCCGCAGGGACGTTGTGGATTGGTACCGGTGGCGGCGGCTTTAACAAATTTGATCGGGCAACGGGCGGTTTTGTCTCGTATCAGCATGATGAAAACAACTCCAATAGTGTGAACAGCAACTATGTTGGGACATTTGCTTCCGGGAAAGATCCGAATGTGTTGTGGATTGGTTCTGCCGGCGGGCTCAACAAATTTGACCCGGCCACCGAAACCTTTGTGAATTATCCTGAATTTGAGGGATTGGTGGTAGCGGATATTTTTCTGGATCATGCCGGCAATCTATGGCTTGGTACTTTAGATGGACTGTATCAGTTTGATGAAGACACCGAAACCGTTCTTGCTCATTATCCACACGATCCCAACAATCCGGAAGGATTAGCCCACAATGAACTGAACACCATCTATCAGGATCGGACCGGTATTTTGTGGATTGGTACCTGGGGCAGTGGTATCAGCACGTTGGGTCATTCGAAAAAGTTCGTGAACTATCAGCACCGTCCGAATGATCCCAACAGCTTAAGTTCCGCACTTGCTGGTAGCTTTGCAATGGATAACGATGGTAACTTGTGGGTCGCAGGAGGAGTCGGTCTCGACAAACTTGACCTCCAAACCGACATCTTTACACATTATGCCCATGATCCGAATGATCCCAATAGTCTATTCACCAACCTTGTCACCGGAATTACCCAAGGCCGGGATGGAATCTTGTGGGTCAGCACTAGAGATGGGCTGGGTAAATTTGATCCTCAAATCGAAACATTTGGGCAGTATCAGCATGAGTCCAATAATCCAAACAGTCTATTACAAAATGATTTAGAAGACTCCTTTATGGATAGTACAGGCATGTTATGGATCAGTTCCTGGACATTTGGAACTTGTACATTTGATCCAAAGAGTGAAACGTTCGTGCACTATCTGCATGATCCTGGCAACCCAAAAAGTATCAGCAGTAACCTGGTTCTTGTTTTTTTTGAAGATAGGCAAGGCACGCTTTGGCTGGGCACAGATGCAGGTCTGGACAGGTTTGATCGCGACACTGATACCTTTACCCACTATCAACACCATGAGAATGATCCAAATAGCTTAAGTCGTGGCAGCGTGTATTCAATCTATGAAGACGGGGACGGCTTTTTATGGATTGGTATGCTGAGCGGTGGGTTAAATAAATTCAACCCGGCCACCGGCACCTTTCGCCGGTATAACCAGGCCAATAGCGGGCTCCCGAATGATACCGTCAATTGTATTTTAGGGGACGACCAAGGTTATCTCTGGCTGACCACAAATGATGGAGTGTCGAAATTTGATCCGGACAGGTCGATATTGAAAAATTACAATGTGGGCGATGGATTGCCGGGCAATGACTTTATCAACGGTACTTGCATTGAAACGTCTCGCGGGGAATTGATATTTGGCACGTATTCGAATGGCTTTACGCTCTTTAACCCGGACGACATACAGGATTCATTGCCTGTTTTTCCAGTGGTGTTCACAGACTTTCAGCTTTTTGACAAACCTGTTGATTCCATAGGTGAAGATTCTCCGCTGACGAGCCACGTCAATTTTGTCAAGGAGATCACGTTATCTCATGAACAGGATGTCTTCACCTTGAGATTTGCGGCTTTACAGTATCACAACCCGGGAAAACACCGGTACCGCTACAAGATGGAAGGGGTTGATCAGGATTGGGTCGAGGTCGCGAGTGACAATCGTTCAGTCAGATATACCAGTTTAGACCCTGGTGGATACGTCTTCACAGTGAAGGCCGGCAATCATGACGGGGTGTGGGATGAAGAAGGCAGATCTGTCGCCATTAATGTGCTCCCGCCCTGGTGGCACACATGGTGGGCGTATTTGCTGTATCTGCTCACAACTGTCGGCATGGTCCTGGGATATATTCGCTGGCGCCTCGGTGCAACAGAGGCGCAAAAGCATCAATTGGAAATTCAAGTAGCGGAGCGAACACAAAAACTTGAATTTGAGAGAGAAAAAGCTGAGGTAGCCAATCAAGCGAAAAGTGTTTTTCTGGCCAACATGAGCCATGAATTGCGCACCCCCCTTAATTCCGTTTTAGGGTTTGCTCAGTTGATCGCCAGAAATCCGAACGTTCCCAGTGAAGAGCGAGATAATCTCGGCATTATTGAACGCAGCGGTGAACATCTCCTCGCCCTTATCAACCAGGTGCTCAACCTGTCTAAAATCGAAGCCGGGCGCATCACTCTGAACGAGGAAAATTTCAATCTGCATAACCTGTTACATGATGTCCGCGACATGTGTTCCATCAGGGCCGGCAAAAAGAACCTGCAGCTTGTTTTTGATCGAGATGAGGGTGTCCCGCGATACGTTCACGCGGATGAAATGAAACTCCGGGAAGTGCTCATCAATCTGATCGGTAATGCGATCAAGTTTACGGAAACAGGAAGCGTGACCATAAAAGCAAGAAAGACGGAACCCGAATCAACGTCTCAACCTTCCGTCTTCAAGCTGCATTTCGATGTCGCCGATACCGGTCCCGGCATTGCCCCGGAGGAGATGGCCCACGTGTTCGATGCCTTTGGACAGACCGCGACCGGGCGACAGGTGCAGGAAGGAGCCGGGCTGGGCCTGCCGATCAGCCGCAAGTTCGTTCAAATGATGGGCGGCGATATAGAGGTGACAAGCGAGGTGGGGCAAGGCACGACCGTCAGCATTGAGATTCAGGCGCGACCAGTGGATGCGGCTGACATGGCACCGGCAATGCCAACCCGTCGAGTGGTCGCCCTGGAGCCGGGACAGCCTCGCTACCGGATGCTGATCGTGGATGATATAAGAGATAATCGGCTGTTTCTCGTCAAGCTGCTTAGTCCTTTTGGTTTTGATCTGCGTGAAGCGGAAAACGGGCAGGAAGCGATTGACATCTGGAAGTCCTGGAACCCCCATCTGATCTGGCTGGATATTCGGATGCCGGTTCTGGATGGGTACGAAGTCATAAAGAGAATCCGGCAGGGAAGAGCTCGCGTTTCCGACTTACCCGAAGCGAAAATCATCGCGGTGACCGCCAGCAGTTTCGATGAGGACCGCACGGCGATACTGTCAGCCGGATGTGATGACTTTGTGAAGAAACCTCTTCACGAGCAAGATATTATTGGCGCGCTCCACACGCATCTTGGCATCCGCTTTCTGTATGAGGATATACTGCCGGTGGAAGTCGACATGCCACCGACTGGAGAGAAAGGCAAGCTGATACGCGAGGCGTTGGCAGCGCTGCCTGCGGATGTGCTGGACATGCTGGAGCAGGGAGCGCTTAGTTGTGATGCGCAGCAGCTTTCCGAAGTGATGGACCGGATTCGCGACCATGATGCGAAACTTGCCGGTGTCCTGGAGCGATTGTCAGAGGGTTATCGGTATGATGAAATTCTGGCGCTGCTTAAAAAGGCGGGCCCTGGCGCTTCTTCCTGAACCCTCAGGGAAATGCGATACAAGATAGAGGGAGCGCCGCCTCCACGATCACCGTTTCAGCAGTTCAGTGGAAACGATAATGGCGCGAGAAACCTGCGTAGTAGAAAGGAGAACAGATGAATAACAGACTTATTGCCGTCGCCGCGGCCCTGCTTGTGTTCCTTTCCGCCGCCCTGCCGGCCACGGCCGCCCTGGAGTGGTCCGTCGTCGGCGAGTGGAACCTCGAGGGGCCTCCGGTAGATGTCGCCTTATCACAGGATGGAGCCAGAACCTTTGTCCTCCTCGAGGGGGGGCTGGTCATCGTCTACGGGGCGAGGGGAACCGTGGAGGAGCGGCTCACCCTGGATTTCGACGCCGACGGCATCGCCCTTTCGCCGACGGGCGACCGGCTCTATGCAACCAGCGGCCCGGAGAAGAAGGTTCGCGTCATCAGTCTCGACTACATCCAGGAGTTCAGTCTCGAGGGCTCGCCCTCCAAGGGCCGTGAGGGGGCGACCGTCGCGGTGGCGGTCTTCAGCGACTTCCAGTGACCCTACTGCGCGAGGCTCGTGCCTCAACTCGAGCAGGTGCTCGAGAAGTATCCGAAGCAGGTGAAGCTGGTATTCAAGAACTTTCCCCTGAGGAACCACAAGATGGCCCGTCCCGCGGCCATCGCCGCGCTGGCGGCGGGGGAGCAGGGAAAATTCTGGGAGTATCACGACAGTCTGTTCGAGAATTACAACAAGATCGACGAAGCGCTGCTCAAGACAATCGCCGGCAAGATCGGCCTCGACGTGGAGCGCTTCGAGAAGGACCGGCAGAAAAAGGACCTCGCTCAGCTCGTGACGCGGGACCTCGCCGAGGGCCAGAGGGCGGGCGTCCGGGGGACTCCCACCATCTTCGTCAACGGGAAGCTGCTGAAGGACCGGAGCCTGCCGGGCTTCTCGAGAATGATAGACCGTGAGCTCGGAGCGCCGGGGCGACCGCCGACGCGGATGCCGGCAAAGACCCGCTGAAAGAGACGCTTACAAGAGGTATTTCAGCCGCCGCCACAGGAGAGGCGGGTGCCTTTTTCAGGGAAGCTGCCGTGCCGTGCTTGTTGAAAAGGACGCTTGCCTCATGCTTCGGGGAGAAACTTTTTCGCCGTGGCCTTGTCCTCGCTCAGGCCGGCCAGAGCTTGCCTGATGATTACCCGGCCCTTTCTCCATACCTGCGCCCTCCACTCATCAACTGCGGGATAAAACGCCTCCAACAGGTCAGCCTTGATCCTCCGGGCGTCGGGATGCTCCGCACCGCCGTGGTGGTGCAGCCAGTTTTCGGTGCGGAGCGCGCGAAAAACTTTCCTTGCCGGGTAGGTCCCGAACTCGAGGCTGACGGCAGTGACCTCGGCGCCGGACAGCATCCCGGGAAGAGCCAGCTTCACGGACCCGCGGATGTCGACAGAGACGGAGTCGGCCGCCCTGGTGGTCTTTGCCAGGTCTCCCCACCAAGACCGTGCGCGCCGGCAGGGGGGGGAGTTGTGTGCTTCGTTCAGTATGATCTCGGCCCCGCCGAAGGGCCCGAGGCCGGTGTGGATCTCGACGGCCGCTACGCGCTCCGCCCTCGACAGGTAGCGGCCGACAATCGCCCGCAAAGTCCGGTTCGACCATGTCTCGGAAAGCCCGCCGTAGAACAGGCCGTCCGGATCGGTATGCTGACCAAGCGTTACCGCTTCCTTCAGGGCGGCTTTCCCGTGTTTCACGCGATACCACATCAGCTCAAGAAACGAACTGACATTCGCAAGGAAGAAGATGGACGCGGGAGAGATGGCTCCCTTGAGTTCCTCGTACCGCAGGTTTCTCTTGTATGGCCGTGAGTGATCGACGAAATTGCGGTTCAGGTCGACGTTGTCCTCATTGAAGCGGCGGCGGTGGGCGAAGCCGTAAGGATTGAGGGCGTGAATCATGAGAACGCTCACGTCCTCATCCAGATGCCCGGCGATCCCCTCCCGCAGAAGCCCGGTCTGAATGGCCGAACCGGCAAAGCCCTCGACGCCGTGTGTTCCCGATATGAGCAGCAGAACCGATTTCGCGTCCCTGGGGCCGACGAGACTCACGTCGGTGAAAAGGGCTTCGCCGCCGGGGCCTGTTCGAGGATTTTCAAAGCTTTCGACGATCGCTCCGGCGGCGCGGGACGCTTCGAGGAACTTCTCCCTCGCCTCCTTGTAGTCTGATGAAAAATGCTTTCCGGCACCATCATTGGCCGGGCCGCCTGCCGGTTGACATCCTTGTCCCACCGCCGTTGCGCCGATCACGCCACCGAGGAGGCAGATGGCTGAAGTTCGGGCCCTCATCACTCCCTCGAAATGAGCCGTATCTGGTCTACGATCCGAAATTCGGCCCACGACTCGCAGATCATTGTCGAACCGTCGACGTTGACGGGAAAAAGCTGCTTGCCGTCGGGAGTGATCCTGAGGCTCTCTCCAAGACGGTAGGTCTCGAAGCCAAAGGCCTGCGGGTTCTCGAGGATCGACGCGTTCCAGGCGTGCCTGAACTGGCCGGGAAGCCTGAGCATACCCCGGTCGCGGATGGCGAAGAGATGGAAACATCCCGATCCGAGGGGGGAGGACCGGGCGAAAGGCAGGTCGGGTCCGAGATCGCCGTTGACGATGATCATTGCCTGGTACCTCCCCCGGGCGACGTCGTCTCCGTCGACGGAGAGGCTCCATGTTTCGCGCCGCCCCGCGAGGTTCCGCAGGGACTTCTCCAGGGAGGCGAGAGAGGCGCCGAAGAAGAAGGGTCCGAGGTCGCCGAAGAGCTGGCTGAGAACGCCCTTGTAGTACTTGGTGAAGCGGTTTTCGGTGTAGTGGGGGATGCGGCCGAAGATCCCGGCGCCGCCGTAGCCGGCGAAGTGCCGCGGTACGCCGCCAGGCTTTCCGCTGCGGGCGGCGATGATGTCGCAGGGAACGGTGCGCCCGGCTGCAAGAGAGGCGGCGAAGACTTTTACAGCCTCCTCGATCTCGTCGGGCATGCCGAGGGCCTTGCCGATCAAATCGGCGGACCCCTTGCGGAGAAAGCCGAGGGTAACCTCCCCGAGACCGACGCCTGAGTCGATGCACCCTTCGAGGACGCTGTTGAAGGTGCCCGATCCCCCGGCGGAGATGATGACTCTCGATCCCTTTCGCAGAAGATCGCCCGTCAGGGCCCGGGCGGCGGCGTGGCTGTCCACGCTGTGAACGGCGGCGTCGTTGCGGCCGAGCGACCGGAAGAGGGGCTCAATGCGTTCGATCTTGCCCCAGTCACTGATGGAGCCGGACATGGTGGTGGCGACTACCTCGATCCCGCCGTCACTCACGCTCCGCTCCTCCTTTGCGGCTCTCGTCGATGAAGATCATCGTGGACCCGGCGATGGAGTCGATCTTGTCGCGGCCGTCCATGATCTTCAACGGAATGCCGAAGTCCTTCTCTACGACCCGGCACACCTGAAGGTACCCATCTCGGAGCTTGGCCAGTTTCTCCACCGTCTCGTGGACCTGCCGTTTCTCGCCGCGCTTCCGGATTCTCTCCACGGAAACGGCCGGTTCGACGTCGAGCATGACGACGGCATCGGGAAGGGTCAGGTGTGCCAGCCCTGTCCGTTTCAGGGCGGCAAGTTCAGGGAAGTGCGTGCGCAGGGGATCGCCGCGGTCGAGGCTTTCTCCCCGGCCGCTCAGGAGCAGCAGCGCGCTGCGGCAGGCGGCGGCGTCGAAGTGCTCCGGCTTGTAGACGTTGGCCCAGCCGACGAGGTTGAGAAGCGGGCAGCCATCGAGGACAAGAAACTCGGGGGCGTACCAGCGCTTCGCGCCCGACATGACGTGGTCCCGCAGGAGCAGTTCGGCCAGCTTCGGCGCCTTGTAGTGTTTCAGAGATCGGGCCGTCTTGGCGTACTGCCCGACGGCACAGCGCAGTATCTCGCTGGGCAGGGGCTGCATCTCCATAAGCCGGCCGTCGACGTAGAACTCGAGCCGGTCGGTTACCAGGCAGACAGGCAAGTTCTCTGCCAGGCGCTGCGCGATCTCCCGCGAGAGAGTGCTCTTGCCCGAGCCGTCGATGCCGAGAATGGCTATCGTGAAGGCTGGATTACGGCGGCCGCGACGGCGGTGCCTGATGGAAGTCGCCGACCGGGAGAGTTCGCGGATCAGACCTTCGAGAGCCGCGGTGAAGTCGCGGCGGTCTCCGGAGAAGACCTGGGGCGGCCCCACCGTTACCTCGCTGCACAGGGGAAGGGGAAGGCGGGAGGTCTTCGGCAGGGCCCGCTCGGGGCCGCAGAGAAAGACGGGGACGACGGGTATCTCGGGGTGCTCCGCTGTCAGCCGCCCGACGCCGCTCTTGAACCGGCCGATCTCGCCCGGGCGGCCGCGCGTGCCCTCGGGGAAGATGATGACGTTGTGCCCCTCGTCGAGCATTTTCTGCATTCCGCCGAGGGCGTCCTGCTCGGCCTCTCCACGGACCACCCAGATCGGCCGGAAGAGGTGATCGACCGCCCAGAGAAGGGTCTTCGACTTCTCAAAGTACTCCCGGGCCGCTACCGGGTGGGTCCGGGGGACATGGCTCAGGGGGAGAATGCTGAAGAGGAGGAAGACGTCCAGGTGGCTGTTGTGGTTGGCGATGAGGATGTACTGTCCGAGCTCGCGAAGGTTTTCGGTGCCCTCGGCGCTGATGCCGAAGACGAGGCGCACGAAGGGCCGTATCAGCAACAGGTGGATGAGGGCGAGAGGGGAGAAGGTGACGGAGGGCACTTTCATGTCGCGAAGTACCTCGCGTAGTGAAAGACAACGGGGGCGGCGAAGAGCATGGAACTGCTGCTGTTGATGAGACGGCCCCGCCGGAGGGTCTCGTAGTCGTGGGCGATGCCCAGGTCCGCCTCTATGTAGACCATGGTGTAGCGCCCCGCCGCCACCGCCAGGGGAAGAAACACCCCGATAACGAGGGCGTGTTGCCGGGGGATTCCCGCCCAGGCCGCCAGCGAGAAGAAGAGGGCTGCTGTGAGGGGGGTGCAGACCACGTACCTCAGGACACTGCCCCGCCAGGGGTGCCTCTCATACGATGCCAGTTGGAAGGCCACCCCGTCGCAGATGGCGACGTTGATCACCAGCAGGGCGGCGAGCCAGGTGGAGGTGAACATCAGGTACCCGACGTGGCCGGCACAATAGACGAGCAGGAAGAGCCCGAAGTCGATGGCGCCCACCGAAAAGACGGTTCCCTCCGCTTCGCTGCCCCCGAGGGCCACCAGCAGGGGAATGACGAGAAAGGTGAGGATCGGGATGGTGATGATGAACATGCTGTAGAAGTCGATCGAGATGAGCCAGGTCATGAAGGGAATGACTGAATAGGCCCCCAGGATTCCCCAGCGGTCTTGGAGCCGGATGTCAAGGAGGGAGAAGTACTCGCGCAGCGCGACAAAGCAGACTGCCGCCAGAATCCACACCGCGGCGGTAAATGAGAAGAGCTCGGCGGCACTGAAGACCAGGAAGTACACCCACAGGTATTGCAGGTAGGCCTCGACGCGGGCGGGGATGCACACGGACTTCCTGATGAGGGAGAAGACGGAGAGCACCCCGAAAATAACGTACAGAAGCGTCGCGGGCATATTGAGAGCCGCCATGATGTCTTCCCCCCTCAGGGCGCCTGCCGGTAAGGCGAGTCTACACGAGAGGCGATCGAAGATGCAAACAGGGCAAGGGTCTGCCCGAAAATCTACTCTTCCAGCAGGGTGGCGACGGAGGCGTTCTTCACGACCGACTCTATTCCCTTCTTGCAGCCGGCCTTGGTCTTGTAGGCCTGACCTGACGCAGGAGCAGTTCGATGTTCTTTCGCGTCCACTCCTTTGCTTCTCGGTAGCAGTGAAACTCCCTCTCCCGGACCCGGAAGTCCCGGCCGTGCACGACCCGCCGGCCGTTCTTTCCGGGCCGGACGGGGATTGCCGCGTGGAGCATTTCGTGGTGGACGAGGGCCTCGACGACAGATGCGGGGACGAATTCGGCGTCCAGGGCGGGGTTGATGCGGATGAGGTTCTGCTCCTTCCGGTAGCTGCCGAGACGTATCGACCGGCGGCGCCGGCGGGCGGAGTGCCGCCCCCAGGTGATGGCGGCCGTTACGGCACCTTCGAAACAGTCCCTGTTGATCCGGTCGAAGATCGCCCCGAGGTGAAAGTGGCGCCCGGCCTGCCTGATCGCGGGGATCTTTCGCGATTGGACCGGGGGAAGGCTTCGGCTCCCGAGGCACCTCTCCAGCAGACCGGCAAGACGGGCTCTCACGTCGACGAGCACTCCTTCAGCAGGGCGAGAAACTCGTCGCCGTAGCGGGCCAGCTTCTTGCGGCCGACTCCCGAGACCTGGAGGAACTCCTCCTCGCTTCGCGGGCGGAGGCGCACCATGTCGAGGAGGGAGGCGTCGCTGAAGACGATGAAGGCCGGCCCCCCGGTGCGGTCGGCGATTTCCTTGCGCAGGACTTTGAGACGGAGAAAGAGCTCTTCGTCCTCCCCCACGGGGGCGGCTGGACGGAACTCTTTCCGTGGCGACGTTTTCCGGCGACCCCTTCGGGAGGGGGGAGGGCCGGCCGCGGCAATGACGTCGGCGCGGCCGCAGACGTCACAGGACTCGCCGCAGGGCTCCATCGTCTCGCCGAAGTACGCCGCCAGCTGCTGATGGCGGCACCGGGTGCGGTCGGCGAAGCGGAACATTTCCCGCACCCGGGAGCGGTGCCAGTCGGCCACCTCCCCCTCGACCTCGTCGGCGAAGCGGTCGTAGCTGATCACGTCCGCCCAGGAGTAGAAGAGGACGCAGTCGCTCGCGACGCCGTCTCTGCCGGCCCGGCCGATCTCCTGGTAGTAGGCCTCGAGAGACTTCGGCATGTCCCGGTGGATGACGAAGCGGACGTTTGACTTGTCGATGCCCATCCCGAAGGCGATCGTGGCCACGATGACCTCGGCCTCGTCGTGCCGGAAGGCCTCGTGGACGGTGTCGCGCCTGGCCGGTTCCATGCCGGCGTGATAGGCGAGGGCCCGCACGCCGCGGTCGCGGAGAAACTCGGCCGTCGACTCCACCGACTTGCGGGAGAGACAGTAGACGATGCCGCTTTCACCCTCCCGGGCGAGTATGAGCCCGAGGATCGACTGCCTGAGGTTCAAGGATCTTCCCCCCTCGACGGCGCCTTTGCGGTAGGCGTGAATGTGAAGGTTGGAGCGGAAGAAGCTGCCCCGGAAGAGGGCCGGCGACTCCATCGCCAGCTGGCCGGCGATGTCGCCGGTGACCTCCGCCGTCGCCGTGGCGGTGAGGGCGAGGATCGGGACGGAGGCCGGGGCGCGGCCGAAACGGGTCTTGAGGCCGGCGAGGTTGCGGTAGGCCGGCCGGAAGTCGTGACCCCACTGGCTGATGCAGTGCGCCTCGTCAACGGCGATGAGCGCCAGGTCGATCTGGGAGAGGGCCGCGCCGACGGAGGCCTCGAGCCCCTCGGGGGAGGCGTAGACCAGCTCGAAGGCGCCCTCGCGCAGGCCCCGGACCCGTTTCCTCCTCTCCTCCGCCGTGAGGCTCGAGTTCAGGAAGGTCGCCCTGACGCCCACCTCCTCCATGGCGTCCACCTGATCCTTCATGAGCGCGATCAGGGGGGAGATCACGAGGGTGACCCCGCCGAGGATCCTCGCGGGGATCTGGTAGGTAAGGGATTTTCCGGCTCCCGTGGGCATCACGCCCACGCAGTCCCTCCCGGCGAGAACGGCCTCTATGATCTCCTTCTGGCCGGGCCGGAAGGAGTGGTAGCCGAAGACGGTCCGCATAACTTCCTTGGGGGAGCGCAGCGCGGCGGAGATCTCTTTGAGCGTCGCCAGGATGGCGGCGCTGAACCACTGCGGCTTCTCGCGGTAGAGGGCGCGCAGGGCGGAGAGGCGCCGGGCGCAGAGGCACGGGTCCCCCCCCTCAAGGAGATCGGCCAGTCCGGCGGCTTCGCGGGCGATCTCTTCGGGGGAGGCAAGCGGCTTCGCGGGAATTGATCTGATATCACTCACAGGAGGGTTGGGGGATCTGGTGCTATCGCCTGCCGCCGCCCTTCTTCTGGATCTTCGCCCAGGTGTCCCTGAGGGTCACGGTGCGGTTGAAGACGGGGGCGCCGGCGGCGGAGTCGTGGTCGACGCAGAAGTAGCCCTGCCGTTCGAACTGGTAGCGCTCTCCCGGCTGTGCCGCGGCGAGGCTCGGCTCGACCAGGCAGGAGTCGAGGACTTCCAGGGACGCGGGGTTGAGAAGGTCGGTGAAGTCCTTCCCCTCCTCCCCCCCCTCGGGGTCCGCGGTGGTGAAGAGGCTGTCGTAGAGCCGCACTTCCGCCTTGATCGCGTGCTCCGCCGAGACCCAGTGGAGGGTGGCCTTCACCTTTCTCCCGTCGGGGGCGTCGCCGCCCCTCGTCGCCGGGTCGTAGGTGCACCGCAGTTCCACGATCGCGCCGTTCTCGTCCTTGACGGCCTCGCGGCAGGTGATGAAGTAGGCGTAGCGGAGCCGCACCTCCCTCCCCGGGGCGAGGCGGAAGAACTTTTTCGGCGGATCCTCCCGGAAGTCCTCCTGCTCGATGTAGAGGACGCGGGAGAAGGGGACCTTGCGGGTGCCCATCCCCTCGTCTTCGGGATTGTTGATCGCCTCCAGTTCGTCGACCTGCCCCTCCGGGTAGTTCTCGATGACGACCTTCAGGGGACGCAGCACCCCCATTACCCGGGGGGCGCGCCGGTTCAAATCCTCGCGGATGAAGTACTCGAGGAGGGACATCGCCACCTGGCTTTCCCTCTTGGCGACGCCGATGCGCTCGCAGAAGCGCCGGATCGCCTCGGGTGTGTATCCCCGCCGGCGGAGGCCGCTGATCGTCGGCATCCTCGGGTCGTCCCAGCGGTTGACGAGCTGCTCGTTGACGAGGCGCTGGAGCTTGCGCTTGCTGAGAACGGTGTGGCTGAGGTTGAGGCGGGCGAATTCGATCTGGCGGGGGTGGCACTTTGTCTCCAGCTCGTCGAGGACCCAGTCGTAGAGGGGGCGGTGATCCTCGAACTCGAGGGTGCACAGGGAATGGGTGATCCCCTCGATGGCGTCGGAGAGGCAGTGGGTGTAGTCGTACATCGGGTAGATGCACCACTTGTCGCCGGTGCGGTGGTGGGGCGCCTTCAGGATGCGGTAGAGGACGGGATCGCGCATGTTGAGGTTCCCCGAGGCCATGTCGATCTTCGCCCGGAGGGTGCGGGCGCCGTTTTCGAACTCGCCGCCCTTCATGCGGGCGAAGAGGTCGAGGTTCTCCGCAACGGAGCGGTCGCGCCAGGGGCTCTCCCTCCCCGG
>PVMK01172185.1_pt1 | contig 16483 bp, 28 predicted proteins | sample 1853481 | NCBI WGS metagenome assembly PVMK01 (sample SAMN08533507, study PRJNA380276) | Marine sediment metagenome, whole genome shotgun sequencing project.
GCAGTTTCATAATATTAGCAGTAGTGTAGCGAGAACGGGAAAATACTCCAAATGTTCTGCTAGAATAGTATGGAGAAAGGACTTAAATTGACCGCTCCTATTAAATTTGGTACCGATGGCTGGCGGGGAATCATCGCCGATGATTTCACCTTTGAAAACGTGAGGGTATGTGCCCAGAGCGTAGCCGATTACCTTAACGGTGCTGGGCTTGCTCACAGGGGCCTGGTCGTGGGCTATGATACCAGGTTTGCCTCCGAGGACTTCGCTGCAGCTGCTGCCGAGGTAGTCGCCGCTAACGGGATCAGGGTTTACCTTTGCCAACAGGCTACCCCTATACCGATAATTGGCTATGCCATCCTGATGCAGCAGGCCGGGGGCGCGATTGTCATTACTGCAAGCCACAATGCGGCATCCTGGAATGGCTTCAAGTACAAGCTGGAGAATGCCAGCAGCGCTTCTCCAGAGGTTGTCGCCGAGCTGGAGAGGCATATCTCTCGTATTCAGGCTGGCGGCACTGTTAAGCAGATGCCACTGGATCAGGCTTTAAAGGAGGGAATAGTTACGCATTTCGACCCTTCCCCCACATACATGCAGCATATAGGAGAGTTGGTTGACCTGGAAAGGCTGCGCCACAGTGGCCTCAAGGTAATAGTGGACTCGATGTATGGGGCAGGGATAGGATATTTACGTAGCATCCTAAGCGGGGGTACGATACAGGTTACGGAGATACATGGCAAGCGAAATCCGTTATTCCCCGGACTACAACCCGAGCCTATAGCCTCAAACTTAGGTGAGCTTTCCGTGATGGTGAAAGAAGATGGTGCCAGCGTAGGTCTAGCTACAGATGGTGACGCCGACCGCATCGGTATAATGGATGAGCGGGGTGAATTTCTTACTACCCTTCAGGTCTTTGCTTTACTTGCCCTCTATCTTTTGGAGGTTTGCGAAAAACGCGGCGCGATCGTCAAGACGATAACACAGACAGGCATGCTCTATCGATTGGGAGAGCTTTACGGGGTACCGGTCTATGAAACTCCCGTGGGTTTCAAATACGTGGCCCCAAAGATGCTTGCCGAGGATGCCCTGATCGGAGGTGAAGAGAGCGGCGGCTTTGCCTACCGCGGCCACATACCGGAACGTGATGGCATTCTCTCCGGCCTCCTCTTTCTTGACCTGATGGTCAGGAAACAAAAAAGCCCGTCTCAACTGCTGGAATACCTATATAGTAAGGTGGGCCCCCACTATTACAAGCGCATTGACATCGATTTCCCCGCCAGTGAAAGAGAGGTAATCACCCATCGCCTTAACATGAGCAGGCCTGGCTATATCGATAACACTGCGGTCACCGGGATAGAGACAAGCGATGGCTTCCGCTTCCTGCTAGCGGATCGAAACTGGCTGTTAATACGCTTTTCTGGAACTGAACCCATCCTTCGCGTCTATGCCGAGAGCGACAGCGTTGCCCGGGTTGATGGATTTCTCGAAGCGGGAAGAGAAATGGCGGGTGTTTAGATTATGTCGAGTCTGGATACCGCAGAAGTCTATAATAAGTTTGATCCCTCCAATATGATAGGCCGCATTGGTGAATTGCCGCAACAGTGTAAAAAGGCGTGGCAGTCTGCACTCGATATACCGCTGCCCTCCGATTATTGCAATGTAGATAAGGTGATAATCCTGGGGATGGGAGGGTCCGCTATAGGTGGCGACCTGGTACAAACAATGACTTCAGAGGAAGGTAATATTTCAGTCCTGGTTAATCGTGATTATAATTTACCCCAATCGGTCGATGAGAATACCCTGGTCATCGCTTCCAGCTATTCTGGTAATACAGAAGAAACCCTCTCCGCCTTCTCCCAGGCGCTCCAAACACCCGCAAAGAAACTGGCCATTACTACCGGGGGAAGGTTGCAAGCCCTCTCTGCAGAGAAAGGCATTCCCGTATATACCTTCCACTATGATGCGGAGCCACGCGCCGCCTTCGGGTACAGCTTTTTTTCACTCCTGGCAATTTTCCGAAAACTAGGTTTTATAGCTCTCGAGGAGCATGAAGTGGATGAAACGATAATGGTTCTTGAAAAGCTATCGAATGAATTTGATAAGTGTGCCTCGCTCCAAGGTAACCAGGCTAAGCAGCTAGCAACCAGGCTTTGGGGGCATTTGGTAGTTATATATGGGGCGGGTATACTCTCCAAGGTTGCCTACCGCTGGAAGACCCAGCTCAATGAGTGTAGCAAGGTCTGGGCTTTCGCTGAATACTTTCCCGAGCTGAATCATAATGCTGTAGTTGGCTATAGATTCCCCTCATGGCTTAATCAAAAGACCTTTGTGGTCATGCTATATTCTTCTTCGCTTTATTCACGTATCCTATCACGCTATGAGGCCACCGGCGAGCTTCTCAAAGACGCCGGGGTAACTCATGAATTGGTGGAGGCTAAGGGTAAGAGCCCATTGAGCCAGATGATGAGCGCGGTCATCCTTGGTGATTATGTTAGCTACTATTTAGCCCTGTTGAATGATATTGATCCATCCCCCGTAACAGCCATCGATTATCTGAAGGGAAGGCTCGCTGAGGCCGACACTTATTGAAAAAACACAAGTATTTATGTTGAAAGGGGCATAGGTATGGATTTTAAATTCACTCCAGAAGAAGAAGCCTTTCGTCAGGAGGTGCGACGATTTATAAAGGAGGAGCTTCCGCCGATGCCGGGAGATTTGGGAACACTGGAGTCCGAGTTTGACCCCCAGAACTTTGAATTTACCAAGCAGGTAGCAAAGAAGCTAGGGGGACAAGAAATGGCTGGCAATGAACTGGCCCAAAGAGTATGGCGGGCTTGAGGCTTCTCCAATTGAGAACATGATATTTAAAGAGGAGGCAACTTATCACCAGGTCCCCGGCATCGACATGGGTGTTGGCGGAATAACCTGGGTTGGCCCCACCCTTCTTATTCTGGGTAATGAGGACCAGAAGAGGGAACACCTGCCACCACTCGCCGCGGGGGAGAAATGGTGGTGCACTATGTATAGCGAGCCAGGGGCTGGCTCGGACATGTCTAATGTGATGTGCCGTGCTGTACTCCAGGGAGATGAATATATCATCAATGGGCAGAAGGTATGGACCAGCGCGGCTCATATTGCCGATTGGGGCTGGATGCTGGTCAAGACCGATCCCGATGCCCCCAAGAAGCACCATGGCATCAGCCTCCTCCTTGTCGATATGAAGACACCGGGAATCACTGTACGCCCCCTGCTAAACATGGCCGGTCATCTCTTTTTCAACGAGGTATTCTTCGACAATGTGCACGTCCCAAAAAGGAACTTGATAGGAGAGGAGAACCGCGGCTGGTATTATACTATGATTGCCATGGCTTTCGAGAGAACCATGGGCGTTGTGTTCGCTGCCGGTGCCCAGCGACTCCTCGATGAGTTGGTAGGGTTTGCCAAGGGAACCATAGTAAATGGACTTCCCCTAAGTAAAAATCCCTCTATTAGACAGAACCTGGCAGATCTGGCCATTGAGGTCGAGATTGCTCGCGTGATAGGCTATCGTATTGTTTCGCAGCAGATAAAAGGTGAACTACCTGGCTATGAAGCTCCTATGATTAAGGTATTCGCCTCTGAAACCCTTCAGCGAATGACTGATGTGGGAACCCAAATAATGGGTCTCTATGGGCAGCTGTGGCTCGGCTCTAAATGGGCTCCCCTCCACGGGATGATGGCGGATACGTATATGAACTCAGCTGGTATGCTCATAGCGGCAGGTACCTCGGAGATACTGCGCAATATAATTGCCGAGAGAGGACTGGGGTTGCCAAGGAGTGGCTGATATTTTATCTCTTGGTATATTGCTTTGCTTTACGGGCACGGACCAGACCATACTTCTTCCGTTCCTTCATTCGGGGGTCACGGGTAAGTAGCCCATAAATGCGTAGTTGCGGAATCAGGTTTCTATCAGACACTACCAGGGCGCGGGCAATACCATGTCGAATAGCACCAGCCTGCCCGGCGTAGCCACCCCCGGTTACCTTAATGCTAATACTGAACCTTTCAAGGTTATCGGTCACCACCAGCGGCTCAAGGATGGCCTTCCTAAACCTTTCCTGAAGTATTACTTCCTCATAAGGCTGGCCATTAACCACAATTGCGCCTGCTCCCGGATACAGCCTAACCCGAGCTACGGCGTTCTTCCTTCTGCCTGTGGCATATAAGTAGCTTTTTTCGTTCAACTACGCCCCCTTCTCCGTACTTCCTGCACTTTGACCATCTACTCCATCGGACTTCCCAACCTGAGCCTGATGGGGATGCATATCTCCCTGATAGATCTTGAGTCTCTTCATCATAGCACGTCCCTGCCGATTGTGGGGCAGCATTCCCTTCACCGCAGATTCGATCACTCTTGTGGGGTGAGTCTCCATCATTCTGGCAAAGGTGGTGCTCTTAAGCCCCCCGGGGTAATTGGAATGACGATAGTACATTTTCTGCTGTGCCTTTTTACCTGTCACTCTAACCTTTGCCGCATTTACCACAATAACGTAGTCTCCAGTGTTAAGGTGATAGGTATATATAGGCTTATGTTTACCCAAGAGTAATATGGCTACCTCAGATGCCAGCCGACCCAGGATCTTTCCCGAGGCATCGAAAACATGCCATTGGGGCACGAGATCTGCGGATTTGGTGCTATAGGTTTTCATTGCATACCACCAGGGTAATTAACATTCAATAAACACAGTCCCGTGTGCCGGCAGTGTAGGCCCCGCTATAGCAGGCTCTTTTGACATTAAAATCTCTTCAAAGTCTGTCACGTCACTCTTTCCCACTCCTACTTTTACCAGTGATCCCATGGTACGTCGTACCTGATGCGTTAAGAAGGAATTGGCCTGTATATGGCAGCTAACTAAATCGCCCTCTCTATCCACCATCGCCCGGTAAACGGTGCGCACTGTATTCTTTCTACCGTTAAGCGAAGTGGCAAAGGGCGCGAAATCATGTGTGCCCAATATGGCCTGGAATGCCTCGTTCATCGCTTCAATCTCCAGAGTCCTGGGTACAAAATGGCTACTCCGCCGCATGAGTGGAGAAGGTGTGGAGCTATTCCAAATATAGTAGCAATACTCCCTACTCAAAGCATCTCTCCTGGGATCGAAATCATCGTCTACCGAAAAAGCATCCCTAACCGCAATATCATCCGGCAGGTAGTGGTTCATCGCCCGTGCGATGGTTTTCGGAGGAAGCTGTGAATCAGTTCGAAAGGCAACAACCTGTCCCTTAGCATGCACTCCCTGATCCGTGCGGCCAGCATATGAAATGCGAATCTCCTCACCAGTAACTGCCATCAATACACGCTCAAGCTCGCCCTGAATAGTGGGCTCACTTGTCTGAATCTGAAATCCATGATATCTGGTGCCTTCATATTCAACAATGAGGGCAATCTTCATTATTTCTCCATCAATTCCAGCTGCGCCATGGACGCGTTATCGCCTAGGCGAGGCCCCAGTTTTGTTATCCTGGAATAGCCGCCAGGACGCTGGGCATATCTAGGGGCAATCTCATTAAATACTTTTTCCACTACTTTCATATCGGTTATAAAAGCGATAGCCTGGCGGCGGTTATGCAGAGTTCCGCCCTTACCCAGGGTTATCATCTTATCCGCCATGCCCTGCACCTCTTTCGCTTTGGCTTCAGTGGTCACGATCTTTCCATATCTTAAGAGGTCAGTAACCAGGTTCCGGTACATCGCAACCCGGTGACCTGTCGGCCTGGATAACGTCCGACCAGCAATATGGTGTCTCATTGATTAAGAATCCTCCGCTGGTCCATTTTCATCGCACTCCCCTTCATCAATCTCAGCGTCCTTGGCTGGTTCATCCTCCACCTGTCCCACATCGTCTTTCTCATCCTCCTCAGAAATAAAACCCCTTTCCTTTAGCTGCCCATTCACTTCATCAAGTGTCCTCTGCCCAAAATTCTTTATATTAAGCAATTCCCTATCGGTCTTCTCAAATAGCTCTCCCACTTTGGTAACCCCAGCTCTCTTTAAGCAGTTCGCTGTGCGCACAGAAAGCCCAAGCTGTTCAATAGGCATATTATACTGCTCCAAAGGTATGGGCAAGCGAGGCTGTTTCTCCCCTACCCTCAGCGAGACTCTTGCGAGCTCATAAAAAAGCTGGAATTGTTCCATTAACAGATGAGCGCTCTGACTCACTGCTTCAACTGGTGATATTGTGCCGTCAGTCCACACATCCAGGATAAGCCTCTCATAGCTGAGTTGTCCCACGTTGATGTTCTCGATACTATAGTTAACCTTACGTACTGGGGTAAAGACAGCGTCGAGGGGAAGCACCCCAATGGGAAGTCCTTCCTCTTGCTCTGCAGACCGATAGCCCTGGCTTGCAGGTCGATATCCCTTATCCTGTTCTACACTGAACTCCACGAACAGCTTGGCCTCGGGGGAATCCAGGATGGCCAAGTGGTGCTCCGGATTCACCACCTCGAACTCGGCTGAGATATCAAGGTCACCGGCCAAAACGCTACCCTCGCCTTCAGCTCTCAGTGTGAGTTTACCTTCACCGGATGTGAGAGAGCGAAGCCTAATTGCCTTGATATTCAGGAGAAAATCTATTACATCCTCCCTCATATAAGGTATAGTGGAGAACTCATGCTGCACTCCATCAATCTTGACCCAAGTTACCGCAGCACCTTTAAGGGAGCTGAGGAGCGTTCGTCGCAGGGCATTGCCCATAGTAATGCCAGATCCCCTCTCGAGAGGCTCGGTGACAAATTGGCCATATTTATCAGATATTGCCGCACATTCTATTTGGGGTATCAGCACGTCAGACAAGTGATTACCTCCAACAAACTATCTCGAATAATACTCAACGATTACTTTCTCATCTATCTTATGATCGATTTCATTGCGGTTAGGAGATGCCATAACGCGACCGGAGAGCTTATCGTGATCCAGGCTAAGCCACTCAGGAACTATCTTACCCGAGATCTGTTCAGTCATTATCTCATAGTATTTCGTTCTGGTACCCCTTTCCTGCCACGCTATTACATCATCCACCTTAACTAGGCATGAGGGTATATCCGTTTTGCGCCCATTCAAATTAATATGCCCATGGCACACTATTTGTCGAGCTTGTCTTCTAGAATCGGCAAAGCCAAGTCGAAAGACCACGTTATCGAGCCTCATCTCCAGAATCTGCAGCAGGTTTTCGCCGGTGACCCCGGTCCTCTTCCCAGCCTCAGCGAAATGCTTGCGAAACTGCCTTTCCATTATTCCATAGGTATGTCTCGCCTTCTGTTTCTCCCTTAGCTGGAGAGCGCGATCAGATATTTTCCGGCGCTGGGGCCGCCCCCGGCCTGGGGGTAGACTACGTTTATCTACAGCACACATTCTGCTGGTGCACCGCTCCCCTTTCAGCATAAGCTTCTCACCCTGCCGCCGGCAAAGCCGACAGACCGGTCCTACATACCGAGCCAATTTACAACCTCACTCTTTCTCCCCGATGTGATCAAAGGCCATCGTGTAGTCACCACCATGAACGTTCTACTCATACCCTCCTTCGCTTTCTCGGACGGCAGCCGTTGTGAGGAATAGGAGTTACATCCCTGATTCCCGTGACTGTGAGCCCCGATGATTGTAGAGAGCGGATAGCCGCTTCACGCCCGCTCCCCGGCCCCTTCACATAGACCTCAACCTGCCTTAGCCCATGCTCCATCCCTTTCCTTGCAGTCTGTTCCGCAGCAAGCTGGGCCGCATAGGGAGTTCCCTTACGCGATCCTTTAAAACCAGCGGTGCCTGAACTCCCCCAGGCAATGGTATTGCCCGAGACATCTGTAAGGGTGATGACGGTATTATTGAATGTGGATTGGATATAGGCACGCCCTTTTGGAACGGCCTTTCTTTCCCTTTTTTTAATTCGTGTTACTTTCTTCTTATCTGCCATAGTCCTTCTCTACTTCCTAGTTATGGAGCGGCGGCGCCCGGCAACAGTCTTGCGGGCCCCTTTTCTAGCCCGAGCATTGGTTTTCGTGCGCTGCCCATGAACAGGCAACCCACGGCGATGCCTGATGCCGCGATAGCTACCGATCTCGATGAGTCTCTTAATATTGAGATTGACCTTACGCCTTAGTTCCCCTTCTACCTCATATTCGTGATCGATAGCCTCCCTAATCTGGCTCACCTCCCCCTCACTGAGATCACTAATCTTCGTACCAGGGTCGATTCCCGTTTGCGCCAGTATTTTCTGGCTTACGTGTCGTCCAATACCATAGATGGCACATAATCCAATCTCGACACGTTTATTCTTGGGGAGGTCTACGCCCGCTATCCTTGCCATCGTTCCGTCCTTTTCGTTTCGCCCCTCTTTTTTTAACTTCTACTCTAACCGAAATACGTACTAACCCTGCCTTTGCTTATGTCTGGGATTCTCACAGATTACCCTAACCACACCCCTGCGCTTCACCACCTTACATTTATCACATCGCCGCTTAACCGAAGCCTGAACCTTCATATTTAGCTCCTAATGTCATACATAAATCTATCTAAAACGATAAGTTATCCTACCTCTGGTTAGGTCATAGGGAGAAAGTTCCACTAATACCTTATCGCCTGGAAGGATCTTAATATAATGTATCCTCATCTTCCCTGAAATATGTGCAAGTACCCTGTGCCCGTTGGCCAGCTCGACACGAAACATCGTGTTGGGAAGAGGCTCAATCACCTTTCCCTCGACCTCTATAGCTTCCTTTTTTGACATATCTTCTGATCAACTATTCCTGGTGAGTATCTCAGCCTCACCATCGCTTATTGCAATAGTATCTTCGAAATGTGCACATAGGCTGCCGTCAGCGGTAGTGACTGTCCACCCATCGTTTGCCACTTTGGTAAGCCATTTTCCAGCATTAACCATAGGTTCTAAGGCCAATGCCATCCCTTTCCGAAGAATCGGTCCTTGTCCCGCAGGACCAAAATTTGGTATTTGAGGGTCTTCGTGCATCTGGTGGCCTATGCCATGACCTACATATTCACGCACTACAGAGAACCCAAGCGATTCCGCAAATGATTGGATCGCCGCTGAAACATCTCCCAGATGAGCACCGCATCGAGCGCTGGCTATCCCTGCGTTCAAAGCACCATCGGTTGCCTCCAGAAGAGCCTCAGCCTGGCGGCTTATATTACCCACTCCCACAGTGATTGCAGCATCGCTATGGAAGCCGTTAAACATTACACCTACATCTAAAGAAACAATATCTCCATCTTTCAGCATACGCTTTCCCGGAATACCATGGACGAGTTCCTCGTTAACAGACACACACAAATGGGAAGGGAAGCCCCGATAGCCCTTGAATGATGATTCAGCACCGTGCCGGCTTAATTCGTGACCAGTTATAGTATCCAATTCCTCGGTGATAATACCAGGCTCAATCCTTTTCTTCAATACATCCATGATGGCAGCCAAAATCCTCCCCGCCTGTCGCATAATCTCTATCTCATGTGGCGATTTAACGACTATTCCCATTCTTTCTTACGATAAGGCTTTAATAAGGCTTTCGCCGATGTTGCCGATCTCCCCTTCTCCATTGATTTCAATCAACTTACCCGCTTCAGAATAGTAATTAATGAGAGGTGTCGTCTTATCCAAGTAGACATCAATCCGTTTTCTTACCGTATCTGGTACGTCATCAGCTCGCTGATAAAGCTCGCCGTCGCACTTGTCACACTTACCCTCTACCTTCGACGGTGAGGACACTATATGATAAGGCGTCTGGCAGCTTTGACATATAAATCGGCCGCTCAAGCGCCTAACCAATTCCTCAGTGCCAACCTTGATATACAATACTAGATCGATAGCTTCTCCCTTTTCTGCCATCGCTGTATCCAGGGCCTTTGCCTGCTCCAGCGTTCTGGGGAAGCCATCGAGGATAAATCCTTTGGCGCAGTCCGGAGCAGCGATGCGCTCCAGTATCATCCTGATTGTTATCTCATCAGGAACCAGAAGCCCTTTCTCCATGTAATATTTCGCTTGATTCCCCACCTCATCCCCCCTGCTTGCCGCCTCCCGAAATAGATCGCCGGAGGCGATATGAGAAATGCCCATCCTTCCAGAAATTAGTCCTGCTTGAGTCCCCTTCCCAGAGCCCGGTGCACCTAGAAGTACAGAACGCATATAAAACACTCCTTACTACTTGAGAAAACCTTCATAGCGGCGCATCATTAGTTGAGCCTCCAGTTGCCTCATCGTATCCAGTGCTACACCGACCACAATAAGCATACCGATGGCCGGTAAGGTCAGAACTGCAACGCCAGTTATATTTTGAACAAGGAATGGCGAGATGGCTACAAAAGCCAGGAACAATGCGCCTCCCCAAGTTATCCTGGTAATTACCCGGTTAAGGTATTGCTGCGTAGTCTTGCCAGGACGAATTCCGGGCACGAAAGCTCCCTGCCTCTGCAGGGTTTCCCCCAAATTCTGTTGTTGAAAGACTATCATGGCATAGAAGAAGGTGAAACCCATCACCATGAAAAAGTACATTGTCCAGTAAAACCCGCTGGTCGATGAGAACAGATTCTGGATAGTGTTAGCGAAATTAGGATCACTACCGGGTGGAGCTGCAAAATAGCTAGCTACGACCCCAGGGAAGATCAGCATCGCCATAGCGAAGATCACTGGGATCATTCCTGCCGAGTTTACCCTCATTGGTATGTGTGTGCCACCGGATTGCCGGTACATTTTCCCACCGCGATACAGGCTCTTGGCATACTGCACCGGAATGCGTCGATGAGCCTCTGTAAAGATAACTATTGTAACTAGAATAGCCAGTGCTAGGGCGATGAAAATGGCTAATCCCCACAGGTCCCCGGCTCCTTGGGCCAGATAGCCTTGCTGTATCATCACTGGCAGGGTACTGACGATGCCCGCAAAAATTATCAGCGATATGCCATTACCGATACCATACTCGGTAATCAATTCCCCAAGCCATACAAGGAACATCGTCCCTACGGTCATCGCCAATATCATCGTAACAGTTGGAAGAAGTGCATCACCGGATAGACCGATACTACCGGGGGGAAAGATGCCCTGACTCTGTAGCAATATCATCTGGGCGTAACCCTGTAGAACCGCTAAGGGCACGGTTAGCCAGTGGGTGTACTGGTTAATTCTCGCTCTCCCAGCATCACCTTCCCGGGCAATTGCCTGAAGACGAGGGATTATCGGCACCAGTAGCTGCATGAGAATAAGTGCAGTTATATATGGATAAACCCCGAGAGCAGCTATACTCATGTTCCTCATCGCCCCACCGCTAAAGAGATCCAACATCCCCACCAGCGATCCTGCACTACTGCCTCCTGCAAGGAATTCGCGCATGGCCTCAACATCCGCACCCGGTACAGGGACGTGGGCAACGAACCGGAAAATGACCAGCAGACCCAGGGTGATCAGTATCTTCTTCCTCAGGTCAGCCTGACCAAAGGCATCGATCATTGCCTGAAGCAACTTAGGTCTAGTGTCTCTTCGTTCCTGACTCACTACTAATTTCCTCTACTATTCCCCCGGCTGCCTCTATCTTACTCCTTGCTGTTTGCGTAAATTTATGCGCACTCACCGTAAGGGGTTTTAAAAGTTCACCATCGCCCAGAATCTTTATCGGTTTCTTTAATGATTTTACCAGCCCCTTCTCCATAAACTGCTGTGGTGCTACCTCGCTATCCGCCTCAAATCGATTAAGGACTGTAATATTAATGGTGGCATACTCCACTCTGAAGATATTGGTGAAGCCCCGCTTCTCAGGCAAACGCTTGACCAAAGGGTTTTGGCCACCCTCAAAACCAGGACGAATTTTGCACCCGGAGCGCGCCTTCTGCCCTTTGCTACCTTTTCCTGCAGTCCTGCCATGACCGCTTCCCAGGCCCCGTCCTATTCGCTTTCGTTTATGCCTTGCCCCTGCTGATGGGGCTAGTTCATGCTGCTTCACCGTTCTCCTCCACGGTTACTAGATGCTTTACCTTCAGAATCATGCCTCGAATCGATGGCGAATCATTATGCTCAACAGTCTGGTTTAGTCGACGAAACCCCAGGGCCTGAAGCGTTCGCTTCTGATCCTGAGGGTGACCAATGCCGCTTCTAACCCAGGTGACTATCAGCTTATCCAATAGTTTCCTCCCCCAGTGGCTTTGACTTCCGCCTGGCCAGAACTTGCTGAGGATCCCTTATCTGACTTAATCCCAGTATGGTCGCTCGCACCACGTTTATCTTATTATCGGTCCCCTGGCTTTTGGTGAGGATATCAGTTATACCGGCAAGCTCTAATACCACGCGTACCCCACCACCAGCGATCAACCCTGTTCCTGGCGCTGCTGGCTTTAGTAGCACCTTCGCAGCCCCCGATCTAGCGACAAACTTATAAGGTATGGTGCCATCCTTTATATACACGCTTACTAGTTGCTTGCGGGCGATAGCTCCTCCCTTTCGAATGGCTTCCGGTATCTCCTTGGCTCTTCCCAATCCAGCACCCACACGCCCATTACCATCACCTACGACCACTAGAGCGGTGAAACTGAAGCGCCTCCCTCCTTTTACCACCTTGGCTACACGCCTAATATCAATAAGTTTCTCGTTCAGGGTTAACTCGCCGTAATCGGTCCTCTCCATCTAAAAAACCAAGCCTCCCTCTCTGGCAGCTTCTGCCAAAGCTTTTACTCGACCATGATACTTGTATCCGCCTCTGTCAAACACTACCCCTGCTATTCCCCTCTCTATTGCCCGACTGGCTACTATCTTTCCTATGAGCGCTGCAGCTGCCACTTTCTTCTCACCCTTCACCTCAGATCTCACACCTGGCTCGAGGGTCGACGCTGAGATTATAGTGCGACCCAGGTTATCATCCACCACCTGGGCATAAATATGGCTCAGGCTACGATAAACACATAGTCGTGGGCGTTCCGCTGTGCCTGAAACCTTCCTTCTCACCCGGGCATGTAATCTTTGTCGAGTTGTTTTGGTGTCTTTTCTGCGCATTACCTGGCACCAACCTTCCCTGATTTACCCGGCTTGATACGAACCTTCTCACCAGCATATCTTATTCCCTTGCCTTTATAGTGATCTGGGGGTCTTACAGCACGAATTTTCGCTGCTACATCCCCTACCATTTGCTTATCAATACCATGAACGCTTATCCGTTGCGCCTCCGGCACGACAACAGATACCCCGGCAGGAGCGACAATCTCTACCTGATGTGAATATCCTACCTGAAGCACAACTTTCTCCCCGACTTTCTGGGCGCGATATCCGACACCAACAATCTCTAGATCCTTCTGAAACCCCTTACTCACCCCCTCCACCATATTGGCTAGCAGGCTTCGGGTCAGTCCGTGAAGTGAGCGGTGAATCCGATTATCGCTACGTCGAGAGACAGTAAGCACACCTTCGTTTAATGTAATATCGATCGCCGGGTCAAACGAGCGGAAAAGTTCCCCATTAGGACCCTTCACCCGTACAGCGTTTTCTTTTATGTCAACCTCAACCTGTGGAGGTAATGGAATAGGCATATTTCCAATACGAGACATCAATTCCTCCGTTACCATACATAGCAAAGCATTTCGCCACCTAATCCCTGGCGCCATGCCTGCTGGCCTATCATCACCCCTTTTGGAGTGGAGATAATGGCTATACCGGTTCCCCCATATACCCTCGGAATCTCTTTCCGCTGAACGTATATCCTTAGCCCGGGCTTGGATACTCGTTTAAGCCCGCAGATCACAGGCTCCTTCTCCGCATATTTTAGATATATCTTAATTACCCTTTGTTGCTGGCCTTTTAAAACCTCGTAATCCCTGATGAAGCCTTCCTCTCTGAGGATTTTAGCAATAGAGAGCTTCATTCTTGAGGAAGGTACGAGGGTAAATTCGTGCCTAGCAAGAACAGCGTTCCTTATTCTGGTTAGCATATCGGCAATTGGATCGGTTACCATCGCTTCACCTCTTACCAGCTAGACTTCCTCACCCCCGGGATTTGTCCCTGTAGAGCGAGCTCCCTGAAGCATATGCGGCACAGCCCAAACTGACGGATATAGGCTCGTGGCCTGCCACAACGGCTACAGCGATTCCTTTTCTGCACTTTATACTTTGGTGTTCGTTGCGCCTTTACAATGCTAGATACCTTCGCCATTTTTTCACTCTTTTCACTTTTATTGCCAGTCTCCGAAGAGAACATAGCTGCTTGATCGATAGCCCCTAATTATTCATCAGCTCTTGATTCCCGTGAGAACGGCATTCCCATGAGTTCAAGAAACCTGCTGCCTTCATCATTGTTGCGAGCCGTAGTGACGACTGTAATCTCCATCCCTCGAACCTTGTCCACCTTATCATACTCGATCTCAGGGAAGATTAGCTGCTCCTTTAGTCCCAGCGTATAATTACCTCGGCCATCGAAAGAGTTTCTAGATACACCCTGGAAATCTCGAAGGCGTGGCAAGGAAATACTAACCAGCTTATCGAAGAAATCATACATCCGATCTCCGCGCATTGTTACCATAACTCCGATAGGCATTCCCTTGCGTAATTTAAAACCGGCGATAGGTCGCTTCGCCCTGGTGATCACCGGGTGCTGTCCCGTTATGTCAGCCAGGTCACGCTCCGCCGCCTCTATGATATTGGCTTGTTGTATCGCCTCCCCAAGGCCAATATTAACAACAATCTTTTTCAGCCGAGGTACCTGCATTACACTCTTATAGCCGTAATCTCTCATCATAGTAGGGATAACTTCTTCTTTATACTTTTCCTTCAATCGGGCCATTAACCTATTACCTCGTGGCATCGACGGCACACCCTTGCCTTCTTGCCATCCTCCATAATTCGAGAGCTTAGTCGCGTAGGACGATTACATTTAGGACACTGAAGCATTACGTTAGAAATACTTATCGGGGCCTCTCGCTCAATGATACCTGCTTGTCTTACTGTTCCCCGTGGCTTGGTGTGGCGCTTCACCATATTAACACCCTCCACCATTACACATTGCTTACTATGCAGGGATTGATGCACCTTCCCCTTCTTCCCTTTATCTTTACCGGTAATAACGACTACAATATCATCTTTTTTTATCTTCATCTTAGAGCACCTTATAGCACCTCTGGAGCCAGAGAGAGGATCTTCATGAAATTCTTTCGCCTTAACTCATATGCCACCGGACCGAAGATGCGCGTTCCTTGAGGATTATTCTTATCGGTAAGGATTACCGCAGCGTTTTCATCGAATTTGATATACGACCCATCGCGCCGCCGATAGGGTTTTGCTGTACGTACGATTACAGCCCGCACCACTTCACCTCTTTTTACCGCTCCCCCCGGCGTCGCCTCCTTAACAGAGGCTATGATAATATCGCCAACACGAGCATATCTCTTTCCAGTTCCACCAGGAACATTTATGCACATGATGCTCTTGGCCCCGGTGTTATCGGCTACCCTCACCCTCGTCATGTGCTGAATCATACTAATTCACCTTTAGATAATATATCCACCACTTTCCATCGTTTATCCTTGGAAAGTGGGCGCGTTTCCTCAATCCGCACTACATCTCCCATATGACAGGTATTTTGCTCGTCGTGGGCCTTGAATTTACTGATGCGCCTTACACGCTTTTTATATAACCGGTGTGGTCTGGAAAATTCTACCGCCACCACCACAGTCTTATTCATCTTATCACTGACAACACGGCCCACTCTTGTTTTTCTTTTGTTATCCTCTTTAGCTAATATAACCATATTACTCCTCTGTGGAGAGTTCTATTTCCCTTATGACAGTCTTTATCCGGGCGATCCTCTTTTTCACTTTACCGATTTCGTGATAATTCACCAGCTGTCTGGTGGACAGGCGAAATCGAAGATTAAATAGCTCACGATACGACTCGTTAAGCTTGTTCTCCAGCTCCATGGAACTAAAGGTGCGAATCTCTTGGATTCTCAATTATGAATCCTCCCTGTAACGGGTCTCTGTATCCCGATATAAGAATTTGGTTGGTATGGGAAGCTTATGGGAAGCCAATCGCATAGCTTCACGTGCCGCCTCCTCGCTTACTCCAGCGATCTCGAAGATAATCCTTCCCGGTCTGGTTACACAAACCCAATGGTCCACCGCTCCCTTTCCCTTACCCATGCGCGTCTCTGCTGGTTTTGAGGTTACCGGTTTATCGGGAAAGACACGGATCCAAACCTTTCCACCACGCCTCACATGTCGAATAATAGCGCGTCGAGCCGCTTCGATCTGCCTCGATGTGAGCCAGCAAGCCCCCTGGGCTTGTAGCCCAAACTCGCCAAATAACAGCGTATTGCCTGCCTGAGCCACTCCCCGGCGACGACCGCGATGATGTTTTCGATACTTTACTCTACTCGGCTGTAACACGATATTACCTCTTAATCAGCACGCTATTCCTAATTCTCCTCAGCTACTTCTGAATCAGCCTTTTTCTTTGCCCTGGGCTTCTCTGCTG
>PVMK01171294.1_pt1 | contig 16482 bp, 16 predicted proteins | sample 1853481 | NCBI WGS metagenome assembly PVMK01 (sample SAMN08533507, study PRJNA380276) | Marine sediment metagenome, whole genome shotgun sequencing project.
TTTGAGGAACTGGGCTTTGATGCTTTGCGCTCGCTGCTGAATCTGAGAAACAGCGCGCTGCAGCATGTGGTTTTTGTGAATGTCATCGAAAGGGATCGGGTGGCCATGCGCCGAGGGAAAGGATACGAAAAAGATGAAGAGATTCGGCTGCGGGAGGCCGCCAATATACGCTTTATTGATTGGGCCGAAAATCTCTTTGAACAGGGTATGGAGGTCGGCTGTTATATCGTGGTCGGCGGATTGGTTCCTGAGGTCATCAAGGCCACCCAAAAAGAGGATGCTGATCTGATTGTCATCGGACGCTCGCACAAGGGTGTTCTTGAACACCTGTATTCGGGTTCAGATGTTACCGAATTGCTGCGCCGGTCATGGACCCCGGTGCTGGTATACAAACACCTGTCGGAAACTGCCATCTCGGTGGAAGAGCCTTTTGAGCGACCCCTTCTGGCCATTGACTGGTCACCCGGCAGCTTGCGGGCCGTCGAATACATAAAAGCTTTAAAAGACACGGTGCAGGAGGTCCATCTGGTCTACGTGGCTGATGAGAAAGCCTTAAAAGGCCCTTCAGCGATGGCGATTCAAAAAACGCGCAAAGAAGCCCGCAATAAACTGAAAAAAATCTGCGAGAGTTTTGAGGCTGTTGGGATCAAAGCCAGAGAGCATGTTTACATCGGCGATCCGGACGACGAAATTGAAAAGGCGGCAAAAGACTGTCAGGCAACTATGATTGTTTTAGGCTCTTCCGCCAAAACCGCCTGGGTTGAAAAATTTCTCGGAAGCACGCCCCGCAAAATTGCCGAAGAATCCATTTATCCAACCCTGCTGATTCCCCCTGAAAAAAGTGAGGAGTAGTATACATCATTGAGCGTTTAGGAATATCGACACTAATATCATATATTAAATTTGTACGGGGCTTTAAAGATTACTTAATAGCTGGAATAATGGAATAGTGGAATGCTGGAATATTGGTTTAATGAAGGATATTATCTATTTTTATTTTTGACATAAAACCATCACTGCACTATCCTAAACCCATTATTCCGGTATTCCAACATTCCCTCCGGGGCGTAGGCCCAACGGGCCGGAGGCCAATTTGAACGAAGGCCCACAGTTACGATTAGGAGGATTTTATGGCCGTAATCACCATTTCCAGACAGTACGGCGCCGGTGGTAAAACACTGGGGAAAATGATCGTCGATGAATTGGGTTATGAATTTGCCGACAGTGAAATTGTGGCAAAGGTCGCGGAAATGGCCAATGTTTCGACCCACTGGGTTGAAACTGTGGAAAATGAAGCCGGGGGTAAGCTCTCCAGATTTATCACCCGAATGGTTTCAAAGCCATTGGTCGATCGCATCTTGAAAGATGAGCGTGGCTATATTGATGAAGAAATATATCTCGATTATCTGGTCTTGATTATTGCCCAGATTGCCGATGAAGGCGATGTAGTCATTTTGGGTCGCGGAAGTCAATATATTTTAGATGACCATCCCGATGCTTTTCATATCCTGATGATCGACGAGTTCGAAAACCGGGTGCGTTTCATGAAGCAGCATTATGATCTTTCTGATAGTCGTGCAACCAAGGTGGTCAGAAGTGAGGACAAACGGCGCAAGGCGCTTTATCAAAAACTCGGTAAAACCGATTATGACGATCCCTTCCTTTATCATCTGGTGCTCAACATGAGCAAAGTCAGCCTGGAAGAAGCTAAAAAAATGGTATGCAATCTGGTTCAGTCTGAAATCTGAAGCGGCCATTCATGAACGGCGATGATTCGATGATTTTATCCCATATACAGCTTTAAAAAAATATTGATCACTAAAAGAACAAATATGGATGGAATAATCATGGCTTTGGCTCTTACATGCGGGCTCGTTATAATATCCTTTAAACTTAAATATCCCCTGCTGAGACCAAAGTATAGACCGGACAACATTATTATCCCCTGGATGAAGGGTATTGATTCAGGATAAAAAGGTTGAAAAGGAAAATTGGCCGTGCCCAGAATATCCCACCCCAACCCTAAGGGGTCCGACAATACATTGAGGATATAGCTATAGTTCACCATCAGCATCGGCAAACTGAAAGCGATCCAGGCAAATATGCCGATTGGAACCAATATGTAAGCCAGTCGCAAAATAAAGATCTGTTTGCTTTCTTGACTTCCCGCCAGGCGCCTTGCCACTCTTGCGACAAATACAAAAATTCCAGGAAACACACCGAGGGCTAAAATCCAAAGTGAAGCAACATAAATTAGAAATGGAACGATTTGTCTGCTTTCGGTCACGTTAGCGGCATCTTTAATAACGCCCCAGGGGCCCGACATGGTAATACTGAAGGCCATGGCAGCCACCAGCATGATGATCGCATTGAACATTTCATCATAGCCTTTCAATTTCCGGTCGGAGCCGAAAGGTCGGATAAAAATGCCAACATTATCTTTGGGGCAACTCTTGATGCACTCCGTGCACAAGCCGCAGAAGTTGTTGCGTTTCATGGTGCCGATATATTGCTTCCAGGGACAAGCCCAGCCGTCAGGTCCACCGGCATAACATGACTTTTCCTTATGTTGCTTGCATGTGTCAAAATCAACGGCCCTGAGCTCAGTCATCGAGGCCATGGAGTAGGTGCCCAGAAATCCGCCCACCGGGCATAGATATTGACAAAAAACCCGCCGCCGAAAAATCAGCGCAAGCAGCAAACTCATGACCAGGATAATTAGAAACAGCAACGCCGTTGCAATCGGGCGGGTGATGAGAATAATACCGAAAGAAATCAGGGTCAGAAAAAGGATATTTTGCAGCCAGATGTTGTCCATTAATTTCGGCCAGTCCTTTTGCAGACCGGTGAACCGATGGTGCAATGCTTTAAACGGTTTCTGAATATAACGAACCGCCGTAAAGCTTCTGCGGCTCAGCCACTCCGCTGGCGCAGGCAGCGGGCACACCATACACCAGATTCTGCCGCCCAGCGGAACGATAATGGTCTTGAGAACAAACCACCACAGAATCCAGACAAAGATAATCGTAATGTTACGATTGCCCACCGGGCTGCCCCACAGACTGCTGAGTATGAAAAGATAAAATACGATAAAATTTGGCAGAATAATCATAAAATGAAAACCGCGCAGCTTAACGATTTTTTTAAGCCACGCAAATTTTTCCAGAAGATTGATGGGTTGAAAGCCTGAAAAGCTGGAACCGGTATCCGTTCGGAAATAGACCAGCAAGCTGAACACCAGCCAGATCGATAGAGAAATAAATAAATAATAGGGGATTATTCGGTTTTACAATTAACTCGCCGGTCATAAAAGGATGGAGATTACCGCAGGTCTGGGTGCAGCGAAAGGTGAACTTGCCGGCTTTATCAGCCACAAATTCGACTTCAGAAACCCGGTCCCAGTCTGCCTGAAGTTTGCCGTCTTCATCCTCCCAGGTGTATTTGAGAGAGGTTGCCCCCCTTCGCATGATAAACTCGACCGCATAGCCATCCAGCAGGAAACCGTGGGTGGCATCAAGGGAGCGGGGCTTTAAAACAATCTTATCGCCTTTATTTACGATAATCCTTGACGGGGAATAGCCGTATTTTTTGGCCTCCAGCGAAAGGGTATGCGTACGGGTTTCGAAGGAGAATAATTGAAATGACAGCGGAATGGCCACTGCCATGATAAAGGTCAAAATAATTAAAATCCAAGCTTTTTTTCTGTTCATTTTTAGCGGTCATCTTTTCTGCAACATATTCTAACATGCCGATATAGCATCATCTATTTCATACCAAATACCAAACACGAAACACCAAACACTTGCTGAATTCGACTTTTTACGAATTCATCAAATTTGAACTGGCGACATAGCTGTCAGTCAGGTACTCAAACAAAGCGATGGCATCTTTACTTTCCCACTCCCGTGGTCCCAACGCTTTGCCGATTATTCTTCCGCGCTTATCGAGAATATATGTCATGGGTATGGAGCGTACTCCGAACCCGGCGCCGACATCTCCGGTTGAGTCTAAAAGAGCCATGAACGTCAGCTTATATTCTTTGAAAAATTGTTTTATCTTTGAGGCCGATTCCTGTAAATTTATCGCTACCATTACAAAATCTTTATCTTTAAACTTCTGATGTAATTTCTCCATTGACGGCATTTCAATAACGCAGGCCAGACACCAGGTCGTCCAAAAATTAATAAACACAATTTTACCCCGAAGATCGGAAAGGCTGACCTGCTGCCCGTTTGGATCTTTTAGCGTAATTTCAACCGGATCGGTAGGATCGGGAATTTTAAGCACGCCAATATCACTAAATAGCCGATCCAATTCCTGGCTTTCGGTTTTTGCAAAAAGATCAATTTCCAAAAAACTGAATACAACCAATCCAAAAACGGGCAGGATCAGAAGTAGCAGAAATGTTTTGAGGGCTGGTTTCTTTTTCATCATTTCTCTTTGTTAAGAGTGAATTTATTGCGGGCTACCATGCAAACTTATTTAAAAAAGGCAGATAAGCCGGAATTAATACAAGCTTATTGGTAAAAATCATGAAACCTAAAATGACCATAATAGCACCGCTGGTGACTTCCAGAAGTCGCATGTATTTCTTAATCCGGTTAAAAAATCTCCAAAATTGATTTATGCCGATAGCCGTCACTAAAAAAGGGATTCCCAGCCCCAGGGAATAGAAGAAGAGAAGAAAAACGCCCTGGTTTACATTTTCCAGGGTACCGGCATAGGTTAAGATACCCGCCAAAATGGGGCCGATACAGGGGGTCCAGCCAAAAGCAAAGGATGCCCCGATGAGCGACGCCCCGACATACCCAAATCTTTTATCTTTAATCTGAAATCTAGCTTCTTTATATAAAAAATGGGGTCGAATGAAACCCATCATGTAGATACCGAAAAAAATGATTACCAGTCCTGCCAATTTTGTCAGGATCGTCATTTTTGACGAAATAAACGTCCCGATCCAGGTGGCAGATGCGCCCAGCAAAATAAATACCGTGGAAAATCCGATGATGAAGAAAATCGAATTGTAAATAATAATTCGTTTTTCTTTGCTCAGAAACGGCGTGCTTTCTTTTTTTTCCTTTATCTCTGCAAATGAGACGCCGGATATAAAGGAAAGATATCCCGGCACCAGGGGTAAGACACATGGAGATAAAAAAGAGATCAAACCGGCAGCAAACGCCATATAGATTGAGACATCAGGCAAATTTCATATCCTTCCGTTTTATTTATATAGAACACCGGGAGTCCCCCGGGTAAGATCCAGTTGAATCGTAACATCTCCATTTTCAGGTACGACGACCGCCTTTTTTTGGGTCTTTAATTTTTCATGCCAGGTTTTGACGAAATATTTTCCCGCGGCAAGATCTTTTACACCGGACAAACCGGTTTGTTCGAGGTAGCTTGAGTCCGGAATTTCAAAACGCCCCTGTTTATTTGTTACGGCAAAATAGGGGTTTTTCATCACCAGTATATAAGCTGCCATTTCAGCATGCACATCGCAGCGCACCTCGACAATTCCGGGTTTATCAAAAACTGCAGAATGATTTTCTCCGGGCTTATAACTTCCAAAGTTAAATTTTTTGGTTCGGGACATAGAAAAGACATTATGATCTACCTTGTCATTGTTGGGGAACTGCACCGTGGAGCCCACCAAAATCGGCAATACATGGGGGATAAATTCCAGGTTGCGCTGGTCCATAACAAGTTTGGTTGTTGACATTTCTCCTGAGGAAGCCGGTGCCTTGGATAAATATAGCAGTATATTAGCCGGTGAACGCAATCCTTTCACCTTTACCGCTCCTTTGATATTTCCGGCAAATGCATGCCCCGGGAAATACAAAAAAATAAAAAAAACAATTGAAAATTTCAACATAAAAAACTTTTGCAATTTATTTTCCTCCTGAAACTATAGCGGTTGTCATAAATATGTTCCGTTTGCCAGATAGTCTAACAGGCGAAAATGCAAGGTGTAGACCCCTGAAATTATAATCAACATGACAACCGCTATATTATTTTTTTTATAGAAAAAAGCTAGAATTTTACGCAACGCTGTGCCATATTTTAATCAATGGCACGGCCGTTACTGATTCCCGATGCGCAAAACGCAACCATCGAAGAACTCAAGAACGTACTTACCACCCGATTCGCCCGACTTAAATCCGACCGAGCGAATCTGGCTGACGATTAACGCACGCGGGTTCAATAACGATGTCTGCAAAAATGAAAAAAATTACTAGAGCGTTTGCACCCACCTATATTAGACGTTATTAATAACCCAAAAAAGACTCAGAAAACTGCCTGTATCGGAACGTTATTATGACAAACGCTCTACCAGACACTGCTGGTAATTAAGATATCTTCGACATCCCAGTTTTTTATCTTTGCCAACGACCTGATGGCCGGACGATAGATGAGACTGGCTTCGGCCGTGGGCTCGTCTTCAGGGTTTTCGATAAGAAATTCGAATTTAAAGGTTACTGTCTTTTTAGGTCGAATGCGCGTATCCGAGACAATCCGGGTAGCTTTCCAGAAGGGTACATTCAGATTGCCCTCATCATCACCCAGTACCCGTGCAAAGGCTGCGCCCGTAAGTCCGGCATAATTGCCCGTTTTAACATTCCCCTTTCCGGTCCAATCCGGAAGTGTGCTGCCCGCCATCATTTTAAGGGGTTTTCCGTTGGAGTCGGTGGCTTTAAGCAGTAACATCACGCTGCGCATGGTCTCTCCGGTAGGTACCCAGTGACCGCCGTTTGTATTGGTGATGTAAGCATTAATTGTCAGTTTGTTCTCTGAAATTTCGCCTTCTAATTCCAAAGACAGGGCGGTCTTTAACTGAATCTCTGTGCCCCCGTCAAAATGATGAGGACGAATGTTTTTCGGCGACCTGAAGTTGCCCCACATATTCCGAGCGTTTTGGTCGACGACATAATTATCATAAGGCAGCATCTCTTTGCGCCAGCTCATATGGCAGTCCTGGCATTTCTTACCCTTGTTGGAATCACCGGAAGGAAGTTGATCCTGCCACTGCTTCCACTCCTGATAGGTCGTCTGGATGGGTATAAATGTTTTGTCTTTCAAACCAAATGCTTTCCATTCTGCAGATGAATAAATTTTACTGCTGTCCCAGACTATGCCGCTCTCCAGCTTCTTGGACTGGCTGTGGCAAAGGGAACAAAACTGCCCCTGATCGAAGACCGGGTTATACGATGCCGCCATTGGAGGTGCAACCACATCATCATAAGGACCAAAGACAAGAATGGAGTTGCCCTGGACAGGCGTTTGCCTTTCATGAATGGCTGTCGTTTGGCTGGGCTTGGTCTTGTCCTTAATGACTTTTCTTACCTTGTGGCAATAGTCACAGCTAATCCCGTCCCATTCTGTCCAGGGAGAGCCCAGCACGTTTTTTAAATCCTGAGACGCCGGGATTAAGCCGGCAGCCGATGGTGCGTGGCAGGTCGTACAGTTGCCTTCGCTTTGGGGGTTGTCCAGCTTGTACCCGGGTGCGACACCCGGTCGATTAAAGGCGTCTGATCCGTAATACATGTTCAGCACTTTGGGATTCGAGGTGGTGTGGGCCATTTTAGATTGGTCATAGTAGCGGGTCAGTTTTACATGACACCGGGCACAGGTAACCGGAGAAATAAAACGATAATCCGAGCGATCATCGAGATAGACCGGGTTTAAGAAGATATCCCGCATGCGGCCTGAGAAATTGGCAATCTGCCCGTTGTTGAACCAGCCTTCCTTGCCGGCGGTTACGATCAAGCGTCCGCCCGGTGAATGCGCGGTTTGGAGCTCATAGCGCCCCTGCCGGTCGGTAAGCGTATAGTTTTCGTCACCGATTATTCGTACTCTGGCATTTTCCACCGGGCCATAGGTTGAGGTAACCCGGCCCCGAATAATGCCGGCAGGTCGATTTTCACCCGCCGCGTTAGCGGCTGCGGTCAGGGTCAGGGTGTAATATCCGGCTGCCAGTATGGCTACCATCAAAGCTAGACCCCAAAACACGCCATTTTTTGTAATATTTTGCATACCTTTTCCTATCATCAATACAATAAGAAACGGGGTTAAGAAATCATAATAAAATCCTAATCTTGATTAACCCCGTTTATTGCAGCAATGTCGATCTAGAGCGTTTGTCAGAATAACGTTCCGATAGCGGTAGTTTGTTGTTTCTTCTCAGGGTTGTCGATAACGTCCAATATGGCCTGATCCAAACGCTCTAATAATTTTTCTTCATTAAAAGTATAGATTTTTTTTCATTAAAAAAAATAATATAGCGGTTGTCATGTTTATAATAATTTTAGTCTGTTAAACGTTATATTGCCACCTGTTAGAAAATCTGGCAAACGGAACATATTTATGACAACCGCTATAAATCGAATCATTTTTAAAAAGAGACGCTCAAGCGCTGACGACCAATGTCCCCTGCATGTTCTGATGGATATCACCGCAGATTGCATTGCAGGAAAAAGTAAAGGTCCCCATCTGGTCGGCCTTGAACGACACGTAAATGACCTTTCCCGGCTGGATGCCGTCCGTTAAATAAATTCCAAAGTCTTTTAAACTGAAGCCGTGAACCACATCACTGCTTGTCAGTTTTAAAACCACAAAATCGCCTTTTTTAACCTTAATTACCGGTCTTTCAACAGGCTGCCCCTGCTTTTGCCAGAAAGAGATGGCATCATAAGCCGGAACCTCGCCCATTAGCCAGCCCCTCTCTGCGTGGCCGGTAAGCGTAAATACCCTGGCTTTCGAAGGTATTTTTTGGGATGACACATGCCGATCGTAATAGACGATGCCAAAAGGCAACCCGACTAAAATCATGACGATCAAAACAAGCAAAAAAAGGTCCAGCATTCTATTGTGCCTGTGCATAGTTGGCTCCTCCGAGACAATTTTTTATGCAATCTCAACAAATCTTAACGAACCCGGCTGATCAAAGGTCGGTCGCCGGTTAATTAGTGCCCATCCGAAAATAAAAACCCATCGGATGGTACTAATTAAGCACGATAAGTCGTCCGGATCGTTTATCGATACCCACCAGCTGGATGACCTCATTATCTTCGGCAATTATTTCAGCTTCGTAAAAGCTTCCATTATCTTTAACATTACCCACTTCAAGATTAGGATTTAGTCTTTTCACATATTTGGTCACAATGTCGCGGGCTTGCTCTTCGGTCAGTGCCTGTTTTTGTGCTAAAAATTCCGTTTGAATCGCGTCTCTGGGGCACATAACCCTGGCCTCCACCCTGGCCCCATCCACAGGCGTTCGCGATATCTAGGCCTACAAAATTGATCAGCAGCGCAATGGTCAAAATCAGTGACCCGGTAAGAATTGGTTTCGTTAGTCTTTTCATTTCTATGCCTCCTTATTTATTCAGAATTTATTCAAACAAATATCTAAATTTGATGGTCTCGTAAAAAGTCAGAAAAACGATCTTTTACGAGAGTGTTTAGTATTTGGTGTTTAGTGTTTAAAATTAAAAGCAATGGCTGTGCCACATGCACCAATAAATTGAGTCGACATAATAACATACTGAATTAAAGTAATATTTTTAGAAAACCTATTTTGAATACAAGCTTATTAAGCAGAAATCTCCCCCAAATATAACTGAAGACTGGATATAAAGTATCCTTACCGTCACTCAAGGTGGATAAAAAGTATCCAGCCATCGAATTAATAATGGGGAAAATTTAAACGGAACCGAGATAGGGGGATTTAACAGAGCAGGGATTGGTTGAGTAAATAGATCGGCGCTGCCCCACCTGAATCAGACAAAAGAAATTGTGAAACAAAGCCTTTCGGAAGAAGGATTTGGCCGTTTTCGTCAGATACGGCAGCAAAAATGCCGGCATGCGCCTGGTGGTATGATCTAACAGAGGAAACAATGCCTTGAAATTCATCCGGGTTCCGGCTGGCTTCAAAGCCGCAGGTACTGTTTTGCCCGGCGGTTCGGCAATCCGGATCTTCCATATCCGCCCCCGCCCCTGGAACATGACGGTGCGGCAGTTCAGCACAAATTATACAATCCGCACCACCCTGGCAACTGTTTGCCAGAGCACTGCCAATAGAAAAACCAATGCTTATGCATACGATCAAGATGATGCTGAGCGTTTTTCGCAAAAACGCTGTGGCTGTATGTATGCTTAATTTTAAATTCATACCACTCAGTAGTATATAAGATGTAAAACCATGCGTCAATATGAAAATGCAGGGGGATTGAAATTAAATTAGGATTCAGCTTAACAAATCCGGGAGCAGCCATAAAACATGTGTTGATGTCCCAGCAGCCAAACTCAATTGAGGAAACTTTAGGCTTTAGGGAACAGCTTCTATCCACCGAACAATATCCGAGGAAAGGTAGTCTTCTATTTAGAGTTTTCAGCACGCTAAACTGGGAAATTCAATAGTGGCACCGCTTTCTGCAAGTTCAAATTCTTCAACGCACTTTTGGGGCATTTCTATCTTAGCTTTCCGGACTTCGGCGAGCCTCTCATTTTCAGCGTTTTCGTCAGCAATTTCTTCAGGAGTCATTGGGAATTCAACAGTTTGTCCGCTTTCGCCCATTTCAATAATCTGCATCTTTTTTTCAGGCTTTTTGTGCTTAGCTTTCCGGAGTGCAGCGCGTTTTTCCTTTTCAGCGTCTTCGTCAGCAATTTCTTCAGGGGTCATTGAAAACTCAATGGTTTGCCCGCTTTCAGCCAACTCAAATATTTTTACTCTTTGCTCTGCCGTCGCTGGTTTAATAAAAAAGATCCCAAGTGTCAAAAGGATTCCTAAGGTTAAAATTATATTTTTCATCTTTCCCTCTCTTTTTATCAGTATTTAGTTATAAGTCCATTTTTTTACCAGTTCGATTAAAAGAGAGAGCAAGCTGTATGCCAATTTAACAAAAACTCCAATGTCAGGTTGACAACAATTTGAAATCATACAACAATAAATTTTATTGTTCAGCTACGATATGAAATTATTACTAGAAAAAATATTTTTTCATATCCTAATACTGTGAAAAAAATGAGCAGTGTTTTATTCAACCCAGTCTAACTGTGTAATAATTATTCACGCTTAATTTTAAAATTTGTTTATCAATACTGCTATAAGCTTATATATGGAAAGAATTTTGATTATCACTTGATATACTCCCAATAAATATGTTATTGAAATATCGGCGTGACTTGAATTCCGTCTGCGGTCTTGCGATTGCAGGCTCAGCGTCACGCCACACGATTTTTCATCGCAGAGCCTGCCTCCTATGGGATAGATGTGGCAGGGGACCACGCCCAAAAAAAAGACCGCATCCCCACTCTTAAAAGAAGCCTAAGCCAAGGCTGGCAATGAGTGGATTTTAAGACGCTATTTCTAATTATAAGATTTAAACCGCCATTTAGGTCATCTTCAAATCTAAAAAAAGCCCCGGGATTAGCCCGAGGCTTATCAATTACTATTTCAATTAATTGTTATCCTTCTGCGTTCTCATGCCACACCTCAACCAGTTTATCCTGAAGCTTTTGAGACCAGACGGTCTTCCGAGATCCGTCTATCAGTAGTATAACGAGTGATATTATTTCTGTTTTCATTGGTATATTTCTCTCCTTAATCGGTCAATTTACGTAAACAGATCTATTTTCCGGCAATAACGGTATCTTCAAAAATACTGACCTGTCGTTCAGCAAAGGCCTGATTCAAATCCGGGGTCTCTACATACATCTCTGGTATAAAATTGTTAACCAGACGAGAATTGGCATCAATTTCGATGTCATGCCTTTGATTTGCTGCATTCAATTCCGGCGTCTTGGCCCACATGTCCACAACAGGCATGGAATATTTAAACATTGACGGTCCGGTCACGGTGGAAACCACTTCGGATTCGTCGTTCAGATTCGGCGTTTCGGCCCACATATCGGCTGCAAATACCTACAGGTCTAATTGATAGGCCAGCAGATGACTGTTGCGCCCTTCTCCAAAGAGATTTCCGGGCTGGGTGACTACGAACAGCACCCGCTTATCGTCAACCACCAGTCCTTGCAAGGGTGTATCCATCTCTTCGCCGAGGATGCCCTTCACAAACCTTTCATCTTGGAATTTTACAACCTCCAGCCAGGTTTTTTTAATGCCGGGACCGGCGGCGACATCCCCGATGATATCTTTTTCGGAAGCCACAGCTAGAATTTCCAGCTGCCCGTCACCGTCAAGGTCAGCGGCCACCGGCGATACCTCAATGCTGGCGGAGGTGGGCTGAATGTTTTTATAGGTGGGATCAATCTCATAGGTTAAAAAAGAAAGGCTGCCTCCCATTTCTTTGGGTGAGGCGTAAAGGCGATTTTTTTTATTATATATATAGAGAATACTGCCGCGGATAAAAACGGTTTCCAGCTGCCCGTCACCGGTCAGGTCCGCAAAAAGACTACCCAGCACGGTAAATCTTCGCGGCAGCGGTATTGCCGTTTTAAAAGTCTTTATTTTTCCTTGGGTCAGTTTTAATTCTTTGACACTGCTGCCGAAGAAATCTTCACCCTCAAATCTCTGGCCCAACAGTGTCTCCGGCCTTTGGTCTCCATCCAGATCAAAGGTTCCCAAAATCCGCGGGCTTCTTTCTTTCACCACAGAAAGCCTTTGGCCTTCCAATTTAAAAATGTCCGAACTAACCGATTTGTCTGCCCAGGAGGACACCGCAAGGTAAAGGGGCCCTTTTTTTGAAGGCTGCCACCACTTTAATGCCAGAATTTGACCCGGATAAGAAGGTGCGCCTTTGGCCACAGGGATTAGCTGGTCCGCGACATGATAGATTGCAATTTTGACCCCGTCGGTTGATGCCATTAACAGCTGATTGCGGAATTTTATAAAATCAGACATCAGCGAAACGCCCGAAATCTTGGCGATGGTTTGGGCGCGTTCATATTGCGGCTTAAAACGGACGACCTCTCTGGTAACTTCAGGCTGTGTTTCAATTTTCGAAGATTTTGCCGGTTCCGGTTTGGCGACAAGCGGGGCCGGAGCAACCTTTGCCCCGGGCTGTTTCTTCTCAATGGTTGAAGGCGCACTAGAAATCGGCTGCAAAGCTTGCGGTTGATCATAACTATGCAACAGGAAAAACTCCGGGTCGCGGACCTCAACTCCCCGATCTGTCAATATAAAGATAATCGTATCATTATTATCGGGAATGGGCTGCGGTCGGGCTGGTTTGTTACTTTGGGTGGTTTCATAATCCTGCCATTTTAAATCCGGCAGGGCCTGTTGCAGCTGAGTGAAAAATGATCTGCCATTTCCGGTATAGTCCCATAACAAGGCCGGCAGATTGTTGTAGCGGCGGATGATGTCTCCCTTTTTGATGTTGGCTGCCTTTGCCAGCGGTCGCGTAAAGGAATATCCGGATTTTACGCGGGTTACCTTAAGAACTCCCTTTACCTCCTCCAGGGTTCCCAGGACCTTACCGGTTTTGGGATGGACGATTTTCTTGCCGGCCGCCAGCACACTGAAAAGGTCGCCGATCATAATACCTTTGGATTCATCAAGATCGATAATATATTCGCCATTGTCGGCCATAACCACAACACCGGAAAGCGGCTCGAAATCAGCGGCGATCTCATCGATTACCGCCGCGTCTGCCGGCATTCCAACGATGATCATTAAAAGCGTCAGTAACGTAAAATTTTGTAAAAATAATAATCTGTTGGACATTAGACCACACGCTCCGCATTTTGAGGTTTTTTAAATTCTGAGGGGTCGGACTGAAATCCGACCCCTCTAACTCATGGTTTTAAAATCGCTTACGTGATTTTAAAACTTGAAGCGAATCCTGGCGCTGGAGACAAAGATATTTTCGTCGGAATTGCCGTCTCTATCATCGACCTCGAAGTAATCCATGGCATCGGCTGCAAACAGATAGCCGACGTTTAATCTGGCTTCTACATTTTTAAATAACATATACTTGAGGTATCCGTTAATTTCAACACCGATTTTGTCATCGCTTTTATTATTGCCATTATCGTCGACGTATTCGAAGTCTTCGGCAACCATCATGTACATGCCGGCTCCCCCAAGGCTGAATTTTTCGGTCCACTGGTAATCAAGGGCCAATTTGTTCATCACAAATCCGTTGGTGAGCATATAGGGTCGCTCCGTAAAATAGGTCACATCATCGACAGTGTTTCCCTCGAAGATGGTCATACTGTCTTCGCGGTCGACATCAACCGCCAAAAAGGCATCCAAATCGCTGTCGTCCAGGTCATCGTCGCCGGAAGCGTACCAGAAGGTGTAAGTGAATTTGGCCTTGCCGGCTTTGTAGCCCAGATCCGCATGCAGCAAATAGGCACTGACGTCAAAATCACCGGAGGAAAGGACTGCCCCGCTATCTGCGGCAGTACCGGGGGTGGCCTCGATTAAATCGGCATTATCAATATCCCCGCCCTGATACATCAGGTCCCAGTTGACGAAAAAATTTCCGAAACCGGCAGACCCGTCGGTACCCAAAGTATAAACAGCAAGCCTGACATCATCGGCAAAGTTCTTGATTTCATAGTTTCTTTGATCGATAGTTCCATTGGTTGCACTATCCGCATTGCCTTTCATATACAAACCCCAGAGCCCGATTTTTAAATCATCTGTGGGGTTGAAATTCGCACGACCATAAAATGAATCGACATTGTCAATATCATCATTGGCCGTATCAGCAATTTCGTTAAACTTATCCACGCTGCGCACCCAGGCCAGTTCATAATCGATTGAATCCGTTATGTTACTGTTGAACTGCAAGGCTGTGGCCGTTTCCTGCCAGAAAAAGGAATTGGCTTTAAACGGCTGCAGCCCCATGCGCGCGCGGGCTTTGCGTTCGATGAAAGGCAACTGGAAGTCCAGATAGGCCCAGCGGGTTTCTAAATTGACGCCGTCACCGGAGAAGCTGCCGCCCTGTGACTTTCCGCTGCCCTGTCGACCCCAGCGAACGCCGCCGACCTCGATGGCATACACCCCTTTGACCATGTCATCGTTGTCACTGATTTCCGTCCAAAAGCGATACTTGAGCTCGGCATACTGATCGTTAACCGAGTTGTCGTTTATCACCCCGAAGGAATCGCTTCTGGCATCCAGCCAATCGTTATGGTTGGTATGAACCAAAAATCGGTTGTTCATATCCCCGTGAAAGGAAAAGTCCGCAGACATGGCGGGTCCGGCGAATCCAATGCAGGCCAAAATCACAATTATGAGTCCTAATTTCTTCATCTTCTTTCTCCTAATAGTTGCTTTGTCTGATCAATTATTCGCCCAATGCTCTAAACGGTTAATACAGTTTTGCTTTTGATCACCCCCCTTTCTCGGTTGAACTGATGAAAAAAAAAGCAGCCAAAACGTGAAGACATTTCATTCGTTTCGGCTGCTTTTTGAAAACGCGTTGCCAAATGCTTACAGGCAAATATGAAAAGTTATTGTTACCCATATCCCAAGCCTTCGTTTAAACTCGAATGCATTGCTTATCGGGTATTACAACTTTCTAAAATTAAAATTGTTGGGTAAGCGTCGGATACCATACTTACACTGTTTGTTCAAGACATATTGGTGCCACTTTGTGTCGGTCTTTTTCGCATTTCCGTATTAGAAAGCATGCAAGGATCAGACATTACATTGAGGATATAACCGTAGTTCACCATGAGCATCGGCAAAGAGAAAGCAATCCAGGCAAATATACCCACTCGAATCAGTATATAAGCCAGTCACAGAACTCGATTTAGGTGCATTGCATTCATCAGGGAACGGCTTCAATCCATTTGACGATATCCGATGAAAGGTTTTCTTCTACTTTGATTTGCCAACCGGCCTGCCGAATATTATCGATGGTCTTGCGGTTAATATTGGCACCCATCATCCGAACCACCATCGGATTGAGCACATCAAAAATAAATCCCAGAACAGGATGATGCGGTCGCATATGCTCCAGAAGCAAAAGTCTTCCCTCCGGCCTGCAAACCCGTCGAAGTTCACGCAATCCCATTACCGGATCCGGGACAGAACAAAATACGAAGGTGGCAAAGACCGTATCAAATGAGTGGTCTGGAAAGGCTAAATTTTGAGCGTCCATTTCCAGAAGCTTAACATCCAAAACAAGCGCTTCGGCCTTGTGGCGGGCTCTGGAAAGCATCCGAGGACTAAGATCAATTGCTGTAATCTCAACCTTTTCTGGATAATATGTCATGTTTTTTCCGGTGCCCACACCGACCTCCAGAGCTTTTGGTCCAACAATGCTCGTTTGCAATCTTTGTCTCCATGATGCAAATCGCAACCTCTCAATAGGAGATTCCATAAAATCATAAAGGAAGGCGATGCGATTGTAGCGCCTGCGGGTAAGAAAAGTATTTCGTGTTTTATTCATCATGAAGTTTGATAATCTCGTAAAAAGTCTGCCAAGCTGTCATTGCGAGCGCAGCGAAGCAATCCGATGCAAAGCATCGTCCCGAGCTAAGTCGAGGGATCCTTCGATTTACTCAGGA
>PVMK01118954.1_pt1 | contig 16479 bp, 16 predicted proteins | sample 1853481 | NCBI WGS metagenome assembly PVMK01 (sample SAMN08533507, study PRJNA380276) | Marine sediment metagenome, whole genome shotgun sequencing project.
GACTCACCGCGCTGGCGTTCGAGCAACTCGGTAAGTTCGTGTTCGCGCGTTCTGAGGGCGCTGACCTGGTCCTCGAGGGTGGACACCTGCTGGTCGCGGTTGCGAATCGAGGATTCCAGTTTCGGCACCGCGGCTTTGGCATCGAGAACGTTGAGTTTCAGCGAGGCTTCCTTGCTGCGGGCGGCGCTTTGACGGATCGCCCAGCCGACCACCGCACCGAGCAATGCCGGGATCGCGTAGCTGACTAGATCGGCAACAACCATGTGCTTTGTGGTCCTTCTAAAACCGGATCTGTAACCGTTTCGGGGCCGTTGTCCGCGCGCGCGTCGCGCGTATGGACCCACGCATGATGGTGCCGCCAGGACGCGCTGGAATCAGTTACCCACGTCTCAGCTTCATTACTCCTCGCCTCGGTGCCCGCCCCTGCAGGGTGAAACGTGATTCAGGTCCGCTGGTTGCTGCGATGCAGTGGCGCAACGAGGTGTGCTCTGGTAGGCCTTTCCGTGGAGTGGCGGGTAGCGTTTGCGGCGGGCTTGATTGTCGATTTCGGTACGTGGAATTCCCTGGAGAGTCTCAGCACGTAGCGGGTATCCTCGGGGTTCACCAACCACCGGGCGTTAGGCGAGTGCATATCGGCATACCCAAGGAAATCAAAGTTCTGGAAGGGCGCGTCGCGCTGATACCGCCGGCGGCGGGCGAACTGGTACGGCACGGCCACGAGGTCCACGTTCAGGCTGGCGCGGGTGAGGCGAGCGGCTACCCGGATGCGGAATATCAGGCGCTTGGAGTGCAGATTGAACCTGATGCGGTGGCGCTATACGGTGCGGCGCAGCTGATCGTCAAGGTGAAGGAGCCGATCGCAGCGGAGTATCCGCTGCTACGGCCGGATCACGTCGTTTTCGGCTACCTGCACCTGGCGGCGCTGCCGGAGCTGGCCGCACACCTGCAGAATGTCGGGCTGACCGCCATTGCCTGGGAAACCGTCGAGGAAGACGACGGTTGTCTGCCGTTGCTCGTGCCCATGAGTGACGTTGCCGGTCGGCTCGCCGTGCATCTGGGTGCGCAGTACCTGCAGCGGCCGAACGGCGGCAAAGGTCTCTTGTTGGGCGGGTTGGCTGCGACCGAGCGAGGTCACGTGGTGGTGCTGGGCGCCGGTTCGGTGGGCGGCAATGCAGTGCGCGTCGCGGCGGCGCTCGGGGCGCGGGTTACGGTGTTTGCCCGGCATCGAGCCAGCCTCGAGCGGATGCATGCGCTCGGCCCGAACGTCACCGCACTGCCATCGTATCCCGCGCTGCTAGCGCAGCATGTCGCGGATGCCGACCTGCTGGTGGGTGGGGTCCTGGTGGCGGGTGCCCGGGCCCCGGTTCTGGTGTCGGAATCGCTGGTTGAACGCATGCGCCCGGGCAGCGTGATCGTCGACGTTGCGGTCGATCAGGGGGGCTGCGTGGAGACCATTCATCCGACCACCTGGGAGGAGCCGGTCTACCTGCAGCATGGCGTTGTCCATTTCGGCGTGACGAACATGCCGGGGGCGGTGCCACGGACGTCGGCTCAGGCGCTGTCGACCTCGGTGCTACCGTACGTGCTGCGGCTGGCGGCAGGGCTGGGCGCAGAGGGCGGGCTCGAGGATGCTCCGCTGGTTCGCGGCATCAACGTACGTGCCGGCGAAATCGTCCATCCCGCGGTCCGTGCGGCGCTGGAATAGCTGGATGAGCAAGATCGCCGACTTCGAGATTCACCACAGTCGTTACCTTGAAGAAGATGGATCGCTCTGCAAGCCGTTGCCGGTTGCGGTGGCCGATTCCGATGAGCTGAAGCGGATCTACGAAGCCCTGGTGTTGACGCGCTGTTTCGACGCCAAGGCGGTCGCGTTGCAGCGTACCGGTCGGCTGGGTACCTATGCGTCTTCCCTCGGCCAGGAAGCCGCCGGCGTTGGTCTGGCGTGGCCGATGGATGCTGCTGACGTGCTCGTCCCGTCGTTTCGCGAATCGGGTGCGCAGTTGCAGCGCGGCGTGACGGCGCAGGAGCTGTTTCTCTATTGGGGAGGGGATGAACGGGGCTCGGACTTTGCCGGCCCGCGTGAAGACTTCCCGGTCAGTGTCACGGTCGGCGGACACGTGCCGCATGCGGCGGGCATCGCCCTGGCATTCAAGCTGCGCGATCAACCTCGGGTGGCGGTCTGCGTGTTCGGGGATGGCGCCACGTCCAAGGGTGAAGTCTACGAGGCAATGAACCTGGCAGGTGTTTACCGGCTGCCGGTGGTGTTCATCGTGATCAACAACGGCTGGGCGATCTCGATGCCACGGCGTGAGCAGACGGCCGCTCAAACGTTGGCTCAAAAGGCCATCGCTGCTGGTTTCGATGGCGAGCAGGTGGACGGAAACGATGTCATCGGCGTCACCGAAGCCGTCCGGGTCGCGCTGCACAAAGCCAGGACGGGGGGTGGACCCCATCTGATCGAGTGTTTGACGTACCGGTTGGCAGATCACACCACCGCCGACGACGCCAGCCGCTATCGCGATGACGATGAGGTGAGCGCGGCCTGGCATCGCGACCCGCTGGCCCGGGTGAGAACCTATCTGAGCGAGCAGAAACTCTGGACGCGCGAGGATGAGGAGGCATTGTTGCGTGGTTGCAACGAGCGCGTGGACGCAGCCGCCGAAACTTATCTGGCCACGCCCCCACAAGCGCCCGAGGCGATCTTCGACTATCTGTATGCGACCCTGCCGCGCGAACTCGCCGCGCAACGGGAGGCGCTTCTGAAGGGTGTGGGCGATGGCTGAGCACAATCTGCTCGATGCGGTCAACATGGCGCTGCGGCGGGCGATGCTCGATGACGAGCGGGTCCTCGTATTGGGCGAAGACGTCGGCATCGACGGCGGCGTGTTTCGCGCCACCAACGGCCTGTATCAGAGTTTTGGCGCGGGCCGGGTGCTCGACACACCCCTTTCTGAAACTGTTATCGCCGGGGTGGCCATCGGGCTTGCGGCCCAGGGGTTCCATCCCGTCGCAGAAATTCAGTTCATGGGGTTCATCTACAGCACCATCGATCAACTGGTAAACCATGCGTCGCGACTGCGTACCCGGACCCGTGGGCGGTTGAGCTGCCCGATGGTGTTGCGTGCGCCGTATGGTGGGGGGATCCACGCGCCGGAGCACCATTCGGAAAGTACCGAATCGATGCTGGCGCACATTCCGGGCCTGCGGGTCGTGATTCCGTCATCGCCGGGGCGGGCGTATGGGCTGCTGCTCGCGGCGATCGCCGATCCGGACCCGGTGGTGTTCCTGGAGCCTAAGCGAATCTACCGGGCGTTCACCGAAGAGGTGCCGGACGACGGCACGGCGCTGCCCCTGGATACCTGTTTCCAGCTGCGCGAAGGCGCTGATGTGACGCTGATCAGTTGGGGCGCCATGATAGTGGACACGCTGCAGGCGGCCGAAATCCTCGCCCGGGATGGGATTGAAGCGGACGTGATCGACATCGCCACCCTGAGCCCGTTGGACACGACGGCTGTGCTCGAGTCTGTGGCCCGCACGGGTCGGCCGATCGTGGTGCACGAAGCCGCGCGGACTGCCGGCTACGGCGCCGAAATTGTGGCGCGCATCAGTGAGCACGGATTGTTCGAGTTGAAGGCGCCGGTACTGCGCGTGACCGGCTTCGATACGGTGATGCCGTTGGCCCGGCTGGAAGCACACTACATGCCCGGGGTCGAGCGGATCTGCGACGCGGCGCGGGCGAGCGTGGCCTACGCATGACCGCGAATGCCTTCCACCTCCCCGATCTGGGTGAAGGACTGATCGAGGCGGAGATCATCAGCTGGCACGTAGCCGCCGGCGACCATGTGGTTGCCGACCAGCCGTTGGTGTCCGTGGAAACCGACAAGGCGGTGGTCGAGATCCCAGCGCCCCAGTCGGGGACCGTGGTGCGATTGCATGGTGAGCTGGGCGATCGGATTGAAGTGGGTGCGCTGCTGGTCGAATTCGACTCGGCCCGGACGGATAGCGGCGCGATTGTCGGCGATCTGGCGGGCGCCACACCATCCGCTCCGGAACGAGTCGAGGTCAAGGCCAGTCCGGCCGCGCGCCGCCGGGCGCGCGAGTTGGGGGTTGCGTTGGAGCACGTGGCCGGTAGTGGTCCCGGTGGCGTCATTCAAGTGAGCGACGTCGAGCGCAACGCCGACAGCCTGACGACGTCGCCGGGCGCTGAGGCGCTTCGAGGAGTGCGCAGGACGATGGCGAAGCGGATGGCGGACGCGCACGCGCGCGTGGCGGCGGCCAGCGTCACGGGTGAAGCGGATGTCAGCCTGTGGCATCAGGGACAGAGCCCGCTCCTGCGCCTCGTTCGTGCTGTTGGTGAAGCGTGCCGTGTTGAGCCGCGGCTCAACGCGGCCTTCGACGACGTGAACATGACACTCCTTTTGGCGGAGCAGGTCGATCTCGGTATCGCAATGGAGACCGCCGACGGATTGTTCGTGCCCGTTCTGAGAGATGTTGCAGCCCGTGATGCAGACGGCCTTGCTGAGGGGATCGAGCGGATGAAAGAAGACGTCCGCAAGCGCAGCATCCCGGCCGCGGACCTGCGTGGCCAGACCATCACGCTGTCGAATTTTGGCGCAGTGGCCGGGATTCATTCGGCGATGATTGTGGTTCCGCCCCAGGTTGCGATAGTCGGCGCCGGACGGGTGTCGATGCGTCCCGTGCTGAAGGAAGGGCAGCTACGGGAGCACGCATTTCTGCCGCTGTCGATCACCTTTGATCACCGGGTGGTTACGGGGGTGGAGACCTGCCGCTTTCTCGACGCGTTGGTTCATGATCTGGAGCAGGAAAATTGACGGACCCCTTTGAATTCGTAGACGAGTTGGGTCCCGAGAAAGTGATCGAGCTCTATGATCCCGCGACGCGCATGCGCGCCGTGCTGGTAGTGGACAACACCGCCATCGGACCGGCCATCGGCGGTGTGCGGATGGCCCCGGATGTGACCGTCGCCGAATGTGCGCGGCTGGCCCGGGCGATGACGCTCAAGAACGCCATGGCGGGCCTGGCGCACGGCGGCGGCAAAGCGGTCATGGTTGCCGATCCGTCAATGCCTGATCAGGACAAGGAACGTCTCATTCGAAGCTTCGCGGTCGCGATCCGGGATATCGTGGACTACATCCCCGGTCCGGACATGGGCACTAACGAGCGCGCCATGGCGTGGATCAAAGATATAACCGGGCGCGCCGTCGGCCTGCCTCGGGAAATCGGCGGTATTCCGCTGGATGAAATTGGCGCTACCGGGTTCGGCTTGTGCGAGGCGATTGTGGTCGCCCAGGAATTCTGCGATGTGCGGCTCGGTTCGGCACGGGTGGTCGTACAGGGATTTGGTTCGGTTGGACTGCACGTGTCCCGATTCCTGGCCGAGCAGGGCGTCCGGCTGGTGGGGGTATCGGACAGCAGCGGTGCGCGAGCCGCACCGGAAGGATTCGATTTGAATGCGTTGATCGAGTTCAAGCGTTCGGGCGGACACGTCGCGGATTTTGCCGGCGGCGTCTCCATCAGCCACGCTGAGCTGATCGGGGTCGAATGCGAGATCTGGATTCCCGCCGCGCGCCCGGACGTCCTGCGCGAGGAAAATGTCGATCGTCTCAATGCGCTGCTCGTGGCGGAGGGCGCGAACATCCCGGCCTCTGAAGCGGCGGAACGACGGCTTGAGGAGCGCGGTGTGCTGGTGCTGCCGGATTTCGTCGCCAACGCCGGCGGGGTGATCTGCGCGGCCGTCGAGTACCATGGTGGGTCACAGCAAGAGGCGTTGCAGGCCATCTCGGAAAAACTGCGCGAAAACACCCGGGAGGTGCTGGAGCGGACCCGAGCCAGCGGTTTGCTGCCCCGGGAAGTGGCACGGGGAATCGCCCGAGAGCGGGTGGAGACGGCGATGCACTCGCATGGAACAACTTGAGTTCGGCCCAACGGTGGTTTCTATTCGGTCGTTGGCATATAAGTTGCCACGTAGCAACAGAACAGACGAAACGTTCACGAAGAGGGGAGAGACACGTGTTGAGAGCTACGATTACCTTTCTTGCGGCGGCCTGGGCGATGAGTTCGATCGCGCAAATTCACGATCCGCGCGCAATCGAGGCAAACCCGCAGACGGCCGCGAGCGCCATCGCGCCCACCCTGAAAGGGCTGGGCGAACATCACATGGCGGTCACCACCGACAACGAGCAGTCCCAGTACTTTTTCGACCAGGGGGTGCGACTGACTTATGGCTTCAACCATTCAGAAGCGCTGCGCGCGTTCAAGGAGGCGGCCCGCCTGGATCCGGACAACGCGATGGCGTATTGGGGCTGGGCGTTGGTCCTGGGCCCGAACCTCAATCTGCCGATGCAGCCGGAAGTTGCGCCGCAGGCCTATCAGGCGATCAGTCAGGCCATGGCCCTGCGCGAGGTGGTTTCCGCCCGCGAGCGCGCCCTGATCGAGGCGTTGGCAACGCGTTACGTGGCCCAGGCGCCCGCCGATCGTAGCGCGCTGGACCAGGCCTACGCGGACGCTATGGCAGACGTCGTGGCAGCCTACCCCGATGATCCGGATGCCGCGACGCTCTACGCGGCGTCATTGATGAACCTTCAGCCCTGGGACTACTGGTACGGTGATGGCACGCCGAAAGGCAACGCGGGGCTTCTCGTAGGGGTGCTCGAGTCCGTCATCGAGCGCAACCCCAATCACCCCGGCGCGCTGCACTACCACATCCATGCGGTTGAGGAGAAGCATCCGCAACGCGCGGTCGCAAGCGCCGATGCCTTGCTACCGCTGATGCCGGGTGCCGGACACATGGTGCATATGCCCAGCCACATTTACATGCGGGTCGGTCGCTATCAGGAGTCCTACGCGGCGAACGCGGCGGCGTCCCAGGCCGATGCGGATTACATCGTGCAGTGCCGCGCCCAGGGCATCTATCCGCTCAACTACTACCCGCACAACATGCACTTCAAGGTGTGGTCGGCGATGTTTCTTGGCCAGAGCCAGCAGGCACTGGCCGACGCGGGGGAGATCTACCGGCAGATTCCGCCCAACGTCAGCGGCGACGGCATGGGGCTGTTCGAAAGCTTTCTGTCGCAACCGATGTACGTAATGGTGCGCTTCGGCATGTGGGACAAGATCCTGGAAACGGACAAGCCGAGTGACGACGCCGAGTTCATGCTCGGCGTCTGGCACTACGGTCGGGCGCTGGCGTACCAGCACAAAGGCGAACGCCGGGCGGCGCGCCGGGAACTGGCAGCGCTGCGCCGCATCGCCGGCTCGTTGGATGATGCCTATCTGGTGGGTTTCGGCGCCGCCCCGACCCTGCTGGAGATCGGCGCGGAAGTGGTCGAGGGTGAGATGGCTGCGGCGCGCGGCAAGTATGGACAGGCGACCTCACACCTGGAGAAAGCCACCCGCCTGCAGGACTCGTTGCGCTACAGCGAACCCCCCGATTGGTACTTCCCGGTTCGGCATGTGCTTGGCGCGGTGCTGCTCGAGGCGGGCGAGCCCGCGGAGGCAGCTGCGGTCTACTGGCAGGACTTGAGCGACAACCCCGGCAACGGCTACGCCCTGTTCGGGCTCCAGCAGGCGCTCACGGCGATGGGCGATGAGGCGGGCGCGGACAACGCTGGCCAACGGTTCGACGAGGTGTGGGCCAACGCCGACCACGCCCTGACATCTTCGCGATTCTAACGTGGACGTGAAGCTGGCAATGGCATTGCTGCTGTGCGCCGGGCTTGGCGCGGCCACGGCGGGTGCCTCTGGCGGTGAGGAGCCGAAGCCGGACTTGACCGGCGTGTGGGTGCTCAACGCGGATGCCTCCCAGGAACTGGTCAGGAAGAAAAAGGCTGGCGAGGGCCTTGGCGGTCTGCGGACATCCGTTTCGGTGGGCGGCATGGGCATTCCGCTGCCGGGCGGTGGCCAGGCCGCGGCGACTTCGGGGACCAAGCTGAAAGATCCGGACCTGCTGTTCTGCCAGCAACTCGAGATCTCGGTCGTCGACGAGGTCGTGGTCGTTTCCTACCAGGGGCTTGGCGAAGACCACATGAAACCCGGCAAGCACCAGGGCAAGAAAGTCCGCTGGACGGGCAGCAAGCTTTCGGAACATTACGAGACCACCAGTCGCAAGGTGGACAAAAAGTTTCAGCTGACGTCACCGAATCAGATGAAGGTCACCGTCAAGCTGAACCCCAAACAGGGCAGCACCCGGGAATACCGAAAGGTCTTTGATCGGGCGTCGCACGAGCCGCCGGACGCGGTTCCGAGCGAGTAAGCGCCTGGCAGATTGCCTCAACCGGCCTCGTTGCCCTCGATCACACGCTGCAGGCGGCGCATGCCGTTCAACCAACGTTCCAGGTCGTCGTTCTTGTTGTTCATCCACTTCCGGGCGATCGGGTCGGTCAGAATCAGAAAGCGCTCTGCGGACATCGCATCCACGACCATGCCGGCGACCTCTTCGGGTTCCTTGATCGGTCCGGCGGCGCTGCGCGCGAAGTCGGACTCCACATCCCCCAGCATCGGCGTGCGCACGCCCAACGGCGCCAGCAGCGATACCTGAATGCCTTTGTCGTGATAGGTGATCGACAACCATTCCGCGAGCCCCACCACCGCATGTTTGGTCACAGCGTAGGTGAGGTTGCCGTGGGTGGTGAGAATTCCGGCCATGGATGCGGTGTGCAACAGGTAACCCGTGCCGCGCTCCAGCATGCCCGGCAGCACGGCACGAACGGCGAACACGTGGCTCATGAGATTGATCTGCCACTGCTGGTTCCACACCTCGATCGGAGTGCTCAGCGGGTCCCCACCGGTGGCGACGCCGGCATTGCTGAAGAACACATCGACGGACCCGAGTTGTTGCTCGGTATCGGCGACCAGCGCGTTGATGTCGGCTTCATTGGCGACGTCGCAGGCGAACGCCGTGCCGCCGATTTCAGCCGCAACGTCCCGCGCGCCGTCGCCGTTGAGATCTACCACCACCACCCGCGCGCCTTCTGCCGCAAAAGCGCGGGCGCAGGCGGCGCCGATGCCGCTGGCTGCGCCCGTGACGATTGCCACCTTGTTTGAAAGATCCATAGCGACCCAACTCCCCCTGTCGTACGCTCGAGGCTTCACGGTACACAAAAACCTCCGGGAGTCGGAATGAAATTCTTGAAATACCTGGGCATTGCGATCGGCGTGCTGGTGGTCGTGGGAGGGCTCGCCTGGCTGCTGCGAACCGATCCGATCGGGCCGTTGTCGGGAAAGAAGTTGTCCGGGGAAGAGCGGCCATTCCCTGACGACTGGTCATTCGTGAATGAGCATCCCCTGTGTGCGATCGAGTCGCGGGTGGATGATCCGCACTCGGTCACCACGATCTGTTTCGTGCACGAGGGCAGCCTCGTGATCCCGGCAGCCGAGGGCTCGACCAAAACCTGGCCGAAATATGTACTCGCGGACCCAAGAGTCCGGGTCAAAGTGGGCGACGCCGTCTATCTGGCGCGTGCGACCCGGCTGACGGACATCGATATCGATGCGGTGATGGCCTCGGCGCTGATCAAATATGGGGACCGCGCCGCCGATGCGGACGCCCCACCGCCTGACATCTGGCTGTTCCAGATCAGCGCGCGCTGATAGGAGGTTAGTAATGCAATGGAGTGAGACTACAGAATCCCGAGGGGTCCTCGAGCAGGGCTTCCGGCTCGAGATTGATGGACGCGATGTGCCGGGCGTGCTCTGGCGGGCCGAAGGCGGCGCGGAGAACGCGCCGCTGGTGCTGATCGGCCACGGCGGAACCCAGCACAAACGGACCGGCTACGTGCTGTCCCTGGCCCGTATGCTGGCACGGCACCACGGCATCGCCTCCTTTGCGATCGATGGACCTGGCCACGGCGAGCGCAGTACCGGCGAAGACTTCGACACCACCTGGGCCCGCGCCGGCATCGATGATGAAACGGTTGCCGATTGGCGTGGTGCGCTGGACGCGGTGGTCGCCGAACGGGCGCCGTCAGCCATAGGCTATTGGGGCCTGTCGATGGGCACCATGATGGGGGTGCCGGTGGTCGCCGCGGAACCGCGCATCGAAGTCGCGCTGCTTGGGTTGATGGGCTTTGGCCGGGCGAACGGCGATCGCTTGCGCGCTGATGCCGCGCGTGTCACCTGTCCGGTGCGGTTCCTGCTGCAGTGGGATGACGAGTTGGTCGATCGGCAGTCCGGGTTGGAGCTGTTCACTGCGCTGGGTTCGGAGGTTAAATCGCTGCACGCCAACCCGGGGCTGCATTCGGCGGTGCCGCCGCAGGAATTCCGCGACACCGTGGGTTTTCTCGCCAGCTACCTACAGACCTAGCCCCGGGCTCATGTTGCGCCCGCCAGCGGGCCGTCGCCGGCGAAGGCGAGTTGCGCGAATCGTTCGCCCATGCGCACATAGCCATCGCCGTTGGGGTGCAGGGCGTCGGGAAGATCGTCGAGATCGGCTTCGCCGAACAGTTGCAGGCCGTCCAGATAATGCAGCTGCGCGTCGCCCGCGGCCCGCCGTTGCGCGACGATGTCTTCGATGATGTCGCGCACCATGGTGAGGGTTAGGCTGTCCCGGCGGATGCGCGGGTCACCCTCGATGATGCGGAATACCCCCTCGGCGTCGGGCACGGTGGGGCCGGGATGCTGCTCGGCGCTCGGGCAGATGATGGGTGATGCGACCAGGAACGGCGTATCAGGCTTGCCTTCACGAACGGTGTCGATGAAACCATGTAAAGCCGGCGCGAACGTCCGCAGCGTCAGCGAGTTCATGTTGATGACGTTGATGCCCGCCTTCAGGCTCAACACATCGCCGGGCTCGTCGCGCATGGTCCGGGCCACGAACTGGTCGAGATGGCAACTGCCGCCCAGCCCCAGGTTGAGTAGTTCGACGTTCGCAAGGCGCGCGGTTACCGCCGGCCAGGTGCGGGTCGGGCTGTGCGCCTCGCTGCAATGACTGATGGAACTGCCATGGTGAATCCAACGTCGCAAGCCCGACGGAACGGGTGCGGTGATCGTTGCATCGGAATCGATGCGCAGCTCCATCAACTCTACCCGCGCGTTGGCCGGCAACCAGAGCGCCAGTTGCTTGCTGCCCGCCGGCAGGTCCTCGAAGCGCACAGTGCACGGGTCGCCACGGCGAATCTCGATATTGTTGAGGTCGGCGGGATCGACCCACACGCGGTCGCCCCCTGCTCCTTGCTGCGCCAGTGGTTCGGCGCCATCGACGACCAGGTCGAAGATCGCGTCGGCGACCCCGGCGGGGCCCCGCTCGAAGCGCGCCAGCTTGAGGTCGAGTTCGATGCAGCGTGTATCACTGGCGAACTCGATGCGTACGCCCGAGGGTTGGGTCGCCACCGCGACCATGAACGGCGGTACCTGGGGCCGCGTCCAGTCGGGAAGGCGGCGCGGGATGACGCCGGTTTTGCGTCGGTCGACATCCAGCGCGCCGGTCAGCCGCACCGGCCCGTCGAGCAGTGGAACACTCTGCATGGGTCAGGCCTCCTGCCAGGCGCGCGCTTGATCCACGGCGCGCCGCAGCGGTTTCAGCGCGAATGCGAGGCACACCGCGGCGATGAGATAGTTGAAGAATGCCAGCCACGCCAGGGATAGATCAATGGCGTCCTCGCGGCCGAAAATGTAGTCGTTCATCACCGCAATGATCAGCGGCGCAACCAGGTAGGAAATGAACGACACACAGATCAGGTACAGCGCAATCATCTGACCGCGCATCTGGTTTGGGGCGATGGCCTGCAACGCCGCGCTGCTCAAGCCGGGTGGCATCGCCATGCAGAAGGTGATCGGTACGATCAGCGCCAACGCCCAGCCGCCGTCATTCAGCAGAGGCATCAGCACGGCCAACGGTCCGAGCACCAGCGTACCCCAGAAGCACAGCCGCATGGTCGCGTCGGCGCGTTGCCGGCTGAGCATCCGCCCGGCGTAGAAGCCCGCCCAGACGCTCCCGGCGATACCGACGAACAGGGCGATGAACCCGTAGGACAGGCCGATCTCGGTCTTGGTCCAGCCGTGCTTGCGCACGAAGAACTCGACGATCCAGGTCAGAAACGCAAACCCCTGAATCGACAGGCACAGGTAGGCGATGAAGTGCAGGGTGAGATAGCGGGCGCGTTCCCTGACGAAGACGAACACGTCTTTGAGCGGATAGCCCCCGGCGTAGGCCGCGCCCCCCAGGCCGGTGCGTTTCGGCTCGCGCACGGTGAACATCAAGGTCGCCAGCAGCAGCCCGGGCAGACCGACCACCACCAGTACCATCTGCCAGGAATACACCTCACCGAACAGCGGCAGCGTGAAGTTGGGTCGTGCCTCGAGGTAGTCGATCAGCGGGCCGCCGACAATGTTGGCGATGCCGGTGCCGATGAACGGCGCGGTGCCCACGATGCCGTAGGCCAGCGGCAGGCGGCTCGCTTCGAAATAGTCCGCCAGCAACGATTGGTTGGCGGGCCCGAGGCTGGCCTCGCCGATCCCGACGCCCATGCGCGCGCCGAACAGTTGCCAGAACGAGTTGGCCAGGCCCGCCAACGCGGTCATCGCGCTCCAGCAGAAAATTCCGGCAACGATGATGTTGCGCCGGCTGCTCCGGTCTGCGAGTCGCGCCAACGGCCACGTCGCCAGTGAGTACACCAGCGAGAAGGCAAGCCCGATGATCAACGAGATCTCAGTGTCGGATAACCCTCCCAGATCGCGCTTGATCGGCCCGATCATGACGTTGAGGATCTGGCGATCGATGAACGAGAGAGTCGCGGCCATCGTCAGCAGCACGATCACGTATGAGAGATATGCGGGACGGTAGGAAGGTCGGTGAGTAATTGGGGCGTTCCGCGCAGCAAACCTGGGATTCTACATGGAAGCACCCAACCGGGTGATGCTCAGCCGTCTTGCACCCGGTAGTCGGCGATCTGCACCTCGGCACCGTAGTCGGCGTAGTCGCCGGCGGCTCGCTGGGCGCGGAATTCGGCCCAGGGGATGGGCCGATAGCGGGCCGGATGCGCGGCGTCGACGGTGCTCGCCAGCGGCGTGTACTCGGTCTCGTAGCTCGGGTTGAAGAACAAAGGTGCGCTGTAGCGCTCCCGGTGCTCGTTGGCCAGCACCCGATGCAGGGCCGCGTGGTACTGATCGTTCGACCAGACCTGAACAATGTCGCCGATGTTCACCACCAGCGCATCGTCGATTGGCGCCACCGTGTGCCAGGCGCCGTCGTGGAACACCTGCAGACCCGCTTGCTCATCCTGCAGCAGCAGGGTCACCGCCCCGGCATCGGTGTGGTGATTGATGCCCAGGTGTCCGTCATCGGGAACTTCGATTCCCGCAGGCCGCGCGGGCGCCGGGCACGTCGGGTAGTAGTTCAGGCGCAGGAAGCTGGTGTGGCTCGGCGCGAATTCGCGGCGCAGGGACGAAGGTGTAGCACCGAGATTGGTCGCGACCGCTTCGAGAAGGCTGAACGCAATCCCCTCGCAGGCCTGATAGTAGGTGCGGATGGCCGCTTCGAAGCCGGGCAGCGTGGACGGCCACTGAGGGCTCAGGCCCGGCATGTCCGAGGTGCTGCCGGGCGGCCCGTAGTCGTAGATTTCCTTCCAGTCCGGGGTGTTCTTGGTCAGTTCCTGATCGAAGAATCCCCAGGGATTGCCGGCCGTGCGGGAAATTTCCCGCTTGGCCGCGCTGGTTTGCGAGAAGAACGCATGCATCTCCCGGCGCAGCGCACCGATCACGTCCGTGGGCAGCCCGTGGCCGACGATCTGGAAGAATCCCCACTCGCGGCAGGCCCGGTCGATGGCAGACCGGGCGTCCGCATCAGAATCCAGACGGTCGATGGCGATGACCGGTACGTAGTCCACGTCCCATTCTCGCACACCGGGGCGCAATTCCTTGCGCACTTCCAAGGTGCGCAATTCCTTGCGCACTTCCAGGGTGGGCACTTCCAGGTGCGCACTCCCGTGCGCCCTCCGGTGCGCACCCTGGATGCCTGGTTGGTGTAGCATCCTTGTCAAAGGCGGTCGGGGGTGGAGCGATCAACACAACAAATTCAGCGGCGCGGCCGCGCCGCCACGTGGTGGTGTTTCTCGCGTTTCTGTCGGTGTTCGTCTGCTACATCGACCGGGTCAACATCTCCGTGGCGATCATCCCGATGGCCGAGGACCTCGGCTGGAACCTGCAGACCCAGGGCACGGTGCTCTCCGCGTTTTTCGTCGGATACCTGTTGCTGCAGATCGTCGGCGGTCGATTGGCGGACCGGTTCGGGGGCAAGGTGGTGCTCGGCGCCGGCGTGCTGCTGTGGTCGCTGTTCACCCTCCTGACGCCACCGGCGGCCGCGCTCGGGATCACCGTGCTGATCGCTGCCCGCATCGCCATGGGCATGGGCGAAGCGGTGACCTTCCCGTCCATCTACAGCCTCTACAGCCGTTGGGTACCGCTCAGGGAACGGGCGCGCGCGGTGGGGTTCACCAACAGCGGCATTCCGTTGGGCACGATCGTTGCGCTGGTGTTGACCCCATACATCGTCCAGCGGCTGGGTTGGGAGTGGGCGTTCTACTTATTCGGGGCGGTGGGCGTAATCTGGTTCGTCGTCTGGCAGCGCGCGGTGACGGCGATGCCGTCCCGGCATCCGCTGATCAGCGCCGAGGAACTGGCCGAGATCGCGGCCGGGACAGGCGGCGAGGAACCGGTGACGTCGGTGCCCTGGAGAGAGCTACTCAAGCATGCACCGGTGTGGGCCATCGTGGTCGCACACTTCTGCAACAACTGGTCGCTGTACGTGTTGCTCTCGTGGCTGCCGACCTTCGTCAACAAGGGGCTTGGCGTCGACTACGCATCGGTCGGCTGGTACACGATGATTCCCCATGTCACCTCGTTCATCTTTCTCAATATCGCGGGCAACATCGCGGACCGGATGATCTCCGCCGGGATGGACGTGACCCGGGTACGCAAGTTGATGCAGACGATCGGGTTCGGGGGAATGGCGACCGCGCTGCTGATCGTGGGGGAGGTGCAGTCGGCGTGGATGGCGATCGGGGTGATGTCGGTGGGGACCGCGCTCGGTGCGTTCGTCACCGGTGGCTTCGCCATCAATCACATGGATGTCGCGCCGCGGCATGCCGGTACCCTGATGGGCATCACCAACACCGCGGGGACCATCCCGGGCATCATCGGCGTGTACATCAGCGGGATGATCCTGGAAGCCACCGGCTCATGGGCCCTGGTATTTCAGGTCGCTGCCGGGGTCACTTTGTTCGGCCTGGTGTTCTACCTGCTGTTCGCCTCCGGCCGCAAGCTGATCGATTGAAGCCCAGGCCTCGGCCCAGCAGCAGCGGTGGTCGAAGCCCTCCATCATGACGATCCGGACATGGTCGGGATTGGCGTATCGGGCGCGGAAGGATGTCGCCACGGTGGCGTCGACCTGTCCAGGCTGACGGCGCGCAGCCTCGAAACTCGGTTTCCCCGACGAACTGACAGGGCCGGGCGAGGTAGGCGACGTTGCCGCCTGGATGACGCAGCGCCAACTCCAGGCCCAGGGGCCGCATCGGGGTCGGGTTGAACGAGGGTCGACTGCGCGTGGCCCAGGCAAACCCGTCGCCTTCGATGTAGACCGTGAGCGCCCCGTCAGCGTCGCGCCGCGGCCCCAGCCAGGCCGCCAGCACGAACGTGTCGGTGGCGATCCTCTGCGCTTGCCAGCCGTGGGCGTTGGTCAACTCGCGCGCGTGGGTCTTGCGGCCCTGAAGTTCCGCGGCGCTGCAGCCCCCGAGCAGCGCCAGCGCGAAGGTCAGGCTAAGTCGCAAAGGCTTCCAGGGTGTTCATGTTCTTGTACGCCGCGAAGCCCATCACCAGCGCCGCCTCGCCGTCGTGATGGCAGCCGATCACGAGCCGATCGAAGAATCGGTGATCGCTGGACATTGCGTTGTCGAAGGTGGTCGGGCCCTGATGCATCAGGGTTTCGTCGAGGTCGCTCAGCGGCATCAGGTGCGATCCGGCACCGGCAGCGCTGGCACGGTCACCCCTTCGGGCACTCGCAACAGCGCGGGGTCCGGCCCGGCGTGCAGTTCCTCGTAGCGGACCTCGCGGATCAGTCGATCGTCAAGATATATACGGTGCCCGGCGGGGTATAAGCCGAGGCCTTCGACTTCCACCAGCGCCTCGTAGACCCAGGTGGTGGTGACGGTGCCGAGCATCGGCAACTCCAGGGGGTACGCGGCGCCGACCAGCACGTCGTCGGCGTCGATGAACAACGTGACGGGGGTGCCATCCGGCAACGCGCCGGCCACGGGGTGTGCCAGGCGGCCGAAAAACGTCGATCGGGTAGTTGCTCCAACGAGCCGCGCTGCATCAGCACCGAAGCCAGCAACTCATGTGCAATCATGTTCCGATGCCGGGCGGCTTCCAGTTCCGCGACCCGGCCGTCGTCCCAGAACGCGACGTTGAACTGCCGGTCCACTGTCAGCGCCCAGCCGTTGCCGTCGAACAGCCGGCGGGTCCATTCCC
>PVMK01151011.1_pt1 | contig 16479 bp, 10 predicted proteins | sample 1853481 | NCBI WGS metagenome assembly PVMK01 (sample SAMN08533507, study PRJNA380276) | Marine sediment metagenome, whole genome shotgun sequencing project.
GCCGACGGTCAAATCTTGGAAGAAGTCTATGTCTACGGATCATTCACTCAGAGCAAGATGTATCATCGCGATGTGCGATGCAACGACTGCCATGAAGTCCACAGTCTCAAACTGGTGAAAGCGGGCAACGACCTTTGTTTTCAGTGTCACAGGGCCCATGAGTACGATACAAAAGCGCATCATTTTCATAAGAAGAAGGGCGAAAAGGGGAAACCCATCCGATCGTCAGAAGGCAAGGTGCTGTTCCACGTGGGCACCGGCGCCGAGTGCGTCCAGTGTCATATGCCGGGTCGGAACTACATGGGCATAGATTACCGGCCGGACCACAGCTTTCGGATTCCCCGTCCCGATCTCAGCAGCAAGATTGGGGCGCCCGATGCCTGCACGCGTTGCCACACGGACAAAACTTCTCTATGGTCCGACAAAACCATCACCCAATGGTACGGACCGGGGCGCAGGCTGCATTTCGGTACGGTGATCGACGCCGGCCGCAAAAGACGGTCAGAGGCTCGGAAGGCGCTGATCCGATTGGCCGGGGATCCCCTCTACCCTGTAATTGTCAGAGCTACAGCCCTTTCACTTTTATCCGACTATCCCGGCGAGGACACTGAACAGGCCATGAAACTCGCATTGATGGAAGATGAGGCCCTGATCCGTCGAACAGCGGTAGCAAATATTCGTCTGTCCGATCAAAAGATGCAAGATGAACTTATTGCGCAAATGCTCTATGACCCTGTCAAAGCCGTGCGCATCGAAGCTTCCCGAGTGCTGGCCGGAAAATCTTCCAGACACCTGGACCCGGATCAGGTCAAGGTTTTTCAGACCGTTCTGATGGAGTTTGTAGCATCCATGGAATATTCCGCCGATTTCGCATTTGGGCGTTACAACCTGGCAAATCTCTACACCGCCCTTAATCAGCCGGAGGAAGCCGTCCAAAACTACCGGGCAGCCATCAAGATCGACAACTTATTTTACCCGGCCAAAGTCAACCTGGCGATGCTCTACAATCAAAAGGGAGAGAATGACCGGGCGGAAGTATTGCTGCGCGAAGTTACCACAGAGCATCCGGAGATGCACGAAATAGCATATTCCCTTGGACTTCTCCTGACAGAAATGAAGAAATACGACCAAGCGGCCATCTACCTGGAAAAGGCGGCAGAGGGTATGCCTGAGCGCGCCCGGGTTCACTACAATCTCGGGTTGCTTTTACAACACCTTAAGCAAGATGAAAAAGCTGAAGCAGCCTTACTCAGAGCACTGGAGCTGGATTCGGACAGCATGGATTATCTCTATGCCCTTGCTGATTACTATTTAAAAAGGGGAAAATTATATAAAACCAAAGGGATTGCGAAACAAATGGTTGCGAAACATCCTGACAATCGCATGGGGCATGACTTGCTGGAACATATTGAAAAGAACTTGCTAACACCCTAAATGAAAGAGATATTCTGGTTGCAAAAGATGTCGGTTTATAATAAGGATTTGGGTATAAATATAGAATCCGCTGTGTCAAAATCCGAACCCTCTGATCGCCTATCTTGCGGATGAGTTGGACATCACAGTCTTTAATCGACAATTAAACACCAAAGAACTTAAGAATACTCGCACTGACGATCCGAAAAGCGATTAACCGGGCTGTAGAAAAACTCCAGTTTCAACGATTAACCTATATTTTACATTAGGAGGCAATGCTATGAAAAAAACACGTTACAGATTCGCAAGCATTCTCTCGACGGTTATTATCGGCACGTTGATCGTCGGATTTTCCATGCCGGCTAAAGCGGCCGAGCCCGTTGATCAGCAGGGGCTTGTGGATAAGGCGCGCACAACCTTCCAAAGCTTCATGGCGGATTCAAACATGGTCTATTTAAAAAATCACCTGCGTGATGCTAAAGGCCTCTTGATCGTACCGAGCATGCTAAAGGCCGGCTTTTTTGTGGGCGGATCCGGGGGTAGCGGTGTGCTCATTGTCAAAAACGCGAAAACAGGGCAATGGAGCCAACCGGCGTTTTACACCTTAGGCTCCGTAAGTTTTGGACTTCAGTTCGGAGGGGAGGCCGCGGAAGTGATCATGATGGTGAGGACCCAAAAGGCAGTGGACAAGTTGCTCACATCTTCTTTCAAGTTCGGGGGAGATACTTCCATCGCCGTCGGGCCGGTGGGCGGAGGTGCCAAATCGAATGTCATGGCCGACATTTTTTCCTTTTCGCGATCCAAAGGCGCTTTTGCCGGAATCGCCCTGGATGGCGCTGTCATCTCGACAAAGGACAAATGGAACAATGCTTACTATGGAAAAGCAGTGACACCTGTGGACATTCTTGTGAAGCATTCTGTCAGCAATCATGGGTCAAAAGAACTGCGTGAAACCGTGAACAAGGCTGCACGGGGAAAATAAAAGACACCGCAGGGGTGTCTCAATGGCGAAAAAATCGTCGCCGTGCGGCTTTTGGATGTATTTGAAGCCATCCGAGGAATTTAAAAATGGGGAGTGAATTCGGTAAAATTAAAGAAATTGGGCACATAATGGCGCAACATGGGCGAGATATTATAATTGCATTGGCGCTTGTGGTCGTTGGACTTATTGTAATCAAATGGATAAACCAGGCATTAAAGAGAGGGCTTAGCAAATTGCCCCTGAGCCATGCCCGAGCATCCGTCGTTCGCAATATCGTTTGCATTATAATTCTCGCTATAGTGGCAATCATGGCCTCGATTGAGATCGGTTTGCCCCCCAGACCTGTTCTCCAAATATTAACAATTATCACCATAGCTGCTGCTGGCATCATCGCCGTGTTCCGCCCTCTCATTCCGACGCTCCCTTTCAAGGTCGGCAATACGATTAAGGCCGGAGAGCTTCTGGGAAAAGTTGAGGCCACCACCGTGTTGAACACACGGCTGCGAACTTTTGACGGCAAAACAGTATTTGTTCCCAACCGGAAGATCCTCAATGAAGACATTATCAATTATCATTTTACACCCAGTAGAAGATTTACAGTGAAAGTAAATATCAAATACGATCAAGATCTCATGAAGGCCAAACAGGTACTCGAAGCGATAATGATTGAGGATCCCCGGGTGTTGGCCAAACCGCGACCCGTCGTATATTTAATGAGCCTTGAAAAAGGCTACATGGAGTTGCAGGGGCGTGGATGGGTAGAAAACGTAAAAGCATTTATCGTTACGCGTGAGCTGCTTGAAAAGACTAAACTACGCTTCGACCACGAAGGAATCGTCCTGGCCGTGCCGCAACTGCAGGTACATTATTCCAGAGAAAACACCGACCACCCATTTAAGTAGAAAAAGATTCAGCCCGATTCTCAGCCGATATGGGGCATAAGCGCCCATTTGATCACCCAGGACTTGGTGTCCGGGGCTTTGTTCAGGCACACGATACCGCTGTTTTGAAATTTAAATACCGGCCGCTCGATGGATCCCGTGATAAGATAAGCGGTCAACCTTTCCATAAAGGGCAAATGCCCCACAAACATTCGATCTTCTGTGCTGTCTATGGCAACCGCTGTGACGTCATCCAGAGGATTCAGTCCGCTGATTTCTTGAAGGCCACCTTCGGGTCTCAGGGCAGATGCGAAAATATCGGCGGTCTGACGGGCCCGGGTCTTGCCGCTGTGTGCGATGCCGGATACATGAACCCCATACTCTTTGGCGACCTGTGCGATGCGTTCGGTTTCATGGATTCCGGCTTCAGAAAGGCCTTTGTTTGGGTCTTTGTCCTTGGACAAACTCTTGCCGTGTTGAACCAGAAACAGTGCCATGATACAACCCCTCCATCACGAAAGCACAAAGGGTAGAATGTAATTTCGTGCTTTCGTGATTATCATCATTTCGATTCCGGCTATTTCCCGGATTTCTTATCCCGCAGCGCGGCATGGGCGGCAGCAAGGCGTGCAACCGGTATGCGGAATGGAGAGCACGACACATACGTTAACCCCAGTTCATGACACAACTGTATAGATTCGGGATCCCCACCGTGTTCACCGCAGATGCCGCATTCCATATCGGGCCGCACAGACCGCCCTTTTTGAACCGCTATTTCCATCAGCATGCCCACCCCGTCCCGGTCGATGACGGCAAACGGGTTCTCCGGCAGGATTTCTTTTTCCATATATTCAATCAAAAATCCGGCTTCAGCATCATCTCTGGAAATACCGAACGTGGTCTGGGTCAGATCATTGGTCCCAAAGGATATAAAGGAGGCATATTCAGCAATTTGATCGCAAGTTAAAGCAGCACGGGGGATCTCGATCATGGTTCCGAACTTGTAGTCCGGTTCAATGCCCTGTTCCTCCATTACCTTGTTAGCTTCAGCCTCAAGAATCTCCTGCTGAAACTTCAGTTCGTTCACATGGCAGGTCAATGGGATCATTATCTCAGGATGCACATCGATGCCTTCTTTGGCCACCATGCAAGCAGCTTCGAATATTGCTCGAACCTGCATGATGGTCATTTCCGGAATGTGAATGCCCAGTCGTACGCCCCGAAGCCCCAGCATTGGATTTGACTCGTGCAGACTTTCCACCCGTTTGAGAATGTGTTCTTTTTTTTCGATTTGGTTCAGCAGCCGATCAATATCTTCAAGGGTACCGGCATCCTTCAGACGAATCTTAAGATCCGACAGATCCCTCAGCAGGTCGATGTGATTGGGGAGAAATTCGTGCAGCGGAGGATCGATCAAACGAATAATGACCGGGAGTCCGTCCATGACCCGGAAAAGGCCTGCAAAGTCTTCCCGCTGAAAGGGCAGCAGTGCGTCGAGAGCTTCACGCCGTTCACTCGGCAGGTCGGTCATGATCATCTTCTGCACAAAGGGGAGGCGTTCTGCCTCGAAGAACATGTGTTCGGTGCGACACAGCCCGATGCCTTCCGCGCCGTAGTCGAGCGCGCGCCGGGCATCGGCTGGATAATCTGCATTCGCCCATACCCCGAGTTTGCGAAACTCATCCGCCCAGGAGAGCAGCTTCATCAGCCATGGATCATTTATGTCCGGCACCATGGTCTTTACCTTTCCGGCATAAAGTTCGCCGGCATTGCCGTCAATGGAGATCCATTCCCCTTCCTTGATAACTTTGTCCTTCACACTCATCTGCCGCTTGACCATGTCGATTATAAGTTCGGAGACACCGACGACCGCCGGTTTTCCGAACTGGCGGGCAACCAGAGCGGCATGGCTGGTACGACCACCGCGGCTTGTGAGGATTCCCCGGGCAGCCAGCATCCCGTGAACATCGTCCGGCCGGGTTTCCGGGCGTACCATGATCACTTCCTTGCCCTCTTCCTTGGCCCACAACTCCGCAAGATCGGCGTCAAGGGCAACCACTCCAAAGGCCGCCCCAGGTGAAACGTTAAGACCCATGGCCAGCATGTCACCTCTGGCTTTGACTTCTTTTACAGCCTCTCGGTCAAACTGCGGGTGCAGGAAGAAATCGACCTGTTCGGGAGTTACGCGCATAACCGCTTCTTCACGTGTGATCGAGCCTTCTTCGACCATCTCAACAGCAATCCGAACCGCAGCTTGTGCCGTACGTTTGCCATCTCGGGTCTGCAGCATCCAGAATTTACCCTTTTCAATTGTAAATTCAACGTCCTGCATATCGCGATAATGAGTATCCAGCTTTTTTGAGATCTGCTCAAACTCGGCATATGCCTCGGGCATTTCCGTTTTCAATTGGGAGATCTCATTGGTTAAACGAATCCCGGCAACGACATCCTCACCCTGCGCGTTGATCAGATAATCGCCCTCAATTCTATTTTCTCCCGTGGAGCCATCTCGGGTCATGGCAACACCTGTTGCACTGTCATTTCCCATATTCCCGAAAACCATGGTTTGAACCGTTACTGCTGTGCCCAGGTCATGGGAAATCCCTGCAGCATTCCGGTAATCGACAGCCCGTTTTCCGTTCCAGCTCCTGAAAACGGCTTCTGTGGCCATAAACAGCTGTTCAAATGGATCGGTCGGGAAATATCGACCCGCATATTGTTTGAAGATCACCTTGAATTTTTCCACCACCGCCTTCCAATCATCGGCAGACAGCTCGGCATCGGTTTCAACGCCTGCTTTTGCTCGGGCTTCGGTAATAACCTCCTCAAAGACCTCATCCGGCGCACCCATAACCACATTGCCGAACATCTGCACCAAACGGCGATAAGAATCAAATACAAACCGTTCATCGCCGGTCAATTTTATCATTCCTTCGGCTGTTTTATCGTTCAGTCCAATATTAAGAACCGTGTCCATCATGCCCGGCATGGAGAACTTGGCGCCACTGCGGCAGGAAATCAGCAGCGGATTTTTCCGGTTGCCAAATTTTTTACCGGTGGTTCCCTCAATAGCTTTCAAAGCGTTGAGCATTTGATCTCTCGTTCCTTTCGGAAAGGTTTCGCCCGAAGCCAGGTAAGTGTTGCACGCCTCGGTTGTAACCGTAAACCCCGGTGGCACAGGAACATTGATACGCATCATTTCCGAAAGATTTGCCCCTTTACCACCCAGCAATCCGCGAACCGCATCCCAATCACCGTCGACATGTTCTTCCGCCTGTTCAATTTCATCCAAGAGATAAACCCATTTTTTAGACATTTTGAAGCACCCCTCAATAGTTGTGTTGAATTAAAGAACTAACAAGCCGAACCCATTTTTCTTTTTTTTACATAAAACAATTATAAATTTTATGTTAAAAAGCGTTGGTAATCTTAACACCGATATTTTATCAAAGAATAACCGTAAACCTGTAAGATATCCGGGCTTGAATTGAGTTAATTATAAATGTTATGGGAATAAGGAAAGCATTGGATATCAGCGATCCTGATAAATAAAAATTAGCACTTCGTTACAATGGCAGAGCCGTTTTTCCTAAAAAAAGCGGTAACTTATAAAAAAGTGTCGGCCGGGGGAAATAGACCATTAAATACACGAAAATTAGAGATCAGTTGAAGGCCCAATAAAATGAACGAGATTTTATAGTATAGTGTAAGATTGTTTTATAAATAAAAGTTGCTTGCCTGTCAATGGAAAAAACAGAAGCCAATGGCCGGACCGCAAGCCTCGGCGAACAGGAACTCGAATAAAAAAAGGAGCGAATGGTGGATATTATAGACGCCATAATCATGCGAAAGAGCATTAGAGACTTTAAGGCAGACCCTGTCCCTAAACAGATTCTAAAAGAAATTTTAGATACAGCTACCCGTGCCCCTTCAGCTGAAAACAGCCAGCCATGGGAATTTACCATTATCGCCGGGGAGGTTCTGAATACTATCAGACAGGCGAATATTGAAAAATTGAATTCCGGAGCGCCCTCCCATCCCGACCTTCAAACCAAGGGGTTACCACCGGACAGCATATACAGAAGACGTCAGATTGAAATCGCCAAACAGATCTTTAAGCTCATGGATATATCCAGGGAAGATAAAGAGAAAAGGGACCTGTGGATGAGGCGCGGGTTCCGTTATTTTAATGCACCGGCGGCCATTGTTGTCTATGTGGACAGATCGCTGTCCTACCCCAGAACGCTGTTCGACATCGGTGCCGTGACACAGAACATCTGCCTGGCCGCACTCCATTACGGTCTTGGCACCTGTATCGCCAATCAGGGCATCGCATTTCCAGAAGTGCTTTACGAATTTGCCGGAATATCCGAATCCAAACGAATTATGATTTCCATTCCCATCGGTTATCCCAACTGGGATTTCCCGGCAAATAAAGTGGTCAGCACCCGGGAACCGATTGAGGATATAAGCACATGGATCGGCTTCGAGTAGAGAATTCTTGCGCAAAAGACCAGACTTTGTTTTATCCATAAAAGGGGCTGTTAACTACAAAACGATTAAATGTTAAGTGACTAAACAATTTGTCCCATAATGCAATAGTTATAATATAGGATTTGCTTAACTTGACAATCACCTATTATGATATCAATAATTCAGGCGTTTCGACATACTGGCAAGCTGTACGAAAATAAAATGGGCATCAATTTTGTGATAAGTCATTAACATACCACAGTTTCGAGTGAACATAGATACTTGCAAGTTATCACCGGCGCAATTCGCAATATAACAGGACTGAATTATCGTTTTTTCTGCAAATTATCCCCTCACCTGACCTGATTATATTCCATACCTTCCCTAAGCAACAAAAATATTTGCAAGTTGGCTCTCCTTCATGTTATTTCAAATCCAAGGATGCAATGTCGTCTGAATATTTAGTAAAAAATGCTCTGATTTCGCCCGGGAAAGGCAAAAATGGTTCAATATCGAGATACTTGGCATAAACTTTTTCAGGCGACAATTCAGGAACTCGAAATATTACCAAATCCAAAGGACATTTCTATGGGATAAATCAAAGCTCATATTGGGCTCTATGACCAAATATGGGTTTTGCTGCTTTTGAAGGTAATGGAGGATGTTCTGATGGCCCAAAACCCTACCAATGAAGAATTGGAACAAAGAGTAAAGTTATTGGAGAGTGAACTCCAGGACCTTAAGGAGTTAGAGGATACCCTCAAAGAAAGTGAAGAAAGCTATCGCCTTTTAGTTGAAGCGGCACCATCTGCTATAACGGCCATTCAAGATGGAAACATCGTTTTCACCAACTCAGCCGGAGCAAAACTGCTCGGTTTCTCTGATACTAAGGAGATGGTGGGTCTCTCCATAAAGGGCCTTGTTTCACCAGAATTTCAAGAGGTAGTCGCCAAACGGCTCAAGAACCTGGAGTTGGGGAAAAGAAATCCCACTGCTGAAATAGAGCTCGTAAGGCAAGACGGCACCAAGATCATTGTTGAAAGCACATCAATCCCGAAGTTTTTTCAAAAAAAAACTATCGGGGTCATTGTCGCCCATGACATCACCGAACGTAAGCGGACACAGGAACGTCTACTTGAGAGCGAGACCAAGTACCGTACCCTCACCGAGCACGCTCCCGATGGGATCTTCCTGGTCGATGCCACGACTGGCCAGTTTCTCGATTGCAACACGCAAGGGCTGAAAATGTTCGGATACAGCCGAGAAAAGATGCTCTCGTTTACCCCTGTAGACTTCAGCCCGCCGGTTGCGCCGGATGGCAGGCCGGTTCCAGAAGTTTTGCAGGAGAGACTGGAGTCTCTAACCCCCGATAAACAGATCGTGTTCGAGTGGGTACATCTGCACGCGGACGGACACGAGATTCCATGCGAGATCCGGGCCGTGCTGCTCCCTTCTTCGGATAGGCACATGCTCAGGGCGAGCATGGTCGACATTACCAAGCGCAAACGGGCGGAAGAAGCCCTTGAAGAGCGCTTTCGGTTCCAGGAACTAATCACCAAAATCTCCACAAAATTCATCGGTCTATCCGGAGTTGAATTCGAACAAGCTATTCAAGACACTCTTGCGGTGATAGGCAGATATTTTGATGTGGATTCAGTCCGGCTTTACCGATTATCTCTCCAGGGAGATATTATAGAAATGAGGAACGTGTGGCGTTCTGAGTATCTCATCTCCGAGGAAGAAACAACCGAGATGTATAAAATGAAATATCCCCACCTCGCCGCCTATTACTCCCAAGGGGAAACGATTGTATATGGCTGTCCCGATGAATGTCCACCTTTGCCTGATCTGATTGAGATCCTGAAATACGCCAAAATAAAGGCCGGCGTTGGAGTACCACTGGAAATTGATGATTCGGGAATTGATGTTTTTGCCTTTGCAAAGACTCAATCGGAGCATGAATGGCCTAAGAATATTATCGAGTATTGCAAGGTTATCGGACAGATTATACTGAGCGCCATGCGCCGCAGGGAAACAGAGATCGAACTCAAAGACCGCCATACCGAAATCAAGAAGCTGAAAGATCGCCTTGAACAGGAAAACATCTATATGCGAGAAGAAATAGAGATCAATTATCGGCACGATGAAATTGTCGGCGACAGCGAGGGCATCAAAAGCGTTCTCACCCAGGCAGAAAAGGTAGCCGACCAGGAAACCTCCGTTCTCATTTTGGGAGAAACCGGCACGGGCAAGGAACTCCTCGCCCATGCCATCCACAATATGAGCCAGCGAAAAAATCGAGCCATGATCAAGGTGAACTGTGCCGCATTGCCGTCAACGTTGATCGAAAGCGAGTTGTTCGGGCGTGAAAAGGGCGCCTTCACCGGCGCAGTGGCCAAACAAATCGGCCGATTTGAAGCCGCCCACGGCTCCACCATTTTCCTTGATGAGATCGGCGACCTGGCTCTCGATCTCCAGGCCAAACTGTTGCGCGTACTCCATGAAGGCGAATTCGAGCTATTGGGAAGCACCAAAACCGTATCCGTTGATGTCCGGGTTATCGCTGCGACCAACCATGACCTGGAGACAGCCATGCGCGAGGGAAGATTCCGTCAGGATCTTTTTTATCGATTGAACGTTTTTCCCATTACTGTCCCGCCTTTAAGGGAACGGCGAGAGGACATTCCTCTGCTGGTGTGGGCATTTGTGAAAGAGATCGGAAAGAGTATGGGGAAATCAATTGAAAAAATTCCGAAGAAATCCATGGATATGCTTCAAAAATGCCTGTGGCCTGGAAACGTGCGGGAGTTGAGAAACGTGATCGAACGGGCGATGATCCTCAGCCCCCGCTCGACCCTGATCATCGACCGATTAGAATCTAAGGACCCCACTTCAATTTCGAACAGGACGCTTCAAGAAATCGAGAGGAATCATATCGTGGATGTGCTTGAGAGCGCGCAGTGGCGGGTTTATGGGAAAAACGGAGCGGCCGAGATATTAGGACTTAAACCGAGTACGCTCCAGCACAGAATGAAAAAGCTGGGTATAGAACGTCCCAGGTAATTAATAATTTAAACCAAACTGCAAAGGTGATAGCCCAGGCTATGCAACATATTTACGTGAGTTAATCATTACCACCCCCTGTTCCTCCTATAACTCGGCCTCTTGCTTCCAAACCCTTCAACAAAATACCAACACGCCAAGCTGCACCCGTATGTGGGTGAACCACCCGTATGTGGGTGTTATTTTTCATCCCCATCAGCTGCACCAAAAACCTCCTATAAAAAAATCATTATTTAAATCAAATCCTTAACCCCACGCAAGACTGCTATTCAATAGTTGGCCTGTTATTTGCTAATATTTCCTCCATTAACCCACTCAAGATAAACTCTTGGAAAAAAATACAACGGTGCACGGTTATGATCATTGTCACACTGCGATTGAAAGTTGTTCCAGAGAAACGCTGGGCTGTTCTCAAAACGATCCATACCATTATCGGTCCAACGACGGTTCAGTCCGGGTGTTCCCACTGTAGTCTTTACAGCAACACCACGAACGATGACGAGCTGATTCTGCTGGAAGAATGGGAATCAAAGGAGGCTCTGGAGAGACACCTTCGCTCTGACGAGTTCCGGAAAATTATCTCTGTCATGGAAACTGCGAGCGAACCTCCGGAAATTTATTTCAATACCGTAACTTCCATAGAAGGAATGGAGCTTTTGGAAAAAATCCTCGGTTAAAAATGAAGATTGAATAAAGGAGGAAATAATGAAGCGATTTGGCAAAAAATTTGGAACAACCTTTTTTATCATCGCCGCTCTAATGTTGACGTTTATTCAGGTTGCTGTGCTGTCAGCTGCCCAGGAAAAACAAGAACAGCAGGATGTATCTAAAGAAGAGGTAGAAAAATACAAAGAAGTAAAAAAGGCGGCCAAAAAGGAGAAAGTAGCAAAGGCCGTTAAGCAAGATGCGACCGGAACCGACCCGCGCGTATTTTCTGACAAGTGGATGCCCTATTATCGCTACACAAAATTGGAAAATGGGCTGATACAGCAGGATCTGACCGCGTTCGGCACTTTACGCTTCAACGATCGAGTCGGCATGTTCTATGAAGTGCCGCTTGCCCAGTACCGTGATTTCAGCGATGTGCCGGGAGTCCCAGCGGGCACCGATGCAATTGGCATGGGAGATATAGATCTCAAGTTTTTGTGGAGACCGAAATCCTTAGAGTTTAGCTACGGTAAAGAAGGGAAAAAAAGCGCTTCGGTGCTGCTCGGTACAGATTTTTTACTTCCCACGGCAACCGATGATGCCTTAGCCGGCGATGCCTTTTTGTTCGCACCGATAGTAGCCTTTGTGTGGGACATGCCTTTTTATGGATTTGTCGCCATGTTGAACCTCTACTTCTTTGATGTTTATAAGGAGGACTCCGCTCCAAAAACGTCGCGGTACGTCGGAAAATGGTTTTACATGCAACCCCTGACGAAACCGGGCCCCTGGTGGGGAGGGTTCTTCCTATTACCCGAGTTTCAGCCGATCTACGATTTCGAAACAAATGATTTTTCCGCATGGATTGGTGTTGAACTCGGCAAGATGCTAGCGCCAGGCAGAATCGCTTATATCAAACCCGGCTGGGGTATTGATAATTCAGAACTTACAGACAGAGAGTCTACCATTGAGGTTGGGTTCCGGTGGTTCTTCTGATGGAGCCGGCCACCTTCTTATCGGGAGGGGAAACCTCACCTTTTTAAAAGACCATCAACTATGCCTCAAATAAAGGAGGAGGATATAATGAAAAAGAACCCATTAATCATCATATCTGCAGCTTTGTTGGTTGCGGGAATCGCCGTCGCTTTTACAGGAACCGGTGTGGCTGCTCAACAGGGCAAACGCCCCAATTTTCTCCTCATCGTCGCCGACGACATGGGTTACTCGGACCTGGGAAGCTACGGAGGCGAGATCAATACACCGGTATTGGACGAACTGACGAAGAGGGGTGTGCGCTACACCGACTTCTACGTAAGCCCGACATGCTCGGTAACCCGCTCCATGCTGCTCAGCGGAACGGACAACCATATAGCCGGCCTGGGTAACATGGGCGAGTTGAATGCTCCGAACCAAGTGGGAAAACCCGGCTATGAGGGCGTGCTAAATAAGCGTGTGGCCACGGTCGCTTCGCTGCTTCAAGAAAACGGCTATCACACCTACATGGCCGGCAAATGGCATCTGGGCATGAAACCGGACCAGATTCCGCACGCGCGCGGTTTCGAGCGTGATTTTTCATTGTTGGTTGGGGGTGGGGATCACTTTGACGACGGGTGGAACATTGAATGGCAGATCCCCAAGATGCCGTATACCGAAGACGGGCGCCCCGTTAAGAAACTGCCCAAGGACTTTTACTCCACCAAGAACTACACCGACAAGACAATCCAGTTCATTGAAGAAGGCCGCAAGGACGGTAAGCCCTTCTTTGCCTACATGGCATTTACGGCCCCCCACGGCCCGCTGCAGGTGCCGGATGACTGGCTGCGCCGCTATAAAAACCGCTATGACGAAGGCTGGGATACTATCCGTGAAGAGCGCCTGGCGCGCATGCAGAAACTGGGCATCGTGGACAAAGGCGTCAATACCGCCGACCGGTTGTTTTTCCTGCCGAGGGCTTCGATGCTCGCGGTTGGAGCACGCAAGATGCAGGGGCGGAAGATGGAACTTTATGCCTCAATGGTTGAATACATGGACGACCAGATCGGGCGGGTATTCGATTATCTGAAGGAGATCGGCGAGTACGACAACACGGTCGTTATTTTCTTCTCCGACAACGGGGCTGAAGGAAATGACTTAAGAGCAATGACTGCTGGTAGACCCGGGACCGCAGGGTATATGCACGCAGTCAACAGTTTTGCCGAAAACGGGCATAATTCCATTGGCCGAAAGGGCACCTACGCCGAATACGGTCCGGCATGGGCACAGGTAGGCATGACGCCTTTCCGACTTTACAAAGGGTGGGTCTCGGAAGGCGGGATTCGCTCCCCGCTGATCGTCAGTGGCCCCGGTGTGCAGGGTGCCGGCGAACTCAACAAAGAGGCAGTACTCCATGTTATGGACATTGCGCCGACAATACTGGAGCTGGCCGGTGTAGAGCATCCCTCTAACTTCAAGGGACGTGAAATTGTTCCTGTACAGGGTAAATCCTGGGCCGGCATGTTAGCCGGCAGGACCCAATCACCTCGCACCTCAGATGACTGGCTGGGCTGGGAGTTGTTCGGCAACCGGGCGATTCGTCAGGGGGACTGGAAGATCAGCTGGCTTTATGAGCCCTTAGGTACTTATGACTGGCAACTGTTCAACCTTGCCGATGACCCGGGCGAGCAGTACGACCTGTCCGGCAAGTTCCCTGAAAAAAAGCAAGAGCTTATCTCCCTGTGGGATGAGTATGTGAAGATGAACGGAGTGATCATTGGAGCAAGGTCGCCATTTGAAGGAGCTAAAAAAGCGCTACCCACAGCAGTGCCGGAGTTTGATAGCTATCCGCCTGTCCGAGGGATGGAAGCGATTCCCCATAAAAAACTTATGGAACTTATAAAGCAATAAGGAGGTATATATATGAAAACAGAAAAGAAACGTATCAGGTTACCGGCCTTGCTTGCAACCCTGGTCATGATCTTATTGTTTGGCGGACAAGCCCTTGCCGTAGACGACGGCGCACGTGCCTACTGGAAGGGGCGGGACGGCACGCAGGGGGTGTCCTTCCAGTACCTAAACCTGAATCTCCAAGCTTCCGACAGCAAACAATTCGCTCCGGGTCAATACATCTATCCAAACGCTGACACCGAGGCCAGTATCTTTATTGCTAACTATGTTCGCCACATAACGCTGTTCAATCGACCGTCATCGCTTTCCTTTGCAGTCGCCGGGGGTAGTGTTGATGCCGATTTCAAGGCCAATGCACCGGGGCAGTTTGTACCGCCTGGTCTTTCAGGCGCGTTCAGCCAGTCCAGTTCCGGATACGCTGATCCCAGCGTGGCGCTGGTTGTCAATCTTTTTGGCACCCCGCCGCTCAAGACCAACTTTGATCTGATAGATTACGAACCGACCTGGACCCTTGATACTGCGGTGATGCTGGCGCTTCCAGTCGGTGCGTACGATGACAGCAAACTGGTGAATATGGGCCTGAACCGCTGGTTTGGCCGTATTGCCTTTCCTCTCACATACCATTTCGGTGTGTTTACCCGTGGCTACATGAAGAGTCTTGAGCTGATCCCCTCGGTCTGGATTTTCGCTGAGAACGACGATTTTCTGGGACAGAAACTGGAGAACGATCCCATGTGGCAGTTTGAAGCGCATCTGACCAATGATTTTACTCCCAGTTTTTTCGGCTCCCTGGATCTGCTTTACCGGGGCGGCTTCCAGTCGGAAATCAATGGTGTTGAGGTAGGGGACGACCTCGACATCGGAAACCTTGGCTTTACCCTGAGTTATCAGGTAACGGACAACCTCGCTATACGCACTGGTTTCAGCTCCAATGTGTTTGGCGACAACAATCTGGATAACAGCATGGTTCGGATCCAATTTGTCTTCGGATGGCATCGAGATTTTGAGAACATGAAAAAACTTCAGCAAGGACATTGAGACCCCGTTGTTTGAAGGTTAATTTTACTCAGGAATTCAGGGAATAAATCTCATGAAATTTAGCAAACCCGAATTCGTCTTAAATTGCATTTATAAAACAACCTCGGTTATTATTCTTTTCATTGCGGTAATTGGACTGACAGCCTGCACCGCACATTATCCGGTGAACAAGTCTATCTCATCCGTCAAAACAGTGGAAGATTACTCCCTCGAACAAAAGGCAGATACCATAAGAACGAGTGAACTTTTACTGCTCCTAACATTCTCGGGCGGTGGGACCCGCGCCGCTGCATTTTCCTACGGAGTTCTCGAGGCACTCGCTGACACAGATATTGTAATTAATGGGAAATTGCGCCGCCTGATAGACGAGGTTGACGGCATCAGTTCCGTTTCCGGCGGAAGCTTTACAGCAGCATATTACGGTTTGTTCGGTGACCGGATTTTCAAAGATTTTGAGACCAAATTTCTAAAGAATAATGTACAGAAAGAACTCAAAAAACGGCTCTTGTCACCCTTCAGCTGGCCAAAATTAAGCTCGCTTCATTATAATCGAAGCGAACTTTCTGCAGACTATTATGACGAGCTTCTCTTCGAAAAAAAGACATTTCAAGATATCATAAAATCAAAAGGCCCGATTATCGCCATTAATGCGACGGACATGGCACTAGGATCCCAGTTTTCCTTTGTCGGTTTTCAGTTTGCTCCCATCTGCACGGATCTTTTATCATTTCCCGTGTCTAGAGCCGTAACCGCTTCTTCGGCAGTCCCGGGGGCGTTTACGAGCGTTATTCTCAAAAATCATGCCGGAACCTGCAACTTCACAATGCCGGAGTGGGAAACAGAAGCGCTTCGGAAACGGCGCAGTACAACGCGTCGATATCAGTTCGCAAAAAGATTGGAAGCCTATCTGAACGTTGACACGTATCCTTATATCCACCTGTTAGACGGCGGCATCTCAGACAATCTGGGTATTCGTCTGATAATCGATATTACAATGGCTGAGAGGGAATATCTGGAACAAGCTCAAAGAACTGGATCTGAAGAATACTCGACAGGCTGGCTGTTATTGTCGTCAATGCTAAGAAAGATCAGGATATCAGT
>PVMK01129705.1_pt1 | contig 16477 bp, 9 predicted proteins | sample 1853481 | NCBI WGS metagenome assembly PVMK01 (sample SAMN08533507, study PRJNA380276) | Marine sediment metagenome, whole genome shotgun sequencing project.
TAGTCGAAGTGAATCCGCGCGGTCGTTCCCCGCTCGGTCTAGGGGTCCGGGTAGGCGAAGTCTTTGAAGCTTACTCGGAAGAAGAGGGAGTACATCAGTGGGACGAAGCCTAGGGTGAGCATCGTCGAGAAGGCGAGGCCGAACATGATGGCGACGGCTAGGGGTTGCCACATGGCTTCGCCGCCTGAGTAGAGGGGGATCAAGCTGGCGATCGTGGTGGCGGTGGTCAGGATGATGGGGCGGAATCTTTGTTGGGCGGCTTGGATGACGGCGTGGGGTGGGCTGAGGCCGTTCTCCGTCTGCTCGATGTCGATTCGGTCGATGAGCACGATGCCGTTGTTGATCACGATGCCCGACAGCGACACGATGCCGAGCAACGTCATGAATCCGAAGTACGATCGCATGACGACCAACCCAATCCCGACTCCGACCAACGCAAATAGAATCGTGGCCAAGACGATGGCGGGTTTGCGAAGGGAGTTGAACTGCCAGACCAGCAGCATGAGGATGACCATGCCGGCGATCGGGAGCTTTTCTTCGATCGACGCGTTCGCCTTGCCTGAACCCTCGATTTCGCCGCCAAACTCGTACCGGTAGCCGATCCCCCACTCCTTTTTCTGCTCTTCGAGCCACGGTTCGAGCTCTGCGATCACGTCGAACGCGGTGACGCCTTTGATGACATCGCTGTCGACGGTGATGGTCGCGTATCGGTCGCGGCGAAGGATCTCGGACGACTCCCACTGGAGGTGTCCGCCCGCGACTTGAGTGAGGGGGACGGAGCTGCCGTCCTTGGAGAACACGCTTAGCGTCGCCAGCCGGTCGATGTTTCGGCGACCCTCGGCGACCGATCTCAAGATGATCGGAATCGTCTTGTCGTCCTCGCGGTATTGGGTGGTCTCGTAGCCGCTGAGGAATGTTTGCAATGAAGTGGCGACGTCTTCGTTGGTGATGCCCGCCCGACGGGCGCGGTCCTCGCTTACTTCGATGACCATCTTCTTGACGCGGGGGCCCCAGTTGTCGCCGACGTTGCGTGTGTCATCCCTGTCGTTGAGCCACTGCTTCACCGTGTCTGCAATCTCGAACGTGCGGTCGACGTCTTTGCCTGAGATGCGCACTTCGATCGGCTTGGCAACCGGCGGACCATTGCCAAGCGCGCGAACATACGGGCGAACATCCGGATATCGCTCCGTGACATAGTGCTCGAGGCGCTTCATGATGACCGGCACGATTTCTGCGTTCGTCGCGCTCAGCATCGTCTCGGAGAACCGCGGCCGCGGGGCGTTCGGGTTGTATCCCAGCGTAAACCGGGGCGGCGTCGTGCTGATGAACGACGCCCAGTGTGTAACGCCGTCGCGGTCTTCCGTCTCGGACAAGTCGCGCTCGATGAACGAGTCCATGTCTTTGATCATCCTCTCGGTCGTGCGAATCGAGGTGCCCGGTGGGAACGAGAACTCGGCCACGAAGAAGTTGGAGGTCTCGGTGGGAAAGAAGATCTGCGGGACCAGCTTGTAGAGCTGCATCCCCGCGATGAACCCAATGATGGCTACGGCGACGCTGAGCACGGGGTGACGGAGGATCGCCAGGATCGTGCGCCGGTACAGTCGGTAGAAGCCCGAGTCGAAAGGCTCCTTAATCGCTTTCGGCTTCAGGAAGCGGACGCACAGGAGGGGGATCATCGTGAGCGCCAGGACCCACGAGATCAGAAGGGTGATGGTGACAACCGAAAACAGCACGCCCGTGTACTCACCCACCGCCGATTCGGCGAGTCGAATCGGCAAGAACGCTGCCGCCGTGGTAAGCGACGCGATGAGCAATGGCACTCTGAGCTCTTTGGTCGCGCCAAGCGCGGCAGAGGTGCCGTCTGCACCGGCGGCCATGCGCACCATGATCGACTCAGAAATCACGATGGCGTTGTCGACCAGGAGACCCAGAGAGATGATGAGTGCGGCCAACGACATCTGGTCGATTTGAATGTCGAAGATGCTCATCGCCCACATCGCGATGATCATCGTAACGGGCACCAAAGTTGCGACGACCAAGCCTGTTCGCAGGCCCAGGCTGAGCAGCATGACCACCAGGACGATGGCGACCGCTTGCACGACGCTTGCCACGAAGTCGTCGACCTTGTCTTCGACTCGGCTCGGCTGGAAGTAGGTCTGGTAGAACTCGACCCCGTGCGGGTATTGCTCTTGGATGAACTGAAAGAAACCTTGAAGATTCTTGCCGAGTTCGATGAGGTTTCCGCCCTCGGCCATCGATACAGCAAGGGTGAGCGCGGGCTTGCCCTCGGCGCGCACTAGCGCTTCCGGGGGATCTACATAGCCGCGGTAAATATCGACGATGTCTTCGAGGTAGACCAGCTCGTCGGTCCTCGGCAGTCGAACCAGGTTACGCCGGAGCTCATCGACCGAGCCGAAATTGCCGCTGGGCTCGAGCGCGATGGTTTCGTTCGCGACGTCGATTTCTCCGCCTGGCTGGATGATGTTGCGCTGTTCCAGGGCGTCTTTGAGGAAGTCGGGGGTCATCCCGATGCGACTCAGCATGGCGTTGTCGTATTCTACGAACAACCGCTCCTCCTGGGCGCCGAGGATGTCGACCTTGGCGACCGACTTGAAACGCAGCAACTCATCGCGGAGGTCGTCTGCGATATCTTTGAGTTCCATGTAGGAGAAGCCGTCGCCCGTCATGCTGAACATGATCGGATAGACATCCCCGAACTCGTCATCGACAAACGGTCCGTTGACGTCTTCTGGCAGGTCGGGTTCGACGCTGTCGACCTTGCGTCTCAGGTTGTCCCAGATGGGACGCATGTCCTTGAACTCCTCGCGGATGTTCACGTAGATGACCGAGACGCCGGTGCGACTCTCACTGTTGACCCAGTCGAGCTCCGGGATCTCCTGGACGACCTTTTCGATCGGGTCTGTGATCAACTGCTCGACGCGCTCCGGGCTCGCACCCGGGAAATAGGTCGTGATCATCGCCGTTCGAATGATGAAACCCGGGTCCATCTGCCGCGGCGCGTCGAAATACGCGCCGATGCCCGCGAATATCAGAACGACGATCAGGGTGCCGGTGACCGTTCGTCGCTCCAGGGCGAATTGGGTCAAGCTCATGGCGTCACGTCGGCTTCCGTGTTGGGCGCTTGCTCCGCCGCGACGTTTTCAGGCTCGGAGCCGGCCTTCTCGGGAACCCGGACTTGCAGGCCGTCGTAGATGCGGCTGACGCCGGCGCTGACCACGAGATCACCCGGCTTTACGCCGTCGACGATCTCGATGCCATTGGCGAGAATCTCGCCAACTTCGACGGGCGTTCGGTGCACCGTACCGAGGCCATTGCCCTCGGTTTGCAGCATGAATACGAAGCGACCAGCGCGGTCCTCGCCGACGGCGCTGATCGGTAGGGCGTACCTCGGCCCCTCGTTCTCGGAAGCAAACACGAAGGTCACATCGGCCGACATGCCCGCTCGAACCTGATCCTGGCCTTCGGTGAGCCGAAGCGTGACAGGGAAGGTCGTCGCGCCACCAACGCTCGACACGCCTACCTCGGTCACTATGCCCGCGAACGTCTTGCCACCTAGCGAGTTGAAGAGCGCTTTGGCCTCCGCGCCCTTTTCGATGCGGCGGATGATCGACGCAGGGACTGAAACGCTCACTTCGATTTGATCCCCCGCCAGCAGCGTGGCGACGAGCTCACCGGCCTGTACGTACTCGTTGACCTCGATGTCGACCGTAGCGATCGTACCCGTCTCCGGGGCCTTGAGATGGGTGTAGCTAAGCTGCCGCTGTCGAAGCTTGATCTGCTGATGTGCGGCCTCGAGTCCCGCGCGCCCCGACTCGTATGCGGTTCGATCGGCGTCGAGGTCCTGCCGGGATGCGTTCTGATTTTCGTAGAGCGCGCGCGTGCGCTCGTACGTCGCCTTGGCGTTCCGCTCCTGTGCGCGCGATTGCGCAGCCGAAGCTTGAGCATTTTGAAGTTGCAGAGCGTAGTCGGCGGGGTCCATGCGAGCGATCGTGTCGCCCTTCTTGACGGTGTCTCCGACGTTGATCGGTACGTCTAGGACCTGCCCCGACACTTGAAAGCTGAGCCGGCTCTCCTGTCCGGCTTTGGACACACCCGAAAAAGTCCGATGGGTCGCTGCGTCGCTCCCCTCGACCACCACGTAACGAACCGGGCGAATGACTTCGGGCTCTTCCCGCTCATCTTCGCACCCGAAAATCGCCAACAGGGCGGCCATCGCGACGAGAGTTGGTTGCTTTGCCATCAGTTGTGCTCCCGTGGATTGACTCGGGTCGGTTCGTTGGTCGGCTGGCTCCTTTGGCCTTGCCGCTTCCTCTCTGCCGCAAATGCGTCGATTCGTTTGACGAAATCGTCGCGATCTTCCTGCGTGCCTTCGAGCGAGAATGACCCCGCAGCTCGCTGAACTCGAAGCGCATCGATCAAGAAGTCGTAGAGCGCATTCGCAGCGCCGAGCGCAGCGCCGAGGGCTTGATTTTGTGCGTCGACGAGCTGGATGATGTCGGCCGCGCCGCGCTGATAGAGGTCGGTGACCAACTCCAAGTTTCGCGCCGACGCTTCAGCAGCATCGCTCGTCAGCTCGATGTTCGCGTACGAAAAGCCAGCCTGATGGAGCGCGGAACGCACGTCCTGTTCGAGCCGTTGGACGATGATGGCGCGGTCGGTCTGGAGACGGTCGATCTCGTGAAAGGTCCTACGGATACGCGCGTAGTTCGAGCTTCCGTCGAAGAGGGTGAGGGAGGCTGCTGCCCCGACGTTCCAGGTGAATGTCTGGCGGCCCGGGAAATCGAAGCCTGGGGAGGCAGCAGGCGGGTCGGCGCCCGCGCCGCCGGCGTACGGAACGTGGGTGAATCCACCGATGACCGCGATGTCCGGGATGCCGAGCTGGCGACGCTCGCCCTTGAGCAACTCTTCTCGGCCTGTGATCCGATTGTCGATGCTGCGAATCTCCGGCGAATTGAGGATCGCCTCTTTGGCCATGAACTCCCGGAAGATCCTGAACGACCAGGGGTCCTGCAGGTACTTCACGAGCCGCGGGTCGCTTCCCGGTCTCACTGCGTGAACATCTTCTGGTGGAGGCACGCGAAAAGGAGCCTCCAGCGGCCGATTCAGAATGCGGTTGAGGTTGATCTCGGATTGGTTGCGAAACGCGCTCGCGCCAATGACGCTCGACCGGCTTTCCGCGATTTGAGTCTGCCATCGGAAGACCTCTTCGCGGCCGGCGACGCCAATCGTGTTGCGCGTTTCTGCTAGTGAAAGGTTCTTTCGCGTGAGCTTCAGGTTGTCGCGATTGACGCGCTCGGTGTTCTTTGCGCGGAGCACGTTGAGATAGGCCTCGCCTGCTTCCAGCATCGTATCGAGCCGCGCGGAGATGTAGTCGTGTTCGGTGCTCCAGTAGGTGTCCCGACGGAATCGGAGGTCGCTGTGCGATCGCGCGGAGTAGAGAAGCTGTGAGCCAGTGACGCCCCAAGTGAACTGGCGCTGCGCCTGTCCGAACGCGTTGGAGACTGCGGGGTCGTTGACGAGAAAGTCAGCATCCGCGTCGGCTTGGATGATCCAGTTACCACGCGACTCCTTCACGCGCTCGTAGCTCGCGTCGATCTCGATGCCTTGCGCCATCAGGTCCAGGTTCGCGCGTACCGCGTTGCGCATCGCCATCTCGAGCGTGAGGAGTGGCCCCTGGGTGCCGGATTGGTCGTTGATCAGTCTTGCTTCCGCCATTACCGCGAAGCGCGGCCAGGTTCCGATCGCCTTGGCGGTTGCCATGTTGATGACGAGCACCGGCCGCTGATCGAACGAGACCGGAAACGACCCGGCTTGCTCTCCCATGTAGATGCGTTGGACGAAGATGGCGGCGCGCCGCATGCGGCGGATCTCGTCTTCTTGAGTCTCCATCGTAGCCAGCGCGCCCCGCTCGACCCATTCCACCCCTCCGCTCGCATACGAAGGAAGATCTTGCGCGTTGATGCCATCAACCAGGAGCTGCATCTCGTCGGCGCTCCATTTGAAAATGGGGCCGATGTAGATGGCTTCGGTGTCTTCTGGAATCGAGTCGAGGGTTGCCTGGGCGCCTCCGCTGGCAACGACCAGGCGCGTCTCGATGCCGAGGTGCTGACTTGCAAGTTGAACAGGCTGCTCGGGTGCCTCGAGATGCTGGATCACCTCCTCGCCCACGATCATCGTCATTCGATCGAAGCGCACGATGTCGCGCAGCTGACTGATCTCCCGTTCGAAGTTCAAGAGCCCTCCGATGTATGCGAGGTTTCGGCGGCCGCTACGATTACCGTCCTTGGGCAGGCCCTGAAGCTCCGGCGCAGCGTACGGAATCAGCACGGGCTTGCTGAGCTTGGGCACCCGACCGACTGCAACACCCGTCATGGCGCCGGACACGATGATCATGTCGACGGAGCGATCCGCGAGCGCCTCTTTCAACGCGGCCTCGGCCCCTACGAGCGTCCAGTCGGTTTTGGTCTTGGGCTCCACGAAGACGACGACCGCGTCTTCCTTCATGAGCTCCAGAATTTCGGCCTTGAGCAGGCGCTGCCGGTCGGCGAACAACTGCGATGCGCCATCGGCGACCATCATGATCCGCAACGTCGGCCGTGAACGTTTCTGCGCTTCCGCACCGGAGGCGAAGACGACTGACAGAGTCACCGTGAGGACCAGCAGTGCGCGCAGCCCGATTGTTCTCATTGCAACCTCGCCCGGGGGGTTCCGGAAAGACGAGCCTAGAGCCGAAGAGTGGCGATGTCTACGGCGCCGGAGGTGCTGTGACCTCCGCGCTTTCCGCTGCCAACACGTACTCGTTGAGACGGCGAGAGAACTCGTCTTTCGCTTCTACGGTATCGAGGTTACGGAAGTGACCTGCCTCACGATTCACGAAGAGCAATGCGAGCACGTAGTCGTACGCCGCGTCTGCGGCCGCGAGGTCGGCTACGAGGCTTTGCGTCTGGGCGTCGACCAGCGTGATGATGTCGACTTTGCCGCGCCGGTAGAGGTCGGTCACGAGCACCAAGTTGTTGTCCGCCGCCTCCGCGGCATTGCGGGTGAGCCGCACCGAGGCCAGCGCAGCCGCGGCGCTGTAGAGCTCCGTGCGCACGCTCGTGTCGATGTCCTGCTCGACGCGATCGAACTCCGCTGCCAGCCGTTCGACCAAGATCGCGCTCCGGCGCATCTCGGCAATGCCAGCGCCACCACGGGAAAGTGGAATTGCCAGGAACAGGCCGACGTCCCAACCAAACTTGTCGGGTTCCGGGATGCCAAGTGGATTTGGTTGAGGCGCTTCGGAGCCTTCGCCGGCTCGCCAGAAGTCATGCTGAATGCCGCCTTCGACGAAGAAGTCCGGCAACCAGAGCTCACGCGCGCGGCCTTCCTTGATGCGCTGCTGCGCTGCCCTTTGCGCCTCGATCTGTCGGGCCTCCGGCGAGTTGCGCAGGCCTTCCCGGACCATGAACCCACGCAGTTGCTCGAAGGACCAAGGATCCGCCATGTACTTACCGATTGGATCTTCGGGTGGCTGCGTGCGGCCCGCGTCGTCGACCGGGAGGTCGATCGGCGCGATGGGCCGCTCCGAAGGACGATTGAGGACGCGGTTGAGCTCGATCTTGGTTTGACCCACGAAAGCCCGCGCATCGACGACCGCTCCCTGGTTCTCGGCGAGTGTCACCTGCCAGCGATAGAGCTCGCTTGCGTTGGCGACACCGACTTCGAGACGGAGGCGGGCGAGCTCGAGGTACTCACGAGTCAGTTGGATGTTCTTGCGCTGGATTCGCGCCTGCGCTTCGGCCCGGAGGACGCCGATGTAGGCCACGCCCGAGCTGAGCATGATGTCGAGCACGTCGGTGAAGTAGCCGTAGTGCCGTCCTTCTTGCCGGAGCTTGCGGGCCTTGAAACGCGTCCAGGCCTGCTCCGAGTAAAGGCTTTGGCTCGCGCGCGCGAGCGTGGTCGCCTGCCATTCCGCGATCTGTCCTCCGACGAAAATGCGATCGGGGTCCTGGTACACGACGCCCGTCTGAAGCTGGCCCTGAGGAAGCAACGGCCCACGATCGCGCTTGACGCCTTCTTCACCGGACTCGACGAACTTCTCGGAGACCAGGAGGTCCAGGTTGTGCTCGACCGCCTCCTTCATGGCGAAGCGCATGTGGATGCGGTTCTCCTCGGCTGTCTCTTCTTCGTGGACCATGTCCGCTTCGAGGAGCACTTCGAAGCTGGGTCGCACGCCCACCGCTCGCGCCGCTTGCATGTTGATCAGCAGCTCCTGCCGCTCTTCGAACTCGACGTGGATCTGAGCTGCGGGCCGGCCCTCGAGAATCAGGTCGAGATTGAGCGCTGCGCGTGCAGCGCGGCGTGCGGTGTTGTTCGGCGAGCGGATCGACATCATGGCGCCTTGGTCGAGCCAACGAGGACCGACCGCGATGTTCGGAAGGCGACGCTTGGTGATTCCATCGAGCAGCCGTTCGCGATCCTCGATGCTGAGCTGCCTCATCGCTGAGATGATCAAACCGTCGGCGGCGTTCGGAATGGCTGCAAGCAACGCTTCGACCGTTGGTTGCGCATACGCAATGGTGAGCTCCTCGGCACCCGTGACGGTAGGAAGCATGTCCCGCTGGGACTCCTCGACCAGAAATACGATGTGCATGGAGCCGGCGACCTTTGTCAGCCATTCAGCTTCGTCCGTGATGTCGAAGTCCTCGCTGATGTAGCTGAGGTTTCGCTTGCCGCTGACGTCGCCCCGCCGAGGCAGTCCTTGCTTCTGCGCCTCGATCACGAACGGAAGAATGGTCGGTTTCGGCAGGGTTTTGCGAGCGGCCACGGCGCGAACCGCAAGGTGACCAAAGCCGAACACGACGGAGATCTCGGGATCCGAGTAGGCCTCCTCCAGTTGGCGTTCGACTCCCTCCGGTGTCCAGTCGCCTTCGAAGCTTAGCGGCACCAGTTCTACATCGAAGCGGTCCGAGAGCTGCATCCGGATCTGACGCCCCAAGTCCTCTGTTACGGCGTCGAACACCGGCGAGGGACCGTCGAAAACCGCGGTCACTTTGACTTGCGGCTTATCGCTTTGAGCGCCGAGAAGCGATGGGGTGATCAGCAGGGAGATTAGGGAAAGGCAAAGGAGCCGCATAGGCAGCGCAGCATAGTCGACCAGCCAACGATCCCCTAGGCCATCCTGCGGAATTCTCGGTCTTCCGACGCCTTCGGCAAGGGTACTTTGACCTTGGCAATGTCTGTTGACCTCCCTATGCTGCCGGCTCCCCGACAGAACCCGAGAAACGCCTTGAAGACAGAGTTCTCTATGCCACCAAGAATCCTTGCCCCTGGCCTTCTACTGGTGCCATTGCTGTTCTCCCTAGCGACACTCAGCTCCTGTAAGAAGGAAGAAATCGTCGAAGTCGAGCCGCCGCCTCGGCCGATCAAGATCTACCGGCTCTCGGGCCAGCTCGGGAGCACGCGGCCGGACTATCCAGGGCGGATCAAGTCCAAGAAGGTCGTCGAGCTCGCCTTCGACGTCGACGGCCTGATCATCGACTGGAACGTCGAAGAAGGGCAGCAAGTCAGGAAGGGCCAGATCCTCTCACGAGTCGATCCGCGCGACTATCAGGCTGAGGCTGAGGCGGCGCGTGCGCGCTTGCGGCTCGCGGACGCGGAGTACCGACGTGAGAGCAAGCTGTTTGCATCCGGCTCGGGCACGCAGCGGGATCTCGACGTGGCGATTCGGTCACGCGACGTGAGCCGTGCGGAGCTGCGCATCAAGCAGAAGGCTTTGGAAGACACGAAGCTGCGGGCGACTTTCGACGGCGTCATTGCGCGCAAGCTCGTCACCGATTTCCGGAACGTTGCCGCGCGTGAGCCCGTGCTGCTTTTGCAGGATGAGTCGATGATGGAGGTGGTCGTCGACGTTCCAGAACGGGATTTGGCTGGCGCAAGGCCTGGCAGGGGCGGTCATCTCGACCTCGCGGAGTGGAATGCAAAGGCGAAGCCGATGGTTCAGCTCTCCTCGCTTCCAGGGCGGCAGTTCCCGGTCAAGCTCTCGGAGCTTGCTACGGCCGCAGATCCGAACACCCGTACGTTTCGAGCAACATTCACCATGGAGAAACCCAAGGGGCTCGGCGTGCTCTCCGGCATGACCGCGAAGCTGGTTCTCACCGGGCTCCTCACCACGGCGCCGGATGATTTCCTCGTGCCTGCCGCAGCCGTGGTCGCTGATTCCCAGGACGAGCCGTTCGTCTGGCTGCTCGACGAGGAGTCGATGACTGTGTCGAAGCGGTCCGTGACGGTCGGTAAGGTCACGGGAGGAGATCGCATCGTCGTCACCGAAGGCCTCGAAGGCGGTGAGGCCATCGCCATGACCGGTGTGCACTTGCTGACCGAGGGGCGCGTCGTGACCGAGATGGAGAAATCGGACGAGACCCGGCAATGAATCTCACCGACTTTGCGCTTCGAAACAGAACGCTGATCATCGTTCTCACCCTGGTGGCGGTTTACGCCGGGATGAAATCGTTCAATGCGTTGCCCCGGCTCGAAGATCCCGAGTTCACCATCAAGGAAGCGCTCGTCGTCACGTCGTATCCCGGCGCAACCGCGTATGAAGTCGAAGAAGAAGTGAGCGACGAGCTCGAGCTCGCCATCCAGAAGCTCGGGAAGATCAAGAGGCTCGAATCGCGCAACCTCCCTGGTAGTTCGACGATCACGGTGGAGATGCGGTCGACCGTGCCCAGCGAGGCGCTACCGCAGGTGTGGGACGAACTTCGGCGCAAGGTGGGTGACGCGCAGTCGCTATTGCCTCCGGGTGCAGGCCCCTCATTGGTCATCGACGACTATTCCGACGTCTACGGCGTGTTCTTGGCACTCCACGGAGACGAGTACAGCTATCGCGAGCTTTACGATTTCGCCAAGCTCCTGCGCCGTGAGCTGGTTCTCGTCAAAGATGTCGCGAAGGTCGAGCTCTTCGGAGTCTTGCCCGAAGTCGTCTACGTCGAGTTCGACCGGGAACGCGTATCTCAAATTGGAATTTCGAGCGACGATATCGCGAAGCAGTTGGTCGCCGAGGGCGTCGTTGTCGATGCGGGTCGCGTCAACGTAGGCACCGAGTACATCAAGCTCCAGCCTGATTCCCTGATCCATACGTCGCAGGAGCTCGGGGACATCCTCATCAGCAAGGGCGACCAGTCGCAGGTCCGCTTGCGTGACATCGCCGAAATCAAGCGTGGCTATCAAGATCCTGCAACGAACAAGCTCCACTTCGACGGCCACAGGGCTATCGGCATCGGTGTCTCCACCGAGCAAGGCGGCAACGTCGTCACGATGGGCGAGGGCATCAAGACGCGACTGGCGGAGCTCCAGGCGCAGACGCCCCTCGGCATGGAGCTCGGCATCATCTACATGCAGTCCGACATGGTCACGACGGCGATCGACGCGTTCCTCATCAATCTGATCGAGGCCATTCTCATCGTGATCGTGGTTCTGTTGCTCTTCATGGGGCTTCGCAGCGGCTTGATCATTGGCTTCGTGCTCGTGCTGACGATTTGCGGAACATTTATTTTCATGGGGCCCGCGGGGGTCGCTCTCGAGCGCATCTCGCTCGGCGCGCTGATCATTGCGCTCGGCATGCTGGTGGATAACGCGATCGTCATCATCGATGGCATGTTGGTGCGGATTAATGGCGGCATGGATGCCGAGAAGGCAGCCCGTGAGGTCACCAGCCAGACATCGACGCCACTACTCGGCGCGACGGTGGTCGCCATCATCGCCTTTGCCGCGATCGGCTTATCGCCCGACAGCACGGGAGAGTTCTGTCGATCGCTCTTCACCGTGATCGGTATTTCGCTTTCGCTCAGTTGGGTGACAGCGATGACGATCACGCCGCTGCTTGGGATTTGGTTCCTCAAGCCCCCGAAGCCGAGCAAGGACAAAGAAGAGAAGGACCCCTACGGCAGCGCGTTCTACAGAGGGTACAAGGGGCTCCTCGCCGTTTGCATTCGATTTCGTTGGGTCACGGTTGCGGTCGTATTGTTCGTCTTTGCGGTTTCGCTTTACGGGTTCCAGTTCACCGGCAGGACGTTCTTTCCCGCTTCCACCACGCCCAAGTTTCGCGTGGACGTGTTCTGGCCGCTCGGTACAGACATCGACGAGACGGAAAAGCGGGTGGAGGTCTTGGAGGAAGGTCTCGCCAAGCTGGAGGGCGTCACGCATGTCGCGTCCGCCATCGGCCAGGGGCCGCTTCGTTTCATCTTGACGTTTACGCCGGAGAAGGCCCACAGCGGCTTCGCCCAGTTTCTCGTAGACATCGAGGACTACAACACCCTCGCCCGCGATATCGAGAGGGCTGAAAAGTACGTTCGTGAGACGGCCCCTGATGCGATTGCGTTTGGCCGGACCTTCGACCTAGGACCCAGCAAGCCCGGCAAGATTGAGGCTCGGCTCGTCGGCCCGGACGCCAACGTGCTCCGCGACCTCGAGCAACAGGCGTTGGCGATTTGCAAAGCGACCTACGACTCCAAGGGTTGCCGCAGCCGATGGTTCGAACGGGTCAAGGTGGTTCGTCCGCGTCTTTCCGAAGAGCAGGCCGATGCTCACGGTATCACCACTCGGATGGTCGCAGAGGCGATGCAAGCGGGCTTCGAAGGCAAGCCGGCGGGCGTGTACCGAGAGGAAGATGAGGTGATCCCCGTGCCGTTCCGAGCGCCCCCGCCCGCGCGGCTGACCGTCGACAGCTTGCGACAGATCCCGATCTGGAGCCCGGCCGCCCAGGGTTATATTCCGCTTGCCAACGTGGTGACGGGGCTCGACACGACCTGGGCGGACGAGGTCGTCGAGCGGCGCCAGCGCAAACGCACGCTCACCGTCGTGACCGACCCAAACCATGGCTCGGCCCCTGCGCTTCTCGACCGGCTGCGGCCTCAAATCGAGGGGCTTCCTTTCCCGCCGGGTTACCACGTCGAATGGGGAGGCGAGTACGAGAGCACCAATGACGCGCAGGCGGCGCTTTCCGCGCCAATCCCGATCTTCGTGGGCATCATGGTGCTGATCGTCATTGCGCTGTTCAACGCGATCCGTCAGCCATTGGTGATTTGGCTCACCGTGCCGCTGGCGATCATCGGCGTGACCGCCGGGCTGCTGCTCACCGGCCAGCCTTTTGGTTTCATGGCATTGCTGGGCTTCCTGAGTTTGTCGGGGATGCTGATCAAGAACGCCATCGTGCTCGTCGACGAGATCGACTTGCAGATCGGCGGAGGAAAATCGACGTACGACGCGATCATCGACAGTGGCGCGAGTCGTTTGCGCCCCGTCGCGATGGCTGCGGCGACGACCATCCTCGGAATGATTCCGCTGTTCACGGATGCGTTTTACATCGCGATGGCGGTCACGATCGTCGGTGGCTTGGCGGTTGCGACAGTGCTCACGATGGTGGTCGTGCCCGTGTTGTACGCGATCTTCTTCAAGGCCCAGAAGGACGCGCCAGCTCCAGCGTAAGCCCTAGTCTTCCCGCCCGTGGCTGCTGGCGAGGTGGAGGCCGACGAGCCTGGCGATCATGACGGCTAGGTAAAGTTGGCCGAACACGCCTTCGAGGACCGCGAGCGGTCGCGCAAGATCGGAGAGCGGCGCGATGTCGCCGTAGCCCATCGTCGTGATGCACACGAGACTGAAATACATCATCGAGGCGCCCAGCTGCGTTCGGTAGTTGTTGGCGTCGTCGGGGACACCCGAGAACGAACCCGGATTCTGGAGCTCTATGATCTCGAAAACCATGGTGAAGGCGACTGCCACCAACAGGTAGGTCACCACGGCTCCCAGGATCGTATCGACGGTCACATCTCGGCGCCGAAATAGGTCGCCAATGATGATCGACACGGCATAGACGAGCCACAGCACCGTGATCAGGAGGGCGCCGACGTCGAGCTGCGGCGTGCCGGATAGATGCTCTCCCCAGCGAACGGCGAGCGTCACGACGGTCAGCGCCAAGAACGGCCATCGATGTCTACTCGGTCCAGCGGAATGGACGCCCGCCAACAGAATTGCGTCGAACGCCAGCTCGACCAGGACTCCTGAGCCGTGGCCGGAGACCGTTGGGCTCACGACGATCATGAACAGGAGAACTAGAAGCAGCGCTGCGTTTCTAGGGATATCGCGAATGAACCGAATCATGGGCAAGCCGCGCAATGCTAGCGCCTGTTCGGTCGAATCGCTAGCGACGCAACCGGTGGAAGCTCCAGTGCAGGCCCCGCTCGCGATGCGTGGCGGAAGTCTCGCTGTGGAACATGCGGCGCGCCTCGGAAAGCTTCACTAGAGGCGCGCCCTGAGCGCGTTCATCGAGTGTGGGCTCGAGGTAGACCGACGCCAATAGCTCCCTGACGACCATCGGGCTTTCGTACAGAGCGCGGGTGGTCGACGGCCCCGCCTCGATCGAAACGCATTCGCACTCGCGTGCGATGTGCAGATGCTCTATCGCGCGCCGGATGTCCGGCGACGCGTCTGCGATCACCGGGCAGGGGGCCGCGGCCAGCTTGCGCGCCGCGGCACGATCGGTCGTGAAGATGACCGGCCTCGCCCATCCGTGAAAGATAGGGTGGCGGAAATCGAGGTCGCGGCCGCTGGTCAGGATCAGTAGCCAGGGGGGATCGCAGAGGCCCCACCGGCGCTCTCGCCAGTCCACTAAGGCGTCGCCCCAGCGAGGGTCGGCGCGGAGATCATAGGTCAGGTCGGGCTCTTCGCGCAGGATCTTTCCGGTGATGATGATCCCATCCGCCCGCGCCCGTCCCATGTGAAGCGCCAGGAAGTCGAGGTCGCTCTTCGGGCTGTGCTCGTTGATCTGAATCGAGGTGACAGGCGCGTCCTCCTCGGCCCGCCACACCGCTGTGCTGTGCGAAACCGCCGGCCTCGTGTCCAGCGCGCTCCCGAACAGCGCGCGCGCGGCGCGGTCGACGCTGGCCACGTCGGTCAGCTCGACGAGGGAGGCAGGCATACCGCGATGGAAAGGTGGATTCGCCGCCAAGTCAACCGGCTTTGCGCCCAAAACTCGCCCCGGGGATCCTCGCCTGTTAATCTCGCCGAATGTGGCGTTGGCTTTTGATCACGGTGGCTTTCGGAATCGGCTGCGCTGGCCGGCAAACCCCGGACGGGCAGCAAGAGGTGGTCGTCAGCCCGATTCCAATCCCGCAACCGGTGTACCCGCGCGCGGAGCTCAGTAGCGACCTGCAGGAGCTTTGGAGTCGGGTGGAAGAAGCAGTGGCGGTTCGTCCGCCCCAGCCGCCGAACGGCGCCACCGCGGAGATCATCGAAGGCTGGGCGGAAGGCGCGTTCCGCGACTGGCTCTTGCAACGCCAGGCCGCGACGGACCGCGCGCTTGCGGCTACCCACGCGCTACGTTCCCACCCGCTCTTCGAGCGCGGCATCGGCACCGCGCTCTTTGGCTACATGTACGAAGACATGGCCAGCAGCATCCGCGGCGCTCCAGTCCCGGAAAACATCGCCAAGGACAAAGAGCTCCTCGAAATCTACACGGGCGCCCTCACCGAACACCTCACCCCATTCGCAGAGCTCTCGGCCCGCGCCTACTACGCCTGCATGGCCCTCTTCATCAAACTAGACGACCCCCAATGGGGCGAATGGGCGTACTACTGCGACCAACGAGGCAGCGAGGTCGTAGACACCTTCAAACTAGAACCCCCCGAGCCCACCGACCCCAACACGACCCTCACCCAACTCGTAGACCCTCGTTAGAGGGGACGGGTGCGGTGGGCTTATCGGCGATGAGGCTCATCGCACGTTCTGCGAGGGCGGTGATCGTGAGTGCCGGGTTGACACCTGGGTTTGCGGAGACGGCCGAGCCATCGATCACGTAGAGACCTGGATAGTTGAAGACCTCGTGGCTGCGGTCGATGACTCCGGCCTCCACCGAGGCGCCCATACACGCGCCACCGAGAATGTGTGCGGTCGACGGCACCCCGAGCAGGGTTTCGGTGACGAGGGTCGTTGGCACGCCGTTCACCTTCTTGGCGAACCTCTCGGCGAGATCGGTGGCTTCCTCCATGAACGCGGATGGCGCCTGGCTTGGGTCGTCCACTTGGGTCACGAGCCCGCGACGAAAGCCGGTTCGCAGCTCTCGGCCAAGGCGCATGCGGAGTGTCCCCTCGAGTGTGCGCATGTAGAGCAAGACCTGGGTGTGCTTGGCGAAGTCGTTGACGGAGAGGGCTTTTAGCCACCGAACCGGTTGGCGCGCGAAGGCGACGAGCGCGCCCCAGATTCGTGCGAGAGCCGTTGGTCCCGGCGAATGAACCGAAAGCATCGTACGGAAGAAGCCGGAGCCTGCACCGTACCGGACGGGCTCGATGTGGCTATGGTCATCTGCATGAAGGATCGAGGTGATCGCTACGCCCTTCGAGAAATCCTCGCCCTTGTCCGGTGAGACGATGCCGAACAATGCTTCGCTGTTCGACCGGACGAAGTCGCCTAACCGATCGGAGAG
>PVMK01119201.1_pt1 | contig 16476 bp, 12 predicted proteins | sample 1853481 | NCBI WGS metagenome assembly PVMK01 (sample SAMN08533507, study PRJNA380276) | Marine sediment metagenome, whole genome shotgun sequencing project.
ATTGGTTTGATAGCCATTCCAGGCTTTCTTGGCAACAATTTTCTTTGAAAGCTTGGATGTTCGCGACTGTTCGTTCAGGATTTCAATCGCAGGTTTTTGGGATCGTAGATTGGCCCTGGCAGTACAGTCGACCGGCAGCGCTCCCCCAAGATTTCTATATCGAAAGAAGATCCCGGAGAAGCGAATTCGGGTTTCACAAAAGCAAAGGCCAGGCTCCTTTTAACCGTGTGCCCGTATCCCCCTGAGGTTGTCACCCCAATTAACTTCTCTCCTTTGAGAAGCGGTTCGCCGCCACGAACGTCGGCATCGACGGCCGCAACCTCAACGTACACCAACCTCCACTGTATACCTTCTTGTTCGCGGGCTAGTAATGTCCGTCGGCCCACGAAGTCATCTTTATCCAATTTCACAAAACGTTGCAGGCCCGCTTCGATGGGCGTGATCTCGTTGGTAAGCTCAACGCCCCAGCCCGCATAGGCCTTCTCCATGCGCAGGCCGTTCACGGCATAGCTGCCGAAATCGGCGATGCCAAACTCTTCGCCAGCGGACCACACAGCATCGTACACAGACTCCAGCTGGGCTACCGGCATGTGCAGCTCCCAGCCCAACTCGCCGACGTAGTTGATGCGCAGGGCGCGCAGTGGTACTCCTGCCACTTCGATCTCTTTTCCGGTGAGCCATGGAAAATGATCATTACCTAGCTCCGTACTGGTGATTTTTGCCAGAAGATCGCGAGAGCTTGGTCCTACCACCATCAGGGCCCCGTAATCCTCGGTGACATTGGTAATGGTGACATTTTCGTTTTCGCTTTTCCCCTGGTTGAGCAAGTCGAAATCGCGCACTTCTGCCACGGCGGCCGATAGCAAATAATAGCGGTCGCTGGCCAGGCGGGTAACGGTGAATTCACTTTCGATCCGGCCTGTTTCGCTCAACCCATGCGCAAGCACGATGCCGCCATCCCGGCCAGATATGCGGTTAGCCAGCAAGCGGTTAAGAAACGTTTCGGCATCGGGGCCGGAAACGTCATATTTGGCAAAGCTGGACAGGTCTCTCACCCCTACACGTTCCCGAACCGCCTGGCACTCCGCGGCGACAATGTCGAATACATTGTTACGGCGGAATCCATACTCTTCCTCGCGACCATCCAGGGAAAACCATTTGGGTCGTTCCCATCCGGCGACTTCTGTATGCACGCAGCCCTTGTCCTTGAGTTTGTTGAATAAAGGTGACCTGCGGGCCGGCCGGCCCGCGGGCCGTTCTTCACCAGGCAAATGCAAGACGTACATGTACTTATAGCCCTGGTGCGCCTTGGCGCTGTTGTACTCCCGGCCGGCATAAGAGCCGAATCGTCGAGGATCGACACGGATCATGTTGATCTCGGTTTCACCATGTACCATCAATTGCGCAAGATACTTGCCGGCGCCTGCGCCTTGAGCGATACCTATACTGGCCCCGCAGGAGAGCCAAAAATTGCGAAGCCCTTGCGCCGGTCCGATCAGTGGATTGTGGTCCGGTGTGCGAGGACTGGCGCCGTTCACCGTGCGTATAAGGCCTGCATCGGCAAAGATCGGCATGCGTTCCATGACCCGTTCCAACCAGGGCATAATCGGATCGAACTCCGGCGCGAACAATTCGCTCTCGGCATCCCAGGCCTGGCCGCCAGTCTCCACCCATGCTTCGCGGCTGTTTCGGCGCTCGTAGATCCCGATCAAACCGGAGCTCTGTTCCTGTCGATAATAGGCGTTGCTGTAAGGATCGCGCATGACAGGTATTTCCTCATCGCGATCTTTAAATTCCTGTATCGGTTCGGTGACCACGTATTGGTGTTTCAAATTGATGATCGGAACGTTGACCCCAACCCAGGCGCCAATTCGAGCAGCGTAACAGCCGCCCGCGTTGACCACATGCTCGCAGACGATGTTCCCTTGTTCGGTGACAACCTCCCATTCGCCAGTTGCCAGAGGATTGATCCCCGTCACCCGGTTGTAGCGGATGATTGTTGCTCCCAAATTCCGAGCAGCAATGGCCATGGCGTTGCAGCATCCGGCGGGGTCGACGTGCCCATCGTCAAGCGTCCAGGCCCCGGCTATAACGCCGGTGGTATCGACGAAAGGATTGAGTTTTCTTATCTCTTCGGGGCCGATGATTTGCATCCGAAAGCCGACGTTGGCGGCGATCCCTTCGACAAGTCGGAAATAATCGAGCTCTTCTGGCGTCGTAGCGAAGCGAATGCCACCACATCCGTGCCAGCCGGTGGCCTGCCCGGTCATCTCCTCGAGCTTAGGATAGAGGGTATTGCTATAGTGGTGGATTTTGGCCATGTTATAGTCGGCGATGAAACTGGGACACTGACCGGCCGCGTGCCAGGTGGAACCAGAAGTCAATTCCCCCTTTTCGACGAGCACGCAGTCATCCCAACCCTCCATGGCCAGGTGAAAGAGTAACCCAACACCCATCATGCCGCCGCCGATGATGACGACCCTCGCATGCGATTTCATATCCTATCCCATTCAGTGTATTGGCGAGTATTCATACTTCTCCATAAGCCACTTAACGCCTCTTGCAAAAATCCGCCGCATCGGTCTGGGGCCGGCATAAGGAATCCTGCGATTCACGATAAAATGGCTGGTAAACTCATTTGATTCTCCGGCCATAAGGTCGGCAATGATGCGACCGGCCGTTTGAGTCGAAGGAACGCCCTCGTCAAAGCCAAGTCCGTAATAGATATTCTTATAGTCGTCCATCACACCGACAGAGGGAACGCGCCCTAGGGAGTATGCTGTGGTGCCTCCCCAGGCATGTTCTATTCGCAGTCCAGCCAATTCAGGAAAGAACGCGAACAGATTTTCCTTCACTCGACGAGTGACTGTCTTATCATTGCCGGAGCTTAAGGCGTCGTTGTCGTAATAGGTAAAGTCAGACCCACCCATGACGATACGACCGTCTGCGGTGGGTGCGCTATAGCTGAATAGAGCACGAAGATCGGATAAACCCTGCCGGTTTTGCCAGCCAATGGATTCCCACTGGGCCTTGCTGAGTGGTTCTGTAGCTATTTGGAAAACGCTAATCGGAAATACACGGTTTTTGAAAAAGCCGAGTTTGTGGGCGTAGGCATTTAGGGCAATCACCAGGACAGGCGACTGAATATGACCCAATTCCGTATCCACAAGGTGTGTTTTGCCCGGAGTAATACGGGTTACGACTGACCGCTCCCAAACCTCAACTCCCTCTTCTTCGACTACCCTCTTCATCTCCCGGGCAAGTTTGGCAGGATTGAGTGTAGCCCCGTATGGAACATCCAACCCGGAAACGAATAGCGGCGATTTGATTTCAGCCTCTAAATCTTTACCCTGAAGCAGGGTCGAATCAAGTCCAAAAGAGCGGAGTTCGTCAGCGTGCTCCTCCAAGGCCTGGGTTTGCTTTGCGTTCATCGCTACCTCAAGCATCCCATTTTCTTTAAAATCGCAATCAACATTGTGTTCTGAGATCACTTTCTTGATTTGATTCAGGCCATTAAGCGAGACTTCCAGATCTTTCTGGCGGCGGTCAGGATCTGTTTGTTCCCAATCTAACAAACTGGTGGCGATACAAAAACCGCCGTTACGACCACTGGCCCCATACCCGCAGCAAGCACCCTCAAGCAGGACTATTTTCTTTTCTGGGAATCTCTGTCTGAGATGATAGGCAGAGGATAATCCCGTAAAGCCACCTCCGACAATAACTACATCAGCTATGTGACTTCCCCTCAGGGGTTCATTGATCTTTTGGTTTTCAAGGCCGGCGTCTTTGAACCAGAAGTTATCGACGAAGTATTCGTAAAGATCGGGCGGCCTAAGATTGTGACCCTTGTTGTGTGAGCGGGAGAAGTAGCCCATTATGTCTCTGCGGACGAATTCGTTAACGTGATATTATTTCCAATCTTTTACGATCTGGCGGGCGGCGTTTCTGCCATTGATGCCGGTCAAACCACCGCCCGGGTGTGTTGCAGCACTGCATAAATAAAGGCTTCCAACCGGAGCCCGATACTGAGCGTAACCCGGAACGGGTCGCATCCAGAGAAACTGGTCCAGCGTCATTTCGCCATGAGCCAGGTTGCCTTCGGGTAGGAAGTAGTCTGATTCCATATCCACCGGGGTTACGATGTGGATTTGCTCAACGCACCGAGAGAAGCCAGGTGCGTATCCAGCTATGGTATCTATCACCAATTGACCCAAAGTATCACGCAGCTCACTCCAATCTCCCTCTCTCAAGTGGTAAGGCATATATCTAGCTGTAACTGACATGAGATGCTTGCCTTCAGGGGCGAGAGACGAGTCGATTAGTGTGGGGATATGGATATCGAGATAGGGTTCAGTCGAATAGTGGCCATATTTCACTGGATCGTACGCTTTTTGGAGATATGTCATCGTGGGGGCGATCTGAACATGGCCGTTGAGAAGTTGATTCCCGTTGCCATTTGCGGCCGTGAACTGGGGTAGTTTATTCAGGGTAAAGTGTACGCGAGCCATCGTGCCGCGATACTTAATATTCTGTACATGCTTCACAAAGCGCTGATTCAAATAATATGGATCAACCAATTTTAAGAATGTCGTCCGCATGTCCGTTGCTGAAACCACGACCGCCGATGAAAAGCGATCCCCATTGGATAACTCAACACCTGCAGCCTGTCCATCCTGGATGATAATCTTTGTCACCTGGCTATCGGTCAGGATTTCTGCGCCAAAGCTTTTAGCAGCATCTGCCAGACCCCTTGTTAAGGAGCCAATGCCCCCTTTCACCTGCCCGCTGGAACGAAATAGCCCGTTGTTGGCTCCAGACCAGTTGTAAAGCAACATGTAAGCTGTGCCGGCTTCCTGCGGTCCCCAGGAGATATCTTTCACTGCCGAAGCTGCGATCGACCCTTTAACCGTATCTGACTCAAACCATTCGTTAAGCAAGTCGGCTACCGACATGGGAATAACACGAATCACCTGGGCGATGCTCTTCCGGCCTAGGCCGCGTACTGGCGTGGCGATGTTGAGCAGTTCCATCATGTCCCGCAAACCTACGTCAGGCAGATCGGGTGGGATCATGTTCTTTAGTCCGGCAATGACCTGGCTGAATTTGCCCATCTGATCAATGAATATGGGGTAATTCTCTGCATCAGTCACCGAGTACTTGGCGATTTCCTGAGCAGTGCGTTCAGAATCATGCCAGATAGTGAGGTGCGTTCCGTCTGGCTGAGGGGAAAAAACAAGCGGGTCGGAGGATAAAAATTCTATGCCATGCCGTCTAAGGTTCAGATCGGCGATGATATCTGGTGAGAGGCTACCTGCACCATCAGCCAAGGTAGAAAATTTGTAGCCGGGCAGGAGTTCTTCGGTCACGGCCGAACCGCCGACTATATTTCTCTGTTCCAGCACCAGCACCTTGCGCCCGGCTTTGGCCAGATAAGCGGCTGCCACCAGGCCATTGTGCCCGGCGCCAATCAAAATCACATCATAATCCGCGTGTTTTGCTTTAAGCGATAGGGCCAGTCCGCGTTCTTCGGCTACCGCTGTGGGTTTTGCGTTCTGGCCTGTCCGCTGCCGGGCGCTATCAACCAACGACTCGCCGCCCTCGCGCAATAGCGTTCGCAATTCACGACCCCGTCTTGGCGACAGCAGCAGAGCAATCCCAGCGCCAATCAGCGCCCCAATTGCCAGGGCGGCAGCTATCGGTTTTCGTCGTTCTTTTCCATTTGCCATAACTGTCTCCTAGCTGGATGAACCTGGAAATGATTCTGAAATTATATTAGGCTGAGATTCGAATTCGCACGCGCCAAAAAAGGTTTAGACTCAGATCTACGGCATTGGGGGTCGTTTCTCATGCTGATTGTTTTTGAGTGCAACTCCTCCACTGCAAATATTCTGCGAATTGTCCCTGCATTAGATCCCGTCTTTTAAGATTTCTAAGGCCGCCAATCTTCCCGGTCCACTTGTGATTCCCCCACCAGGATGAGTGCCGGAGCCACATTGGTAGTAATTTTTGATGGGCGTGCGGTAACTGGCCCAACCAGGGACAGGTCGCAGGAAAAATAACTGGTCAAGGGTAAGTTCACCGTGAAAGATGTTGCCTTGAGTTAAACCCGTTTGGTCTTCAATATCCCATGGCGTCAGGACTTGTTTATGCAGAATCAGGTCTTTGATGTTGGGCGCAAATTCTGCCAGCGTGTTAATGACGGCGTCACCGAAAGCCTCTCGTTGCTGATCACGGCTCCCGTGCACCGGCATATTGTAGGAGGCGTATTGCACGAAAATTGACATGACATGCTTGCCTGGTGGGGCCATTGAAGGGTCAACCGTAGTGGGGATGATACTCTCTAGAAACGGTCGCTTGGAAAAGTCATCGTATTTTGCATCGTCGTAGGCCTGTTCCAAGTAGTCCGTGCTGGGTGCGGCGAACATAAGACCCTGGATCAACGATTTATCTTTCATCGCCGGAAAATCTGGCAAGCCATCCAGCGCCAGATTCACCTTGCCGGACGAACCCCGGAACTTGAAGTTATCGATGGCCTCAACCAAGTCAGATGGAAGTTCCTTTTCGTCCACCAGATTGCGAAATGTCACCTTGGGATCGCAGCCGGATATAATACTCCTGGCATATATTTCGTCTCCGTTCTCCATGGCCACACCCACAGCTTGACCATTCTTAATGATGACCTGGCCAACTGGCGCGTTGCAGCGTATTTCTGCGCCGAAACTACGGGCAGCGCTGGCAATAGCCTCACTGACCATTCCTGTGCCACCTTTCTGTGATGCCCAGGCGCTGAAAGCCCCATCTAATTCGCCCATGAAATGGTGCAGAAGCACGTAAGCTGTACCGGGCGATTTTATGCCCAACATCGTGCCGATGATGCCACTAGTGCAGAGAAGGGCTTTGAACACATCCGTCTCGAACCACTCGCTGACAAAGTCATAAGCACTCATGGTCATGATCTTGGTGAGCCAGTGGAAGTTCTCCTTACCCAAGGATTGCATGTGCTGGCCAAGATGGCGCATAGTTCGCAAGCCATCCAAACCCGGCGAGGCTAAGTTGGGAGGAATCATGCTTAGTATCGGCTTCACCGCATAGGCCAAGGCGTACATCACGTTATTGAACTCTTCAACCATGTCGGCGTCGCGGCCGGAATGGCGTCTGATCTCTTCAAGGGAGCTGGCTTCATCGGCATAGGAGGCGAAGTAGTTTCCATCCTCCATTGCTATGAAGGCCCCTTCTGTCGGTATCAAGTGCAGGCCATGTTTATACAGTTGCAGTTCTTGAATCACCTCGGGCCTTAACAGGCTTACGACGTAGGAGTAAACCGTGTACTTGAACCCGGGGTAGATTTCCTCGGTAACGGCCGCGCCACCTAGCAAATAGCGCCGCTCTAAGACCAACACTTTGCGCCCAGCCTTTGCCAGGTAGGCTGCCGCCGTCAGGCCATTATGCCCACCACCAATTATTATTGCATCGTACTCGACTGTCATAGAAACACCTCAAATATCTGCCGAGCGGCGTCAAGACCGCTGGTAATTGCACCATCCATCGTGCCCGAGTTTAAGGCCGTATGCTCACCGGAGAAGAACAATCGTCCTACAGGTTGAGCAAGAAGAGGGATCTGATCTGTTGCCAAATTGTCGAAGGCCGAATAAGAGCCGCGCGTCCATTCGTCCTGTGACCAGTCCACCATGATCGGATCAGCCACAAAGTCCAGATCGGGATTGGCGGCTTGGAGTTTGTTCAACCAGATTGAAGAGTCGTTGCTATCGATCCCCAAATTCTGGAGCGCCTGACCAGACCCGCAGAAGGCGGTCACAGCCAGTCTCGGACTACCGCCATCCCCGTTTCCGGTCCAACACCAATAGGGCATTTCCACATCCTGAATGGCCAGCAGTGGCGGTGTGTTTTGCGTGCCAACTGCCAGTTTGGCCGCTACTCCCATTGGAACAGACGAAATGGCTTTGGACATAGCCTGGGGAAGGACCGGATTAATATCAAGGTCGGTCAGTTGTTTAACAGGAACGGCAGATACTACGGCATCTGCCTTAATATCAAACACTCCATGAGAAGCCTCTCCCATGATGGAGGCGCCATTCGGATGATGTGAAATGGCCGCGACAACATGTCCAAGGCGTACATCAGGTAGTCGGGCCGTTATCGCTTTCGCCAATGATTGATTGCCTGTCGCTACGCGATAATAGACTCTACTGTCGCCAATACTGAAATCACCTACCATACGCAGGGCGATATGGTGAAGATCCGCCCCAAACGAACCTTGCAGCCGGCTGCGGAGGAGTGTCCTCTGTGGTTCGCTCACAGTTAAATCATCGAGAAAATCGCCGGCGGTTGATTGGGCAATGATCATTTCATCCATCGCCGCCAGGGTTTCGACCGCAATCTGAGTCGCTCTGCGCTGGTCATCGTGGGAGACGGGCGGCCCGTTCACCACATTCCTTGTCCTAAAATCAACGCCCGTTTGCACCAGCGTTAGATCAAGACCTTTGGCCATCCTAAACACGTTCTCGTCGGCCGACGAAATCCACTCGCCACCTAATTCCACGAGGGCGCCATTTGGCAATTTTACCGTCCAAACGCGGCCGCCTACACGCTGACGCGCTTCCAGCACCGTAACCCCGAAGCCAAGGTTGAAGAGCTCATAAGCTGCAGCCAATCCGGCAAAACCAGCGCCTACAACCGCGATATGTGTCTTCATGCTCGTCTTCAACCTCAGGCTAGCTTTCGAGGCGGATTGAAAAACGGCATCTTGACTACCGTCGCCCTGGCCTGTTTGCGTTGGGCATCTATGGTCACTTCCATATCCACGCTTGAACCTGGCCGGGCATAACGGGGCTTGAGCCGGGCTATGGCTATGTATTTTTTGAGCATAGGAGACCAGGTGCCGCTAGTCGCCTTGCCAATCTGGCGACCGCCAGAGTAAAGCGGTACCGCGTCGCTCCAAGATTGATAGGGCAATTGAAGCGGCATCCCAAAGTCGGCAAATACGGACTCAAGGGATCTGAGGTCTACTTCTAGACCCATCGTTTTCCAGGCCGGGCCCCGGGTTAACTCGCGTTTTAGAGCCTTCTGTCCGACAAAAAACTCTTTGTTAATGTCGACTGTCCAGCCTAACCCCAGTTCAAGGGGCGAAGATTTTTGGAAATCGAAAAGAACATGTTTGGAGGAGTGAAAGTCCGCTTCCGCCAACAATAATCCGGCTTCGATCCGGGCCATATCGAGGGCATATTCGCCAAATGGCCGTAACCGGTATGCCTGGCCCGCCTCAAACAAACCATCCCAAAGTTGAATAGCCTGGCCCGCCTCCACCCAAATTTCATATCCCAGATCGCCAGTGTAACCCGTGCGGGAAATGGAAACCGGGACGCCCGCCAATTCGGTGTCTATAATGCTGAAATAGGGCAACCGGTCAAAATCGGCGTCCGATAACATTTTGAGTAAATCACGCGAATAGGGCCCTTGTAACGCCAGAACAGCTAAGGCCTCCGTTACCTCCTCGATAGTCACATCCAGGCCAATGGCGTTATCTTCCAGCCAATAGAGAGTAGGAGCAGCGGCTGTCAGGCGAAAGCTTTGCTCTTCCAATCGGACCAAAATACCGTCGTCAATGATTTTACCTTCATCATCGCACCACGGGGTGTATAAACAACGGCCGGCGGCATAACGGGAGACATCCTTTGTGACTACCCGGTTCATCAGCCTCAACGCGTCGCGTCCGTGAATATGGTATTTGTACAGTGGCGACGAATCGAAAACGGCGCACGCGGTGCGAATGGCGATGTATTCGTGTGTGTGATCCAGATCATAAGAATTAGCCGAAAGCCAACCAGACCACTCGGCCCAGCTATAACTGTCGCATAATAACGATGTTCGTGGGTAAAAGGGTGATGGTTTCATACGATCTCACTCCCAATGATCTGGCCCCGGTAGCTCGAACGGGAAAAATAATTCATAAATCCTCCTGCGCGGGATGAGATCAATGCCCGTTGACCACAAATACCTTATCCCCACGCCGGACCTCGACCGCTTCCTGACCATCGCTCAACAGCAATAGGAATCCGCGCCGCCCATTACCCAGGAACTGAAGCGTTTCTTTCAGCTTAGCTGCTGGGAGTTTCTCGTGTTGATTTCTAGCGACGAAATGGCTGAATTCAGCGCATGGTGAAGCGAAGGATACCAGGTCCAACAGGGCCATGTGTCCGGTGTCCTGGTTCTCAATGGCGATGCCTTTACCGAGGTCTTCCGACCGGACCACATCCTTGCAGTCAATGATGATGTTTTCACCGGCGACGCCATCCACCATGTGCTCCCCAAATCGGGTGCGCATGGCCTCATAGTGAGCTGTGAATCCGATACATACCAGGTCGTCGTTATCGTAAGCCTTTCCGGGGTGCGAAATGTGATGAATATCAAGAACATGCTCGCCATCAGGGGTAGTAGCCTCGATACCCAGCGAATTGATCTGTAGGCTATCCACCTCCAACCGCCGCGAGACGTCGTAGAAATATCCGGAACTCGTCTCGATTATCAATCCGGATGGCTGCACCTGGACCAGTTTGACGTGGCCCAATTCGCGCATGGTCTCCTTCATATTTCAACCTCCTTTGTGATCAAACGAAGCAAATATCGTGTCCTTGTTGAACGTCCTCTGTAAGGGCCCTGATTATACCAGCTAACCCAGTCAATCAACGATCGAGATTTAATTGCCAGAAGCCGGTAACCTCTTTGTCGCGCTGTTTGAAGTTTCAAGGCAAACCAACGTTCATGTCTTAAAAGGAAGGGAGACCAACCCTCACCTAAGTGATTCTTCAGCCGTCTTCAGAACTCTGTGTAATTCGATCTGAATATCTTCCGCTAGCGGTTCGGGTCTGTGTTCCCTTATTATCTTGCTGAATGTTTCTTTAGCCCTTTGGCGGAGATCGGGTGGGGTTCGGTGTGACATCGTTGGGGCAGGGTGGGTTAGAACTGGAATCCAGATGTCGCGGATGGTCCGGCGCGTATGTTTCTGGGCCAGGAAATGACCACCAGGTCCGACGGCCTCGATCACGTCCAAAGCCAGTTTGTCGGGGCTGGTGTCTATCCCTTCTACCAAAATACGATTGGTGTGATAAATCTCATCGTCGAAGATGATCTGTTCAGGAAGCAGTAAAGTCGCGGCCCTGAGTAAGCCAAGTCCCTCCACCATGTCCGCTCCAGATAAGGGCGTCATCAGTGACGTATATGCGCTATCCCGCCCCAGTTGATACGAAGCCGGTTCTTGGCAATCGACGCTAAAAGCCCCACCCAAGGAGGGTACTCCCCAATCATGGGCCAACTGCACCGCTGCTGCATTGCACAAATATTTCTCCGGCAGGCTGGCCAGGTAGTCACCCGATCGGGGGTCCATCACCGATGCTAATAGCGAGTGGAAAACTGGCGTAGCTGGAGAGACCAACTGCATCAACACCATCGCGCTGACAACCTCGGCATTGCCGATTGTCAATGCGCTGGCCATCGTTGCCGGCGACGTTGAGCCGATATTAGGCATGGCCATAAAGCCTACGGGAACTCCTGCGTTAGCATAGACCATAGCCCCTTCGATCCCGTCTTTGTCCTGTCCCAGTGGCGCGATTGTGCAGACCAGGCTGGAAAGGGGCGGCCGGGCTTGCATCTGCTCGCTCCCGCCTGCTATTACCTCAGCCATGAGCAAAGAAAATTCGGCGAGCTTTTCGCCAATGATGGTTGCACTTTGGATGTGTTTGACCGTGTTATTGAAGCTGGCATCCAACTCGTGTAGGGGCGAAACCCGCCCAAAATCCTGAGCGCTAACTATCGGCCAATAAAAAGAAATCGAAGAGAGAAAATCAGACACGCGGGCCATCATTGCCACGTCTTCTTTGCGCGAGCTACGACGATCACCGGTCAAAAAATCGATAGTTTCAGTTCCGCTCCCGTCCGTTGAGAAGAAGCTAAATGTGCCGTCTAAGAATAGATCAGTCCCCTCAGCCCGTCCCGAGAGGGTGTACGCACGCGGCGCGTGCCTCATCGCCTCCATAACTAGGTCGGGAGAAAGCCGTACGATCTGGCTCTCTTGATCAACCTGCGCGCCATGCTCTGCAAAAACGCTCAAGGCGCGCTCAGAAGGGAAGTGAATACCGACGGTTTCTAGGACGTGCAGAGTCGCCCCTTTGATATCGGCTAACTGTTCGACGCTGAGGACTTTTGTTCGTACTCTGTGTCGAATCGGTTGAATATTCGTCATTCCTTAACCTGTATGGCCTTCACGATCTCATCCGAGTGCTCAACGTCGTGTTCGGCCATCATTTCAACCAAATGGGCGATAGTTCCGCGCTCGTCCCCCCAGGGATAGAGTAGATCGCCAGGAAACTGTTCAAGGGGCAGATCTTTTACAGCAGCCTTGAAATCATCTCGCGCTTGTTCCCATTCATCGAAGACTTCTTGATTTGTCGATTCTCCTTGGCTCAATACATCTTCCTGGTTAAAGGTGTCTTCATTAAATTCAGCAATGGCATATTCTTGCCCGATGCGGTAGGCGCGTAGGGACTTCGCCACTTGTCGATCCCAGGTAGCTATGTGGCCGATAATGTCCCTTATTCGCCAGCCAGCGTCCGAGTAAACGCGCAAATCAAGGTCGATGCCCTCTAATGTCGCACGAGTAACAGAATGCGTCTGCGCCAGCAGCTCAAGCAGGCGTCTTTTTTCGTCAAGGGTCATGCCAATTACTCCTTACGACTGCGCCCGATCCGGCGGTTAAGGCTTGTTCAGACTGTCAAATCAGGTGGTATCGGCCGGGACACTACGAGTCAGAATCGTTTCCGCTCCGTGCGCTACCTTGTAAGTGTGCAAGATGAAAGAAGTTTGGGCTCGTTGTACACCGGCAACCTGGAGAAGCTGATCTCTGAGAAAGGCGGCGAGATGTTCCCGGTCACGGCAAAATACTTCGACAATCAGATCGTATTCGCCGGCAACCATAATCAGGTAACTGACTTCTGGCATGGCGGCGATCTCTGCCGCCGCCTCTTCTAGCAGAGGTGGCTGAATTGAAACACCGATAGTCGCCGGGGCGTTAAATCCCATCCGGTGCGGATCGAGAACGCCAATTATCTGAATAGCCTTTTCCTCACGAAGCTTTGCCACGCGATTGCGTACCGTCCCCTCGGTGACGTCCAAAATCTGGGCAATTTGGGTGAAAGGCATCCGCCCGTCCTGTTGTAGGAGGGCGACAATTGAATGATCTAGTGCATCCATATTACAACTTGCATCTTTGCGATTATTAAGTAGTATACAAACAATGATTGCGAAAATCAAACTAAAGCATCTATTATATTACGAATATCGCAATACGTGGGATAACACTCACGGGGGTAGATAGCAATACGAAGATTAGATCGAAAACCGATCTTCGCAGATATATTTTGTATTAGCATCCCTATTTGGATTTAGAGTAAAGAGAGGTTCACAATGCCAAAACATGGAGCAAAATCACACGAGTTCTTTGAACGGGCGCTAAAAGTAATACCGGGTGGCGTCAACTCCAATTTCCGATATTCGGGAGACGACCAGACTCTCGTCGTAGCTGACGCTCGCGACGGCTACATCTATGACTTTGATGGAAAACGGTACATCGATTACCGGCTTGGTTATGGTCCTGTCATCCTGGGACATACAGACCCATTTGTAAATGACCGAGTCAAGGAAGCGATAGATCATGGACTCAGTTTCGCCGCCACCCAGCGATATGAGGTTAAGGTCGCCGAAAGAATTGTGGACATGTGCCCCGGCGTCGAGATGGTTCGACTGTCAAACACCGGCTCTGAATGTACCATGCACGCCTTACGACTGGCGCGGGGCCACACCGGTCGGGACATCGTGCTGAAATTTGAGGGCTGCTATCACGGGGCCCACGATTACGTTCTTTGGTCAACCGCCGGAGGAGATATCGAAAAGGTAGGCGATCGCCAGCATCCCCGGGCCTATAAACAAAGCATCGGAATTCCAGAAATTATGCGCGATCTAATCCAGATCTGTCCCTGGAATGATGTCGAGATTTTGGGTGATATATTACAGCGGCGCGGTGAAGAGATCGCCGCCGTTATCGTGGAGCCTATGCTGGGCAATGGCGCTGGACTGATGCCGCGACCCGGTTACCTTGAATTCTTACGCGAACAGTGTGACCAGTATGGAATCGTGCTTATCTTTGATGAGGTCAAGACAGGTTTTCGTCTCGCGCCAGGGGGCGCAGGTGAGTATTTTGGCGTGATTCCTGATATTTCCACCTTCGCTAAAGCCATGGGCAATGGATATCCCATCGCCGCTTTCGGTGGCAAGAAAGAGGTGATGATGTCAATACGGCCGGGTAAAGTGTTCCAGGGCGGCACATATACCGGCAACGTGGTGTCTACGGCAGCCGCCGACGCTACCCTGGAATTCATCCAGACCGGCAAGGTATTTGACCAATTGAACAAAGTTGGTGGAATGCTCATAGAAGGTATTGGCGAGATCCTAAACCGCCACAGCGTCGCTCATTTCATAAATGGCGTGCCGGGGATGTTCGGCATTACGTTCATGGAGACTCAACCCAGAGATTGGCGTGACTTGTTTAAAGCTGACTGGGATTTATACGAGACGATCACTGCCTACATGATTGAAAACGGCGTCATGCCCGACCCTGATGGATTTGAACCATACTTTCTGTGCGTCGACCACACGGTGGAAGACGCGGCCGAAACTCTACAGGCATTTGAGGATGGTTTGAAGCTCGCGCTCAGCAAGAACTAAATAGATAAACTGAGGTAAGAATAATGGAAGAATCTGACAGTTTACTCAATTATATCAACGGGGAGTGGCGACGATCGGCAGCGGCCGAGTACCTTGAGGTGATAAATCCGGCCACAAACGACGTATTGGGACAGGTACCCCTTTCACCGGCATCGGAAGTGAACGAGGCAGCGCAGGCAGCCGCAATCGCCTTTGAAGAATGGCGGCGTGTGCCGGCCCCCGATCGCATTCAATATCTGTTCCGGTTGAAGAACATACTGGAAGAGAATTTTGAGGACATCGCCCGGACCATCACCATGGAATGTGGAAAAACGATAGGTGAATCAAGAGGAGAAATGCGCCGGGCTATAGAAAACGTGGAAGTTGCCTGCGGCATTCCTATCATGATGCAAGGGGATTTTTCCGAAGATATTGCTTCGGGCATTGACGAACTGATGATCCGGCAGCCCGTGGGTGTATGCGCCGCCATTGCTCCCTTTAACTTCCCCGGCATGATCGCTTTTTGGTTTATGCCCTATGCCCTTGCGTGCGGCAATACATATATCGTTAAACCATCCGAGAAGGTTCCGCTGACGATGCAGAAAATCTTCAAATTACTAGAGCAAGCCGGATTCCCTAAGGGCGTAGTCAACATGGTCAACGGCGCCAAAGAAGCGGTCGACGCAATTTTAGACCACCCGGCTATCCGGGCCATCAGCTTTGTCGGTTCCACGCCAGTGGCTAAGTATGTCTACAGCCGCGGTTCGGCCAATGGCAAACGCGTGCAAGCTCAAGGCGGGGCAAAAAACCCGATAATCGTCATGCCCGATGCGGACATGGAGATGACTACAAGGATTGCGGCCGATTCGGCATTTGGCTGCGCCGGTCAGCGGTGTCTGGCCGCATCCATTGCCCTGACCGTGGCTGACGCTCGCCAACCCTTCACCGAAGCCATCAGCGAGGCGGCCGCTTCCCGCGTGGTGGGCTATGGATTGGATGAGAGCGTGCAGATGGGTCCGGTAATTAACTTGCCCAGCATGAAACGGGTTGAAGGCTTGATCCAGAACGGGGTAGACGAAGGAGCGGCGGCCGTAGTGGACGGCAGGTCCCCAGCAATTCCAGGTTACGAAAATGGCAGCTTCGTGCGTCCAACTGTTTTAGACGGCGTGGACCCGGACGGGTCTATCGCCCAAACCGAGATTTTTGGCCCGGTACTGAGCTTGATTCACGTCAACACTATCGACGAGGCTATCAAGTACATTAATGGTGGCCAGTACGGCAACATGGCTTGCTTGTTCACCAGCAGCGGCGCGGCAGCTCGCAAGTTTCGTTACGAAGTGAACGCCGGCAATATCGGCATCAACGTGGGTGTGGCAGCCCCAATGGCATTCTTTCCCTTCAGCGGTTGGAAAGAGAGCTTCTTTGGCACATTGCATGGTCAGGGCGATCACGCCGTCGAGTTCTTCACCCAGACCAAGGTCGTGGTGGAACGCTGGCCGAAGCTATGGTCTCGCCAATTTTAAATTGTCGAGCCAATTTTATATTGCCGCGCCAATTCTAAATTGCGAATATTGGCTAGCGGACTAGCTATGAACATTAGAAATATGGGTAGGATATCCTTTCGCCAGTGACAACGACCCAGATTTATAATGTACCAGTATCTGAACCGGCGGTCATTAACCCTACGGGCAGCCCATTTGCTGC
>PVMK01160852.1_pt1 | contig 16476 bp, 20 predicted proteins | sample 1853481 | NCBI WGS metagenome assembly PVMK01 (sample SAMN08533507, study PRJNA380276) | Marine sediment metagenome, whole genome shotgun sequencing project.
TAAATGAAACGTAAGTCATCCATATTAATAATATTTTTTATGCTGATGCCCATGGCCCGAGGCTTTGCGCAAAACCCGGTATCCGTCATTGACGCACTTGATATTGAAATTTGGCCTGACTATGACAGGGCGTCCGTCCTGGTTTTGCTGACAGGCACGCTTCCGGGAGATAGCCGGCTTCCTGCTTCTATCACCCTTCCTTTACCAGAAGCCGCCCGGCTCAATGCTGTTGCCCGCATTGATAGTAAGGATGGCAACATGAAGGATGATATTGTTTCGAGCACCGATCCTCCCGGTACGCTGACGTTCATCACATCGGATTTGCGTTTTAGGGTGGAATACTATCTCCCGTACACAGTCAATGAAAACCAGCGCTCCTTTGGCTATAACTGGTTAGCAGCTGTAAGCGTTACTAAATTTCAACTAAGGGTACAGCGACCGTCATCAGCCCGCACCCTTAATATCAAACCCGCCGCTGCAAATGTCGTAAGGGGCGGGGATGGGTTCGATTACCACACCTTCCCTGCACGAGCTGTCCCGGCCGGGCAATCATTTTCGCTGCATGTGGATTACAAAATGACCACCGCTCAATTGTCGGCGACAAGTTTGTCGCCCCAAAATACCAGCATACAATCCTCCGCTTTACCCGCCGCGTCCAGCACTGGCTCCGGCATCAACTGGGCTTTGGCAGCTGTTGTTACCGGCGGTCTCATCATCATTGTGGCCTTGATCTGGCAGATGGCCTCCCGCCGTCCTTCGCCCAACATCCGCAGGCCTGTTAATTTGCGGGTTGAAAAGCGATCGCGGTCCAAATTCTGCCGCATTTGTGGTGAGCCAATCGATGAAGGCGACAGATTTTGCAGCGGATGCGGCTCAGAACTATAGAAGGTTTCAGGTGTCAGGTGTCAGGACAAATGGAGGTTTCAGGTTTCGGGACGGAAGGAGGGTTCAGGGTTCAACGTTCCGGGTTGAAAAACCCCAGACAGCTCTTATCAAAGGGATCGTGTCATCATTTCAACATTTTCGATTGATTCGAACTGAAAAAGCAATGCCTTATCTTTTGATTCGCACTGAAAATGCAATGCCCTATCTTTTTTTTCAAAGGGGGATAAAAAGGTCATTCAAGGTAAGTTGATTGTTCACCGCTTCGAGATACCAGGCGTTTTCTTTTGCACCAAAACTGGTAATTAGCGTAATAAAAACGGTTTTCCTGGTATTGGTTGCCTCCATAAATTTTTCCTTTTTGTATAATAATTTTTCCGAATAGTCCTTTGTTACTGTGAATCGACGATTAGAAAATTTAATTTCACATAAATTTATACAGTTGTCAGACCGTTCAATAAGAAGATCAATCTGGACGCCTTTATCATTTTTATTTTTAGGCCTATAGGTCCATGATGAAAAGGAATAGATAATTCCGCTAAATCCCAATGCCTTGGCTATCTGATGAATATGATTTAGGCAGACATTTTCAAATGAGTAGCCGGCCCATGTTTTAAACTGAGTGGAACTATGGAGCATCATCCAGTGATTCGGATTTACAGGAAGGCGGCTGTTTTTTATCTCTTTATGCCATTTCAAATAAAATGCCGAATATTCATCTGACAAACGAAATAAAGCGTTTTTTTTCTTTTACCGAAACGACTTGTTTCAGCGATGAACCCTGATTCTATCAGTTCTTTTTTAACGCGATTTTGCACGCTGCCACTTTTAATGCCGGCTTTAATAAAAAGTTCGCTCCGATCCATTCCTGATCGTTTATTTAGTAGGACTCTGATAATTTTAGTGTGAATTTCGCTTTTGCTAAATAAAGATTTAAAAAGACGATCAAACTCACCATATAATGGTGATTGAGGGTTAAAGCAGATTTCCGAAATTATCTGTGATGAAGATTTACCGGGCTTGACCATATCCAGGTATGCGGCGATGCCACCGATGGCCATATAGATTTCGACGATCTGCTTTCGGCTTAAATTGATCTTTTTACCTTTCAAATAAAGTTCAGTTTCCCATAGATTGAAAGGCTGAAGGCTTATCCTTCGTGTAATTCTATTATAAAGCCCGCCTCGGGAGTCTATTATATTGCTTATCATCCAGGAAGCTGCTGATCCGCACACAATTAATATTATGCGTGTGTCTGCTTCCAGATATCTATTCCAGAGATAAGACAGGGCTTCTACGAAACCGGATTTTTTGGTTACAAGCCATGGCAGTTCGTCAAAGAACAAAATTATTTTAGCGGTTGTCTTCTTTATTTTTATGGCATCTTTTAATTGATGAAATGCTTCCTGCCATGACTTCGGGACAGGATGCGGCTCTCCATTATTAAATATCTCTCTAAAGATTTGAGAAAAATTCCACAACTGCTGTTTTGTGGATTCAAACGGTGTCCCCGTTATGTGGAAAAAGAGCCCTTTGTTTTCATAGAAATTTTTGATTAAATAAGTTTTTCCAACACGCCAGCGACCGTAAACCACAAGAAATTCGGAAGATTTTGATTCCCAAATCTCCCGCAGCAGTTTTTTTTCATTTTCTCTGGCTATGATTTTCATTTTATGCCGGAAATAACAAGCGAATTTATACAGATTATTCCGATTTATAGATAATATAACGGAAAAAACGTCACTTCGCAAGCATAAAATTCCGTTATACATAAGGATTTTATATTATTAAACCAGGAACCGTGAGTCACTATTTAATGGGCTCGAAACGAAGCTTGACGATAGTAACCACCTGATGCTGATCTCCGGTGGCCCCGTCCCAGACGGCCAATCCGAAGGAATAGCTTTTTTCAGGCAGATCAAGCCGCACATCCCGTTTGTAGGGAGTTCGCAAAGCTCTACTCAGCTCGAGCGTCCAGTATCCGTCAGACCAGGATGCGCTGCCTCTGATGTCTGCTGAATCCCCGCCCTCGGGCAAGCCGGATTCATACAGGGGCAAACTTTTTTTCGCCGGTTGGCCGCTGTTAGATAATTGCAACGGTACCTGTTTACCCCCCTGCATGTAAAATCGCGGATGGGGCGGCTTGCCTTCAGTCTCTTTGGCATTGAGCGTGAGCGGAATTCCGCCCACGGTTCCCGGCATTCGCTCGCCCGAAGCGTCGCTCCCATGCGCGGCAGAGATTTCAGGTTGGGCCCATCGAAAGGCGGGCTTTAAGCTTCCTTGCGGTACGAATCCAACCTGGTGGTCCAGGAATCCGTCCCCGGGACGTCCCGCCCTTGCGGCCGTAAAGGCATTCCAATACCACTCATCCACGACGGCGCCCTCCTGCCGGGTGGCCATGCGCGGGAATTCTCTGAAACGGCCGGTGCTGTGGCATAAGACAGCACAACCGCCCTGCCTGAAGTCCTCGACCTGTTCGGTTGCCTGCCAATGAAGCGCCAGGGCGTCGGGCCAGTCCACTATGGCCCGCCATCGCCTGCCGTTAAGAAGCCATTGGCCCATCCGGTCCTGGCGGGTTTTATCAAGCCATCGGAAAGCAAAATAAATATGGGTATCGTCGTAAACTGCACGAATAAAGACCTCTGTTCCCGGTTGAGGAGGACCGTCGCCTAATTGCCATGTGGCTACTTTCGTTTCGAAGGCTGTGTCCCAGGTATCTTCCCGGGCCTTACCGTCCATTTCAGGAACAGGTTTTCCGTCCAGGTAGGCGGCAATCAGCTTGGGCGGCACATCTTCGCCCTCATAATCACTGTGACGGTCGGGTTTATGGCAGTTCAGGCATACCCTATCTGAGCGAGTTTCGAGAATATTGGCCCGGGCTAACTCGGCTCCGTCCCGGGCCCGGCCGCCGGCCATGAGTTCAGCATAAAATCCTCCCGGACCATGACAGCTTTCGCAGGTAACCTGGTCCTCCAGGTAGTGGCCGGTTAGTTCATTGAAAGCCGTCGTATGACAGCCGAGACAGCGCGACTCATCTAACTTAAGCCCGCTCCTTTGCACCTCTTTCAGCTTGGTTCTCACCTTGTCAAAGGGTTTAAATTTGAGCATGCGCCAGCGGGCCACATGTTTTGGATGAGAACCCAGGTGGCAGCGAAGGCACAGGTTTGAGCCGGTGAAAGGTATCGGCTCTCCGGAAGCACTATATTGAAACAGGTCAAGGGTCGAAGTTCCAGTGTCTCGGACTTTCAGATAGTCGTACAGTGGTCTGCGGGGGATGCGCAAAGTGGAATGGGCCCTGGACAATTCTGTCGCCCGGCCGACACCACCGTGGCAAACCGTACAACCCTGTTCTTCGAACGGAAAACGTTCTATTTGCGAATGCTTTTTCTCAAGTTGTTTCAGATCCAGGTGGCAGGTAACGCACCGGTCGACGCGATTGCCGTCCCTCAACAGAATCTGTCTGATCCTGTACCGGGGGCGGTCAAGGTAGCGCAAACGCTTTTGTAAGATTGTCCGTTGTGTCCCGTCGGCCCGCGCTAAAGCCTCCGTAGCCTTTTTCGTCTCTTCGCGAAAATAAGCCTCCTGATGGCGCATCCATTCAGGATCCGCTTCCTGGCGGAGGATTAACCCCAGGGTCACCAGGAGAGAGATGACGAGCAGGGCGAATACTATATACAGATGTTGGTTCACTCCCGGATTTTTTCTTTGCAAAGCCTGTTTCATTATTTCTGACCGTGGCAGGAAGCCTTGTTGGCAAATTCATGTAAAAGGACCAGCGTCATGTGATTCAGATGTTAAACCATGGTGTTTGGACGATATACCTTACATTCAAGAGCAGGCGGAGTAAAACCTTGATTACAACTGCCGCCATGGTCAAAACCAGAAAAAAGTAGATTGAGTAACGAACCCGTCCCCATTTCTCGAACCGGCTCCGCCAAAAGGTAAAGGGTAAGAGTATTCCCATGAGGTAATAGCTGCCTATCAAAGACAAGCCCAGCCAATTCGGAAGGCTGCGAAAGTTCAGTCGAGCCGGCCTTGCCATGCCCCAGTCTTGCCAGGGCCAGTACCAGTCCCAGTTGGATCCACGGAACCAGGCTGCCATTACCGTGAGCAAAACTAAAAACAATAAACCGGCGGTGAAAGGTAAAGTGGCCCAGATCCGATGCCGGAAGGAATAACACCCCGCACCTCGTGGGTCGGTATCGAGCAGGGGAATCAAAATCAAACCCGATATGATGAGAAAAGGAATAACCACGCCGGCCAGCCAAGGATCAAAGTAAAGAAGCATCTCTTGAAGCCCGAGAAAATACCAGGGCGCTTTGGCAGGGGTTTGGCGTAAAGTCCGGGTCCGCGGGCACATCTAAAGGGGCTTCAATCATCAGTCCCAGCCAGGCCAAAACCAATAAACACGCAAGTGCCGCCAAAAATTCTTTGAATAGAAAACCAGGGTAGACCGGCAACATGACGGGGGGGTCTTTCTTGTTCGGCGCTTGGGTCGTACCTTTTTGTAGGTCCTTTGACAATTGGGGTCCTTTAAATTAATCGGTTTTATCTGTAATCCGCCAACATGTTGTCAGAAACTGGAAGTGTCAGTTTTTTCCTTAAAGCCCTGATGCCAGCTTGCCATCCTTACGCACGCGCCAGAAATGTACCATTAAAAAGATGCCTGCTATCAGCGGCAAAATAAAGACATGCAGGCTGTAAAAACGGATCAGGGCCCTGGGGCCGAGATCTGAATCTCCCAATAGGAAGACGGATATATCACGATCGTAACTAAGTCCCATTTCTCTGCCGAAGGGCCCATCAGCGCCGAGGAATGGAACCGAATGGAGTAGATTAGTGCCCACTCGGGTTCCCCAGTATGAGATCTGATCCCAGGGTAGTAGATAGCCCGTAAACGCAAAGGCTAATATAATCAGAAGCAGACAAACGCCGACAATCCAGTTGAATTCTCGGGGGGGTTTATAGGAGCCCGTGTAAAAAACGCGCAGCATATGCAGCACGACGGTGATCACGATGCCATGCCCGGCCCAACGATGAACGTTACGCAAAAATCCCCCTAGAAAGACGGTATAACGCAGATCTAACATATCGGCGTAGGCGTTTTCCAGGGTAGGCCGGTAATAGATCATCAAAAGAGCTCCGGTGAAGACCGTTACCAGAAATAGCAGGAAGCTTAATCCCCCGAGGCACCAGGTAAAACTGATCTTCATCCTACCGGCAGATATCTGCTCGGATGCAGGTGCAAGAAAATTGTCCGGCGCACTACCTGTAACTCCTCTGACGGAGTGCGGGGCAGGCCGGTTCTGAATATTTTGCGTTTAAATTCCGGGGGCAGCTTTATGGTCATCTTTTACCAAGGTTGAGCGGTTCAGAGTTCACCGTTCCGGGTTGAAAAACCCCAGACATTTTCACCATCCCAGTTCCGGCTTGTCCGGGTTAGGTTTACTAAGTCGCTTCGGGTCGAAAACGGGGAGCAGGACCTTGCCCTCGTTTTATAATAATATCCTGATCCACAACCAGAAATCCATTATCATCAAGTCTGAGGGCAAATAGATCCAGCGGACGGGGTGGGGGGCCCTCCACATTTCGCCCCTCGGCGTCGAATTTCCCCCCATGGCAGGGGCATAAGAACATGTGGTGATCCCTGTTCCAGACCACCATACAACCCAGGTGGGTACAACGGGCGGAAAAGGATAAAAAACCCTTTTCATCGCGAACGATAAAGAGTTTGCGGCCGCGGTGGTAGACCACCTGGCCGGGCCGATAATCGTCCGGGAAACCCACTTGAACTGACCTGGCGGGTCGGCTGGACACCCGCGGCCAAAAAAAATTCAATACCGCTGCCAGAAAAGTTGTTAAGAAAAGGCTTAACCCGGTCCACGAAAGTCTCAGCAAAAATCTGCGGCGGCCCTGTTTGAGTTCAGAGGCGGAGGAGTTGGTCTTTAGCGACATTCAGGTGACTCATTAATTGTTCTATCAATATCTTATCCAGCCAGTTGCTGTTTCGTATTACTTAAATATCTCTATAACATACAACGCGAAATAAAGTACAGATCAAGAAAAAAGATTAATTTTTTAAATTTTAAGAAACTCGGGAAAAGATTTTGTATAGGAATTAAATATAGATAGGCCAATTTCATAAACGTCTTGATTTCATACCACAATGTAATATATAATTGTTACAGTATACATCATATGAATCTTAACCGAAAAAATCTCATCCTGCTTGTCATCATCGGCATTCTTGTGTCCGGCATTCCGGTTATCACAATGTGCTCATCTTATTGTGTCTCAAGCGATCCCGATCTCGATTCTCCCATGGACGGAAGCTGCCCTTTTTCATTCCATTCATTTGTCCTGATTGCCATTGGGTTGTCAGCTCTTTTTGTTTTGCCGCTTGTAGGTCTTTTTCTTGTCAGGGACAGGCAATTCATACCGCCCGGAGTCTATTGGCCCCTCTTTAGGCCCCCTCGATTTTCCCACTAAATAATCACGACCAATTCAATTCACCTGAATAATCTCATATTGTCTCAGACAGTCTGAAATTTTCATAAATTTGTCCCCTTTTTATATTTTCAAGTTTAAATGAATTTGAAGTGCAAAATAAAGTTCCGCTGATAACCGCAGAAGACGAAAAGAAGGTTCTGATGGCAAAAGCATCAAATAATTAATTTTGTTCCAATTGCGGTCGGGCAGTAAAACAAGGAGTATAAAATGAAAAGAGTTTTTGTTCTTCTGATTATTTTAGGAACCTGGGCTATTCTCGGCCCCGGGGCAGTCGTCAACGCTGGCGAGGATCTGATGGCGGCCGCGGGTGTGGCTAAATTCAATGAGGGAATTTTTGCTCCAACCTTTGCCATAGAGAATGTCGCGGGAAGATTGGTAAAGCTGGAAGACTTTCGGGGCAAAGTTGTTTTACTGAATTTTTGGACGACATGGTGAACCTGGTGCAGGAAGGAGATGCCTTCCCTGGTAAAGTTGTACCATGAGTTTAAGAACAGCGATTTTGTAGTTCTGGCTATTGATGTTCAGGAGAAACGAGAAGTTGTGAAAAGATATGCCGAGAACGAAAAATTACCTTTTCCTGTGCTGCTGGATATCGATGGTATGATTTCTTCTGATTATGGTATTCGAGCCCATCCCGCCCATTTTCTAATAGACGGACATGGAGAGTTGATTGGCAGTGCGCTGGGGGCAAGAGAATGGTCGAGTGTTGACAGCCGAAATCTTATCCGATTTCTTGTCGATCAAAACAGGAATGGAAAATAGGACAGAGATACAAATTGGCGCCAAACATGGAAACAAAAAAGTTTAACTATCGGGCAGTTTCTTAAAAATAATGTTCGTCCTTGGGAATCTGTAGAACGTTATTTTAAAGAGACTTCATTTGAAACAAGGTATGGGGGGCTGATGTATATCTCTTCTGGTACGGGATAGCATTATCGCCGGCCTAACAATCGCTTAAGGCCAAACGGTGTGGCCGGCGGCTAGCACCGGTCGTTACAATCCTTTGATATCACCAACTTATTTGCACAATGAGAGACTTCTGAAAAGTGGTAATATCTAACTGTCAATCGATGTTTTAACTCGTCTTCCGATTCCATCAAATCAATTATAGTCAGGGCGCATGATAAGTCCCGCTCTTTATAAAATCCTTGACTTTATACCACAATGTGGGTATTAAAGAAAACCTCTTTAGTGGTTTTTTTTTCTTCCAAATGGCCTGTACATTCATACGCTTCCTCCTTATTGGAATTAAATAAAAAGGTTTCCCAGAAAATCTTAGACGAACAAAAGTAGATAGATAATCGGAAGCGCTATCCGTTTTCTTTTGGATCAAGATCAGGAAGGGTAAAAACGTGAAAATAGAGGATGCGCCAAATCAGAAAAGCAAAACATTTAATGATCGCCGAGATGAAAGAAAAACGACTAACTATCCGGCAGCTATCCTCGTCTTACTAGCAGTATCTGGATTGTTGATCTTATTTTCGCTGAAGCAAAACAACTCATATTTAAAATATTCACCGCTCAAGCTTGGCCTTCCTGCCCCTGATTTCATGTTCCCCGGGCTCGATGGAAAAATGGTCAGTCTATCCGACTACAGGGGTCATGTTGTTCTGGTCAATGTCTGGGCCACCTGGTGCCCTCCCTGTGTCGATGAAATGCCCTCTATGGAAAGACTCTATAAAGAGCTCAAAGGTGAAAATTTCGAAATCCTGGCTGTCAGTATTGATGCACTGGGAACAAAAGCGGTGGCCCCGTTTATGAAAAAATACAACCTGAGCTTTCCGGCTTTGATGGACTCGGATGCAACCATCAAAACCCTGTATCAGACCAGCGGCGTTCCGGAGAGCTTTATCGTCAATCAGGAGGGATTCCTCGTCCAAAAAATTATCGGCCCGAGAGACTGGGCCACACCGGCAGTGGTTGGTTTTTTTCGGAATCTGCTTCATGGGTCGCCTACAGGAAAAGGCATCTGATTTCATTGACGCAAAACCCCGGGCCGTTCCAGAATCGGCTGAACATCAAGAGATTTCTTTAAACGCAAGATGGGTTTTAAAAAAATTTTTTTATATACGTCCTGTTATTGCTGCCTCTGTGGGCGATCTGTATACCGGAACCCGCTCGGCCTCCAATGCCGTAATGGTTGAGGATTATCAAATACAGCTGTTTACGGATCCGGATCCATTGATCGCCGAAAAAGAGGCCACCCTTATTTTAAAAATTCTGCGATCACGGGATAATGAACCGGTGACCGATGGGAAAATTTATATTCGCAGCGACGACAGACCTCAGGATGCAAAAACAAACGGGCGTGATCTTAAAATCATACCAGAATACAAAGCGGCCACCGAAGCGGACGAATTTGGCAACTATGAACTGAGAACAATTTTCAAGGAGGCGGGTGCTTATTATATCAAAGTCGCCGTAAAAGGGCTGGATGGAAGAATATTTAATAAGCCTTTAACAGCCGGTTTTACCGTTACGGTTAATGTTTCTGTTTACTCAAGATCTAAGCTTCTGTTTATTTTATCCACAGTTTTGGTCATAACTCTTGCCGCTCTTTACTTAATTTATTCCCGAAACCGGATACCACCTGTTAAATCACCAGGCTTCAACTTGCTTGAAATTGCGTGGATAAAGGGACTGTTGCAGTCAAAATACGTCCAGCCTGTCTTTCAAGTTCCTTTGCTGGCTGTGTTTATTATTCTTTTAGTTCTAGCCTTTGTCGATATTCAAGATTCAGGCAAAAATTTATCCGTAATCGTCATATGGACCCTGTGGTGGACCGGCATCATCTTTACTTTCGTGCTTGTCGGAAGACTTTGGTGCTTCATGTGCCCGGTTGGAGCCCTATCTGAATGGACTTCCAGAATTTTTAAACCGCGGCGGCTCTTTCCGGCCAAGCTTCGCAATCTGTGGATAGCAAATTTCATGTTCGTCCTGCTGACGTGGTTGGATATTCAGATCGGCGTGGTACGAAATCCAGTGGTCACCGGATCTCTACTGATTGGAATTACGGCAGCGGCAATAGGAATCGGTATGCGATTTCAAAGAAGCTGCGTATAATTATTATAGCCGCTGTCCTGCTTGCAGCCGGCGGTTACTTCTTTTACAACAAGAGTAATCGAATCCAGGCCGCAAGGGGTTTGAATAGCACGCCTATAGATATCGAAGCACTGAAGGGTGGTGAAACTCGACCGACACTTTCTCCGGCATTATTTGTCGGGAATGTTGCCAAAGCGTACAACCTGGCCGGACAAAATAGGGAACTGCTGGACAGCATGCATTGTTACTGTAACTGCAAAAAAAACTTGGGACATAAAAGTCTCTTGAGCTGCTATGTCGACAAGCACGCGGCTGAATGCAAAATCTGCATGGACCAGGCTTTTTATGCCGATTCTCGTTTCCAAGCAGGAAATGACATCGCACAAGTAAGACTTGCTGTCGATAAAAAGTTCTGGAAACCCTTGAGGTGAGAATATCGCAAGGCGAGGCGGTTCAGACACCCAACCGGGAAATGGAAATGAATTGTCATCTGTAATCGAACACGTCTGGGACATTAACCCGCCTATAAATCCTGATGGTAGTTATCCGATTCTGCTCTGGATTACTTTTTGGAGGTGGGCTGGATTTTCTCTCTCATCTCGATATCCTTCAATTTGAAATAGCTTGTCTTTTAATAGGCTTTCAATATCACCAACCTCTTTGGGACGGTTTTCGGTGTAAGGGAAAACAAATGAAACCTCTGAAAGGGATTGCAAGGCTTTTGCAATTTTCTCGCTCGGGTTTTGCACCTTTTCAGATACGGTTCGCCCTTGTGTTTGCTGTGATGCAATCCAGCCCAAAATTTGAGAATTCTGGGTCGCTATATGTTCAGCGAGCATTCCGGTTATGTGCTGCATGGATTTGAGGACATCGCCCACCTTTTCACTTTGAAGCTCTTTTTGACGCGCGAGCAATATCGCTTTTTTCATTTTGCCCCCACAAGAAATAGATTCCTATTGTAAATAGACCATAGGCCGTCATCATTGGAATCATAGGTCCTGAAAAAATACTGCCCACAAAATTCTCGTGCAGGTTCAGGTAAAGAGGCCCGGTCATAAAAGAGTAGTCAAGAAACATTATTAATACGTGAATTAAGATGCTGCCTGAAATAAAAGCGATGACCAGTTTTCCTAAATAAATAGTGATATGGACAGGTGTTCGAGTTTGAGATTTCATTTTACCTCCTTAAAAATAGAGACAAACCTCCGAATATTTCACCGCCGTTATACTGCCGGTAGATAATATTTTAGACCGATTCCGTAATAAGAATCCGCTGCACGGGTTAATTCCTTGCACCATTTTACTTCGCCAATACCAATTGTGTGTATTCCTCCGCAACGGCAGGTTCCAGCGCGCAAACCCTCGTGGGAATAATTCTCGAGACGGATATAAATACTGGCACCCGGTTTAACCGGAAAATTCGACTCAAAATAGATGCCATCTTTACTGTGATTAATTGTTTTCCCACGATAAAAGCGGTCTGAGTTAAAAAATGCACATGTGACGGGGACTTTATACTCACAACGTCGGCAAGCTCTTTTCTCCATAAAATCTTTCATTTCAGATCCTCCTAATTGTCGAAATTAATACCAATAAATTTAAGCAAGAGGAGTGCCAATAGCGCAGAATTTCTCTAACTAACTAAAATTAAATAATTTATTGGATACAACAGCGATACAATACCCCGCCGGGCCTTTGAAATGCCTAAAAAGATGGATAAGAAATATCCACTCTTCGCGAAGAACTACTCAAAGGTGGTTAAAAATTTTGCATTGGTTTGAAAATGGCTGGAAAAACTCGGGGAGCAAAGGAAATAATTCGTAAATAATTGGGCAGATAGGCTAAATTTGAACCTTCCGTCAAACGCCCTTGACACTTGATGAGTCAAAACCTAGTTTATAGCAAGTGCATGGCATTTTTTTCTCGTTACAAACATGGTTGTTGAACCAGAAAAACAACAACATAGTGGTTGTCTTCTTTTATAATAATTTCAAACCGTTACACACCACCATTTCGCTTGTTAGCAAATCTGGCAAACGGAACATATTTATGACAACCGGTATACCCGCTTCCGCCTGCCTCCACTTTTCACGAGCAACAGGAGTGCCTAAAATGAATCTATCAACAATGAAAGAAAAATTGATAACACGTATGGGAGAAGTGACAGAATACCGGGCAGCCAAATGGATTGAAGAGCTAAACAAGGTGTCTCAGCGATCGCCTAAAGATCAATTACTCACCAGATTAGAGGAAGCCTCTGAAAATCTTCTTTTAAATTGGCTTAAAGAGCTGGATACAAGAGCTTGCTGGCTGGAATATAGAGAAAAACATCCCGATTTCTGTTACGGAGTTGATTTTGGAGAATACGATGAGTGCAAACCGTCTGCGGAGCATGAAGGCTGTCCCAGTCTTGATTATTGCAGGGCAGAATTTGAAGCCGACTGGCCGGAAAAGAAATCGTAACCCCTATCACGTGTAATTCAGCTCCGAGCCCTCCTTGGTCTCCATTTGAAAAAACTTAGGACGGCTTTTTCCAGCGGTCCTCCATTCATTTATTATGTGGCAGTCTTCTATCCACCGCCGCCCTTATATAACTCCTGCTGTTCTTTCCAGCTCCAGATGGGCTGATATTTATTTTCCTTTTTTCTATTCATCGCAATCCCCATTTGGCAATAATAGATTGCGCATGTTGACAAGGATGAACCGGCACCATCAGCCAGATTTTAACGATCACCTTGCCGTTTTGATGATTTCGTCTCCGTTAAGCTAAAATAACCTTGTGTTTGGTTCCAAATTTGCAGTATTTGGATAGGTGATTGCTGAACAAAGAGGGTATCATATTTTTAATTCATTTAAGTTATTAGGAATGTTAAGAAAAACAAAAAACGTATGGGCCGGATGGGTGCGGTTTGTATCCATTGTATCGATCCAGGTGCGCAATTATTATACATCCCACCGGCATCACCCGCTCTAAAAGCGGATAAATGTGAACCGCTGTTTGCAGAATAGTTTAAAATAACTTGCAAGGTACTGAATTAGAATATAAATTCTACAGGATACCCTGGGAAAAATTAAAGTTACCACCGTTTAGATAAATTTATGCAAATCCTACATCTTAAAAAGCTCTATCTGCCGGCCTTATCAATCGTGGCGATTATTTTCCTGCTGCTCGTTCTTATCAGTATTTCGACCTATCGCAACCTGGATCGCGAAAAAACCCAGGCTTTACACTTTCTGCATCGTCAGGGCGTTACATTACTGCGGTCAATTGAGGCCAGTGCACGGACAGGAATGAAATCATTGATGTGGCAGGAAGTCTCTCTGGGAAAGCTCATGCAGGAGACGGCTAAAGATGATGAAATTGACTATGTCTATTTGGCCGACGGGCATGGACTAATTGTTCACCACTCGGATCCATCAAAAGAAGGTGAGCAAGCACTCTGGAAACCGGATTTAATCGATAAAGATCAGGTCATCACCCGCATTAAAATAATGCCCGGCGGCGTTCGGATTTATGAGCTCGCCAAATATTTTTCCCCTATGTATGAACCGTCTGTAATACATTCTGACGATCGCATCATCGACCATGGGCAACCACAGGCTCAGCACTCGCACCGCGGCGATGCCATTGTGCTGGGTATGAGAATGACAGCATTTGCAGATGCGCGTCATGCGGATATTCAACACGCCTTAATTATGGCCGGCATTATTTTGGTGCTGGGGTCCGGCGCACTTTTTTTTATTTTTGTCATCCAAAATTACTACCTGGTAAATCGAACCCTCAAACAAACACAGGATTACACGCGGCAGGTGGTTGCCAGTATGGCAAATGGCCTGCTGAGTGTAGACACCCATGGCAAAGTCATATCGTACAATCTGTTAGCCCTGAAACTGCTTGGTTTGAATGAATCCGAAGTTCGCGGAATGGATCTTAATAAGATCATTGACTTTAAAACAACCGGCATATTTCAAACATTGGACCAATGCATGTCCGTGATGGACCGGGAAATCAACTACCGTAAAAAATCCGGTGAAATGGTACCATTGGCGTTGAGCATTACACCGATAATGGATGCAGCCAACAGCTGCCAGGGAGCTGTCATTATACTGCGGGACTTAAGAGAAATTAAACAATTAGAAGAAAAAGTCAGACGCTCGGAGAAGATGGCGGCGATTGGAAAACTGGCGGCAGGGGTTGCCCATGAAATCAGAAATCCCGTTGAGTTCGATTCGCGGATTTGCGCAGTATTTGCGACATGCCCTCAAAGACAAACCCCGGGAAAAGGAATATGCTGAGACCATGGTTTTAGAGGTGGATCGGATTAACCAGGTGGTTACGGATTTGCTAACCTTTGCCCGTCCGATGGAAGCCGAATTGGTCCGACAGATGTACGCGAACTGGTGGAGCATACCGTTCGTTTGGTGCAGGCGATGCCCATCTCGCTGAATGTCAGCGTCCAAATGAATATATCCGATCTGAGCAAAATTCCGCTGGATGCCAATCAGATGACCCAGGCAATTTTGAATCTTTTGCTGAATTCGTTACAAGCTGTCATACCGGCGGGCCAGATCGAGGTGGGAGCTGAATTGGACCCGTCTGATTCTTGTTTAAAAATTTGGGTGGAAGACGATGGACCCGGCATTCCAGCGGATCAAAAAGAAAAAATTTTGACCCTTTTTTTACAACACGAGAAAAAGGGACCGGGATTGGGGCTGGCAATCGTTCATAAAATTGTAGAAAACCACAACGGTGAAATAAATTTGCAAAGTCCGCCTGCCGGGAAAACCCGGGGCTGCCGATTTACCATCGCCATCCCGATTAAAAGCCATAGGCAGGTGAATTGAGCAGGAATGAATCCGACTCGAGCAGGATGACAGACATAACCTTATTCTAATGGAAATGGGTAATGAAACCAAAAATTTTAGTCGTTGATGATGAAGCCTCCATCGTAAGATGATTGAGGCTGTGCTTCCGATGAAGGCTATGAAATCAAACAGGCTGATGATGGGCAGGCAGCCATCGATGCAGTCGAAAAAGGATTTTTTGATCTGATCCTCATGGATATCCGCATGGCGAAAGTAAGCGGTCATCGAAGCGCTCAACCAATCAAGGAGATCAGCCCCGGGAATTCCCATTATCATCATGACCGCCTATGCTTCCGTGGACTCGGCCGTGGATGCTCTAAATCCGGCGCTTACGATTATTTAACCAAAGCCCCTTGATATTGATGTACTCAAAATTTTGGTGCAAAAAGCCCTTCGCTTTCATCAACTTGGAAAAGGAAAACATCTATCTTAAAGAAAGATTGAATGATCGTTTTGATTTCTCCAATATCATTGGTCGGGGTCCGGCGATGAAAAAGCTTTTTGACACGATGGCATTGGTGGCACCGTCAGAAGCCACCGTTCTGATTTATCGGGTGAAAGTGGTACCGGAAAGGAATTGATTGCCGATGCTATCCATCAAAACAGTTCCCGGAAAGACCGACCATTTATAAAAGTCAATTGTGCCGCTTTACCCGAAACACTGCTCGAAAGCGAACTTTTCGGCCACGAGAAAGGATCTTTTACCGGTGCAGTTGCCCGCAAGCAAGGCAGATTTCAGCTGGCCCATAAGTCATCCATTTTTTTGGATGAAGTGGCAGAAATGGCACCCACCACCCAGGCCAAGATTTTAAGGGTGTTGCAGGAACGCGAATTCGAGCCGATAGGCAGCCCACACACAGTTAAAGTCGATACACGAGTGATCGCAGCCACCAATAAAAATCTGACAGAAGAGATTAAGGAGGACGCTTTCGGGAAGACCTTTATTACCGTCTTAACGTGGTCAACCTTGAAGTTCCACCGATGCGAGATCGTCGAGAAGACATTTCTCTTCTGGCTGATTTCTTTCTCAAGCAGTATGCTGAAAAAAATAAACGAATTATCAAAGGATTTACTCCCCCGGGCAATGGACTTGCTTATGCGGTACGAGTGGCCGGGAAACGTGCGGGAGCTTGAAAACGTTGTGGAAAGGGCCGTCATTATGGCACGCGGTGAAAT
>PVMK01124769.1_pt1 | contig 16470 bp, 14 predicted proteins | sample 1853481 | NCBI WGS metagenome assembly PVMK01 (sample SAMN08533507, study PRJNA380276) | Marine sediment metagenome, whole genome shotgun sequencing project.
TCGTATTTTCGTCAAGCGTGCAGATCTGATTTTGGCGATTTTGGTACCGGCAGATGTCCAGCCCCTCGTGGGGCCGGGTGCGTGCTGCCTGGTCACCCCACCATTCGGACATGGCCTCGAACAACATGCCGGGGTAAAACAGCCACCGCTCAAATTGAACCCGGCCCAGCCCGTTTTCCCGGATCAGACAATCGCCGAAGCCCGATCGAGGTAATGTGGTGAATTCGTCCATTGCTAAGTCTTTCGATCGCTTGGTATAGGTTTCCTTTCAGCTAATTTTTCCTTTAGGTAACCAAACTTTTGTGCAGTATAATAATCTCGAACATCACTCTCTAAAATCGAGCCAAGCTTAACCTTAAAATCGATATCCTTAAATCAGAAATCAAGGTCCGCAGAGTACCGGTTCAGCTCATGGCATAACCTCAGCATGGTGCCACCGCCAAAAACAAGCGGGTCGAGTAATTTAAACCGGCGCATTTTGTCCAAAACTTCTATTTCGAACAATTCATGTAGTCTAAAGATATCCATTAGCCATTAACAGGTTTTGGGTTCTTGGGGGATATTGTCGACTTATTTTTTGGATTTCCGTCTTATTCAGTTTTGCCGGGTCAATAGAAGATATGTCAAGCGAATACCGGCCAAAGGACATCAGATAAAAGGCATCCAGCAGTGCTTTCTCCGGACTCGCTATGAAAAATGTATCTTTTTTACTGAAACCAAAATATAACTTTTTTGAAATCTTTGAATATCTAAAAACGGTTTCTCCCACTTGGAAGGTCTTTGCTCTCTGAATGGCCACCGATTCGAAAAAATCCCTTTGCATTTGTGTGGTGACGCCATAATAGTCCAATGCCGTCATCAGCGACAGGTACGAGGGTATTTGCCCAAGGTTCGCCATCACGAATCTATCCTCCTTGGTAGCTGTATTCCACACCTCCCGCAGCACGTAGAGGTTTCTCTTTAGGCGCACTAGCAGGCCTTGCTGACATAACGGCTTGCCGTCACCCGTGCGGAAGCCATGCTGATACCGAAAGCACGGGCCAGTTCCTCATATCCAAAGTATAACTTCTTTATATTCTGTAACTCCGATAGTTTCATGAGATATATTTAATTAACATATTTGTTAATTATCTGTACTTAATAATAATTGCACTGTCAATAAAAAAGCCATGTTCCGATTCTCCTGGCGGCCGTGAAACTGCCCCAGGCCAGTGCACCCAGAAGTCCATCATCCCCAATGATGTGGGTGGTGACTGCATTCACTACCCCTTCATCAACCTGATAGGGCGCCAATGCGGTCAGCAAAACGAGTCTCCCAATGTCTTTTGATTTCCCGTCCAACCCGTCTATAGCCTCCTCAACCCAATGCCGACCAAGTTTGGGATCCTTACCGTCCCAAGCCTGCACCTGTTCCAAGACGCAGTCACGTACGTCTTGCGGAATAAATTCTCTACCCGCCTTATTAACCACGGCCGCAAAACGTGCAAAGGCGCCTGCAATGTTCGGTGATGTCTTGGCCCAGGCTAAATCATCCGGCAGCTCGCTTTCGGGTAATAATTCCAATGACGCCCCTAATGGTTTGGAGCGATGAATCGCTTTGGAGAAAAACCAGCCCGCCATTCTCTTAAAAAACCCTTCAGCAGCGGATGATTGGATGGTAAGGGCGTTTCGCTCAAGAGCACACTTGCCATCCGATTCAGGTAGTGAAAGAACAGGGCCGTCCCAATAATCTCCGGTGCGTCTTTCTGGGAGAACGGCGGTGAAAGAAGAACCTTTGCTCCGGGTGAACGGGTTGCTGCAGCCCATTCAACCATCGAACGCACCGCTGCATCCCGAATCTGATCGTCACGTTGGTGAATGATGGCGTCAGCAGAGTTACGCGCCGAGATCGCATTGAGCATGATGGTATGGGCATCGACGCAGTAGGGACACTGGTTAATTCTGGATACGGTAGCAGCCACGGCCTCCTTGACCTCTCGACGAACAGATCCCACCAGGAGCGATTCCCGACAAGCACTCCATGCACCTGCCAGCAACTCCGGAGAGGGGGAGTGAAGGGTAAACGGTTCTACAAGAGCGCCGAATTCTTTCTTTATTTGAGGGTATACGCGCGCTGCAAGTCCTTCAGCAGAATTTGGCGCAACCACCTTAACGTATCTTATCGCCATAAGTTCCTAATTAAGCAAGGTATATGGACATTCTTTCTAAAAAGAGTCACACGAATACTACTCAAATTTAGTGTGAAATCAAATAATTGCTTAGCATGGCTCGACCCCCGCCCTCGCGATGTAATATTTTCTCATGTTTTAGGGCAACATCGAAAGCCATTGACAGGCCGGAGCAATCAATATTTTCTGGTTACCATTTCTGAGTTTCCGAAATCCGTCGGCCTGATCTACCAGCTGGATGGCCGGTACATTCAATGCATTCTGGAATTTGAGGAGAGTGGGTGAGGGATGTACATCCGCAAGTTTGGCTTCAACCAACAAAATCGGTCTGTTATCATCGGCAATAAGGAAATCAACTTCCTGCTGCTCTTTATTTTTAATAAAATGAAGTGAAAAACTTCCATAGCCCATATCGTTCCATAGGGTAACTGCCCGGTAAAGCTCTACTGCAACCATGTTTTCAAACCGGGCTGCAGCATCTTGTATGCGAGGCACATCCCAGAGATAGACTTTCTGCTCTTTTTGGATTGCCCGGGCTATTTTCCGAGTCCAGGGAGAAATGCTGAAAATCATGAAAAACCGCTGGAACATCGTCATCCAGTTTCGGACGGTATTGTAAGACACTTTCAAATTCTGTGACAGGGAAGGAATGGATATTGGACTTCCAACTTTTGAAGGCAGCAAATAATAAAGCATTTCCATATCTTCAATGGATTTGATGCCGGTGAGATCCCTGATGTCTTCACGGATCAGCCGTTGCGAATAGGTGTTGGACCATCGCCGGTAGGTCGTTTTGCGGTTGGACAGATAAGGTTCCGGAAATCCGCTGAGCTCTGCTAGTGTCGACCAAATCTGCTGGAGTTCGGCATGTCGTTTCATGCTGATCTTTAGCGGATTCTTTTGAAATTCGTCATGGGCAACATTGGCCTTACCCAATTCTGCTATAGTAAAGGGCCATAAATGATATAGATAGTATCTCCCGGCCAGCGAGTCGCCGCCTTTTTGATAAATATCGAGGCGACCGCTTCCGGAAATCAGAAATTGATAGTCCCGGTGAAATTGATCGTATATGCCCTTGAGGTAATTCTTCCAATCTTTGTATTTGTGGATCTCATCCAGCACCACCAGGGGTGTTGATTCATCTTTGCGCTCGATTTCTTCAAAAAAAATGGGATTTTCGATAAAGCGCGAGCGGTGCGAAAGGATATCCCAATTCAAATAAACATTGTTCGTATAGGATTCAGCCAGATTTTGCGCCAGGGTCGTTTTTCCCGCCTGGCGCGGACCAGCCATAAAAATCATGCTTTTCTCAGCAATGAGATCATTAAATATGCGGCTATATAAATGTCTGGGCAGCATACCGGCAGTATTTCACCTCACTGAAAAATAGTCAAGACTATTTTTCAATTGGATGAAATATAGTCAGAGTATGGAATACAAAATATTGCTCTATTCAAAATATAATTATTCCCTTAGTGGTTGATATCACATAATTTTTTTTCTTTTATCAAGAAAGAATCTTGGGATTCAAGAGATAAGCCCGTTATTTTTCTCATTCAAAAAAGAAATCTCTTCTCTCTTCTCTATCTCTCACTTTACCGCTTGGATACTCACATTCGCGGGTATGACGATTATTGTATCTGCTCGATGTTGATATCTCTATTGTCATTCCTGCGAAGGCGGGGAACCAGATAAATGGGAAAATTCTACTTTTTACGAAACCGTCGATTCTAGGTTGACAGATTTCATAAGGTGCCTTATTATTTTTCCATAAAACAATATTACCTGGAGGGCTAATGATTTCATGTTTTACCTGAAAGATCTTCCGACAGACAAAACCCTGAGTGAATTTGCCGAACGTTACCCCAATATGAATCCATCTGCCCTTAAGACGTGCGCGGAACTTATGCGCACAGGCAGTGACCTGTTAACCGCCTTTGACAAGATTCTGGGGAAACATGGTTTGTCCCAGGGACGATTCCTTACCCTCATTGTCATGAACCGCACACCGGATGAGGAGATCAACCCGTCCACTTTAGCAGAAAAGGTAGGCGTCAAACGGGCCACCATGACCGGACTTTTGGACGGGCTGGAGAAGGATGGACTTGTTGGGCGTCTTGCTCACCCCGAAGATCGTCGAAAAATAAGTGTTCGACTTACCGCCAAAGGACGGCAGGTCTTAGAAGATATGCTGCCGGATTATTACCGCCACATCGCAAAACTGATGACGAATCTGACCGAAAAGGAGCGACTGGAACTGATGTCTCTTCTGGGAAAGGTGAATCAGAGGTTATCTGCTTTATCTATAGAATAATTTTTTTAACTTTATAGTTAGGTGCCATATTTTTAGTTAACTAATAATAGCTGAAAAATGATTGGGGAGGGTTTCATATTATGAAAATTGAGAAAAGCAAAACAGCCGTTGTTTTAATCGAATTCCAAAATCAATGGACAGGCAAAGGTTTATATAACTGGTTGATAAAATGTCAATTGACATCCAGAAATGTTCTGGCAAACACGATCTCTCTCGTTGACGAGGCCAGAAAAAAGGGGGTTAAAATCATTCATGCGCCGTTGATCATCGATCCTGAGAATAAGAAGGGATGGCTTGCCTGGTTAACTTTCGGAAAAGTATTTACCAAAGGCACCTGGAAAGCGGAGATCATGGAGGGATTGTACCAAAAGGGCGACATTCCTGTCACGGGTCGTTACGCCTTTGATGCTTTTGTGGGAAGCGATCTGGAACAGGTGATCGAGAATAACCATATTAAGAACCTGTTTATTTGTGGCTTTACAACGGATCAATGCATTGCAAAAACCATGCGAACTGCGATCAAAAAAGGAGCTGACAGTTATCTGGTATCAGATTGCACCGCAACAATGAATGGTTTTTTTCAATGGAAAACCGAAAGAAAATTTCGCGGTAGAGTTGTCAATCACAATGAAATCCTGAACGAATTTTGATATTTTCTCATATATTAGGGCAACATCGAAAGCCATTGACAGGCCGGAGCAATCAATATTTTCTGGTTACCATTTCTGATTTTCCGAAATCCGCCGGCCTGATCTACCAGCTGGACGGCCGGTACATTCAATGCATTCTGGAATTTGATGAGAGTGGGTGGGGGATGTACATCCGCAAGTTTGGCTTCAACCAATAAAATCGGTCTGTGATCATCGGCAATAAGGAAGTCAACTTCCTGCTGCTCTTTATTTTTAATAAAATGAAAAATAGTCAAGACTATTTTTCAATGGGATGAAATATAGACAGAGTATGGAATACAAAATATTTCTCTTTTTAAAATCGAATTATGCCTTAAAATTTGTACTTTATCTCAGAATTCACCGCTATGGCTTTATATTTCCCGGATATCCAGTTTTCAAGATCCGAGCAATACCATTTTGAAAATCTGCGGTCAGAAGGTCCTCCGGCCATATTGGTATTCATTTCATCTGTGGAAAGATCTATAACCATTCTGAATCCCGGAGCAAAAGTAGTTTGCCTGCCTGCACTTTCGAAAACCTGTCCCTGGTGTGGTGTAGCGAGGCTTCCGATGATGGTTATCGGCCCGCGGTCAAACCCGAAAAATTTTGGGAGCTTGCCGTCAAAGAAAATATTTTTCATAATTACTTTCCTTGTATTGCCCCATTTTTCAGGCTGAGATTTCAAGGCATTTTCAGCAGCCTTCAGATAGAGGTCCTCTCTTGTGCTGGTGCCAAACCATATTGAATTTTCAGAAAGGAGTATCCGGTCGAAGTTTATATAAAAATCGTTAAACATTCCGGTATGTTTGTCAATATGTTCAACCGCCTCTGTGCCGAAACCGTGTTTGCCGAAAACCTCCAGATAAAGCTCTTTGTAAAACCTGTCAAAAAGAAATGCCCCTTCTGAATCAGCAGAGTATTCAAGACTCCAGTTCTTGAGTATTTTCCCCTGCCGTGTGTCAGGAAGAAGAGGGCCGAGAATCTTCATGAATAATTCAGCCTGCATTGAATATACATCATAATGTAATTTATACATGTATTCACATGTGATTTCATTGTTTTCAGAAAGGAGTTTGCCTATCCGGTCTGAACGGTAGGGTCCCATGCCAACATTAATAGGATCAACCTTGCCGTATTCGTTAAGGTTCTGATTGGTTGTAACAAAGTAGCCGCATTCGGGGTTATAGCATCGCGGCAGGTCTTCCGGTTTTTCAAACCCCTGCCAGTCATTTTTTTCCTCCCAGCCGGGCAAAGGAACAAATCCACTGACCCCTTGCCGTCTTTTCGGCATCAGGCCGGACATCTGGTAGCCGATATTTCCGACCTTGTCTGCAAGGATAAAATTCCAGGATGTCTCTACACGGCCGAAGAGATCCATTCCTTCTGTAACAGTCTTTGCGTCAAACATTTTAATAATGCTGCCCAATGTAACCGCACCTGAAAAGGCAGGTGCCCATGCGGTGGTTATATAATACCCTTCCCTGTTGGGGTTTCCTTCAAGAATACCGTGTTTGTTTTCGTAAAAGACCACGTTCACGGGATCTTTTTTCTTTCTTTTGATTATTTCTTCCCTAACGGTAAAACGTATCCACTCGCCGTGGTCACGCATATATTTGCCGTCCTTGCATTTTTCAATCCATGAATCTGTGCCATCCATGAATGAATACGTGGCACTCCAGGCAAGGTCAGGATTTCGACCAACAAGAAGGGCCGGCGCACCGGGCATGGTTCCGCCCATTGCGTACCTGTCTTTTGTTTTTAAAACCATTTCATACCAGACATTCGGAAGCCTGTTTACCTCCAGGTGAGGATCATTTGATAAAATCGGCTTTCCTGAAGCTGTCTTTTTTCCTGAGACTGCCCAGTTATTGGATGCCATCATCAATGGCGCAACAGTGTTCCAGAGAGATACCGGAGAGACAAGTCGTTCCTGAAGTTTTATCTTTTTTATAAGGTCAATATCGAGCCCTCCAAGGATTCCCGGAAAAAGCTCGTTCAGTTTTTCTTCAGCCATACCTGCTTGGACAAACTCGATAAAGAGCCTTTCCATTTCCCCCTGGGACTGTGCAAGAGTAAGATAGCCTATCATCCGTGTGATAAGAATCACGTCTTCAATGCACCAGGGCTCAGGTTTAAACCTGAAAAGTTTGCATTCCCATGGAATTTTTTCAGCAAATGCCCTGTTTACACCTCTACAGTATGCATCTATTATCTCTTTCGCTTCAGGAGAGAATTTTTCTATTTCCGAAGAAGTTGAACCAGTCCAGTTCATTCTCCTGAAGAATTTGTCGATTTCAAGCACTTCATCGCCGGAATCGAGGAGTTCAGATGCCCGCCCCTGTCCCAGAATACGCATTAAAAGTATCTGCATTCCCCTGTCTTTTCCATGGGCATACCCCATCAGACCGAAGACTTCTGTCTTGTCTTTGCCCTCAACGTGGCAGACACCGTGTTTGTCTCTCCATATTTTATCACTGGCGCTCATATTTTCTCCTGATTTTAGGCCCTTATCGGGCTTTATCTGACGACAGGTTGTAAGAAACTGAAGGTGTCAGGTGTCAGTGTTCAGGTTTCAGGATTTAGTACCCCAATTCCCTGACACCCGAAATCTTGTATGAAACTAGGCCAAAATGGTACGGTTTTCTTGATGATTAAACAGCAAACAGATTGAACGTCGAACATCGAACGTCCAACATCGAACGTCGAATATTGATGACGCTACGCTTTATCTAATTTTAAAACAATCGAACCGCAGCTTGCAACGAGCCCTTCGGCAAGCTCAGGGCTTAAGCACGTCTAAAGCAGCCGAATCGAATTTCGAAGGGAAGCTTCGCTCGTACAGCGCTTCCAACCCGTAGGCTTACAGGCCGGAGACGCAGGCCCTTGCGCCGGGTGTTGCTCAGTTCTTTTAATAAAATTGACAGAATTCATTATTCGATGTTGGACGTTCAATGTTCGATCTGCCCGCAATGCCTTGAAACTGTTGCGAGACAAATTTAACAATTCGATTCATAGCTCAATGATTATGCTAACTCAACGCACTATGCATGGCAGACGGGTGTTCGACGTTCATCAGTTTCTTTTTCGATTAGACCGGCCGTTTTTTTGGCCGGCGGCTGGGCTGACACCTGAAACCAAAAATCAGCGTGCATGCTGCCCCGCAGGGGCCATTTTTTCCGAGCGCAGTCTCGGAAAAAGCTTAGTACCTATTTATTAAAATCACATCATGTTTGTGAAGAATTTATCTAACAAAATATTTTCCGGCTTGTCCGGGTTGGGTTTTGTAACGAAATTAGATAGTAATTGTCGCATCCGTAGTTTTTCTAAAGCACCACCCGCTTCCGGAGCTAAGGCAATAAAGGCTTTGAGTTGATCGCATATATACATCTCACAGGCAGCACAGTTTTCCAACTCTTTTTGATACAACACCTAGAAATTTCACATATACCAATCTGGTAGGAGGTAGCTTTACAGCTACCCCCTCCCTACAGAACGGCTCGTACCGGCCAGGTAAGCCGCTCCTCGATCAGCGACTGAAAATTAATTCAAGAGGTTGTTGTCTCTGTGTGAAACACTTTTCCTCCGTGACTGTCTTACACTTCAGATTGCCGGGTTGCAAGCCGCCCTTGGGGCCGGACACCGGATGCCTAAAACGTACCTGTTTCAAGCACCCCCGTTTTTTCGGTTTTCTGGTCTCCTTTAGTTTCTTTGCAACGCTGATTCGGCTCCTCAATGTTGTCACCATCGCCTCTCGTCCACGACTTCCCACATTCCAACGACGATATTTGGAATGTCCGGACTTGACAGTGTGCCGTATCGGTATAGGATAGGATCAATCATACCATCGTCTTGCGACGGGTTCTCCGGCCTATACATTCTTACGACGTTCTGTCTTTCCGGTCGTCAGGGTTTTATCCTCCACTCTGTTACCAGGCTTCATCGGCCCTGAGTCATCAGTACTACCCGTGAATCTGCCACCTTCTGTGCCCTGCCCCGCTTCGGGTTCGCCTATTCGGTTCGGTTTTATGATACCTTTGGCAACAATCGATACCAGCATAGGAAGGCTTCCCTGGGTAAGACGCACTACCTCCCCATATGCCGTCCAACTTCACTTCGGTTCGGTTCGCCGGATATTAGGCCTTGCTCAGCCACGCCTGCTCGGCCTCCTCCCCGCTGCCATATAGTTGGTTCGCTGTTCGCTACGTACACGGGTTCTGCCTCATGCTTCCTTCGGACGCCCCATTTCTGGAAACTGCCCTTGCCTTGTTGGCGTGGCCCTTCCGTCCGGTAACGGCGGGCGTTTTATGACTTCCGGCTTGCGCCAGAAGCTCGGTAAGTGCGCCATGCCAGGCACACATGAACTGCCCCGCGGCAAGCCGCGGAGTATCATTCAAAGGATTTTGTCGATTTTACCGCAGCAAGCTGCGGGGAATTAAACCCTGTAGTTTTCGAATCGCTCTTAAAGTGATTAGAGTAATCCGTGTAATCTGCGAAATCTGTGGATAAAAAACGGATTCTTACTGTTCACTGCAGGTGTTCCTAACTTGAACTCCTTTGAACCCGTGAACGCCTACACGTTTCACTGGTTTTCCGCACCTGGTTCTGTTACGGTGTTCCTCATTGTGTTTTTTGTTTAAATAGTCTATACATTTTGTTAAATTCGAATTCAACAAAATCAATATGAAAAACGAAGCAATGCACATCAAAGCCGTGGTCTTCCATCTCGAAAGTACGCTGATTGAACCACATAAACATGACGCAACAACGATAAAAACATCAACTCCCACCGCCGATGCCGAGGCAGTGTTGGGATACCTGGGTTCGAAAAACATTCGTCTGGCCATATTAAGCTACGACAGCCTTGCATCCGTTCAAAAAAACCTGGCAGATGGTTCCATTTTCAGCATCTCGGATTTCGATATGGTCATTAGCCGCGAACAACTGCAAGCGCACAGCCGGGATATCAATGCGGTGGCGGTGGCGGCGAAAAAAATGAACCTACCGGTACACCATGTTATGGCCGTGGCAGCGGACCCGGCGATTCTGCGAGACGCCCGCAAGGCCGGGGCTCTCACCGTGTATTGGGACCCATCGGCACTATCTGAAAAGAGCCGGGTTGAGACCGACTTTCAGATTTCACGGTTGGCCGAGCTTAAACGCATCGTGCGCCAGGGCATACCATTGCCCCCCGGAAAACTGCCGAATGATCTTCTGCGCGAATATTTAAACCAGTTTGTTTTTGATGACCCCTCGATCCTTATAAATCCTGGGGTTGGCGAGGACACCGCGGCAGTAGACGTCGCGTCTGAAGAAGTACTGGTGCTCAAATCGGATCCCATCACCTTTGCAACGGATTCCATCGGCCAGTATGCCGTATTGATCAATGCCAATGACATTGCAACTTCAGGGGCAAAACCCCGCTGGCTTCTTACCACCCTGTTGTTCCCCTGTGGTGTCACCCCGTATGAAATTCGCGATGTCATAAATGAACTGAAAGCATTCTGCCGGCAGTGGGATATCACATTGTGCGGCGGTCATACCGAAATTACCGACGCCGTCACACGACCGGTGGTGACCGGAATGATGGCGGGAACCGTCGCCAGACACGACTTGATCGATAAGCGCAATATGGCACCCGGAGACCGTGTGTTGCTGACCAAAGGTGTGGCGGTGGAAGGAACAGCTATCATTGCCAGGGAATTTGGAGACCGCTTAAAAAATCTCGGTATGGCCGATTCGGAAATTGACTCAGGCCGCCACTTTCTGGCGAATATCAGCATCATCACAGAAGCCCGGATTGCAGCTGAATCCAGGACGGCCAGCGCCATGCATGATGTCACCGAAGGCGGGCTGGCTACCGCAGCCGAAGAGTTGAGTATCGCCGGAGGACATCGAATAAAAATCGATACGGATATCATTCCCGTCTTTGCGGAAACCCGCAAAGTTTGCCGTTTGCTGGGTATTGATCCGCTGGGTCTGATCGGTTCCGGCAGTCTATTGATCTGCTGCCGGCCGGCCGGCCGTGAATCGCTGATGTCAGCAATTCGCAAGGCCGGCATCGATGTGACCTGTATTGGCGAAGTGCTGGAAAAAGGCCAGGGAATTACCGCGGTGAAAAAAGCGCAACCGACCCCATGGCCCCAGTTCGAGGTGGATGAAATCACACGGCTGTTTTAGTATCTATTTATTAAAATCGTATCATGTTTACGCAGGATTATGGTTCCTGTTTCATGGGGTTGTGTTAATAAATAACAATAGACAAATAGCAAATAACAAACAAATCACAATGACTAAAATTCAAAATTCCAAACAATTGTCTTTGGATCTTATTTGACATTTGGATATTGTATTTTGGAATTTATTTGGTGCTTGGTGTTTGTAATTTGTTATTTCCGGCTTTGCCGGGTTGGGCCCTTATCGGGTTTTACCTGACAACATGTTATAAGAAACCGACGGTGTCAGGTGTCGGCAATTAAAAAATTTCAAATAATAAATCACAATGACCGATCCGCCTCCGGCGGACCAAACAATTGGCTTTTGATCTTGTTTGAGATTTGGATATTGGAATTTTGAATTTATTTGGCCCAATTTTAAGATCAGATGGTGCTTGCAATTTGTTATTTCTCTCCGAGCCGTAGGTTCTAATCTACGAGCCGGAGGCCGGTTTATCCGGATTTAGACCATTATCGGGTTTTTTCTGACAACCCGGAACGTTGAACCCTGAACCGCTTAACCAAGATTCTTTCTTACGCCCCGGCTAAAAACTTCGAAGGCCAGCTCAAGGGTCGGCTTGAGATAATCCTTTTCCTCATTGATAAGTCTTTTGCTCGTCAGCCAGAGCACAACACCGGAAAACAAGGACCAGAACGTATCGGCCAGGGCGGTCGGATGACGGTCAATAAAAAGGCCCTGATCAACGCCGTCTTGAAAAATTTGGGCGATGGAACCCAGAGACTTGCGGGATAAATTCTTTATCTCGGTCATCAGCTGGGGCGACAGATTTTTTAAGGTCTCGCTTGATTGCAGGTGAAACATGTTAATAATGATCAGCGGATCAAATTCGTAGACGTCGTACATGGCGTCCATCAGCGCTTTTAATTTTTCCTCCGGACCGGCGTCTTTTTCATCGTTGACGTGCTCAACACGAATAAGGAGATATTGGAGTATCCTGAGGGAAAGGGAGGCGTAAAGCTCTTCTTTATTCTTAAAGTACAGATATAAGGTGCCGGGGCTGAGTTCTGCCTCCTGGGCGATATCCTCCATTGTCGCTTTGCTGAAGCCCTTACTTGTAAACACCCTTTTAGCGGCAACCATAATCTGCTGCCGCCGCCGCTCTTTTTCTCTTTCTTTGCGCTCTTGGATTCCCATTATACCTAAACCCCCCCTGAACAAGATTTATTTATAATATCGATCTATATTTTATTTAGTCTATTTTTTCAAGAGAAATATTCATTTTCTGATTTAAACTATAAAAATAAATTTAGGTCGTTTTGAGCGTTTTGAGCGTTAGGATCGTTTTGTTCGTTTAGACAGTTTAGAACGTTGGGATCGTTTTTGATCATATAAAAAGACAGAGCGAAGCGATTCCATCATTCCCTCCGGGGCGTATAGGCCCCGATGGCCCCTACGGGCCGGAGGCCGCATTCCCACTTCTGCCTTCAATTAATTCCCACTTCCGCATTCCGAATTCCGCATTCAATTATCTGTCACCCGATATAGACCACGATTTGATCTTCCCTGGCCCTGACATTTTGGATCGTCACCTGAATGAGATCCTCGGGCTTTAACACAAAACCACCGGATATGGGAAGATCACATTCAATCATGTAGTTGGATAGTAGGATCTGGTAATAATTTCTCTGTTTTTTCAAGACGATAGCTTCTTCTTTTTCGCCGATGCGCTGTTCGAGGTATTTCAAAAGCCAGTATCTGTATCGGCCGTATTGAATCCGTGACACATTGCTCATGGGCACTTCAAGCAATTGGATCAGCCGGTTGATTTCTTCAGAAGTGTAAGGTTTCTCTAAACCGTGTGCTGCTCGTATCTGCCGCTGGGTAGCCAGATCGAAATATTTCCGGATGGGCGAAGTCGCCGTCACATAGGCATCCAGTCCCAGCCCGGAGTGTTTATCCGCCCGGTGACTCAAAACAAAACGGCTTAAAAATCTTCGCTGCATCCAGTTCTGATACAAGGTGCCTTCATTGCCCCTGTAAAGACGTTCCCTGGGCGGGGGCTGGGTCCTGAAAACAGCCGGCATGTCATTTTCGGCCAGATATTTGGCTGTCAGCCAGTTGGCTAAAATCATGAGTTCTGCAACCAGCATTCTGCCGGGGCTTTCTCGATTGATCTTATTGACTGTAATGGTGCGATCATCCGCCAGCCACACATTGATTTCCGGCAACGAAATCTGTATCGCACCGGCATCTAATCTCCTCTCGCGAAATTTTTTGGCAATTCCCCAGTAAAATCATCACGTCCTGGTTTTGATCGGCTGCCAGATTTACATCATAATAGGTGAGCTGGTGTTTGATATTGACCAAACTCGGCAGGATCTCATAGTCGATAATTTCCAGTGAATGGCTCAGATTCACCATCGTACTGATGGCAGGTCTCAGCTCGCCGGCCTTCAGGCTGCACAATCCTTCGGAAAGTTCGGTCGGCAGCATGGATATTCTTTGATCGGGCATGTAGATGGAACTGCCCCGGGAAAGCGCTTCCTGATCCATAACATCGCCCTTGCGAACAAAATGACCGACATCAACGATATGGATTCCGAGACGAAACCCATCGCCCACCTTTTCGATGCTGAGGGCATCGTCAATATCCAGGGTGGATTGTCCATCGATGGTCATCAGGGGCAGGGAGGTCAGATCCGTGCGCACCCCGTCACCGGAAAAGTCCTGAACGGAAAGGGCAAGGTTGTGGGCACTGTCCAGGATTTCATCGGAAAATCCGGTGGCAATCTCATAGCGCAGCAAGTCGACATTTTCGTTCCCATCAAAAACGTTAAGCTTGACAAGCAGCGAAAAGAGCCCCGCGGTCCTCTCCGGTCCTGCCTTGCTGATCATGGCCCGGGCCAATGCGTAATTTTTGCTGTCTTTGTCAAAAAGATAATAGGACTTTAATATGTTAATAACTTCTTGTGTATCATCCTCCTTCGCATCACCAGGCGGCGGAGTGTCGTTTAACAGACGTTTCAACAAATCTCCACCAAACTTGACAATCCTGTTTTTGCGTTCCTCTTCCTGTTGCTGGGCAACTATGCGTGCAACCTTCTCTGCTGAATTGGGAAAAAATTTATCAAGGTTGAATTTAAAATACAGCCGGTCATTAAAAAAAGCCCGGATGATGGCCGACTCATGATCACCCGAAGGGCTGTCCGGGAAAACAAAACTCCGTCATGGTCTCCAGATCAATCCACACCTGCTCCGTATTTAATACTTCCCACAGGTCTTTGATATCCACCTGGCAGATCAGCGCTTTGCGTTTATCGGCAACCCCCTTTAAGGTATTCACCATGTTGTCCCGCCCCATGGACAAATCTATGCGTGTTTTATCCTCATGAAGCAGCCGGCCCGCCGAAAGTTTGACCTCACGATTGTTTTCGGTCAGCAGCCTCAACCGCGTATTTTTTACTTCCAGGATAACCGCACACATGATTTTTTGACGGTCGATATATTCAACAATGCTCCCTGATTCCATAGAATTTACAATAACAACCTGTCATTATAAAGTCAATGATTCAAGAACCGTTTGCCGGCCACCGATGAGCGGTTGTCGGACGCGGGTTGTTGGATGATAAAGGTGAAGAATTCCGACCCGTAAGCCTACAGCTGGGCTGGTGAAAATTGCCCGTAACATGTCCTCTAAATTTAATCCCGATTTTATTCCAATCTATGGGTACATGGATAATTTAAGCCAAATCACCAACAGTCTTAATTTACACCCCCACCGAGCCAAGCTTAAAGGACTTGCAGTTATTTTCGACTGCCCTTATATTGAGTATCCAGCAAAGAGGGAACCAGTGACGAATGACGAATGAATGTATTCTATCCATTTATAAAAAAGATTGAGCGAACCGATTCCACCCTTCGACATTCAATATTCGACATTCAATATTCGACATTCGACATTCTGCGGTTCGATTTTCGGGCCTGACGATCCTAACCAATGACGAGGGACCAGGGAAGGATAAAAGATAGAAGATGGGAAGGTGGGAAGGTGTGTAAAAGATGGAAGATGGGAAGGTGAGAAGATGGGAAGGTGTGTAAAAGATAGAAGTTGAGAGTTTAAGAAGGTGGGGGCATGTAAATCAACTCAATCAACTCAATCAACCAAATCAACCCAGTGAAGCTGCCAACGATCCTAACGATCCAAACTATCTAAACGCTCTAAACGAATGACCAGCAACCAGTGACGAACAACGAATGACGAATGACGAATGAATGTATTCTATCCATTTATAAAAAAGAGTGAGCGAACCAGTACCCAGCAACCAGTACCCAGTACCCAGTGACCAGCAACCAGTAACCAGTACCCAGTACCCAATGACCAGTGACCAGCAACCAGTACCCAGTACCCAGCAACCAGCAACCAGTACCCAGCAACCAGCATGATGAACGCCACCGATCTGATAAAACCCTATTTCATCGAAAATCGCACCAAAATTATGATCGGGCTGCTCAGCCTGATCATCGTCGATTTGCTCCAGCTTTTTATCCCCCGCATCATCAAAGGTGTCGTCGACGATCTAACGGCATACAGGTTGGATGGCCGGCAGCTGCTATCTTATGCACTTTTAATGATTGGTATTGCCGTTTTTATCGGTATCTTTCGCTATATCTGGCGTCGCTGCCTTCTGGGTACTGCCAGGCGAATCGAAGAAGGGCTGAGAAACCTGCTGTTTGCCCACCTGCAATGCCTCTCCGCCGCCTATTTCGATGGGGTAAAGACCGGTGATCTGATGGCCCACGCCACCAACGATATCCAACAAATCCGGATGGCCACCGGCATGGGAATGGTGGCCTTAAATGATGCCATCGTTCTGGGGTTGGCCGCCATCGGATTCATGGCCTACATCAACGTCACACTCACGGCTTTTGTCCTCATCCCCATGCCCCTGATCGTTATCAGCACCCGTTTTTTCAGTAAAAAAATGCATCGTCGCTATCAGGCGGTCCAGGCCGCTTTTTCAGATCTCACCGAAGTGATCCGGGAGCGCTTTGCGGGTATTCGCATTATCAAGGCACATCACCGTAAAAAAGAAGAAGCCGCCCGGGTGGAAGCCGCCTCTAAAAACTATGTCGACAAAAACAT
>PVMK01118345.1_pt1 | contig 16468 bp, 5 predicted proteins | sample 1853481 | NCBI WGS metagenome assembly PVMK01 (sample SAMN08533507, study PRJNA380276) | Marine sediment metagenome, whole genome shotgun sequencing project.
TAGGTATAAACGTCCGCACGCCAGTTGCTTGACGTATGGGGCAGATATTGAATTGCTGCTAAAGAGTCGAAGACATGTATTATCGAAGCGATTGGCCGGAGCTTGGACTTAGTGGTCCACTCAGTGATGGGGACCCCCCTGTTGACTCCCAAGCTTGGCAAGGGACCGGTAATAGCAAATGGCGTTGGGTCAGCAAGCCGGACGATTTCGAATCACAGATTTATGGAACTCCGATCTGGAATTTACACCTGGAAATCCTGGATTCTGGAGAGGGGTGGCTGGCAAGGGGCCTGAACAGTACTCGGCTCTCCCACAGCTTGCAGGAAATACTGCAACAGTTTCTGGAGCGAGTGCCATGGTCGCATGCCTATGTCGCCACTAAGGTTGTAAAGGGAGGACCCCTGTGTCAAGTGCTGTCCGATGCCGGTTTTGAGCCGGTTGAGCATCGTTGCCTCTACAAGAGCAAGGTGAGTAAGCTGCAGATCTCTCACGACAGGCTCAATAATTCGGTTCAATACCAATCACTGGCTGCAATTGGGACGCACCAGCGTGATAGGCTCAGGGAACAGATCCTTGAGATCTGCAAGGAAGGCTTTCAACGGGGATACAGTCGACATTTTGTTGACGGCTTTCTCCTGCAACGGGCACCGGGTTTGGCCTATATCCTGGATATTATGAAGCGGAACTTCGAGCGGGTCCCGTTGCATCTTATCCTTTTGGCACTGGACGCGGATTCAGACCGCTTGGGTGGCTTCAGCATCCTGAGTGAACGACCTGAATTGGGACAATCACAGTATACTCAGTTGTTGAGCCTGGTCAGAAAGGCGTATCGAGGTAAGGGTGTTTATGCAGGCTTGACACAGCTGTTGACTGAAATCCTGCCAAACGAAGCTCAGTTGCTTAACGTCACCCATGCAGAAAATCATGCAATGCGACGTGTCTATCAAAAAACAGGCCGTCTACATTATGCCGATACCCTGGTGTTGAGGCGCATTTTCGGTTCTGCAGCGAAATCTGGCCCTGTTTGATCGGGCAGGATTCCTCTTATAAGACATTGAAAATCATCCTTTGACTATAGAGCGAAAGCACATGTTTCACTCTGTTCGGTTCAATATACAGATAGCGGCCAAGAATAAATCTTAGTACTCCGCGACCTGAGATGAATCGTTCTCTGTCTCGCGTAAAATGAAAGCGTTTGGCTCTCATGCGGTCGTCCCCGTATTGATTTGCGTCTATTTACCGACTAATTCTTTGTATCTATAAATCCTTTACTGCCCGTCAGTGCCTCGTCTAAGGAAACCTTTAATTGGTCGGCTAAGATCTGGACATGGGGTTCCTGCCACATGGTAAAAGTGTCTCCTGGCATCAAGCCGAAATCCAGTCCACCCACAGCTAAGTCGCGCCAATCGTCTATTACTTTTTTGTGATTACGAAAATGTACTTCATGTACAACGCAGGTAATCCGACCTTGGTAAGCTTCTGGTTGGTAGCTCGCTTGAGCCTTGTGAAGATCATCGACAAAGCGGTGAAAACGATGAATTTCATCAGGTATGAATCTGCGGCAAATTCTCAAATGCCAAAGAACACGATTTAAGAAGAAATGCTTAACAGTGGCTAAGAGTAGCCTACTTTTGATAACTATAATCGCAAAACTAAAATATGTCTTGGCAAGACTGTAATACTTGGAAAAGGTTTTGGGTGACCTATTGGGTTTAGGGTAAGAAGGAATCATTAGGAAAAGCAACGCCACATTTTGTCCTTGCGATTCCAACTGATGGGCCATTTCTAATGCTATGGCACATCCTACTCCAGAACCACCTATAAAATAAGGACCATCAGATTGGATTGTCCGTATTTCTTTGATGTAGTGAGCAGCCATGTCTTCAAATCGGGTTTGTGGAACTTGTCCCTTTTCCAAACCTAACGCCCTCAGACCATAGAATGGTTGCTCCGGACCCAGAAGGCGCGCCAAATCATAGAAATGCGTAGCGCTACCAAAACAACCGTGCACACTGAAAAAAGGTGGCTTTGACCCGCCATCTTGAATCGGGACTAGTGAGGACCAAGGCGTAGTAAATTCTTCCTGCCGGATAATGCGGGCCAATTGCCCAATAGTCGGTGCCTGGAAGAGGGTGGCCAGTGTTAAATGCTGACCGAATTTTTTCTGTATCCGGGCAAATAGACGCACTGCCAGCAGTGAATGGCCACCAAGATCAAAGAAATTGTCTTCCATTCCGATGTTTTTGACACCTAAAACCTTTTCCCATATTTGAGTTAGTTGCAGTTCTAACTCATCACGCGGAGCAACAAAAGCTTCAGCCGGCTGGCTGCGGTTCCGATCCGGAGCAGGCAACACTTGCCGGTCCACCTTGCCAGTGGGCGTATGGGGAAGGCTGTCCAAGGTCACAAACGCACTCGGGATCATGTATCCAGGCAGTTGTTCTCCTAAATAGGTTTGCAACTCTGGGATCAGAGTTTTCACCATCTGCTCGGTCCAGGCTTCGCCTTCGCTGTGCGTTAGTGCCTGCGCCTGCTCGGCATCCACCACCACATAGGCCACCAACCGTTTGTCCCCCGTCTCATCCTCCCGTACCAGTGCGACGCTTTCTGCTACGGCGGGATGCTGCGTCAACACCGCTTCAATCTCGCCTAACTCGATCCGGAAGCCTCGCACCTTTACCTGAAAATCAAGACGGCCTAAAACCTCTACGTTGCCGTCAGGCAGATACTTAGCCAAATCCCCTGTTTTGTACAGACGAGACCCCGACTTATCATCGAAAGGGTTTGCTATAAACCGCTCAGCGGTTAGCGCAGGTCGATTCAAGTAACCCCTGGACAAACCATCGCCGCCAATATGAAGCTCACCGGGCACGCCGACCGGAACCATCTGTAAATGCCGATCCAGTATGTAGATCTGTGTATTCGCAATGGGACGTCCTACCGAAACCGGACCCTCCTTTTCTTCAAGCTTATTGACGGCAGACCAAACGGTAGTCTCCGTCGGTCCATACATGTTCCAAAGCGAATGACTTCTTTCAAGCAATTGGGTGGCCAAATCTCGCGGCAGCGCCTCGCCGCCGCACAATATTTTTAAGCGCTCATCGCCCTGCCATCCGACCGCTAAAAGCAGTCGCCAGGAAGCTGGCGTGGCTTGCATGAACGTTGCACCGCAAATGGATAGTCTGTTCAACAACCTGTTGCCGTCGCGAGCCTCTTCACTGCTCACAATAACAATCCGCGCACCAACGATCAGCGGCAGAAAAAGTTCAGGTATGGCCATGTCAAAGGATAAGGTGGTCACGGCCAGTAATACATCCTGATCAGTGAGGCCCGGCTCCTTTATCATCGAGAACATTAAATTGACCAAAGCACGGTGAGAAATTTGAACACCTTTGGGCTTTCCGGTAGAGCCGGATGTGTAAATCACATAGGCAAGATGCTCAGCATTCGCCTCGCTGAGGGGATCACCTTCAGCCTGTTGTGAGGCTACGCTTTCCCAATCTTTATCCAGGCAAATTACGGTCCCACAAATATCATGCAGTACGTTTACGAGATCCTCCTGAGTCAACAATACCGCAACTTGTGCATCCTCTACCATGAATCTCAGACGTTCCGCCGGAAATGAAGGAGCCAACGGTACGAAGGCACCGCCGGCTTTCAAAACACCCCACACCGCCACCATCATCTCTAAGGAGCGCTGCACATAAATACCGACCAACACATCCGGTCCTACTCCCAATTTCTGGAGATGATGTGCCAATTGATTGGCCCGCCGGTTAAGCTCCCGGTATGTTAACGCCTCTTCTCCAAAAACCACTGCAATGGAATCTGGGGTTTGCTTGACCTGGCTCTCAAACAGCTCCTGGATACAGTTATCTTTAGGGTAATCTTTTCGGGTATCATTCCAATCGACTAGCAGCTGATGTTGTTCCGGACCTGTCAAGAGAGCTAGCTTGGAAATTAACTGATCCGGATGCGAAATGATGCTCTCCAGTAATGTCTGATAGTGTCCTATCATCCGGGTGATCGTAGCGCTGGAAAAAAGATCTGAACTATACTCTATTAACCCTTTGATACCCTCCGTGGTCTCTACCAGATCCAGGGTCAAATCAGTTTTTGAAGTTCTGACGTCAACATCCATTGGGCTCAGTGTTAATCCGGAAAAATGCGGGGCATACCCGGGAGCATTCTGGAGCAAAAATATTATTTGAAAAATAGGTGAATGGCTAAGATTCCGCTCGGGCTGTAATTCCTCTACCAGCTTCTCAAAGGGAATATCTTGATGCGCATAGGCCTCCATGGCCACTTTGCGAACCCGGGCCAGTAACTCCCGGAAACTAACATTTCCCGAAATATCGGTGCGCATCACCAGCGTGTTGACAAAAAAGCCGATCAACCCCTCTACCTCCATCCGGTTGCGATTGGCAATGGCAGAACCTACGATGATGTCATCCTTGGCTGTGTAACGATGCAACAGAACCTTGAATGCTGCCAGCAGCGTCATATACAGTGTGGCTCCTTCGTTATGACTCAATGCCTTAAGTCTTTGGACCAGAGGCTGCGCCAAGCTAAAAGATTTCCTTGCCCCTCTGTAGGTTTGAGCCGACGGACGAGGATGGTCCGTGGGTAGCTCCAGCACCGGAGGGGCATTTTCAAGTTGCTTTTTCCAGTAACCAAGCTGTGTCTCCAGTACTTCACCCTGCAGCCACTGCCGCTGCCAAACAGCAAAATCTGCATACTGTATGGCAAGTTCTGCAAGTGGGCACGGCTTGCCCGCTGCGAATGCTTCGTACAGAATCGAAAGCTCCCGAAAAAGAACACCCATAGACCAACCGTCAGCGGCAATGTGATGAATCACCAGTAGCAAAACATGCTCTTGCTTATCGAGACAATAAAGCCTCGCCCGCATCATCAAATCAGAGGATAAATCAAACGGACGGCGAGCCTCTTGGGCACAAAGCCGTTCTACTTCCGCCCGCCGATCAACTGCTGGCAGTTCACCGAGATCGATGACCGGTAGCTCAACAGATCGGTGCTCGGCAATAACCTGTACCGGGTTTCCGTCAGCCAAGGCAAAGCTGGTCCGAAGGGCCTCGTGTCGGACCACAATAGTATCCAGGCTACTTTGCAGCGCATCAATATTGAGAGGACCCGCTATCCGTACGGCTCTTGGAATATTATAGAGAGGGCTGTTTGATTCTAGCTGATCCAAAAACCACAGCCGCTGCTGGGCAAAGGAGAGCGGAAGGGTGTCCGTACGTTCCACTGGGGACAAAGGGACGGCTTCGCGAAATCCCTCGGTATTTTTTGCCAGATTGAGAAGTTCATCCTTATGCTTCCTGATTTCTGCGAGGAGATCATCTGTCATTCCGCCTTTGGGAGCGCTATATCGGAGTTGGTCGTTCTCCGCCCATAGTCGGATGTTATGGCTTCGCAAATGCGACAATAAATGAACGGCGTTCATACTGCTCCTTCCTCTCTCTCCTGCAAATCGCCTTCATCCTCGCCGGGTCTACCGGCGTTTATCCAACGCAACCCTTCTATACCTTTGGCAAGTTCAGCGATGGTTGGCATTTTAAAGAAGTGCATTAACTGCAGATCGACATGAAATTCCTGCTGTATGCGTGACACCACTCGGGTAGCCAAAAGCGAGTGACCTCCGAGCTCAAAGAAGTTGTCATGCACCCCCACCTGCTTGACCCTGAGGAGGTTTTCCCAGATCTGGGCCAAGGTTGCTTCTATAGGGTTGCGGGGTGGAACAAAATTTTCGATTGGACCTGTCAGGCTCCCGTCGGGTAGGGGCAGGGCCCGCCGATCGACTTTGCCATTGGGCGTCAATGGGAGGAAGTCCAGGTTCACAAAAGCTGAGGGGATCATGTAGTCAGGCAGCTTCTCTTTGAGAAAGCTGCGCAGGTCACTGGATGTTGGAGTGGGTTCATGACTCGCAACCACGTAGGCCACCAGACGCTTGTCCTCCGGGACATCCTCCCGCGCTATGACCGCCGCCTCTGTTACCATCGGATGTTTAGCCAATACCATTTCAATCTCAGCCAACTCGATTCGGAAACCACGAATCTTTACCTGATGGTCGATGCGACCCAAAAATTCGATGCTTCCATCAGCAAGATAACGTGCCAGATCCCCTGTGCGGTAAAGCCGGGAGCCTGGCTCAACACTGAACGGATTTGGCACAAATGTCTCTGCTGTCAGCGCCGGGCGTTTCAGATAGTTCCGCGCCAGGCCATCCCCCCCTGCATACAATTCTCCATACACCCCCACCGGCACCGGCTGCATCGCGCGATCCAACAGATACACCTGCGTGTTGGCAATCGGTCGGCCAATGGGGACGGTCGCCTCTCCTGGTGGGACGGATTCGGTTAAATGCCAGGTCGTGAAGGTCGTATTTTCCGTGGGGCCATACACGTGCAATAAGCGTTGGGGGGGGGGCGACCTGTAAAACCTCAGTGACCCTCCGGGGATCGACGGCTTCCCCGCCGAACAGTAGATGCCGCATGCCCCGAAACGCCTCCGGCGCTTCGTGCGCCATCTGATTGAACAACGCGGTAGTCAAAAACATTGTGGTGATGCCGTAGCGCTGCAGGTGCACAGCCAGGTCCTGGGGGGAAAGCGCAATTGTCTTGGGTATGATGATCAGCTGGCCCCCGTTAAGCAGAGCCCCCCAAAGTTCAAACGTGGCCGCATCAAACGAAATGGTAGCGATTTGGGCTACCCGATCGGACGCGGTCAGGTCGATATAGTTCGTCTCCAGTACCAACCGAATCACGGCGCGCTGGGGAATGCTGATGCCTTTAGGTTGTCCTGTGGAGCCGGAGGTATACATGATGTAGGCGAGATTCTCGGCCGTCACACCGCTCGTGAGGTTGGTGGCTGGGGTCTGTGCGATGGTGGCCCACTCGGTGTCCACGGCGATGACTGGCCCGGTCCATTCGGCTGGAAGATGGGCTTTCAAGGCGTCTTGGGTGAGAGCCAGGGCGATGTCGGCATCCTGTAACATGAAGGCCAAGCGTTCGGGCGGTGTGCCGGGATCGAGCGGCACATAAGCTCCGCCCGCCTTGACAATACCCAACAGCCCCACGACCATCTCAACACTGCGCTCCATGCACAGCCCTACACACACTTCGGGGCCCACGCCATACTGGTCTTGTAGATACTGGGCAAGATGGTCGGCGCGGTTGTTCAGTTCAGCATAGGAGAGCTGTTGCTCCCCAAAGACGACCGCCACGGCGTCCGGAGTGACAGCCACCTGCGCCTCAAACCGCCCGGCCAGAGTGGCCTCGCGCGGATAGGTCGTCTCCGTGGCGTTCCAGTCTAGGAGCAGTTGGCGACGCTCCGCCTCGGTTATCAATGCAATGTTACCGAGAGTTGGTTCCGGCTCGGCGACCATCTCAGTCAATACTTGCTGAACATGGCTGAGTACCCGGCTGATCGTCGCTGCCTCAAAATGCTCCGTGTCATACGTGATCTGCATCTGCAGTGTCCGATCCACGAAGCATGCCAGGTTGAGGGGGTAATTGCTGTTCAGGTCACTTGTTAAGAAATCCTGCTGCACTGAGAGGCCCTCCGGCCCTGTTGTGGAGACCCCGCCACCTGGTGTGTTCTCAAAGATTAGCAACGTATTAAACAGGGGTATTCCCGGAGATACCTCACTCCACTTCTGAATCTCGAATAACGGGGTGTACTCGTACTGGCGCAAGTCGACTTGTTGCGTCTGCACTTCCTTGAGCCACGCTGCCACCGATTGGCCATTGTCCACTTTCACCCGTACAGGCAATGTATTGATAAACATGCCGACCATGGTCTCGATGTCCTGGAGCTCGGCTAAGCGCCCCGAAGAGGTGGTGCCAAACACCGCCTCCTCTGTCCCACTGTAACGACTGAGCACTACCGCCCAAGCCCCCTGCATAAGCGTGTTCAGCGTCACTTGATGCTGCCGCGCAAAGCGTTCCAGGGCCGCGGTGGCCGGTTCTGAAAGGGTGAGATGCTGGACGTCGTAGTGACCGGGCTGACGCTCTCCCGGCACCGACTCGCGCTCCACCCCCAACAAGGTGGGGGCAGTAAAGCCCTTCAGTGTCCGGCGCCAATAACGCTCCGCTTCCGCCAAATCCTGTTTCGGCAGCCATTCCAGATACTCGCGAAATGGTCGCGGTTGCTCGTTTGGCACGGCCCGGCCTTTTCGCAAGGCCTGGTAGGCCGTCCACACTTCTTCCTGTACCACTTCGATGGACCAGCGATCCAGAATCAGATGGTGGTAACTCCAGACCAGGAGCGCCTTACTCTCCGCGACTTGAATCAGCGTCGGGCGCATTAAGGGAGGCAGGGTGAAGTCAAAGCCTCGGGCCCGGTCTTCCTCTAAAAATTCCTTAAGCCGCTCCGGTTGTTCCGTGGCGGATCTGTCACGCCAATCCTGCTGGTCCCACGGTAGCACGACTGTTGGATGTACGATTTGGAGGGGCTGATCGAGCCCTTCCCAGACGAGGCTGGTTCGCAAAATTCCATGCCGGTCCACCACCTGCTCCCATGCCCGCTTCAACAGGTCGATGTCCATTTCCCCATCGAGGCGCGAAACAATGCGCCTGAAATAAGTCCCGGATTCCCGGTCTGCGAGCTCATGAAACCACATACCCTGCTGTAGGGGGGTCAGCGGATACAGATCGGCCAGTTCGGGTTGGTTGCCTATCGTTGGCAGGTGGCTCAGTATCTCATCCAGGTCACGTTGACTAATGCGTGCCAAGGGAAAATCGGAGGGCGTGTAACCACCCGCCTCCGGCAACTGACAATGCAGGATCAACGCACGCAACGCCGCCAGATAGTCGTTCGCCAGCGCCTCCATCGTGGCCCGTCGGTGGATGTTCTCACTATAATGCCACTGCATTTGGAGCATGCCGGCGTTGATCATTCCAATGATTTCGACAAGATTGGCGCGATTTCCCTGGGAGCTGCGAGCCGGCCCCGGAGAGGCTGTGCTCCATGTGAACAGCGGCGAATCTTGCAGCGTCTGATCAAACTGCCCCAAATAGTTGAAGGCCACCTCTGGATGCACCCGGTCTTCAAATTCCGACTGCAGGTTAGTATCCCGATTTAAATATCGGAGCATCCCATAACCGATCCCGCGATTGGGAATCTGCCGGAGGTGTTCTTTGACTGCTTTCAAGCACTCCCCAGGATGCTCAGAGCTCCCCCGCTTCAAGACCACCGGGAATTTGGCTGTAAACCACCCCACAGTGCGTGACAGGTCGATCCCTTCAAAGAGGTCTTCACGTCCATGGCCCTCGAGATTAATGAGCAGGTTCTCTTGCTTGGTCCACTGTGCCAGGGTGTCGACCAGGGCCGTGAGCAACACATCATTTATTTGAGTATGGTAGACCTCGGGAACCTTCTGCAGTAAGGCCTGGGTCTCCTCGTGCGTGAGCGTGACCACCACCATTTGGGTCGATGCCACGGTGTTGTCCCCATCGGCAACATCGCGGGGGAGAGGCGCGCAGGGGGTGTTCACCACCTCCTGCCAATAGCTCACCTCTGGTTTTAGCGCACCAGCATGGTCATAATCGAGTAGGCGCTCCGCCCAGTGTCTGAACGAAGAGGTCTTTGGAGGCAGCTGTATCGGCTGTCCCTTTTGGAGTTGATCGTAAGCCGTTTGCAGATCTTCCAATAAGATGCGCCAGGAAACCCCGTCTACAGCCAAATGGTGGATTACCAGGAGAACCCTATCCGGCTTGCCAGAACCGAAATGAACCAGCGCGACTTGAAGCAGAGGACCGTCGGACAAAGACAAGCTCGCTTGGAGCCGACCTGCCTCGAGGTCCCACGCCTTTTCCGCTTCGGTGGCCGTGAGGTGAGACCAATCAAAATAGGTAAACGGCAAACGCCCGTCCGGGACCCCGAGCTTCTGCTGCCACCCCTCTTCTGTTTGAGTCAAACGCAGCCGAAGTGCATCGTGATGCACCACCAGGGCTTCAACGACTTGTTCCATGCACTCGGGAAGGAGTGGCACAGGGGCTTCCAACACCCACGGCATGTTCCAATGGTGAGGCTGCACAAACCGCTGCTCAAAGAACCAATGCTGAATAGGGGTAAGGGGCAGGGGACCGGTCACCACCCCTTGCTGGGCGATCACTTCTTTATAGATGCCTGCCACCTTCGCGAGCTCGGCTATCGTCTGGTGCCCAAAGATCTGCTTCGGGGTCACGCGGAGACCGGCCTGACTAGCCCTGGCTCCCATCTGAATGCTCAGGATGGAATCGCCCCCTAACTCGAAAAAATTGTCCTGACGACCAACCTGGTCCACACCCAGAAGTTGCTTCCAAATGTTGGCCAGGGTCTGCTCTGGCCCTGAGTGAGGCACCTGAAACGCCACCTCCAGCTCAGGCCGTATCTCCGCTGGAGCGGGCAAGGCCCGCCGATCCACTTTACCATTCGGCGTCAGGGGCAAGGCTTCGAGCATCACGAAGATTGTCGGCACCATATACTCTGGCAAGGTCTGCTTCAGAAACTGGCGAAGGTCAGCGGGATAAAGCTGCCCTTGCTTAGGCACTACATATGCCACTAATTGTTTTTCACTGCTTTCTTTCTCTCGCACCACCACGACTGCAGCCTGCACCTTGCCATGTTGATTCAGTACCGTTTCGATTTCCCCGAGTTCAACCCGAAATCCTCGCAGCTTGACCTGATAATCGATCCGCCCCAGAAACTCAATGGTTCCATCCGGTAAGAACTTGGCGCGATCTCCCGTTTTATATAACCGCGCCCCCGGCTCCTCACTATAGGGATGGGGGACGAATTTCTCCGCCGTCAGCTCGGGTGCGCCTGCATACCCTCGGGCCAGCCCCCTCCCTCCGATGTACACCTCGCCGGCAACGCCCAGGGGAACGGGGTTTTTGTGCAAATCGAGGATGTAGAGCTGACTATTGGGAAGCGGTCGCCCAATGGGAACTGACGCTGAATGGCCAGTTGTCCGATCTTTTGCCTCAACTTGATGGGTCGTGACGCCAACGGTGGTCTCCGAGGGCCCATAGTGGTTGATCACCGTACAACCGGGTTTTAAGGCCTGTACCTCTTCTACCAGGTGCCACGGGCAGGTCTCTCCCCCTAAAACCAAGCGCTTCTGTGGGAGGACCTCGGCTGGAGTGGGACCCATCAATAAGCTTGCTAAATGGGACGGGACGATTTTCAGACAATCAGGTTGATGGTGCCGGAAGTATTCCCCCAGCGCCACCGAGTCCGTGGCCCGATCCTCAGAAATGATGTGAAGGGTGCCACCGGTCGCCAGGGCGGGAAACACCATGGTATTGCCCAGATCAGCCGTTAAGGGCGACACCGTGGCGAAACTGGAGCCGGCAGGGATCTTCAACTGCTCGAGGATGCCATCCACGTAATTGACGATCTGCCGGTGTTCGACTTCAACCCCTTTGGGTCGACCCGTTGAACCGGAGGTAAATATGACATAGGCCAGTGAGTCAGCCCTCACCTCACTTGTGGGATCTGATTCCTCCTCCTGACCAATGTCGGGCCAGTCGGTATCGAGGCGGATGTGCTCGACTCCCAATGGAGACAGATGCTCCTGAAACTTCTCTTGTGTGATTATCACGCGAAGATCAGCATCCTTCGCGATCAAAGCCAGCCGCTCCTGCGGATAATTGGGATCCAGGGGCACATACGCGCCGCCGGCTTTGAGAATGCCCAACACGGCCACCATCATCTCAATGGATCGATCCAGGCATAACCCCACTCTAACTTCAGGACCGATACCGTGACGCTGAAGGTAATGCGCCAACTGATTCGCACGCGTGTTCAGTTTCTGATAGGTCAATCTCTCGCTTTCAAAGACCAGGGCCACTGCCTGCGGCCTCTGGGCCACTTGTTGCGCAAACAACTGCTGGATACACTGATTTTCGGGATATGCGCGCCTGGGGCCAGACCCCATCACCATCATTTCGCTGCGCTCGCTATCTCTCAACAACGGAATTTCGCCGATGCGCTGATCGGGATCCGCCACGACTTCTTCGATCAGGGTCTGAAAATGACCCACCATGCGCCGGATGGTGGCGCGATCAAACAGGTCCGTGCTGTATTCCATCATTCCTTGGATTTCGCCATCCGATTCGAGCAGGGTCAGGGTCAAATCAAATTTCGCTGTGTCGTTCCCCGACAGATACGGACCGATATCGCTCGCTTCAAAGGGACTGACTGCAAGGCCGGGCAGTTCAAGCAAATTACCGGAGGTGTTTTGATAGGAGATGGCCACTTGAAATAAGGGGTTACGACTCATTTCCCGTTCAGGCTGAAGTACATCAACCAACCTGTCGAAGGGCAACTCCTGATGGGCAAAGGCGTCCTTGCATGTTTTTCGAACACGCTGCAAAAGTTCACGAAAGCTGGGATTGGCGGACAGATCCGATCGCAGCACCAGGGTATTCATGAACAGCCCTATCAGGGGTTCAATCTCTTTGTACAATCGATTGTGTTTCATCGTGCCAACAGTAATGTCCGCCTGCCCGCTATACCGAAACAGCAGAACGTTGAAACACGTCAGCAGCGCCGTGAACAGCGTTACCCCCGCCTGTTGATACCAGTCCTTTAATTCCGCGGTGAGAGCCTTGTCTATCGAGAACCCCTCGCGTTCTCCCTTATATGTAGGCATAGCGGAGCGGATTCGATCGGTCGGAAGTTGTAGCGGCGACAGATGGGAAAGTTGCCTCCTCCAATACGATAGCAACTTTTCCTGTTGGTCCCCCCGAATGAAATCGTGCTGCCAAACGGCATAGTCTCCATACTGAAGGGGTAAACCCGGCAACGGTGAAGAACCTCGACCGCCATAGGCCTGGTAGAGGGCACTGATTTCTCTGTACAGGACTCCGAACGACCAGCCATCCGTTATGATGTGATGCACACTGATCAGTAACACATGGTCATCATCGTCCAGGCGCAACAATTTCGCACGAAAGAGAGGACCCTGTGACAGGTCAAATGGCGTTTTCGCCTCTTGCCGGGTTATCTCTCTGGCGGCTGTCTCGGGAGCTTCAGAAGCGCTTTCTCGAAGGTCGATGCATGGAAACTGAAAAGTCAAGTCTTCATTGATGATCTGGCATGCTTTCCCATCGGTGACCTCAATAGCGCCACGCAGGGCCTCTTGACGTGCGACTATTGTTTCGAAAGCCTTTCGTAAAGCCGCCACATTGAGCGCACCGCGCACTCGCCAATTCCGATAGGTATTGTATACCGGGCTCGTTGGATCCAGCTGCTGGAGAAACCACATCCCTTGCTGTCCAAAGGACAGAGGCGTCACACCACCATTCATTTGTCGCCGGATGGTTTGTTTTGGTAGTTGAGGTTTCGATTGCGATGGGCTCATGGCTTCACCTGGGTCAGCAAATAGGTTTTGAGAGGAAAGTTTTCGCGGCGGAATCGTCTTTCAACGTCCGCTCATCATGGTTCATTCTGTAATCTTTTCTGGGTGCATCCAAATCGAGCAGGATATTAATACTTGCAGGTCAGCCTGTGACCTTACTGCTCGTTTAACTGCATCCTTGCCCTGGTCCGGATATTCAATAATCTCAAATTACCTCCCAAATGCCTTCATGATCCTGTAATGAAACCAGCGAAGGATACCCCTTTAGCCGTCTCATCGGAAGATTGGACGACATGTTTTGGTAAAACAATTAATAAAAGATCCCCAACAGCCCCCGGCTGTATTTCCCTCCGGTAAGTTGTTTAAGATAGGGGTAGTTGGCCTTTCCATACCACAATTTGGAAGTTGCCAAGATACAGTAAAGCAATCTTAAGGAACCTCTGATTAATCGCTGCAAATAGCCATTGGTGTGGTAAACCGCCTTAAATCAGCAGCTTGCCCTTCTCCCCCAACTGTTGTCTAATCACTCCGAAGGTATGCTCGACGCTGGCCCTGACTCGGGACTTCTCTCGGTTGCGCGCTCGATCTTCGTCGCCGTGTAATAGGTCACCAATTACTTGCGAGTCATGAACATTGGCAGCGGTGGCCACTACGCTGTCAATCAACTTGGTCCTGCTCCCTGTGGATTGGGATAAAACGGTTCGATCGCTTCAGCGAGGTGTTGCCATGGAATGATGGTCTCCATCTCTTCCAGAAACTGCTCTTTACGCGTCTTCTTGCGATACTTTTCAAAGCTGCCGTCAGCCAGAGTCTGCTGTTTCACGGTGATCGATCTCCCGAGGGAATTGGTTTGAGGTATTATCGCAGATATCAGGAATTAGTCAGAGGTTCCTTAGAATGAGCGCTGGACGGCCATTACGATCTCGTGGAATCTCCAGTTCCATCGGGCCATCCTTGCTCTTCACCCCATCTCCCGCACCGCGCCGTGATTGAAGAGAGAAATTTTCTCCCCGCTCTCCGTTCACTTCCCATATAATCGAATGAGATGTTTTCTGGCATTTGACATGGGTTTCTCAACGGAGTTTTTCTGCAACAGTCTGCTGGCCGCCGCTTATGCTTTTTTCTTCTTCGGCTTACCAGGGTTGTGGACGGGATTGTTGCTGGGGCTGCGAGCAAATCTATCCATTCTTTTTATCGCTCCCGCATTAGGGCTTTGCACCTTTGGGCCTTTTTCCTTGCTGTTCACCTGGCTCTTAGGTTACTCGGAACTCACCGTTGTCGCGGCCTGGATTTTTTTCAGGCCTGCGCCTTATTCATATACCTTAAACATTTCGGCCGGGGAACTTCTTATTCTCTTTTCGTATATGTCCAACAAAATTTTCTGAGCGTGCCCGGCGCAGCCTGGTTGTTGGCGGCGGCTTCTCTATGGGGGCTGGTGCCAGCGTTCAATATTTACCCCTTTTTGTATCAGGACGGACTTTACGTCAACGGTCAAATTTACGATCACATGAAAATTGCCTTTGTCGATGGGATAGCACGCGAGGGGCTTCCACCACTCAACCCTTTTTACGCTCCCGCTGGTGAACGCATACCCCTAATCTATTACTACACATGGCATTTTTTCGGGGCACAAATTAAAACCCTAAGCGGAGTGTCCGGTTGGCAGGCTGAAGTGGCAATGTCATGGTTTACAAGCTTTGCGAACGTAGCCTTTATCTCAGCGCTGGCAGTCCGTATAAGCAGTCGACTGTGGGCCGGATTTGCCCTGCTGCTGATGGGCCTGGCCTCGCCACCAGCGGCAATACTTCCCCAAATAATGGGCGCCTGGTGGAAAGACTTCATCGATTTACCGCAGGGACATCCCCTGGAAGTTTTGTGGGTCCAGCTTTCCTGGGCGCCCCAACACGTTTTTGCAGCCCTTTGTAGTGTACTGCTATTGTTTTTAGTCACACACGCCCTACTATCGCCGCGTCTGCGATGGAACTACGCTGTAATTGCGGGCCTTACCGCTGCGGCTGGATTTGGCGCCTCAGTCTGGGTCGGGGGCGTAGCACTTGCGATCGCAATACCCGCACTGGTATTGGTGCTGCTGCTAGCTCTGTCGCCCTTGCGTTTTGACTATTCAAAGTATGGGATGCCTCTTATACTTGCTCTGGGGGTCTGTGCGATTTTCTCTCTACCAGTTTTATACGCAGTCACTTCTGGCCCCAAGGTGGCAGACGGCTTTCCCCTAGCTCTGAAACTTTACAATTCAACACGTCTGTTCGAGCGAGATACGCTGTTAGATATCGTAGCGCATATAGTTTTATACTGGCTGCAATTTCTGCCCCTATGCTTGGGCATAGTCTATGTCCTAGGTCTATTTGCAATATCGACTTATTCTCCCCGAGATCTAGAAACGAGAATTTTCAAATACCTGAGCGTGTCAGCTATTCTTGCCTATCTGCTGGTTATACAGTGGGTGCAAAGCGCGATCTCTAACAATGATTTTGGTTGGCGAAGCGTAAACGTGCCATTTATGCTGTTACTAATCTGGGCGGCAGTGGCCCTTACGGAATTACAACGCCATCTCTCACGCCGTCACGACAAGGAAATATTGCGCCGTGTGCGTCCGGCACTCACTCCACTTATATGGGTCGGTATCACGATTGGAATACTTGCTTCCTTTCGCACCTGGCATTTTCCTCAGCCAAATCCTAGCCCAGGCCCACACAATAAGAAACAACTGGTTCTGCATCAGGACTTTTTTCACCAACGCGAAGTGTGGGAATCGCTACGCCGCCACACGGAGCCGGGAGATGTAGTGCAAAACAACCCGTCTAATTACGCTAAAGTAGTTACACCTTGGCCCGCCCCTGCGCCGGTAGCATTATTCGGTGACCGCCCGGTAGCCTACGGTGATAGGGATACCGTCAATGTTTTCGCCCACCCGTACGATAAAACACAAAAAGATATGCAGTACGCAGCTATTATGGCTCTGTACAAGGCCCGCCCAAGGCTTACTAGTCTCGCGTATGCACGTGACACCTTGAAGATAAAAGCCTTGCTGGTGGTACCACGTGATCGAGTTTGGAAGAGCGAGGCAATTGAAAATTCGGGTAT